>OJIO01000037.1_pt1 | contig 103644 bp, 97 predicted proteins | sample 1595621 | NCBI WGS metagenome assembly OJIO01 (sample SAMN05416776, study PRJEB24817) | seawater metagenome | isolation source: Sea water | place: Canada:Atlantic | collected 2013-07 | reverse complement strand
ACGAGATTTCTGCCTGTCTCGTGGGCTCGGAGATGTGTATAAGAGACAGCAATTTGACAGCGTGGGAGCCGAGATCGATTCCGATCACACGGGCCATCAGTCCATTCTCCAGTACTTGATTCGTCCGACCTTTTTCGAGGTCGTAAAGTCGTAAACCACCGTCAGCTTGGCAGCCGAAGCCCCGACCAGACCGGTGGATTCCACCAGGAAGGTCTTGGACTCAAAGCTAATGGAGTCCGCCAGCTTCTTGGGGTCATCAATCACCACTCCAGCTCGGTCTTGGGCGCTGGTCACGAACTCTTCGCCCTTGGTCCAAGACTGAAAGGAGATGAGCTCGTTGGACTGCCAGCGTTCGATGAAGCCATCACAGTCGTTGAGCACACCAGGGGTGGTGGTGTGTGCGCGCAGCAGCCCGCACAAGGCCGCGTTGTCGGCGCTGTTCACGTTGATCTTGCCGCCGCCGTAGACGGTCAGGCGCTCGCCGAACTTCTCGTAGACCTCGCCCTGCCAGCCGTCGACCTGGCGGATCTCCTCGAGCGTGTCGAACTGAGCGTTCTTGCTCAAGTAGGAGTCGTCCAGGGTCTGGTAGAGCGAGTCCTCGTAGCCGCCTCTAAAGACGCGGTTGGTGTCCAGGTCGATCCAGTCGGCCATGTTGCCGATGATCTCCCAGCGGTCGATGTTGTGCTCGTAGAACCACTGGTCGTTCTCCTCCCCACTCATCAGCCCGTAGAGCTGCTGCGCGATGGGGTCTTGCTGGAGCTCGGTGATGCTGGGGCAGGTTCGACCGGGGCAGCTTCGGCCCAGACGGTTCACGTTGATGCGCCCGTCCATGTCCTTGATCTCGGCCTCGAAGTCGCCCTCAAAGTCCAAGAAGCCCTTGGAGGAGAACTTGGAGGCCTCCTCGCGGGACTCCTCGCGGGCCTCGTCGCTCACGCCCTCCTGTTGGAACTCCTCGATCTCGCCGTCGTCTACGCTGCCACCGCTCGTGAAGAGCATGCGCATCAAGCCGGTGTTCACGGCGGGCAACATCTGCCAGAGGCCCTGCACGTTCATACCCTCGGGCATCATGCCGCCCAAGGCGCCGGAGATCTGCTGGTCTGCAACCAAGATGAGCCGGTAGATGTTGGCGCCGCTCTCGGCCAGGTACCTGGCGGCCACCTTGTCGCGCTCATGGGCGCTCTTGACCAGGCGCACGCGCCCGTCGTAGCTCAGCTCTACGGTGATGACCGTGATGATGGCGATGGAGGCCATGACCATCAGCAACGCCAATCCACGCTCTCCGGAGCGTCGGCGCCCAGCACCCGCGAAAGGCATCGCCTTGCGCCCGCGAGGTCGGGTCAGCTCGTGCCAGAGGCGCCTCATCGCACCACCTCATTGCCTTCGGAGCTGGAGATCTCGCCCTCGTCATCTTCGCCACCAAAGATCTGGCAGCGGGCGCGCTTGCCGTACTGGAGCACGGTGGTCCCAGCGAAGGTGTAGGGCTTGAGCTTGTCCTCTTTGTCGGGATCAGGGCCCATGAGCGTCAGGGTGAACTGAACCGCCCGAGGCAGACGCTGAAGCTGCTCGGTGGAGGTGCTGTCCCACTCGTCTTCCCACTCGCAGGTGGTCGGGTCCAAGTAGCGGATGGACAGGCTGCGCACGTTGTAGGCCAAGGGGTAGATCACGCCGCCCTTTGCCGGCTCGTGGTCGATGCGCGCGGCCTCGCGGTGCAGCAGAGCGTAGCGGCCATCGTTGATTGGGTCGTCATCGCCCCAGATGGTGATCTCGGTCTGGTCCCCTTCTCGGGCCCCTTGGTAGAGGCGCTGGTGGCTCAAGCTGGCGAACCAGAGGGTGTCCACATCGCCCGTGTCCTTGCCCACAAACACCGTCTGGTAGGTGTTGGGCACGTTCTTGTTCCAGCTCAGGTAGGCCAAGCGCAGCTCGTGGGTGAGCTTAGAGAGGGTGACGCGCGCGTACTGCTGCACCTCATCCTGCTCGGCCAAGACCTCGCGGGCCTTCAGCGTGCTGGTCACGGTGCTCATGGTGAGCACGCCGATGACGGCCAGGATGCCCAAGGCGATGACGACCTCGATGAGGGTCATGCCGGCCCGTGGCGCGGAGAGGCGCCGGATCATTGGGGCGCCGCCGGAACCACTTGGCCCGTTGGGTTGACCACGTGGGTCACGATCTCCACCCAGTCGTCGCTCTTCTCCTCGTCGAAGTCCTCATCGCCCCACCAGACGATCACGCGGATCTCACGGATGAAGGGAGAGATCTGGTCGGTGAGCATGTCGTTGGAGATGCCCATGTCGTTCAGATCCATCTGCTGGCTCTGCTCTTGGGTCGCCGCCGCGGCCTCCTCTCCAGCCATGCCGCTGCCTGCAAAGCCAGCCGCCATCGAGGCGATGTCGCCGCTCAGGTTCAGGTCCACCTTCCGAATGGTGTAGGCCCAGTGGTAGTCCTCGTACTCCTCGGCGTTGGCGTCATCGAAGGTGCCGTCCAGACCGCCAGCTCGGAACTCCGAGAAGATGCCGTCTTCGAAGTCCCCTTCCTTGTTGATGTCGTTCTCCTGGAATCCCTCGGACTCCAAGATGAGCACGCACTCGGACATCTTCTCTTGCGCCAGGGTGGTGGCCACCGTGATCTTGGAGGCCTCCAGCGTCATAAGCACAGCGGTCGCCTGCCCGTCGATGAGCACGAAGAGTGCGACCGAGAGGATGCCGAGGGCCACCATGACCTCGAGCAGCGAGAATGCCTTTTTAAGCGTGCGGCGCATCAGATGTCCAAATCCGGGCCTTCGTCCGGCAACCAAGACATGCTGTCTTCCACCCCAAAGTCACCGTCGTGCATCTCCACCCGGCCCGAGAGGGGCTCCACCTCGATGGTCAGCCCATCGGCAGGGTCATCCATCGCTGCGATGCGCACCAGGGTGTGCTCGACGTGGCCATTGGAGAAGATGTAGCTGTAGACGATGGTGGGCTCTTCGAGCTCCTCCTGGTCCGGGTCGAAGTCCGGGTCATTGAAGTCGAACTGCGGCTCGACGGCCTCGCTGTACTGGGGCGTGTAGATCCACGCGAAGTAGCTGCCCCGCGGCAGGGTGACCTCGGTGTTCAGCGCGGCATCGTCCATGCCCTCAAAGCGACGGGAGCCCTCGAGCAGCTCCAGCTCCTCATCGGAGAGGTTCATGTCCTCGAAGTTCTCCAGACCCTGCAGGTCGGACATCTTCTCGGCCATTAGCTCCTCGTACTCCTCGCGCTTCTCCGGCTCGGTGAACACCAAGGCATCGGGTGCTGCGACCTCGATCTTGTAGCTGCGCTCATCCAAGTTGTAGGCGATGCGGAAGGTCACGTTCTTGAGCGCCGCCTCGTTGGCGAGGAAGCGGTAGGTCTGCGCCAGCTCCTTGGTCGCACCGGTCTGTTGCAGGCCGAGCACGCCGGACATCGAGATGATGGAGACCCCAAGCACCACCGCCATGATCGCGATGACGACCATGATCTCGATGAGGGTCATCCCTGCTCTGGCGGCTCTTGCAAGCACCTACTTCAAACTCCAATTCCAAGAACAATCCAGACCACAGGCACCACCGCCAAGGCGGCACCCAACACGGAGAAGCCCAGGGCCTCCCTCTTGGCAGAACGCCGGTCCATTACCAGTCGCAGGCCTCGTCGGTGGCCCAGCTCTGGATGTCGCTGTCTGCATCATCTCCGCCTTCCACGCCATCTTTGCCGTAGGAGACGATCTCGTAAGGCTTGTCGGAGTGGGAGCCTGGGGAGTTGTACTGGAACTCGTTGCCCCAAGCGTCCAGAGGTACCTCACCGCTGCCGAAGTACTTGGCGGCAGCCTCCAAGCCATCGCTGGTGCTGGGGAACTTGCCCTTCTTCTTGGCCGAGTAGAGCTGCAGAGCTTGGTCTGCGTTCTTCATGGTCAACACGGTGGTGGAGCAGTTGGCCTCGTTGAGGCGACCGACCACGGAGAAGGCCACAACGGACATCAAGGTGCCAAGAATGGCGATGACGACCATGATCTCCACCAGGGTCATGCCCTGCTGGCTGCGCGCAGCCCGAATCAGGCGGCTGGGGGTAGAAGAGTTCATGTTTCCTCCAATAGAAAAGGTTGAAAGCATCATCCAGCCATGCTGGACATGTTGAGCATTGGGAGCAGAATCGCCAGGGCAACAAAGGCCACGATTCCACCCATCATCAAAATCAGAATCGGCTCGAGCAGACTGGTCAGCCCGGTGACCAGGTTGTCGACTTCCGTCTCGTAGGCATCGGCCACCTTGCCGAGCATGTTCTCCAGCTCACCGGTACGCTCGCCGATGGCGATCATGTGCGTGACGATGGGGGGGAACTGACTGCTGGCTTTGAGCGGGCCGGCCAGAGACTGGCCTTCGGTCACGTTCTTGGCCGCGGCGTTGACCGCGTCCTCCATTACCTTGTTCTCCACAACGGTAGAGACAATTCCAAGGGCCTGCAAAATAGGCACGCCGGCGTCCAACAACGTAGACAGGGTGCGGCAGAAGCGTGCGACCGCGACCAGGCGGTTCATGCGGCCAAAGACCGGTACGGCCAGCATCCAGCCGTCCCACTTCATGGTGCCCGCTGGGGTCTTCTTCCAGCGGCGGAAGAAGTAGCCGCCCACACCCATGAGCAGCGCGATGAGCCACCACCACTTGGTGGCAAAGTCCGAGATGGTGAAGAGCATGGAGGTAATCCAAGGCAGCTCTTCGCCGAAAGAGTCAAAGATGCTGCGCATCTTGGGGATGACAAAGACGAACAGCCCCACGACGATGGCGCAGCCCACACCGGTCATCAGCACGGGGTAGATCATCGCGGAGATCAGCTTGCCGCGCAGACGAACGCTGGACTCGGTGTACTCCGTCAGACGGAGAAGGACCGTCTCCAAGGCCCCACTGGCCTCGCCGGCGCGAACCATGTTGACGTAGAGGCCCGAGAAGACATCTGGGTGTCCGGTCATGGCGTCTGCGAGGGTAGATCCCTCGTTCACCTTGTCCCTCACCTCGGCCAGGATGATGCGAAGCTTGTCGTTCTCGACCTGGTCCAGCATGGCTGAGAGCGCTTCCACCATGGGAATGCCCGCGCCGATCAGCGTGGAGAGCTGACTGGTCAAGGTCGCCACGTCTTGAACGCTGACCCGCTCGAAGTACTTGGAGAAGTCGATCTCAACGTTGAGACCGCTGCCCTTGGCGGCCTTGGCGCCCGCTCTCTGCTCGTTCAGGTCCGTGGGAAACAGACCCTGCTTGCGCAGCTTTGAGCGTGCGGTCTTGGCGCCCTCGGCGTCGATGACTCCGGCGACGGACTTGCCGTTGGCATCGAAGCCTTTGTACTCAAAGACGGCCACTATCGGGAGTCCTCAGAGGTCACACGCATGACCTCCTCAAAGGTGGTGTCGCCCTCGAAGACCTTGCGGATTCCATCGTCCCGCAGGGTCTTCATGCCGTTGGCCACGGCGACCTTCTTGATGGTGGCGCCGTCGCTCTCCTTCATGACCGCGTCGCGAATGACGTCGGTCACTTCCAGGAGCGAGTAGATGCCGGTTCGGCCCTTGTACCCAGTCTTCAGACAGGTCTCGCAGCCCACGGCCTTGTAGACCACGCGCCCTTCAAGGTCCGCTCGGGTCAAGCCCAAGTCGGCAAGCTCGCCGTCCAGCGGCTCGTAGGCCTGCTTGCAGTCTGAGCAGATTCGGCGCACCAGACGCTGGGCCAGAATCATCAGCAAAGACGAGGCCACCAAGAAGGGCTCAACGCCCATGTCCGTCAGTCGCGGGAAGGCGCCTGGGGCATCGTTGGTGTGCAGGGTGGAGAACACCAAGTGACCGGTGAGCGAGGCCTGAACGGCGTTGTCCGCTGTCTCCTTGTCACGGGTCTCTCCGACCAGGATGACGTCGGGGTCCTGACGCAAGTGAGCGCGAAGGACGTTGGCAAAGCTCAGGTTAATCTTGTGATTCACCTGGGTCTGACCAATGCCACGGAGCTCGTACTCGATGGGATCCTCGATGGTGAGGATGTTCAGATCCGGGGAGTTGATCTCCGCCAAGGCCGAATAGAGGCTGGTGGTCTTACCGGAACCGGTAGGCCCGGTGACCAGAATGATGCCGTGGGGCCGGGTGATGTACTCCCGGAAGATGTCCAGGTTCTCCTGAGACATTCCGATGCCATTGAGCGAGAAGACCTGGCCCTTCTCCAGAATACGCATGACCACCCGCTCGCCGTATCGAACGGGCAAGGTGGAGACACGAAGGTCCACCTCGCGGCCTGCCATGCGGATGCGGATTCGGCCGTCCTGGGGGATGCGCTTCTCAGCGATGTTCAGGCCCGCCATGATCTTGATTCGGCTGACGATGCTGGCCTGAAGCCGGGGTGGCGGCTTGACGATCTCGTAGAGCACACCGTCAATGCGGAAGCGCACCAACAGCTCTTTCTCGAAGGGCTCGATGTGAATGTCACTGGCCCGGTCCTTGATGGCCTGGGTCAGCAGGGTGTTCACAAAGCGAATGATGGGCGCTTGGTTGGGGTCATCGAGGATGTCCTCTTCCAGCGAGAGGTCACCCGAGATGTCGTCCTGCTCCTCTTCGATCTCGGACATCACGGCCGAGGCGGAGCGGGCGGCGCGGTCAAAGCTCTTGTTGATGGCGTCCTTGAGCACGTTGGCGGGCACCAGAACGGGGTCCACGGGGCGCCCCAGAACCACGCGCAAGTCGTCCGCGCTGGGCAGGCAGGCTGGAGATGCGATGCCAGCCACAACGCGGCCCTTCGCGTCCAGCCACAAGGGCAGGATCTGCTGCTCACGGGCCAAGCCCAGTGGGATTCGCCGGACCAGCTCGATGTCGATGGCCTCCAGGTCGATCTCTTCGATCACAGGCAGACCGGTCAGATCGGCCAGCGCACGGGTCACAGCAATCTGAGAGAGCTCGGAGCGCTGCACGCTGTCCAGCATGCTGATGCCGGACTTCTCCGCTTGCTTGCGCACATCTGCGAGCCCGTCGGCGCTCAGGCCGCGGTCTTGCAACACCTCATCCAGGCTTCGACGGCGAATGGCCATGGCTTAGAGGTCCTCGGGAACGGTGTCAGGGCCAGCCGCAGGACTCTCTGGAGGGTCCTGAGGGAGGGCATCGGGCGCGTCGCCTTCAACAGCCTCTTCTTCCGCATTTCCAATCAGAGTCTCGGAGTTGCTGCCGTTGTCGATCTTCGTGCGGTACTTGCTGGGCTCGTCCGTGATGTTCATCGAGTAGGAGAGCAGCTCGTCGAGGGCCTGCATCTGCTCCACTTCGGTCTTTCCGTAGAAGCGGCGCAGGAACTCCTCACGCTGGGCCACCTTGATCTCGTAGACCTCCTGCAGGTCTTCGGGGGTGTCGATGACGTGGGGGGTCAGGAAGATGAGCAGGTTGGTCTTGCGGGTCGTGGTGCTCTTGGAGCGGAAGAGCACGCCGACCAGGGGCAGGTCACCGAGCAGCGGAACCTTGGTCTCCACCTCGGTCTCGGTGGTGCTCATCAGGCCGCCGATCACGACGGTCTGGTTGTCTTTGACCAGGACCGTGGTGTCTGCGGTGCGCTTGGAGGTGGTGGGACCGCCGCTGGCGACCAGATCGCTGCCCGAAGCAGCGCTCTCCTCGATCTCCGTGACCTCTTGGTAGACCTCCATCGTGACGTAGTCCGACTCGTTGATCTGTGGGGTCACCTTCAAGGTGATGGCCACGTCCTCACGCTGGAAGCTGATGATGGGGTTGTTGTTGGAGTCACGGCCCTGCGAGGTTGGGAAAGGCACGTTGCGGCCAACCACAATCTCAGCCTCTTCGTTGTCCAAGGTCATGATGTTGGGCGTGGAGAGGATGTTCACGCTGGAGTTGGCCTGCAACGCGCTGACGACGACTCCAAAGGCGGGAATGGACAGCGGACCAGTCGGGGTGTCGATGGAGATGCTGTCTCCGTACACACCCATGGCCACGCCCGAGAGCAGGTCGGTGCTGATGCCCAGAGAGCTGGGCCCCACCTGAGAGGACACGATGCCGGTGGCCGAATCCCCAGGAATACCGGTGTGGTAGCTCATGCCCAGGTCCATGGTGTCTTCGGAGGCCATCTCCATGATGACCACCTCGACGAAGACCTGCTTGCGGCGGATGTCCAGCTTGTTGATGACCTGCTGGAGGATCTGGAAGGCCTCGGGAGAGGCGACGATGACCAGGGAGTTGGTGTTCTCGTCCGCGGTGATGCGCACGCCGTCGTCCAAGAGCGCAGTGGCGCTTGTGCCGCTGGAGGGTGTGTCCGCCGGCTTGGCAGCCGCGGGGTTGGTCCGGGTGGTGCGGGTCGTGCGGGTCGTGCGCGCTGGGGTGCGGCTGTTGGAGGCGCCGCCCTCTGAGAGGTTGCTCAGGGTGGTGGCGACCTCGGTCGCGTCAGCGTGCTCCAGGTAGACCACGTGGATCTGGGCCCGGTTGGCCGGATCTACGTCCACGTCCACTTCAGCGATGAGCTTGGCCACCGCTTCCATGGCCTCGTCGTTGGCCAGGATGATCAAGCGGTTCGTACGCTCATCGGCGACGATCTTCTCGATGTACTTGCCCTGGCTGCCGACGCTAGAGGCCGAAGCCGAGCTGGCAGCAGCCGCGGCGTCCTTGTTGCGGTTGCGCCGGCTGCGGCGGGAGCTGGTGGTGCTCGTGTTGGCAGTGCTCGTCGAGGCGCTGCTTGAGGCGTCACCGGAGGTCCCGTAGACCTGCTCGATGATGGTCTTGACCTCGCTGGCGGTCGCGTACTGCAGAGTGACGATGTGGATCCCAGACTTGGGAGAGGCCACATCGAGCTGGCCAACGACCTTCCACATCCGACGGATGTTGTAGGCGCTGTCGGTGATGATCAGCGTATTGGTCGGCACGTAGGCGATGATCTTGGCCTGGGGGCCAGCCAGCTCCTTGGCGATGGAGCTGATGTCCGAGACGGAGGTGTTCTCCAACTGGAAGATCTGCGTGACCACGCGGTCGGTCGCCGGAATGGAGGTGCCCTCGTAGACGGACACTGGCGCCTGGGAGGCCTTGGAGGTCGGGAGCACCTTGTAGGCGCCGCCCACTTCCACCATGGTGTAGCCAGCTGTGGCCAGAGCAGACTCCATCGCCGAGAAGGCAGTCCAGTACGGAACCGGCCTGTGGCTGATGATGGTGACCTTTCCCTTGAGCTCGTCGCCGCCCAAGATCAGGTTTCTACAACTGGTCTCGGCCATGTACTTGACCAGGTCCAGGACCTCGTACTCAACATAGTCCAAGGTCACCGTGGCCGGGGTGGCGCAGGGTGGCTTGTTCCGAGCATCGTTCAGATCCTGGGTGTCCTGGGCAAAGGCATTGCCCGAGAAGCCAGCGAGACCGAGGACCAGGCCCATTCCCAAGCTTGTTGAGATGAGGCCGCGGCTAAAGAGAGAGAGGTTCTGCAAGGTTCTGCTCCTGCGTGAAGTCCTGCTGAGCGGGGGCTCAGCGGACCTCGTACTCAAAGGTCTGGCGCTGGTTGCGACGGGTCACCTCGAAGGTGAACGCGCTCTCGGTCTGCAGCGTTTGAAATGCTTGGAATGCGCCGTCGGTGTTGGTCAGCGGCATGCCGTTGACCCCATGCACCACGTCGCCGTTCTTGATGCCCAACTTGTCGAACAAGCTGCCGCGCCGGATGGCGCTCAGTCGGTAGCCATCCACCGCACCGTCCGAGCCCTTGTGGGGCACGACGCGCATCTTGGTGGCCAAGGTCTCTACGTTGGCCAAGGCCTCATCCACGACGCGGCGCTCGACAATGATCTTGCCGCCCTCGCTCGTGATTCCCGCCTCGGGGTCATCCTTGACCGTTGGCTTTGCCTTGCTGCCGGTGGCAGCTGGCTTCTCTTTGACGGCCGTGTTGTCGGGGTAGAGCCACTCCACCTCGCCGTTGACCTCGAGCTTGACCGCCATCTGCTGGATGTCCAGGATCTTGGCGCCCATAAGCTCGTCGCCAATGCCGTAACCAAAGGCCTTGTCTTCCTTGCCCTTTCCGGAGATCAGGGCGGAGGAGAACTGAGCGGGCTCAGCGACCATCGTGGCGATCAGGATGACGTCCAGGTTGGTCTTTCGACCGCTGCCGTCGTCCACCAAGGCGGTCTCCGCTTCGACGCCGACCATGGTCGAGTCGAAGATGTTTCCGCTGACGATCTTGTCCAAGAAGGTCTGCTGGCTGGTCGCCCTGGGCCGAGGCGCAGGCCCCGGTGGTGGGCGTTCTATGCCCCCACCCTGTGCTGTCAGCTCACCGAGTTCCGGCGCCGAGGCACCGTCCGGAAGAGTCAACAGAGGCTTGACCACGCCAAAGTTCACGCCGGCGGCGGCACCGAAGGACAGCAGCACAATGGCTACCGCTCCGATCCACACCATCTTGTTTTGAAGTAGCTCACGCATCGCTTTGGCCTATCTCACCGTGCCAGTCCAAGCGCATGGTGACTCCTATACATCCTGGGTCTGCAACAAGCGGGCCAAGGCTGAGAAGGTCCGTAGAGCCCCTTAGGGCCCGCGTCAAGGGCCCTCGTCGACAAGGTGTCAGGACCGCCTAAGCGCCCAGATTGGGTCTGACATTGTGTCACTCAGGACGCAAGGTGCCCTGGGGATCGGCTCTCCAGCCCAAGAGAGCGGCCCCTTGTTCCTGGTTCAAGCCCAGCCCGTCTCCCGAGCGCAGCCACGCACCTCCTACCGGGTATTTATCCAAGTAGATCCTAAGCTCTTCAGGGTTTACCCCCTGGGGCAAGAGGTGCGCCTCCACCCCACACCGGTCACTGAGCGACAGCGGATCCGAGGCCAGGTAGGGTCCAGGCCCCTCGGGGCAGATCACGGGCTTGGAGGGCTTGGCCTGGAGGGTCCCCCAACCCACACCCACCGAGATGCAGGCCACACCGACCAGGGCCAGCGCGACCACAAAGGACTTGGGGTAGCCACGCCTCTCTGCACCCCAGCTTGCGGCACGCTCCAGGCCCTGGCCGGCCAAGGCTGCGAGCATGGGTAGAAACACCGCGAGGGATCGGAAGACGCTGCCGCTGGCCGCGACCGCTGGCGCCAAGACCAGCACGGCGATGGGCAACAGAGCCAGGCCCAGCCAGAGCGACTGGACGGCGGGAACCTGGCCTCGTTCTCGGAGCAAGGCCAAGGGGATGAGGAATATGGCGCTGGCCAAGAGCACCGCAAAGGCTGCGCCTGGAAGCGCCTCCAACACAAAGAGAGCGCGCTCCCCAACCAAGGCCACTCCGGGCTCGCCGCGCACCCAAGCGCCGTAGTCCAGCTGGACCGCGACCTGCTGGCGAAGGGTCAGCCAAGCCTGCCCGCCGAAGTGCCAAGAGCGGAGCTGCCACAGGCCCCAGGCCGCCGGACCGGCGCAGCCCACAAGAAGTGCCGGCCCCCACTTGCGGTGAAAGAGAAGGACCAACGCCAGAATGCCCGAGAGCAAGAAGCCCTCTCCTCTACACAGCGCAAAGATGGCCAGCAGCAAGGCGCTGAGCACCCAGCGCTCCTTGAGCAAGGCCAGGAAGATGCAGCCGCCAAGCACCCCGGCGATGGCGATGGAGTCCGGCGTGCTCAGGAAACGAGCCGCGCCCAGACCGGAGGCGGCCATCAATCCGGCCCAGAGCGCCGCGCGGGGTTGATCGGGACGAAGGGTGCGGGAGAGCACCCAGGCCAGCGGTCCCCAGAGTGCTGCCAAGATCACGGTGGTGAGCTGGTCCCCATGGGCCGGCCAGAGCCAGAGCCCCGGCACCAAGACCCGGCTCGGGACCGGACTCCAGTGCAGGTCCGCAGCTTGTGGCAGGCCCAGCTCCGCGAGCCCCCAGAGCAGCCCGGCGTGGGTCACAGCCCCCTCTCCCGCGGCGATGTTGCCCGCCACCTCACGGTAGTAGGCGGGGTCCCAGTCCACGGGCACCGGAATGCTCCAGGCCCACAGGCCGTGCAGGAGCAGGCCCAGGACGAGCAGCAACAGCGGCGTGAGAGATCGGAGCTTGGAGGAGGTCAAGACCGCAGCCTACCCCGCGCCATCAGCTCCGGCGGCGTCGCAGTCCGGCCAAACCCAGACCCAAGAGTGGGATCAAGAGCCAGCCTTCACTGCTGCCCTCGTCCCACACGGTGATCTCGGTCTGCAGAGTGTCCTGCCCATCGTCCACGGTGAAGACCGGGTCGACGGTGTGCACGTCGGTGGGCGCGCGGGTCTCAAAGCGCGTCAGGAAGGCGGACTCCTCGCTGCCGGGAGGGGCACCTGCATAGACGCGGGCGTAGCCCTGGTCCAAGCCGATGGGCAGGAGCGCGCCGTACCAAGCCTCCTCAGGGCTCTGGTCTCCCCCGTCGACAGAGGCCAGATCCACCTGAGTCCAGCCGGAGAGCTGTGCGCGTTCATCCCCCAGAACGTAGATGGTCGTGGCCATCTCCGAGGCCGCAGACTCACGGGCCATGCGGGCCGGGAAGCTCAGGGGCCCCTTGTACTGAATGCGAACCGGCGGCAGCCCAGCCTCGCCCTGGGTCTCAGCGCGCTCGGGAGCCACGGTGATCAAGACCATCTGGGCACCTTCCTCCAGGTAGTCATCCAAGGTCGCCTGGCTCGCGCCGGCGTCAAAACCAAAGCTGACCAGCCAGTCTTCGAGCACCTGAGCGTCCTGGGTCTCCAACACCACGTAGGCGTAGTTTCCAGTGAAACCCTGCGCGACAACCCCCAGGTCTCCGCCGCCACCAGCGGTGTCCGCGTCGTTGCGCATGCCGCCAGACTTGGCGCCGCACCCGCCTGCCCCACCGTCGTCGTCCCCCACGCTCATCACGCTGACCACCGGGTCGCTGTGCTCACGCAGAGTCTCAAAACGGGCATCGTCGCCATCATCCAGGGCCTCAAACTCCCCGTCCAAGGCAATGATCCACCCGAACTCTTCCGCGTCACCTGTGTAGGCCGCGCGGTACTCGACCACCGAGCTCTCGCCCGCCTTGGCCAAGATGACCTCCTGCGTGCCAGAGGTCGCGATCTCCCCTTCCGAGGTCACCAAGTTCGCGCACGGCCAAGCACTGGCCGCCGTCAACAGTCCAAACACCACAAACATCGTCGTCTCCACACCCTGCTGGGCACAGAATAGCCGACGAAACTCAGCCTGTATTGGCGATGTGCAAGCGGGCTTGCTGGGTCAGCCACGCATCCACGGCGCCCTGCTGATCTTCGGGCAGCTCGGAGATGCGGCGACGGATGCGCTGAACACGTTGGGTCACCGCCGCGCGGCTCACACCATGGCGTCGGCTGTACTCGACCTTGGACTCGGCCTGCAGCAGCGCCGAGAAGAAGTCCTGGTCCTTCTGGGACAGGGGCACATCCGGTACGTGCTCTACCGTCTCCGGGCTGGGACCATCGTGGTGAAACCAAGTCTCCGCTTCCCTTCCGCCCTCGCCCTTGAGCACTTCGCGCTCGCGAATGACCTTGTGGGCTGAGCGCCAGATGCAGCGGTCGGTCACCGTGCGAACAAAGGCGAAGAGCTCGCCCAGGCTCTCGCCGCGAAAGCTGTTCAGAGCTCCGGTGACCAGGCGCCTGAGCACCTCGCCGACGGCCTCTTCGATCTGCGCTTCACAGAGCAGGTCGGCGTAGCATGAACGCCAGACAACCCGCGCACGCCGGTCAATGTAGGAGAGCAGCTTCTCAAAGAAGGCCCGCGTCTCCGGGGTGTTTCGATCCGCCAGAAGCCCGCGGAGCTGATCTTGCAGTTCCGTCATGGCTTAGATCCCGTTGCTGATTCCGTTTGGGTTGGCGTTCTTCCAAAAGTGCCGGAAGGGGCTCTCTTTCCTCTGAGTCTCTTCCTGAGCGGGTGGACAGACCTGTTCCGTCGGCGCATCGCAGGCCTGGACCTGCAGAGGGCCAGAGTCCGTGTGCGGACCGCCGGGGAAGAGAAGCCAGAACCAAGAGAAGATGTTGCTCAGGACGGTCATGCGTCAGGCCTCCGATCGCAGCAGGGCCAAGTCCGGGTCCTGCTCAATGATGCGGCCGAGCTCGTCGACCAGGTCTTCAGGGTAGCTGCTCTGGATCTGGGTCCACAGGCTGCTGGCTTCTTTGAGCTCCTTGAGTCGGAGCAAGCAACAGAGGATGTTGCAGAGGTTCTCAGCACTGCGTTCACGGTCCAACGCACGAGAGAAGTAGTCCAGGGCCACATCGTAGTGCCCCTTTAGGAAAGCGAGGACACCACGGTGCCGATCCACCGAGGCCAGATCGGCGTTCAGGGTGGGTCCGCCTTCGTCCAGCGCAGCCAGCTCTTGCTCACCGACCAAGCGGGCGGCCTCAGAGAGGTTCCCCACCCGGGGATGGGCCGCGATGATGTGCAGGGCCGAGAAGCGGGTGGTGGCCCGCAGGCGACCCTCTTCGTGCAGCCGGTCGACCAGACGCCGTACCCCCTCCGCGTCGAAGTCCGGCTCCGCGAGCGCCGCCTTGAACACCGCCAGCGCCTGCGCTTCCGGTCCCTGAATGCGATGCATTGGGGTCAGATAGGCTTGCTGGTCGACCACCTCAAAGATGCGGTCCAAGATGCTGCGATAGGCCACGCGAGGTCCTCCGGGGATATAGGAGACCTCATCCTTCGCCCCCGTTAAGGGCGACTTGTCAACACGATGTCAAGCCGACATCAAAGCGAGGCATTCTATGTGGTGGTTGGTCTTGGCGATGGGTTGCGAGCACCCAAAGCGTGAGACCAAGCTTGCGGAGGGTTGGGTCAAGATCCGAGGAGGATCCTTCAACATTGGCCATGATGGCGACCGCCGCGCGGGGCCCGCGCACCCCATCGAGGTGCCCACATTCTGGATCCGCCAGACCGAGGTCACCGTGGCGGAGTACGCCGCATGCGTGGACGCTGGCGTGTGTGATGCCGATCCACCCGGCAGAGTCCCCAGCCGCTGCAACTGGGCCCAGCGCGAGAGCCGCGCAGATCACCCAATGAACTGCCTGAACTGGTCCATGGCCAACAGCTATTGCCGCTGGGCCGGTGCACGTCTGGCGACCGAGAGCGAGTGGGAGTTCGCCGCCACCAGCCGAGGCACCCGCTGGCCCTACCCTTGGGGCCAGGCCGAGCCGAGCTGCGAGCTGGCCCACACAAAGGCCTGCGAGCCCGACCTGACCAAACCCACCTGCAGCCTGCCCAATGGCAACACCGAACAGGGCCTCTGCGACATGGCCGGCAACGCCTACGAGTGGACCTTGGATGCCTTCAAAGACAACTACAAGGACCACCCCAACCACGGCGGGGCCACCCTCACGGAGACCGCGCCCGACTTCCGAGCGCTGCGCGGCGGCGGTATTGGCAGCGACGAGCCACTGACCGTGTACAACCGGGCCTTCCACGACCCTGATTTCTACTACTCCGGCATGGGCGCACGCTGCGTGTACGGACCCAGCCGCTCTGAAAGAAAGGTGCATTGACTCCCAGTCATTTGCACCCACGGTCCCTCGAATGTAAGAGCCGCGCCTAAACCAGCGTTCAGGCCATCAAGCGCCCCTTTTTCGGCGCCAGTCCACTCGAGAGGAACCCGTGCAAGCCTTCTTCAAGCGCATCGCAGATGCGTCCAGTTTTCAGAACTTCGTCACCGCGGTGATTCTCATCGCGGGCGTCGTCGTCGGCATCGAGACCTACGGCCACTTGGCCGCCAAGTACGAGGTCGCCCTTCACTGGACCAACCAGGTCATTCTGGGCATCTTCATCGTCGAGATCATCGTGAAGATGGGTGCAGAGGGCAGCAAGCCTTGGCGCTTCTTCAAGGACCCTTGGAACGTCTTTGACTTTCTGATCGTGGCCTTGTGTCTGCTCCCCTTCGGCGGCTCCTTCGTCACGGTCCTGCGCTTGCTGCGCGTGTTGCGCGTGCTCAAGCTGGTCACCGCCCTGCCCAAGCTGCAGATCCTGGTGGGCGCCCTGCTCAAGTCCATCCCCTCGATGGTCTACGTGAGCATGCTGCTCGGCCTGCTCTTCTACCTCTACGCCGTCACCGCGACCTTCATGTTCTCGGCCAACGACCCCATCCACTTCGAGAGCCTGCAGATGTCCATGCTCAGCCTGTTCCGAGTGGTGACGCTCGAGGACTGGACGGACATCATGTACATCAACATGTATGGCTGTGCGAACTACGGATATGACGGAAACGAGGCGCTCTGCACCGCCTCCGAGGGACACCCTCTGGGCGCCGCTGCTTTCTTCTGCAGCTTCGTGCTCGTCGGCACCATGGTCATCTTGAACCTCTTCATCGGCGTCATCATGAACGGCATGGACGAGGCCTCGGCCGAAGCCGAAGAGCTGCTCAAGGCCAACACCGAGGGGCGCCAGTCCCTGGCCAAGGATCTGCAGGAGCTCAACGGCAAGATCGCTGACCTGCAGAAGAGCCTGGCCAGCATCACGATTCGCGCCGAACACGAGGCCACGGACCACGAGACCGCCTTGGCAGCGGCCAAGGAATAGTCACGTTAGAATGAGCGCAGAGACCAGGGGAACCGATGATCTTTGCGCTCATTCTCACCGCCTGTGCACCGCCCTGTGATGAGCGGGCGGGGGTGTACAGCCTGCTGGATGACAACGGGCTGGAGTGGAACCTGCGCATGGCGCCGGACACCACCCAGTACTTCAACGGCAAGACCATGGAGTACACCTTGGGCGTGCAGGTCCCTGCCCAAGACAACGCCAGTCTCTTCATCCTCGCCGACAGATTCGGCCGGGACACCTGCAGGCAGGAGAGCATCACTTTCAGTGGCGACTTCATCGACGGCAGCGATGTGGAGGGCGTCTACTTCAGCAATGGGCAGCTGGAAGCGGAGCTCGACCGCGCCGGCAATCTCTACCTGAACTACTCCGTGGTCCTCGTCACCCCAGAGGATCAGCAGAGTCTCGCAGCCGAGGTCATCGTGCCAAGAGTCAGCACCGTGGAGGACTGGACCGGCGATACCGGGGACTCCTGGTACTGACGCTGGGTCTGCCCCTCAGGAGGTCTGCAACACCAGCGCCTTGAACGCAGCGCGCTCCTTCTCGGTGACCCGCGGACTGGTGGCCAGAGTCTGAATCAGCACTGCGACGTGCTCATTGGCTGAGGTGAGCTGCTTGACCAGGGCCTCGTAGACCGCGCCACGGAAAGCGGAGGCCAAGAGATCGTTGCGCTCCTCCACTTCGCTGTAGAGCTCCCCTGGGAGGCGCACCACCCAGCAGGGCTCCGCGGCGTAGCAGCTCGCGGAACGCACGGCGCCATGCACCAGCGCGACCACACCAAAGAGCCGTCCTGGCCCCAAGGTGGCCACGCGCTCATTGGAGGCGTTTCGGGTGGCCCGATACACGTCCATGCGCCCCTGGGCCAAGATGAAGGCGTCTCCACCGCGGCGGCCTTCCTGAATGAGGATGGTGCCCTGGGGCACTGCCTCCATCGGAAGCTCGTCGGCCAGGGCCTTCATGATCTCTGGGTGAAGGCCTTCCAGAGCGGGGGTGTTCTTCAGGGTCTCAAAGACATCTGGCGGTGGCTGCGGTGGGTTGGGGTCCGGCGGCACAAGCCAGCTCTTGAAGCGCGCGATGAGGCCTGTGGGCGCGTGCTGCTCCAGCTCCGTTCCCTCTGCGAACTCTGTGATTCGCAGGTCCATCTGGCGGAGCCGCTTGCCCATGGTGCGCAGGGCCTGGGCCTCGAGCAGGGTCACCAGCATGTTGCCTTGGGCGCGCAGAGTCTTCAGACCCTCCGCCTCCAACACCAGCAGGGTGCTGGCCGTGCGTGTACGCGTCGTGGCCTGGCGAACGCCTTCGCGGCCGAAGAGCGCCATGTCGCCGATCATCTCGCCGGGGCCCACGGTGGCCACGACCGTCGCGGGGTCGCCCACCACCACGTCGAGCTGCCCGGTCACCACGATCATCAGCGTGGTGTCCTTCTCGCCTTGAACCGTCAGGATCTCGTTCTCGCCCACATCAAAGGGGGTGAGCGCGATCTCCAGGGCATCGTCGAGTTGGTGCTTGGGCAGCATGCGAAACAGGGGCAGAGCTTCGATCTCAGCTTGGCGCATCGGGATCCTCCGGGCCGCCTTTCTACCCCAATGTGGGCACAAGGGCGCTTTCAACGTGTTTCGGTGCGGCCGGATACACGCCTCACATGTCACTCCTCGCCGCCAGTTTGTGGACGAGCCTGCTGGCCGGCCTGCTCCTGGGCTTGGCCGGAGGGCTCTCTCCTGGGCCCCTGACCGCCCTGGTCTTGGGAGAGTCCCTGCGCGGGGGCTCCAAGGCCGGACTGCGGGTCGCCATGGCCCCACTGGTCACCGACGGTCCCCTGATCCTGCTCGCCCTGTGGGTAGGCGAGCTGCAGGGCCCTTGGCGCATCGGACTTGGCCTCGCTGGGGCCGGGATGCTCTTGTACTTGGCCTGGGGCATGTGGCGCTCCAAGCCCCCGGAGCCCGGTGAGTCCAGCGCGGAGGGCGCGCTGCGACGTGCGGTGCTCACCAACCTGCTCAACCCCCACCCCTACCTGTTCTGGTTGGCCATCGGCGGCCCCATGCTGGCCACCACCCCATCCAAGCCCGGATTTCTCTTGGGCTTCTTCGGCGCGCTCGTCGGCTCTAAGGTGGTCCTCGCACTGCTCGCAGACCGGGCCAGAGCATGGATGAGCACCCGGGGCTACATCTGGACGCTTCGGGCCTTGGCTGCGGCTCTGGTGGGCTTGGCGATTCAGTTCGCAGCCGAGGCCATCGGGTTGATGCTGGGTTGAATCGAATCCTCGGAGTGCTGTCCAAGGCAGCTCCCCAAGGCCTCACATGCCCCTTCCTTCTGCTGGGGCTCTCTTGCAGCCACCCCCGCCTCTGGACGCCTTTCGATCTTCTAGGTGCAAAGCCCACCCCACCATGTTCTACCTCCAGCATGCTCACACCAGACCAGCTCGCCGACCTGCCCGTGTTTCCACTCCCGAACATGGTGCTGTTTCCAGGCAGCGTGCTGCCTCTGCACATCTTTGAGCCCCGCTACCGCGAGATGGTGGCTTGGTGTCTGGAGAAGGAGAGCCCCATGGCGGTCGCGATGATTCAGCCAGGCTCCGAAGGCGCCCAGCTGGCCGACCCCGCCCTGGTGCCCACCTGCGGCGTGGGCCGAATCGAGCGCCACCTTCAACTGCCCGACGGGCGCTTCAACTTGGTGCTTCGCGCTGAGAGCCGTGTGCTGCTGGAAGAAGAGCTGCCTCTCCGAGAGGGCTTTCGACGCTTCCGAGTCAGCGAGCAGCCCGATCTGCCCGCTGACCCGCAGACCCTGGCCCGCCACCTGAGCACCATCAAAGCCCTGAGCGATGGCCTGGCCACCACCGTGCCGAGCCTGGGCTACCTGCTCAACGAGCTGCTCGACAAGGGCATGCCGCCCGGCCAGATCGCCGACCAGATCATCGACTTCACGACCCTAGAGCCGCCAGACAAGCAGCAGGTTCTGGAGCAACGCGACGCCATCAAGCGTCTGGCCGCAGTCGAAGAGCTGCTGGCGGGCCTGCTGGCCACGAGCGTGCACGACCACAGCCACGATGGGCACCAGCACTAAACACCGCCCACCCCGCACAAAATGGCGAAATGCCATCAAGTGTGGCGCGATCTGACCGTTCAGAGACTCCTCAGGAGTTTCCATGCAGGTCTACCAAGGCGCCTCCACGTTGACCGACGCCACCGAAGCTGTGGCAGAGGCCGCAGCAGGCATGCCCGCCACCCTAGAGATGTTGTTCGTCTTTAGCTCCACAAAACAAGACCCGGACACGGTCGCAGCCTGCCTGGCGGAGCGCTTCCCTGGCGTGCCGCTGGCCGGCTGCACAACCGCTGGGGAGCACCTCAGCGGCGCCCACAGCACAGGCGGCCTGGTCCTCGCTGGACTGGACGAGAGCGGGCTGGTTTGGTCCAGCGTCAACGTGCCCAAGGTCTCGGAGTTCGGCAGCGCAGAGGCCAAGGCCCTCGCAGAGGACCTGTTCCAGGCCAGCGGTATGGACCCGGAGGAAATGGACCCTGAGACGGCGGTCTGCCTGCTCTTCGTAGACGGGCTCCAAGGGGTGGAGGAGCGCTTGAGCTCGGAGTTGGCGGCGGCCCTGCAAGGCGTGCCCTTGGCTGGCGGCAGCGCAGGCGATGACCTGAAGTTTGAGAAGACGCATGTCTACGGTCCTCAAGGCGCACAGAGCAACGCTGCGAGCGTCGTGATGGCCCGCTCCCTGAATGGGACTCCGATTCAGATCCTCAAGCATCAGCACTTCACGAGCACCCCAGCGAGCGTCGTGGTGACACAGGCTGAGGGCCGCCGGGTCCATGAGTTCGACGGCCTCCCAGCCCTTGAGGGCTACGCACGCGCACTGGCCTGCGCGCCCGAGGAGGTCAACGGCGACGTGTCCTTCTTGAACCCCCTGACCTTCGCCTGCAATGGCGAGCTCTATGTGCGCTCCATCCAAGCGATCAACCCAGACGGCTCCATCGACTTCTACTGCGCCGTAGAGGAAGGCATGGTGCTGGACATTGGGGGCCATGCCGACATGACCCAGTCCCTGGCCGAGGGCCTGGCTTGGAGCCAGCGACCTGCTTTCGTGGTCGGCTTCAACTGCATCCTGCGCGCCCTCGAGGCCAGCGGGGGCTCGCTGCACGCAGAGCAGGGACAGGTGCTGACCCAAGCCTGCCAGAACATGATTGGCTTTGACACATACGGCGAGCAGCTGAACGGGCTGCACATCAACCAAACCCTCGTGGCGGTCGGCTTCGGCCGGGCCGCAGCCTAAGGATGGCCATCGTGGACACTCCAGTTCAGCTCAAGCACGAGCTCCAAGCCGCGCAGAAGACCGTCACTGTCCTAAAAGCGCGGGTGCGCTCCCTCTACAACGAGGGCGCTCAAACAGCCATCCACCAGCAGCTCGCCCTCGCCCAGCGGCGGCAGGAAGACAACCGCCGCAAGCGGGCGGTGATGCAGGCCAAGAACCAGGCCCTGGAGCGCCACTCCGCCCACCTGGAAGCTCAGGTCCAGGAGCGCACGCGAGCGCTCCAGTCCATCCTGGACAACGTGGTCTTCGGCTTCCTGATCGTCGACCAGGACAGCAAGGTGCAGCCAGGCTTTACCAAGTCCTGCGCGGAACTTCTGGGCAAGCCAGTCCAAGAAGGCCTGGACCTCTGCGCGCTCTTGGGTTTGCAGGATCCGAGCCGACAAGCGGAGGTCGAGCTCGGCGTTGAGCAGGTCTTCGACGACTTCATGCCAGAGCAGGTGAGCCTGGACCAGATCCCCTCGCGCTTTCCACTGGGTGAGCGTGTCTTGCGGTGCCAAGGAAGGGCCATTCGTGACCCAGAGGGCCAAGTCTCTGGAATCCTCTTCACCCTCAGTGACGTCACGGAACTCGAAGAGGCCCGCAAGGAAGCCCACAACAACGCCGTGTTGGTGGGAATTCTCCGACAGAAGGCGGCCTTTGCGGCCTTCGTTGACGACGCATTCGCGCGCCTGAGTTCGGCCGAGGAGAACCTTCACCACCAACCCTTCGTTCGCCGAGCCGTGCACACCATCAAAGGAAACGCAGCGAGCTATGGCTTGAGCGAGGTCGCCCAGTCTGCCCACCAGGCGGAGGCTTTCGAGACAATCGAGGCGGCCCAGTTGGAAGACCTGCGATGCGCTTTGGAAGACTTCCTGGCCACCAACGACTCCGTCCTCAACTTGAGCCAAGGAGAAGGCTGCATCGAGCTGCCCCTCTCCGAGCTGGAGGCCATGCGCGCGATGCTCACGCCGGTCAACCGCTCCGGCCTGGCCCGCTGGAGTGCCTTTGTCGCACAGAGACCGGCAAGAGACCTGATCGGGCCTGTAGAGGTCTTCATCGAGCGCCTCGCTGAGCGCTTGGATCGACAGGTCCAGTTCACGGTCACCGGAGCCGAGACGCCCGTCGATCCCGAGTGCACCGGTGATGTGCTTCGCAACGTGACCCACCTGCTCCGGAACGCCATGGACCATGGCCTGGAGCCAGACTGGGAGCGCGGAGACAAGCCAGCGGTCGGGGCCTTGTCCTTGGACTTGAGCCGGGAAGACGAGGGCTGGCAGATCGTCGTGGCAGACGACGGGCGCGGCATCCAAGTGGATACGGTCACCCAACGTGCCACCGAGGAAGGACGAATCAGCGCGGCAGAGGCCAGCGAGATGGGACGCGAGGAGAAGCTCAACCTCATCTTCCTGGATGGCTTGAGCTCCAAGTTCGAGGCCACGGAGATCTCCGGCAGAGGCGTGGGCATGAGCGCGATGCGGGAGGCCGTTGAGCGCGCCGGCGGCGTTCTGAAGGTGGAGACGGAGATCGGCCGCGGCACCCGCATCGTGATTCACATCCCACTGCCCGATCTGATGCGCGGAGCAGCCTGAGGCGGCCCAAGGACTCTCAGAGCCGAAGAGCGGAGCCGAGCACGCTCAGGGAACCAACAGCCTGTGCTCGGCCTGCCAGAGTCCATCCCCTTGGGCCTGCACCGAGTTGGGCTCCCAGAGCTCCAGACGACGCTCTTGCGCGGTCATCACAGGCTGACCCAGCGCTTCGTTGTGGTACTTGAGTACCTTGTCCTGGGCCTGACGTTCGGTGACAAAGGCAGCGTGGCCTCGTAGGCGAGAACGCACCCGCTTTTGTCCCACGTCAACAGCCTGCTCCAGGGTGCGGGAGATGGCCGGCGTCAGAGAGCGCCCCTTCTCCACCCCAAGGCTGTTCCGAGCGCTGGCCAAGGCCGCGGCCTGGGTGGTGCCCGTCCCCAAGAAGGGATCCAAGACCGTCTCGCCGTAGCAGGAGTACATCTGGATCAGTCGGTAGGGCAGCTCGAAGGGGTAGGCCGCTGAGCGGGCGCGTTCGGCCTTGTCCAGAGTCTGACCGGCGCCGCGGATGTCGGTCCACAGGTCGGAGAACCAGTGGTTCCGCTCCTCCCAAAAGTAGGCGCTGCGCTGGCGAATCTCCACTTGCTTCTTGGAGAACTTGCGCTTGTCTCCCTTGCGCAGAACCAGCACATATTCATGCTCATAGGTGACGTAGGCGCCGCCAGGCAGCATGCCGGAGCCCATGAACTTGGTCGGGCTGTTGTTGGGCTTGCGCCAGAGAATGTCCGGCAGGGGCACAAAACCCAAGGCAATCATGCCGCTCAGGATGCGGGCATGGCTGGGGTAGAGCGCAAACTGGCCGTTCACGCTGCGGGTGGCATCGCCGATGTTGATGCAGGCGATGCCCCCGGGGACGAGCGCGTCAAAACAGCGCGCCCAGACTTGGTCCAAGCACTGGTGCATGCGCTCGTAGGCTTGCCAAGGAGAGGACATCAGCCCTGCGATCTCTGGGTCCATCTCGGCAAAAGTGCCGTCCCACATCGCCACCATTGGGTAGGGCGGCGAGGTCACCACAAGGTGCACGGATTCTGGCGGCAGATCCACGCTGCGGGCGTCGCGGATCACAAGCTGGTGCTGGGTGTTCACGGGCGAATCCTACACCCTGTTAGTCTGCGCGCATCAAACGGAGCCTCCATGTTGCCCCTGAGTCTTTTCGTCGGGAGCCTGCTCGCCCAGGACCCCGCACCCGCCCCGCCGGCCTCCGATGAGCTGTCCATTCCCCACGAGGAGTACCAGCTCGACAACGGCATGAACGTCATCCTGCTGGAAGACCACAGCCTGCCCCAGGTGACCATCAACATCTGGTACGGCGTGGGCTCCAAAGACGAGCTGGTCGGCCGCACCGGCTTCGCACACCTCTTTGAGCACCTGATGTTCATGGGCACCACACGTCTGCCCGACTCTGGCTTTGACGACTTGATGGAGGCTGAGGGCGGCTGGAACAACGCCTGGACCTCCGAAGATGCCACCGACTACTACTCGGTGGGCCCAAGCCAGCTGCTGACCACCCTGCTCTGGATGGACGCGGACCGCATGGAGGGCCTGGACGGCGCCATGACCCAGGAGAAGCTGGACCTGCAGCGCGAGGTCGTGCGCAACGAGCGCCGCCAGTCCAGCGAGGATGCCCCCTACGGCATGCTCTGGGTTGAGCTGGGCTCCGCGATGTACCCTGAGGGTCACCCCTACGCCCACTCGGTCATCGGCACCCACGAAGACCTGATGGCCGCCGAAGTCAGCGACGTCGTGGACTTCTTCCAGACTTGGTACGTGCCCAACAACGCCAGCTTGGTCGTGGCCGGGGACTTTGACTCCGCCGAGATCAAACCCTTCATCGAGACCGCCTTCGGCAGCATCCCTGCCGGCGAGCTGCCCGAGCGTCCTGCTGTGCAGACGCCCGACAAGCCGGTCAAGCCCTTGCTGGAGCTCACCGATCAGGTGCAGATCCCCATGACCGTGATGGTCTGGCACAGCCCAGCCGCTCTGAAGGAAGGGGACGCGGACTACGATCTGGTCGCTGCGGTGCTCTCCAGCGGGCGCTCCAGCCGCCTCTACCAGCGACTGGTTCATGAAGACCAGCTCGCCATCGAGGTCAACGCCTACCAGTTCAGCCAGATGCACTCGAGCATCTTCATGGTCCAGGCCCTGCCCACGGAAGGCCACACGGTCGAAGAGATCGAAGCGGTCGTCGCCGAGGAGATCGCCAAGCTGGCCGCCGAAGGGCCCACGCAGGCGGAGCTTCAGCGCGTGGTCAACCAGTACCAGGTCGACGCAATCGGTGGTCTGGAGTCCCTGGACTCTCGTGCCAGCGCCTTGAACCGCTACCACTACCTGACCGGCGAGACCGACTACCTGGCCAAGGACTTGGCCCGCTACACCAACGCCACCGCAGCCGATGTTCAGGCTGCCGCTCAAGCGCTGACCCCAGAGCGGGTGTGCATTGCCCGTGTCCGACCCGAGCCGCCTCCCGCCGAAGCGGGCGAAGAAAGCACCACCGAAGGAGCTGAGTAAATGCTGTTTTCCCTCGCTTTTCTTGCTTGCCCCAAGACCGTTGAGACCCCGGCCCCCGTGGCCGAGGGCCACCCCTTGGACGTGCGCCCCGAGATCGGCGCGCCCGCCGACTTTGTCCCAGAAGCACCCCAGGTCTTCACCCTAAACAACGGCGCGACGGTCTGGCTGGTGGAGCGCCCCGGCCTGCCCCTTGTCAGCGTGCGCATGGTCGTCGGCGGCGGCAAAGCCATGGACCCGGCCGATCAGCCCGGCCTGGTGAACTTCACCGACACCATGCTCACCCATGGCGCCGGTGAGCTGGACGCCACCGCTTTCGCAGGCGCTCTGGAGCAAGAGGCCCTGAGCCTCTGGGCAAGCTCCGGACAGGCGACCACCTGGGTTGGCCTGGAGGCCACGACCGACACCCTGGAGACCGGCCTGGATCTGATGGCCAGCGCCGTGGGCGAGCCGCGCTTTGACGCCGAGGAGGTCGACCGGGTCCGCGACCAGCTCATCGGCGATGTGCAGATGAGCCTGGACAGCCCGGCGACAGTCGCAGGCTGGGTGGCCGACAGCATCTACTTTGGCGAGGGCCATCCCCTGGCCCACCCAGGCATCGGGAACGAGGAGAGCCTGGCCTCGATGACGGCCGAGGATCTTCAGGCGTCCTGGAGCGCACGCTTTGCCCCGGAGCGCGCCACCTTTGTGGTCAGCGGAGACGTCACTCAGTCCGACCTGAAGGACCAACTGGAGGAGAGCTTCCGCGACTGGACCGGCAAGCCTTCCCTGCTCCCTGAGATCGGCCCGCCTGCCCAAACCCCGGGCTACTTCCTGGTGGACAACCCCGGCGCAAGCCAGTCGGTGTTGCGCATCGTGCTACCCGGTTGGCAAGCGGACGACCCCTACTACGTGCCGGCGAGCCTGGGCAGCGTGGTCTTGGGCGGCACCTTCACCAGCCGCTTGAACCGCTTGCTTCGTGAAGAGAAGGGCTACAGCTACGGAGCCCGCGCAGGCGTGGGTGCAGGTCCTGGCTACGGCCGCATGGTGACCTCCTCCAGCGTGCGCGGCGACGTGACTGCACTGGCCTTGGTGGACATGCTGGGCGAGGTGGCACGCATCACCGAGGGCATCACGGGCGCAGAGCTGAAGAAGGCCCAGGGCGCAGCAATCACTGACGCAGTCTCCTCGATGGAGTCCCGCAGCAGCATCGCCGGCAGCTTGGCTGGCGTGGTGGCCATGGGCCAGAGCCCCGACCGAATGGCCATGGAGCTGCAGGCGGCCCGAAGCGCCGGCGTCCAAGACGTCAACACCGCGATGGGCATGCTGGACACCGACCAGGCTCTGATTGTGGTGGTCGGCGACCTGAGCGTCATCCAGCCGCAGCTGGCCGAAGTGCTGCCCTACATGAGCTGGACGGTGGTGGAGAAGTGATTCTCCTCGCCCTGGCTTTGGGCGGCTGTTCAGGTCCTGGCGTGGACCAGGTCGACAGCCTTCGGGTGGAGTACATCTACGGCAACCTAGAGCAGGCCTTGTTTGCGCAGGTGGTGGTGGACGCGCACAACTGTGAGTCCTTCAGCCACCTGGAAGGCAGCACCCTGGAAGGGGTGTCACCGAGGCGTATTGAGAGCGTCCCAAACACCAAAGTGCCTGACCCCCACGACGACGGCTGGGGCTTCTCCCCCGAGATGACAACAGACTGCGGCTACTCCATCCTGCACTTCGATTTGGCACTGCAGGACCGACTCATCAACCGGGCAGAGCTGGTCCTGAGTGGGGCTGAAGAAGACCTGAGTCTTGAGCTCTTTGGGAGCCCTTTCCGAGAACTGGTGCTCACATCGCCAGAAGAGGGTTGGACACAGCCCTGGGTCGAGGAGATCGAGCTCACCTTGAACCAGGACATCCTGAACACCGAGCGAGCCCTCATCACGGCCACCCTGGTGGAGGAGGAGACGGACAAGGAGAGCCAGAGTGAGCCGCTGGTCTGGGGCTTGGAAGAGAGAACCCTCAGCGTGAACCTGGGCGAGGCCTTGGAGACGATGACCGCGCTCCGTGTGTCCCAGCTAGAACTGTCCGGGTTCGAGTACTCCTATCTGTCCTGTCCAGAGGACATCGACTGCAGTGTCCGTGGCTCCTACGCCGTGGCGGCACCATGAAGAGTCGACTTGCGTGGCTCGGGCTGACCCTTGCTACAAGTCTGTCAGCTTGCACGAACAACATCCTGGACACCGCCGCAGTCCAGGTAGACCCATTCCCAGGGCCAGAGCCCGTGTTCAGCCTGGTGACCGCCACCTGTACGGAGGAGGGAGAGGTCTTTGTCAGCGCTCAAGAGGCGGCGCCTCAAGACGAGAGACGGGCTCAAGCGGCGCTCTACCGGGACAGCGAATTCCTGGGCACCTGGGAGCTACGGAGCCAAGACAACGGGCTCTATTTGCGGGCCTTGTCCGCCGACCTGGTCGGAGCAGACTGCCGCACTGAGACGCTCTACGCCGCGGTCACCAGCTCCTCAGGGGGAGGCGAAACTGTCCACGTCATCGCTGAATGAGACCCGCTCAATGACCAGCGCGGCGAGGCACTGAGCGTGGCCCGCGTGCTGATGCCCTTGCCCGACCGCGACTTCGACACGACGGAGGCCGCGGTCACCTGGTCCATCCTCAAGGCGGCTGGACACCAGGTGGTCTTCTCAACGGAGAAGGGCCAAGTTGCCGCTTGCGACCCCCTGCTGCTCACCGGGGTGGTCTTCGGACAGCTGGGCGCAGATCCAGGGCCCAAAGAGGACTACCAGCGCATGCTGCAAGACCCGGCCTTTCAGGCGCCGAGTCGCTGGTCTGAGCTGGTGGCCACGGACTTTGATGGCTTGATGCTGGCCGGCGGGCACGCCCCTGGCATGCGCCAGTACCTGGGAAGCGCCGTCCTCCAAGCCTTCGTGGCCCAGTTCTGGGCGACCCAGCGCCCGGTGGCGGCCATCTGTCACGGCGTGCTCCTGCTGGCCCGGTCAAAAGACGCTCAGGGCCGATCTGTCCTCGCTGGCACCAAGACCACCTGTCTGCCGGCCTACATGGAGTACCTGGCCTGGGGACTGAGCTTCTGGAAGTTGGGTCGCTACTACCGAACCTACCCCCTCTCCGTAGAAGCCGAGCTGTGCACCCTGACCCACGCCTCCGACTTTGAGCGCGGCCCGATAACCCTCGGCACCCGCGGCACGCCCAGCTCCGATGTCGACGCCTTTGTGGTGCGGGACGGCCGCTACGTCTCGGCACGCTGGCCGGGAGATGCCTACCTCTTTGCGCGCACTTTTTGCGAGATACTCGACCAAGCCGAAGGCGACAGGACAGACCCAGCATGATCACCCCACTCATCAACAGCATCCTGGCCCAGGCCCCTCAGACCGGCCGAATCGAGCGCATCGCTCTGCGTCCCGGCAAAGGCAAGCCCCTGGTGGAAGTGCAGAGCTGGGATCTGTCGTCCGGCCCAAAGGACTACGGACCCACCAAGGAGCGCGCGGTGACCCTGATTCAAGCCGAGCACCTGCCCGTCATCGCCAGCCTCTTGGGCCGAGACGACTGGGACTACACCCACTTGCGCCGAAACATCTTGGCCTCTGGCATCAACTTGCGGGCGCTCATTGGCTGGCGCTTCCAGATCGGCTCAGCCATCCTGCGCGGCACCGATGAGTGCGACCCCTGCGAGCAGATGGAGGACACCTTGGGTCCCGGAACGCTCCACGCAATGATTGGCCACGGCGGCCTGTGCGCGGCCATTGAGACCCCCGGCAGCTTCAAGGTCGGGGACCCCATCACCCGCCTGGAGCGTCTCTCGTGAGGCTCCTCGTCACCGGCGCCTCCAGCTTCGTAGGCGCCCACGTCTGCCTGCTGGCGCGTGACCAAGGCCACCAGGTCTACGGCGTGCATTGGTCCACGGCCATGACCCTTCCCGGGATTCGTGCCGCGCGAATCGATCTGTCCCAAGACGCCGCCGCCGAGGAGCTGGCTGCTCTCCCCAAGCCCGACGCCGTGCTGCACCTGGCCTGCAAGGTGATGGGCACTGGAGATGGGTCCAAGCGCACGCCCGCAATGGATCTGGACCGCAAGATGATGGATCGGGTCTTGGAGTTGGGTCTTCCCACGATCTACGCCAGCTCCACCTGCGTTCACTGGGACGGCGACTCCGGCTATGCCAATCAGCGCATCGAAGACGAGGCCAGACTGGCCGCCTCCGGCCTGCCCTACGCCACCCTGCGACCCAGCGCGCCCTTCGGCGCCCGCCTCGTAGGCCACACCCCTGGTCACGCCGAGAGCATGCACACCCTGGCCGACCTGGTGAAGAAGAGCCCCGTCATTCCCATGGTGGGCCGCGGCACAGCGCTGCGCCAGCCTATCCACGTGGACGACTTCGGCGGCGCCATGCTGGCGCTGCTGGAGCAGGGGGAGCTGCCCAACGCATCCTTCGACGCTGGCGGCGCCGAGGCCCTACCCTTCAAAGACATCGTGCGCCGCATTGGCCACCACCTGAACACCCACCGCCTGCGGGTGCCCGTCCCCCTGCGCTTGCTGACCTTGGCCGCGCGTCTGCGCCCGGACATGGACGCGGACCTGCTGGCCACCGCTGATCAGGATGACCTGGCCGACCCCAGAGCACTGGAGCAGGCCACCGGGCTGACCATGCGGGGCTTTGACCCCGCTGTGCTGTTTGAGGAGCGGCGCTAAGTCGACCCCAATCCTGGGACAGTGTGAACCCAGACTCCCCCTTGTTTCCACCATTCAGCACAATACCTTCCTGGGCACAAGGGAGGCCCCCATGGGCATGCTGATCGACGGAGAGTGGTCCACCAAGTGGTACGACACCAAGTCCCGCGGCGGCGCATTCAAGCGCTCCGAGGCGCTTTTTCGCAACTGGGTGACCGCTGACGGTTCCGCAGGTCCCAGCGGCGTCGGCGGCTTCAAGGCTGAGTCCGGCCGCTACCACCTGTACATCTCCCACGCCTGTCCTTGGGCCAACCGCACCCTGATCTTCCGCCACCTCAAGGGTCTGGCTCCCCACATCCAGGTCAGCGTGGTGCACCCGGACATGCTGGACGACGGCTGGACCTTCGAGAAGAGCGAGCGCTGGCCAAGCGTCGGAGACAAACTCTTTGACCTGCCCTTCATGCGGGACATCTACAACAAGAGCCAGCCCGGCCTGACCACCCGAATCACCATTCCGGTGCTCTGGGACACCAAGACCGGTGTGATCGTGAGCAACGAGAGCAGCGAGATCATTCGCATGTTCAACTCGGCCTTCAACGGGCTCACTGGCAACAGCGATGACTACTGGCCCGAAGACCTGCGCCAAGCCATCGAGCCCATCAACGCGCGCATCTACGACACGGTGAACAACGGCGTGTACAAGGCTGGATTTGCCACCACGCAGCCGGCCTACGACAAGGCCGTGCACGCCCTCTTCGACTCCCTGGACTGGCTGGAAGAGCGCCTGAGCACCCAGCGCTACCTGATGGGCACGCGCATGACCGAGGCCGACTGGCGTCTGTTCACCACCCTGGTCCGCTTCGACTTGGTCTACCACCAGCACTTCAAGTGCAACCGAAAGCGCATCGTCGATTACCCGAACATCTGGGCCTACACGCGGGAGCTCTACCAAGTGGACGGGGTGCGCGAGAACGTGCGCCTGGACCACATCGTGCGGCACTACCACTGCAGCCACGAGTCCATCAACCCGCACCGCATCGTGCCCATCAACCCCATCATTGATTGGGATGTGCCCCACGGTCGGGAAGCTCTAGGCTAGGCCCAGCGGAGGGCCTGATCAACGGGTCAGCGCGCGCACAGCCTTGAGCAGAGTGCCGTCCGTCAGGGTCGGCAGCAAGCGGTGACCGCCTCCGGGAACGGAGGTCAGACCGATGCGCCCTCCCGCCATGCGCTGGCTGTCCTCAAATGGCACCACATCGTCCTCTGGGGCGTGGAGGACGTGGATGGGCGCGGAGAGTGCTTGAAGCCGCGCGTAGACCGCCGGTACGCGCTCGGCGTCGATGCGCTCTTGGACCTTCTGCCAAGCCGGGGCCAAGAGCAGCGTGGGTCCAGACCAGTGGGCCGCAATGAGCAGCTCAATGCTGACCGCGCCGCCCCAGCTTGAGCCCACGACCACATCGATCTCATGCTCGGCCAAGGCCCCGCGCTGAATGTTCACGCAGGCCGCCAAGCTCTTGGAGATGGCCAGAGCCACCCAGCTCTTCCAGCGGATGCGGCCCCAGACGATCGCGCCGACCCCCATGGCGACGCCGGACCAGGGATTGGCCCAGAGCGAGACCGGGAGCGCGCCGAGCAACAGGACGATGGCCACCCAGGGCTGCCAGAGACGCAACACGCTGCGCATGAAGCTGTTCTTCTTGTCCAGGCGCCACTGAGACATGTGCATGTCCATGGCGAGCACCTCCAAGCCCAGCTCCTGCATGCCCGTGACCTTGCTCCCGGTGGGACCGGACTCTAGGCCGTGGATGAAGAGCACCCGCAGAGGGCGCTCCCCAGGCGGCCTTCCTGGAAGGCCTTCGCTCACGGCTGCTCGGCGAAGTGGGCGCTGCAGGCCTGAATGCGTGCGACGCACTCGGCCTGGGGGAGGATGGCCAGCGTCTCGCCAATGCCGGGGGAGACGGGGCCGCCGGTCAGGGCAACCCGCAGGGGCTGAGCCAGCTTGCCAACACGGCCCTCGTACCAAGCATCTGCTGCGGCCTGAAGTCCAGCTTCAATGCCCGCTGCTGTCCAGTCCTGAATGCCTGCCACGATGGCCTCGGATGCGGAGAGGCGCTCCAAACCGTCGCCCTTGAGCAGGTGCTTCTTGATGGACTTCTCCGGTCCATACACAGCTGGCGCGCTCTGAACCCAAGACGCGCTCTGCTCCAGCTCGGCGAAGGTCTGAAAGCGCTCATGGAAGAGAGAGATGACCAGGTGAAGTCGAGCGGGATCCAGCCCAGCCAGCAGCCCTTCTGGGTTTCGCACAATGTAGTCCGCGCTGGCCTCTACCAAGCGCTCCACGCTCGAGGCCCGTACGTACTGACCGTTCATCCAGAGCAGCTTGGCCGGGTCAAAGCGCGCCGCGGAGGCACCGATGCGCTTGACGGAGAAGGCCTGCTCCAGCTCGCCTTGGTCCCAGATCTCCCGGTCATCGCCGTTGGACCAGCCCAAGAGGGCCAGGTAGTTCAGCAGCGCCTCGGGCAGAAAGCCGCTGGCGCGGAAGTCTTCCACGTCGATCTCAGGCAGCACCACGCCCAGCTCGGCGGCGATGGGGATGGCGATCTCCACGTCGTTGTTCTTCTTCTTCAAGAAGGCGGCCGCAAGCTCCGGGGTGATGCCCACCTTCTCGGCCAGGGTTCCAGCGTCCCAACCCGCTGCCTTGGCGGCTGTGCGCGCAGCCTTGGCCTTGTCCCGCTTGGACATCTTGCCGCCGCCGATGGAGTTGATCACTGGCATGTGACCGTGCTCCGGCATCTCCCAACCAAAGGCTTGGTAGAGCAGGATGTGGCGCGCGGTGTTCATCAGGTGCTCTTGGGCACGCAGCACGTGGGTGACCTGCATGTGGTGGTCGTCCACCACCACGGCGAAGTGGTAGGTCGGGAAGCCGTCGCCCTTTCCGATGATGAAGTCGTCCAGATCATCGGGGCCAACGCGGACCTCGCCCAGAATCAGGTCATGGATCAGAACCTCCTGACCTGCCGGGGTGGCGAAGCGCAGGACCGGCACGCGCCCCTCTTCCTTGAAGCGCGCCAGGTCCGCGGCGCTGTACTGGCGACGACGGTAGCGGAAAGAGGTCTTTGCCGCCTCGGCCAGCTTGCGCTCAGCGGTGAGCTCGTCCCCCGTCTCGTAGGCGTAGTAGGCCCGACCCGCGTCGATGAGCTCCTGCATGTGCCGGGTGTAGAGCTCCAGACGCTCGGACTGGCGGTAGGGCGCGCCGGGGCCACCCTCGTTGGGGCCCTCTTGCCAGTTCAGGCCCAGCCAGCGCAAGTCCTCGCAGATCCCACGCTCGCTCTCCAGGGAGGAGCGCTGGCGGTCGGTGTCCTCGATTCGCAGCACGAAGTTGCCGCCGGTGGACTTGGCAAACAGGTAGTTGAACAGAGCGGTGCGCGCCCCGCCAACATGCAGTCGGCCGGTCGGTGAAGGAGCAAAACGACAGCGGGTCTTGGACATGAGAGAGCCTCCGAGCGGGCGCGCCTATAACCCAGTGTCGGCCCATTGGTTGACTCACGCCCAACGTCGCTTGAACGCGTCTGCTAAACTCCCGCCCCGAGCCCAGGAGGCGACGGGTGGCCACCCGCACCAGAACAGTCCTGTTTACGGACATGGCGAACTTTACGGCCAGCGTTTCACGCGCTGACCGTCAGGGTTTGCGCAACCTGTTGGCAGCCCACGAAAAGTTCGTGCACCCCATCTTGACCCGCCGTGGCGGACGCATCGTCAAGAACCTGGGGGACGCGTACATGGCGCTCTTCGACAGCGCCACTGACGCCGCACGCGCCGGACTGGACGTCGTCGAGAAGGTCGCCGCAACAGGCACTCTGATTATTCGGGTGAGCTGCGCGACCGGCGACGTCGAAGAGATCGACGGGGACGCCTTCGGCGACGCCGTCAACCTCGCTGCGCGCATCAACTCCAAGACACCAGCCGGCGAGTTTTGGTTCTCCGAGTCCACAAAGATCTGCATGAACCAGGCCGAGCTGCCCTGGGAGCCGGTCGCCAACCTGAACCTGAAGGGTTTGGTGGGCAACTCCAGCTGCTACCGCGCTGTGGGACGCACCCGCTGCTGGTTGCCCCAGAGCATCGTCGGTGCGGTCAAGAACAACACCCTGGTGCGCGTCTCCAAGGGCGAGCCCATGCCCTCGCTGCCGCCCGACCCCATCGTCCTGCTGGAGGGCTTCCGCCCCGGTGGACCAGCCCTGGTCACCGCAGTGGACTCTCTGCCTGTCTTGGACCCCAACCGTCTGTTTCTGAACGCGTACCACATCGCGCCCCAGGACCGGCACACCTGGATCGAGTCTGGGCGCGGCCTTGTGATGGGTACCCCAGATGCTCTGGAGAAGGCCATCACGGAAGTGAGAGCCATCCAGTCCAAGCCCACCGGCTCCAACACCATCATCTTGGACATGGGCCAGAACTCCGAGGTGGACTTGGTCATGGCGGGCTTGGCGCTGCCGGCGGTCCCGATGGCCGAGGTGGTCGCTGGCTACACCTACGACTTGCTGCCCGACGGACGCTGGGTGAACCGCAGCGACCAAGCCGTGGTGCGCGTGGACATTTCCCGCGAGGGTGTGCGCATGCAGCCCATGCAGCACGGCATCGGCTTGAACGGCAAGACCGTGCCCGCCGGCACCTCCCTGCCCTTGGAGCACGGCGCACAGATGAGCACCCCTGGCGGTGTCATCACCTTCTACAGCCTGGACAACGGTCCCTACGCTGGATTGATGGTGGCCGATACCCCCCTGCGCATGGGCGTGGGCATGGGACAGGTCACCGAGCTGGGCCGCGAGCCCAACCACCCGGGCATGGCCCTGCCCGACCGCCGTGGACAAGACAACATCCGGTGGTGCTCCGGCTCCCGCGCAGCCCGCGCACGTCAGGGAGGATTCACCCTGGACCGGGCGCTGGCTGGACGCCGCCAAGCCGCTGTCGAGGTGGGCCCCCAAGGCACCATCATGCTGCGCGCCCTGCACGAGCGCTGCCCCACCTACATCTACGCGCCAGGTACGCCCTTGCGTCGGGTGGAGCCCATCGCCCCCGTTCAGCTGGGCGAGTTTGTGGTGACCGGTACGACCGTGGTCGCCCTGCGCACCCCCCAAGACTGAGCACAGCGGCCCCGGGCAGCCCCAGTCTTGGGCAGCCAAGCTTTGGGCGCCCCCAATCCGGCACACACCGGAGCGGGTCCCCGCGTTAACCGCCGGGCCATGCTCTCCCGCCTCGCTCTACTACAGGGTCTCTCCCTGGCCATGCTCGGGGCAGTGTTCCCCTACTTAGCGCTGGAGCTCAAGGCGTTGGGGGTCACCGGCTTGGCGCTGACCTTCGCCATGACGGCCACCCCTGCCATGCGTCTGTTCCTCGGACCGGCCTGGGGCGTGGCATCGGACAAGACCCAGGGCTCCCCCCTGATCCTGCTCTTGGCCGCAGGCTCCGCCTTGGTGGGCTGCTTGGCCCTCCTGGGTCTGCCCCCCTCCCTGGCCCTCCTTGGCGTCCTGGCCCTGGGAATCGGACGAACCGGAAGCGGCCCCTTGGTGGACGGCCTGACCCTGCGCGCCTTGGGCAGCCAACAGGACCGCTACGGCCGGGTCCGCATGTGGGGCTCCGTTGGCTTTCTGGTGGCCGCCTTTGGCGCCGGACTGGCCAGAGACAAGGGCATCTCCCCCCTCTGGTTTGGGCTGGCAGCCGGCATCGGCATGGTGCTGGTCGTGCTCACCATTCCTCGACCTCCTGCCCCCACAAAGGCCCCCGCCAAGCTCGGGCCCGCCCTGAAAAAGCTCGGTACAGACCCGGCTTTCGTACTGCTCTTGGTCGCCTCCGCCTTTCACTTTGCCGGCCACGCGGTCTACGACAGCTTCTTCTCAGTGCACCTGGACACCCAGGGCTTTGACAGCGTGTGGGTCGGGGTCGCGGTGACTCTGGGCGTCGGGGTCGAGGTCGGTGTGCTCGCCTGTGGATCTTGGCTGCTCAAGCGGGTGGGCGCGCGCAAACTGCTCATCGGCGCGATGCTGCTGGCCATCCCGCGGTGGCTAATCAGCGCCAGCGCCACCAGCCTCTTCTTCACCGTGGGGGCCCAAGCGGTCCACGGGGTGACCTTTGGGGCCTTCTGGATCGCCGCAGTGGCCCTGATTGGGGAGCGCGCGCCCAAGCACCTGCGCACCAGCGGCTTGGGCCTGCTCTCAGCCGCCGTGGGCGGCGTGGGCTCCGGCCTAGGCAACCTGGGCGGGTCCTTGATCGTGGACAGCGGCATGGACACCCACAGGCTCTTCTGGCTCAGCTCGGTTCTGGCTGTGGCGGCGAGTCTGGCGGCTGCGGGCTGTCTGGTTGCAGCGCGCCAGCCGGCACCGGCTCTGGAAGAAGAAGCGGCGCACTAGTGGGCTCGCCGATGGGCTCGGCAGATGGCTCTGCGAGTTCCCAGACCTCCAGCTCACCCGGACGCTCATCTGGACCCAGCAGGTCCTCCAGGCGTTTGCCGTCGTTGTAGGGCTCATAGAAGACCTCCACCGGAGGCCTGGGGGGCGGAAAGAAGCCCAAAGCACGCAGCAACTTGACCACGCTGGTGGACACCAGAGCGCCGACACCCAGCATCAGGATGATGGCCAAGACCAGGGCCTTGCCATTGATACGCAGGGGGCGAGCGCCCGGTGTCATGTGCTTAAACACCCCTCAGGGTTATCCCTTTCGGAGCCCCGGAGGAAGCATGCCCGACGCGACGCTCTTGCTCAGCCGCCTTCGCGGTGAGCCACAGCACATGCAGGACCTGGTGAGTCTCGTCCTGGAGGACCTGCTAGAGCGGCCACTGGCCGAGCTTGTAGACCCCCAGCTGCTCGGCGATGCAGTGCTCAAGGGCCTACGCAGCAGCTTGAAGAATCCTGGCACCAAGGATTGGATCAACGAACGCCTCCAAGCGGGCATCACGCAGCTCAAGGCCGACAACCAGTCGCTGCTGCGCCGGGTCCCCCGGGACGCCGTAGAGCCCGTACAGGACCTCCTCAAGCGCCCCTACTCCCCTGATCCCCAGATGCTGCGCGCCATGGTGGACCACCAGGCCATGCGCAACCTGATGCGCGATGTGCTCACCCACAGCCTGACGGACTTCGCCTCCATGCTCAAGCCGCCGACCAAGGCCTTGGGCACCGGCCGCTTGGCCCAGTGGGCCGGAGCCGCGACGGTCGCCGCCAAGATGGTGGGCTCCGAGGTAGAGCGCCAGCTCGAAGGCCGCATCAAGGTGTACGTGGACGGGGCCATCAGCCACGCCATCGGCATCGCCGTGGACAACGTCTGCGACCCCAAGAACGCCAGCGAGTACGGCAAGATGCGCTCCGACATGGTGGACGTGGCCTTGGCATTCCCCGTCTCTACCTGGGGCGAGGAGCTGGCCAAGCTGGAGCCCAAGGCCCTGGTCGACGACCTGCACCAGATTCTGGGCGCGGCCGCCGCGAGCGAGGAGCTCGAGAAGGAGCTCCGCGGAATGCTGGAGAACATGGTTCAAGAGCAGGGACACCTGAGCGCGCGCGCCTTCTTGGAAGGCTCCGGCCTGGAGGAGAGCTGGCGTCCTCCTCTGCAGACCCTGATGCTCAGCCACACCCGCCATGTGGTCGAGAGCCAAGTCTTCGCCGACTGGCTCCACAAAGTCTGCGAGTAGCCATGCGCTGGCTGGACCGTCTGCGGGCCCCCTTTCCCGATCTCCCGGAAACCGACGCCGAGGCCATGGTCCTGGCAAGGGTTGAGCGAATGGCCGCTGCATCCGATCTCTCGGAAGCAACGCTGGAGCTTCGCGAGATGGTAGAGACAGACTTGTTCAACTTTGCGGCCGATTTTCGGGACGCACTCCCCATCCCGGATGAGGAGCTGGCGATGGAGCTCTACCTCTACGCTGGCGTGGGTGCGCTCCTGGGTGCTCAAGATGCCGGCTGTCCTGGGGAAGAGGCGGTGGAGAGCTGGCGCGAGATCTCCAAGGAGCTGCGAGAGTACGTGGCGTATGGCCAGCGAGAGCGCTTCGACTTGGGCCCTGTTCCCCTCCTCATCACAGCCGAGAAGATCAGCCCCGAGGCCGACCCCGCTCAAGTTTGTTTGGGAATGCTGCCCATGCGTACGGGGCTCTCCTATAGAAGAGGAGCCAGCGCCGGGCTGATACGCTTGGCGGCCCTCTCACAGCTTGGTGGTCATGGCCTTGGACAGCACTGGAACCGCAAGCGAGGCCAACATGCGTAGCCCTCTGCTTCTGGCTGTGCTCAGCCTCGCGACCGCCGTCGTGGCCTCGGACTTGCCCACCACCAAGCCCTACACCAGCCCAGCGCCGGTGCCCGACATCGCCGCCCAGGTCTACGTGGAGTCCAAACCACGAGAGCTGCACACCTGCGAGGTGACGGCGATGGTGGACCGCTTCGGCGAGATCAAGGATGTGGTGGCCACCGCCTGCCCCGACTCCCTGCGCACCAGCTCCGTTCAGGCCGTTCGGGGCTGGGACTTCCATCCACCTGTGCAAGACGACATGGCGGTGGACGGCCAGGCCCATGCCACCTTCGGCTACATCAGCCACACCGTGCGCACACCCGTTCCACGGGAGAGGGGCATTCGCTTGGTGCGCATGGAGCCCACCGCGCGACCGGACTGGCCGAGTACCCCGCGGACCACCCGTGCCATGAAGACCTGGATGGAAGCGAACTGGGCGCAGAACGTGACCTGCGTTCTGGACATGCAGGTCTCCAAGCGCGGCACCCCAGATCAGGTGCAGATCATCGACTGCCCGCAGCTCTTTGGAGAGGCCGCCTTGGAGCGCCTGGAGCGCTACGGCATGACCCCGCTGGGCGCTGAGCCCGGAGATGGCACGGTGTACCGGATGTACCTGGAGTTTGGGCTGGAGTAAGCCGGATTAATGGATCCTCAGGGAATCGAAAGAGCCCCTGTGGCATCCTGTGGGCACATCTCCGGAGAGACCCAATGCTGTTCCCCCTGCTGCTCGCTTGCCTGAACCCCGCCCTCACTGCCCCCGAAGCGGCAGCGGCACCAGGCACCTACAACCTGGGCGGCTCGCTCTACATCCAGGTCTACAAAGACCCCAGCACCGTCGCCGCCGCCTTGGCCCACGACCACATCATCCAAGCCAAGGGGTGGAGCGGCACCGCAACCATCGACCTGGCGGACCTGAGCACCTGCTCGATGGACATCAGCGTGCCGGTCGACACGCTGGTGGTCGATGCGACCCCCATTCGCGAGAACCTGGGCTACACCACCTTCCCCAAAGACTCCGAGCGGGAGGACATCAAGAAGGAGATGCTCAGCGAGGACCAGCTCAACGGCACCAAGTACAAGGACATCACTTGGAAGACCACCAAGTGCGAGATGATGGGCGAGCGGGTCAACATGACCGGTGATCTGACCATTCGCGGCAAGTCCAAGACCCTGACCTTGCCCATGAGCGTCAAGCAGGACGAGGTCAGCTTCCACGCCAAGGGCGCCGTCGCCATCAAGGCCACCGACTTTGGATTCGAGGCTTACTCCGCAGGCTTTGGTGCCCTAAAGAACCAGAACCGCATGCTGCTCAGCGTCTCGGTGCACGGCAAGCCATAGGCATCTCTTTGAGGGGGTGCCCGGCACCCCCTTGGTGAATTCAACGCAGTACGGCAGGGCGCTCGCCCTGCCGTACTGCGTTGAATTCACCACCCCCTGGAGGTCTTCGGGGGGCTCGTGCGCAGTTGCGCACCTCGCTCCTTTGAGTGCCGGGTCGTGCTTCTGAGTGCCAGGTTCGGCCCCTAGAGCCCGTGCAGCAGCGCCCCATTCTTCCCAGTGCCCATGCTGTGGGTAGCGGAAGTCGCCACAAGCTCCGCGATGTAGGCGATTCCCCCTTCGCAGGCCGCGGAGAGCGATTGACCCTTTGCCAGCCGGGCTGCCAGAGCCGAGGACAGAGTGCACCCCGTCCCGTGGGTGTTCTGGGTCTTGATGCGCGGGTGCATGAACACCTCCTGGGGAAGTCCGGGTTGGTAGAGCACGTCGCGCACCACCTGGTCCTCTCCGTGTCCATCCTTGAGCAGTAGAGCCACGCCGAACTGCTCCACAAAGGCCTGGGGCTCGGCGCCGTCCAGCAGCAGCTTGGCCTCGGGCAGGTTTGGGGTCAGCAGAGTGGCCAGGGGGAGCAGGTCCGAGACCAGGGTCTGCACTGCGTTTGGAGCGATCAGGGCATGACCCGAGGTCGAGACCATCACTGGGTCCAAGACGATGGGACCCTGAAACTCCTTGAGCGCCACAGCCACGGCCGAGATGATTCCGGCGTTGGCCAGCATGCCCAGCTTGATGGCGTTGACCGGCATGTCGGACAGAAGCGTCTGGACCTGCAGCGCGACGAACTCCGGCGGCACGGGGTGTACCCCCGTGATCCCGTGGGAGTTCTGGGCTGTCAGGGCCGTGATGACGGCCATGCCAAAGACCTTGTGGTCGACAAAGGTCTTCAGGTCGGCTTGGATTCCAGCCCCCCCAGAGGGGTCGGAGCCGGCGATAGAGAGAGCGGTTTGAGGCATGGAGACTGCTTAACTGGGTGGTGAAGGGCTCAGCCCTTGACTGCAGAGGGACTGCGCACACCTTTTGCGAGATGCACCTTCGACTCCTGCTCATCGCGGCCGCTACCGCGCTCGCGACCGTGACCCTGCTCCCGACGCTGGCCCCGGAACACGCCCCGGACTGGAGTCCTGGATCGGCGCTCTTGCTGGACCTTCCCGTTCAGACAGGAATCCAAGTTGTGATGAACGTCGAAGTCGAGGAGCTGGTGTGGGCTCGGGTCCACAGAGAAGCCGCGATGCTCCGGCCAGTCCTCGGAGGGCTCGTTGATGCGCCTGCACCGTGCAAAGGCCACCACGGCCCTGCAGTCGATTCGCAGGCCGTCAGGATGCCGGCCCATCCACCGCCTCAGAAAGAAAGCCGAGACGCCGTAGGCTCCCTCCTCGGTGGCGTCACACTCCGGCTCCGACCAGAGGGCGCTCCCCAGGCAACGCACGTGTCCGGACCGCCGATGGCTGGCCTCATGGACCCAGACCAAGGCCGGCCCGATGGGGTGAGAGATGTCCGCCAGGCCAAAGTTCCCAGGCAAGCCGCGGTCAACCGAGACCGACCCATTGCCATAGCGGGCCAGCGCGCCGTCCACCTCCTCCACGCGAGTCTCCTCAATGGCCAGCGCCACATAGGCATACCAGCCCTCGCCCGCGGGCCCCCACAGGTCCAAGTCCTGCGCGTTCACGGCATCCGCCATCCCCTCCAGGCCAAGCTGGGGCAACTCCTCGTGGCCCATGTCGCTGGCCAGCTCCACGGAGCGCTCCGCCCACAGCAGGTAGAGACCGGCGAGCATCCACCCTTCGGTACGCTCGGGATCCAGGCTCATCTCCAAGCCCACGGGTGCCGCGAGCGCCTCCGCGCAGTCCAGGTCCAGCTCGGCCAGCAGCTGGGGAACGCCCACCGCGTCGGAGATTTCCTGGCCCCGACAGGCCGCCTCCACATCCAGGGTAGAGGGGGACGCTGCGCAGCAAAGTGCGCTTTGAAACAGCAGAAATGTGAGCACTATGTCCCCCTCACCCCAACAGTGCGGCCGGCTGCTGAGAAGGATCATTCGGCGGGGCCGCTCCCCCGCTCGTCGACGCCGTCGTTTCGACCTTGGCGTGACAGCAAACCCAGCGGGCGGAGGGAAGGACTTTCTCTGAACAAAGGAGCCGCCAGGCGACGACTGAAGCGAAAGTTCTTCCACGAAGCGAAGCCCGCTCGTCGACGCCGGAGGCGTGACAGCAAACACAGCGTTAGCTCAGGCCCATGGCACGACGCAGACGACACACACCGCCCTTCGACCTTCACCTTGACCGCATGGGCCCATCGGGCTGCAGCATGGGGGAGCACGAGGGCAAGACCATCCAGGTGCGCAGCGCGCCTCCCGGAGCCACCGTCCACGTGGCCCCTTTCAAGGTCAAGAAGGGTGTGATGCACGCCCGCCGCGTGCACATGGTGGAGCCGCCTCCCAACGCGCAGACGCCCCCCTGCGCGGTGTTCGGGCTCTGCGGCGGCTGCGCCTTCCAGGAGATCTCCCTGGACGCCCAACGCCAAGCCAAGCACGAGCGCGTCCTGCGCCTGGTCCCTCCCGGCCCCAAGACCCAAGTGCTGCCCGTGGCCGGTGCCCCCGCCGCCTACGGCTACCGCAACAAGGTCGAGCTCTCTTTCGGGGTGCGCTGCTACCTGACGGAAGCGGACAACGACGCCGGCAAGAGTATCCACGGTACCTTCCTGGGCTTTCACGCCCCAGGTCGCTTCGACCGGGTGGTGGACGCGGAGCGCTGTGAGCTGGCCGACCCAAAGATGAACGCGGCCCTGGCCGGCGTTCGCACGTGGTGGGCCGAGCACCCCCTGGCCCCATGGGACGTGCGCGAGCACACCGGCTTCCTCAAGCACCTGGTCTTGCGGGCCAGCACCCTGGGCCAGGTGCTCATCGCGGTCTACACCGCCGAGCCCACCACCCCCGAACAGCAGGCCGCCATGGAGAGCCTGGCCTCGTTCGTGGAAGCCGATTCGCTGCTCTGGTACGTGAACCCCCGTGTCGCGGACGCGGCCATCGGTGACCTGCGCCAAGTCCTCGCTGGAAAGACCACCATCGACGAGGCCCTGGGGGAGATGCGCTACCAGCTCTCGGCCACCGCCTTCTTCCAGACCAACACCCCCGGCGCCGTGGTGCTCTACGACCTGATCGGCGAGGCCCTGGGCTCGGGCGAGCGCCTGCTGGATCTCTATTGCGGGACCGGCGCCATCGGCCTGTACCTGGGGGACCGATACGAGAAGGTGCTGGGGATTGAGATGAACCCTGCCGCCGTAGAAGACGCCGTCCAGAACGCCCAGCGAAACGACCGCACCCAAGTCCGCTACATCGCCGGCAAGGTCGAGGACAACCTGCCCGTGATTCAGCCCGGAGACGTGGCCGTGGTCGACCCACCCCGCGCAGGCTTGCACCCCAAGGTCGCCAAGTTCCTGGCCAAGTCGGCTCTGACCAGCCTGGTCTACGTGGCCTGCAAGCCCGAGTCCTTGGCCCGCGACCGCTTGGTCTTCGAGGAGGCCGGCTGGGAGCTGGAGCTGCTTCAGACCGTGGACCTGTTCCCACAGACAGGCCACATCGAGGTCATCGCGCGCTTCGTGCGTCCCGCAGAATGAGCATCGCCACCCTGGACACCCTGAGACACGTCTGTGCGATGTGCGGCGGCAGCTGCCAGGGGGTCAACGTCAGCCTGAGCAGTCAGGAGGAGCTGACCCAGGTCTTGGCCCAGGCAGAGCAGCTGGGCATCTCTGACCCAGCGCCAAAAGGTGTGCTGCGCAGGGTGCACGGACGCTGCGTGTTTCTGGGAGACGACGCGCTCTGCCGCATTCACGGTGCCTGGGGCATAAGCGCCAAGCCCAAGGTCTGTCAGCAGTACCCGATGATTGCCACACGCGTAGGCGATGAGACCCGCGTGGGCTTGGACCCAGGCTGCTTTCACAGCGTGAAGAGCTGGCAGACGGGCCCCGAGGTCCCTGGGGGCTCCCTGATGGTCTCGGTCTCCAAGCAGCCAGAGGCCCTGCTCCCCCACGAAGAGCGCGTCATGGCCGTTCTGGAGCAAGCGGAGGGCATCGAGCAGGCCCTGGCCATGCTGGTTCCAGGCGAGCTGGAGGGCTTCCTTGGACGCTGGATTCAGACCCTTCAAGAGGTGGACTTGGCCGACCTCTTGGCCGACCCAGACACCTCCCCCTCCCTTCGCGTCAGCCTGGGTCCACTGGCCCAGACCATGCCGGGCTGGAGCGCCATCCCCGGTCCGCCAGAGCTCTCGGACAACGCGCGCGCCTTTGCCCTGCACGCCGCCAAGCGCATGGTCTGGTTGCGGCTCTGCCCCAAGATCCCCTCCCCTGCCGTCGTGGCCCTGCTCAGCCTGGGCGGCGCGATGGCGTGTGGCTGGACAAACACGGACGATGCCGCCTTTGGGCAGGCGCTCGCGGGTTGGATGCGTGCGATTCGAGCACCGGCCGTGCTTGGCCGCCTGCTGCCCTCTCCTCAGTCACTGCAGACACTGGTGGAAGGATGAACGCCCAGGAGCTGGAACAAGCGCTCATCGAGACCCAGCACTACGACCCTGGCGCCGTGCCCCAGGCCAAAGAGCTCTTTGAGAGCGCCGACCGGGTGCTCTGCCGCATGCAGGGCCTGAACTTCTCCGTGCTGGCCATCGTCGATGCCACGGAGCAGGACGCCCGACGCTTTGAGCTCTCTCGCGCGCAATCCAAAGCCATGCTCGCCGAGTGCACCCAGCTCTACAGCGGCACTCTGAAGGGTGCCAAGATGCCCTCGGCCTTGGTGATTGTCGAGTTGCGCAAGGGCGTCACAGACGCCGACGCCGAAAGACTCAAGGCCTACTCCAACGACTTCTTCGACAAGGACGTCATCCACGCCTTCCTCATCGATGTGGACACCGGGGATGTGCGCACGGCCACGCGCGGGTCCTGGCTCAGTGGCTTTGGGTGGCGACGCTTCTTGAGCAAGTGGGCGGCCAAGCACTAGGCCGCCTGTGCCTCGCCCAACTCCTTGGCGCGCTCCTCGACCTCGAGGGCCAGAGAGCCCAGCTGGCCCGGGCGTAGCGCAGACCGGGCGTCCTTCAAGAGCGTTCGGGCACGCCGAGTTTCGCGCGTCTCGCTGCTGCCTCGGCGGCGGCTGGCGCCTCCAGTGGCCGGTTTGCGCCCGCGACCGCGATAGGATCGGCCCCTGCTTGGAGTGTAGATGACCCCATGGGCTCGAGAGGGCATCTCTCTGCATCGCTGGCTCATCTGGATCTGGGCCTGGATAGTTCTCCGGCTCACGCTGGCCAGCGTGTTGCGCGTCAAGTTCAAGGGTCAGGACCGGATCCCCAAGTCTGGCGGCGCGATGATGCTCGGCAACCACACCACACTCTGGGACCCGCTGATGTGCTTCTGGGGGGTCAACCGGCCGCCTCACGGCATCGGCAGCGAGCAGGTGTTTCGAATCCCGGGCGTTGGCTGGATGTTGCGGCAGCTCAACAGCGTGCCCTACGCCAAGGGCGCAAAGGACGGCGCGGCCGTCCGAGAGCTGGTCGCGGCCTATGAAGGCGGGGGCGTGATCGGCATGTTTCCCGAGGGCCTGCGCTCGTGGACAGGCGAACCGCTCCCGATCAAGCGCGGCACGGGCCGCTTGGTGAAGAGCTTGGGTTCGCCGATCATCTTCTGCCGCGTCTACACGGGCTTCCTGCAGCATCCGCGCTGGGCCAAGTGGCCGCGCATGGTGCCCTGGCGTGTGGAGTACGACAGCACGCCCTTTGACCCAGCCTGGTCGGTGGACGACATCAACGAGGTCATCGCAGAGGGGCTCAAGATCGACCCCGAGACGGTGGAGCTGCCTCCCGGATCCTGGGGATTTCGCCTGGCCGAGGGCCTCCCTGAGTTTTTGTGGGCGTGTCCTCACTGTCTGGAGATTGAAGGTCTGGTGGTTGACCCGCGGGACAAGGACTGCGTGCAGTGCTCCGGGTGCCAACGTCGCTGGCGGCTGGACCTGCGCTGCACGATGCAAGCGGAGACCCCCGATACCGAGACCTTCAGCGTGGCGGCCGCCCGACGGCAGCTGGAGCGAATCCCAGTGGACATCGATCTGAGCTGTGCCCACATGGCCATCAGTCGGGTCCAGCGCGGCAAGTTCAGCAAAGAGAGCGTGGCCGTGGGGGAAGCCCGCACCACCGAGCACGGGGTCGAGGTGGTGAAGGACGGCGAGGTCTTGTGGTCGCTGCGCTTCGAGGAGATGCAGGTGGTGCTGCTCCAGGTCCGCAACAAACTGCAGATCCGGGCAGAAGGCGCCAACTACCAGCTGGATCCGCAGGGTCAGAGCACCCTTCGGTGGCACCACTTTCTGGGCCACCGCACCGGCGGCCGGGCTCAGTAGCCGCCGCTAGGCGGGCCGGGTGGATGAGAGGACGATGCGCGCTCGCCCAAGAGCAGGGCCGCCGCGCTCTGGCTCTTGAAGCTGGCCCACAACAGGTAGGGCCCCATCAGGCACAGCCCGCCCAGGGAGACGATGACCGCCAGGGCAAGGCCTTGCCCTGAGAATCGGTGTCGCCACGCCACCCACAGACCCGAGAGCGCCAGGTAGACGGTGAAGTCCAGAGTGAACTGACCATGCCAGCCCATTCCAGCGACCCCGGCGGCATAGGCCGGCAGAAAACTGATGCCTTCGTTGACCATCGCAACGCCCGTGTAGGCCACCAGAGCCAGGGTGCTCAGAGTGAGGAAGGCTTGGAGTGCGCGCATCTCGTGCTCCGTTCAATGGGCACAGTGTCCCCCATCCCGGCTCGCCAAGCACCTCCGTCGGCAGCTAAAGAGAAGGCGGAGGCCCCACCATGCTCTGGCTGCTGCTCGCATGCACCAACACCCCCGAGACCCCGGACTCGGGCGGCGAGACCGACACTGAGCTGCCCGAGGACACCCAGATCTACAAACCGGACGGGGCCTTTTGCAGCCCAGAGACCCGCATCGGACACATCGCGGTCCAGCGCTATGGCGGCTCAAACGCAACCTTCTACGCTCAGATCTACGATACACCCAGCCCCTGGATTGGCAGCCCTGCCCAAGAGAGCGAGGACTGCGCCCACTACAGCTACGAGTCGGTGCTCTGCGAGGGCTGCGAGGCCGGCCAGCAGTGCTCGGTCGACGGTGCGTGCGTGGACGCGCCGCGCACCCTGAAGGACTTGGAGCTCTCGGTCAGCGCCGATGGCCAGAGCACCAGCCACAGCGCCGATGCCCAGGGTCTAATCTGGGGGCAGCTCGCCTTGGAGAGCACCTTCAGCTTTGCCCTAAGCGGCGCCGTGGAGGTCCAGAGCGAAGAGATGGTCTTGCCGGAACCCATCACGCCCGTGGTGACCTCGAACGGGGACTATGACAAGCCCGGTACCCTGAAGGTGTCCTGGCAAGGGAGCACGGAGGGGTGGGTGCAGACCGTGATCCCCATCAACCACCACGCCAACTCCCCGACCTTTACCGCCTGTCACAGCCCAGCAGACCAGTCCGAGTTCGAGGTCCCGGCGGCCATGGTCGACCCCCTGGCTGTGAGCACCGGGCTGGAGTTTCAGGGCCTGGAGCAAGGCCAATTCGCAGCCGTCGAGACCCCGGCCGGCTGCGTGCAGATCTCCGTGGTGAACCAGGTCTACAGCAACGTTCAGTTCGAGTAGGCCATGAGATGGCCCAGGGCGCGCTGGGCTTCCGCCAACAAGGCCGCATCCCCGATGCTGTGGGCGAAGTGCACCAAGGTCAGGGCGCTGTGTACCCCGCGCATGCGGGCCACGGCGAGGGTCTGTGAGGAGACAGCACCGTAGGCCTCAAAGAAGGCGGGCAGCGCTCTCGGCGGCAAGATGCACAGAGCCCCGGCGATGTCGATGGCGGGATGGCCCAGGTGTACGTCCCCCCAATCGATCACCCCAGCGAAGCCTCCCTGCTCGTCCAGCAGCACATGGCGGCAGTACAGGTCGCCATGGCAGAGCACGGACGTCCCGTCCGCCTGCACAAGCGGCACCTCAGGGGCCCTGCCAAGCAGCCCTTCGCCCACGGCCCAGGCACCCTTCTCTGCGATGGCGGTCCCCAGACGCTTTGGACTCAAGCGGCCCCAGGTGTCCGGCTGTGCTCCTGTGGGTACCTGGGCATGAAGCCGCCGCATCCAAGCGCCCAGCTGCGGAGCCAACGCAGCTCTCTGGGCATCAGTGGGCCGGACCAGCTCCACGCTGCGTCCGGGAATACGCTCTTGAAGCATGATCTCGAAGGGATGCTGCGGTGAGCGACCGCGGCCCAAGACACGGGGAACCCCAGGCAGAGAGATGTGCGGCAAGACCGCCAACTCCGCGGCCATACACCGGGCTCCAGGCTCTCGATGCGGGATGCGGAGCACCTTGTGCCCGCCCAAAGAAAACACCAGGTTGTCCCACCCTTGTCCCAGGGTCTCGAGCGCGCCAGGGTGTTCTGGGAAGACCGCGTCTTTCAAGGCTTGCGCTTCCGGAAGCGTCACGGGATGCGTGGGCTCCCAAGGCGGAGTGAGCCGCCGGGTCAGCCCAGCAAAGCTGCGTACGTCCACCCCAAAGTGCAGAGCCTTCAGTCCAGCGGCGCGCGCCCCTTCCACATCACAGCGCAAGGAGTCTCCGACATGAAGCGCCTCGGCCGGAGCCACCCCCAAGGCCTTGCAGGCCAAGGCGAAGATCCGGGTATCGGGCTTCTCTACCCCCAGCTCTCCAGAGCAGTACACACCGTCCACGTCCAACCCCAGACCCGCCAGGGTGCCACGCAGCCGGGTGTCCCAGTTGGAGACGATGCCCACCTTCACCCCGCGCAGACGCAAGCGGGCGATGAGCTCACGGGCTCCGGGGGCCACGCGCCAGGCCTGGGCCTGGGCAAAGTACTGATACAAGCTCTCGAAATAGGCGTCATCCCAACACCCCGTCGAGCGCCCCACCACCTGCCGCCAGAAGGGCCGCCCGTCCATGAGCTGGCGCCCTTGGGCGGCCCCAAAGCCCGCCGCAAAGTCCACGGTCTGCACCCCGTAGGCCGCACCCAAGCGGCGGTAGGTGTGCGCGACCGCCTCGACGGGCTCGAGCAAGACCCCACCTACATCCAGGAGCAGCGCCTTGGGGTGCATCACTCGGGCAGAGCGTAGGTCACCGTGACCTCGCTGGACTGCTTCTCGGACCCCAGCGCCCGTACGTCCACCCGAACCACTGCGCTGCGCTTTCCAATGCGCAGCAGCGTGCCGACGGCCTGAACCGCCTCTCCCACACAAGGGCGGAGAAAGTGGATGTTCAGGTTGCTGGTCACCGCCATGGGGGTGACGCCCAGCATGGACATGACCACCATGTACGCAGCCGTATCGGCCATCGCCATCTGTGTGGGGCCGCTGATGTAGCCGCCCGGACGCAGGTGAGTAGGCCCAGCCTGCAGCGTGATCAGAGCGTGCCCACTCTGCAGCTCCTCCACCTGGATTGTGGTGTGGGGAAAGGCTTGGCTCAGAAAGTCTGTGGCCTGGGCGGCGGAGAGCTTGGACATGCCCACAGAGTAGCCTCTTTTTCGGCCTGTATACTGAGGTGGATGGCACACACGCTCTGGATGACACTGGCCTGCGCAACGGCCACACCGGAGACCCCGGTGGCCCAGGAGACAGCCTCCTCCCCGCATCCCTACAGCATCGAAGCGCTCCCCGAAGAGGACCAGGAGGCCCTGAGCCGCTCCTTGGAGAGAAGCTTCGGGCAGGTGCTGAGCTTGCACCCCGAGCCTGTGCTGGCCTCCTACCAAGCCGCCATGCGCTACGGCAGCAAAGACTGCCCCCGGGTGGACACCTTGAGCCAAAACGGGACCACCACCGCGCACTGGCAGGATGCCTGCTTCAGCGAGGAGAGCCAGGCCTGGCTCAACGGCCCGATGACCACCTGGCAGTGGAGCGAGGGCTTCATGGATCCCCAGACCCTTCCGGCCTTCGACGACTTGTACCAGCGCATGGAGCCGATGCGTGCCCTGCGCTGGCAAGGCGAGGGGCTCAATGGCCAGACGGACATCATGGCGCCCGACGTCGACTTCAACTGCTCCTGCTTGGCCATCGCTGGCAAGGCGGAGGACGCGGGGAAGAGCTACTCTTTCATCGCCCTGGATGGCCCCTCTCACTGGTCCGGCCCCCAGGCCCAGGGCACCTGGATGGAGGAGGGACTGCAGGTGCAGCTCAGCGGCTTTGCCAGCCAGGCCGGCGCGCAGCGAGAGCTGTTGATGCTGGGCAACATCTCTGGGCTGGACCCCGACTTCGACAGCCTGAGCTTTGAGCTCTCCCTGAAGGAGTCCAATGGCCAGTGCGCGCCCTGGAACACCACGGAGCAGCGCATTGGCGCCCGACAGTCCAGCACCGGTCACTGGGTGGAGCTGCTTCTGCCCGAGTTCGGAGAGCAGAGCTGCATGGCCTGCACCGAAGGCGGCGATTTCTGCGTCGACCTCTCTCCACTCATGGACTGGCAGGCCCCACCGTGGTGATGGCATCGGTCGGCCTGTTTTGGCTGCTCGCCTGCGCGCCGGCGCCTCAAGACTCCGCTCTGCTCACTCCAGAGGCCCCCATCGCCTTGGACAACGCCGCCTTGCTACGACGGGCGAGCCTGGACCTGCGCGGTCGCCCCCCCACTCTGGAGGAGCTGGACCGTCTGGCCGAGGACCCCAGCGTCCTGCCTGAGCTGCTGGACGAAGCGGTGCAAGACCCCGCCTTTGGTTCCACCTTGATGGACCGCTACGCGCTGATCTACCGCACGCGCTTGGACGCCTTCGTGGTCGGCGTGGACGGCGACTACGACTTGCTCACGGACCCTGCAGCGCATCAGCGCTTCGTGAGCGCCGTGGGCCTGGAACCCCTGCAGATCCTGCAGCGCGTGGCCAACGACGACTACCCCTACACCGCCCTGGTCACAGCAGACTGGACCATGACCACCGAGCGGCTGGCCCAGAGCTGGCCCATCGAGGGCATCGAGCCCCCCAACGAAGAGGGCTGGATGATGGGGCGCTACACCGACGGCCGCCCCGACGCAGGCGTACTGGTCAGCAACGGGCTGTGGTGGCGCTATACCTCCACCTCCGAGAACCGCAACCGAGGTCGCGCCGAGGCCATCGTGCGCATCCTGCTCTGCGACGAGCGCTTCTCGGCAGGCGTGGACTTCTTCGAGGGAGACACCACGGCATCCGGCCTCCAGGAGCGCGCCTCGAGCGAAGCGGCCTGCCTGGGCTGCCACGCTGCCCTGGACCCCATCAGCAGCTACCTCTGGGGCTTCTGGCGCAACCACCCAGAGAGCTTCACAGAGGCCGCAGGCTACTACCCCGCCCGAGAGCTGAAGTGGCAACAGCAAGGACCGGAACCCGCCTTTTACGGTCAACCCGGCAGCTCCCTCTACGATCTCGGACAACAGATCGCCGCCGATCCCCGCTTCGGCGAGTGCGCCGTACAACAGGGATTCGAGGGCCTGTTGGGACGCCCTGTGGCCCTTGAAGACACCGGCTCCCTGAGCGCACACCGCGAGGCCTTCATCGAGGGGGACCTGACTCTGCGCGCCCTGTACCGCTCTCTGGTGGACGACCCGCTGTACCGCTCCGCCGACCCCAACTTCCCTGGCACCACACCCAAGCGATTGATGTCTCCAGCGCTGCTCGCCCGCCAGACCCAGGCCCTCACGGGCTTCTCTTGGACTTGGCAAGGGGGCGAGATGCTCTCCAACGACACCACCGGCGTGCGGCTGCTGGCCGGAGGAGCCGACGGTCTGATCGCCGTGAGCGAAGCTGAAAACTACAGCCTGACCAGCGTGCTGGTGCAACAGCGCTTGGCAGAGGGTGCAGCAGCATTCGTGGTGGAGCAGGACAGCTTGGCCTCGCTTGGGGACCGCCGCCTCTTTGGGCACGTCACAGACCTGCGCTCCGCGCCCGAGGACAGCGTGCTGCGCGCCCAGATCCAAGACCTCTGCAGGAGCACCTGGAGCCGCGGTGCCACGCCGGAGGAAGAGCAGAGCCTCGTGGCCCTCTGGGAGGGCCTCTACCAGAGCTCCGACAGCGCCGAGAAGGCCTGGACCATGCTGCTCTCTGGGTTGATGCGTCACCCCGCCTTCGTGGAGTACTGATGGCCACTCTGACCCGCCGCGAAGTGCTCGCCGCTGGGCTGGCGATCGGCGGCACCGCAGCCTCTGCCCTTGCACCCTGGCCCGCCCGGGCGGCCACGGCGCCGAGCGCCCGCCGCTTCCTCTTCATCTACGCCAGCGGCGGCTGGGATCCGCTGTGCGCCTTTGCCACCCACCTGGAAGGACCCGAGGTTCAAGCGGAGCCGGAGGCCACCGTGGCGATGGCAGGGAGCATCCCCTACGTCTCCCATCCACGGCGTCCCTCCGTCGACCGGTTCTTCGAGCAACACCACCAGAGCCTGGCGGTGGTCAACGGTCTGCACGTGCCCTCGGTCTCTCACGCCGTCGCCCTGCGGCTGATGACCACCGGGAATGTCAGCGCGGCGGGCGGAGACTGGGCCACACGCATCGCAGCAGCACAGGCCGAAGACTTCTTGGTGCCGCACCTCTTGGTCGGCGGCCCCGGCTTCTTTGGAGAGATGGGCATGTTCGTGGCCCGGGCCAGCACCTCCAGCCAGCTCGCCGACCTGAGCAGCGGACAGATTCTGCTGAACTCGGACTTGGCCGTTGGCTTGCCCGCCCCAACGGACTCCAACGCGGTGGACGCGTGGCTGGCCGAACAAAACCAGAGCCGCGCTCAAGAGACGGCCGCCCAGGCACAGCTGGTCCAAGGCTACGGCAGCTCCCTGGAACGTGCCGAGCAGCTGGGCGCTCTGGGCGCGGAGCTGAGCCTGAGCGGCGGCGAGGCCTTCACCGACCAGCTGCGCCTGGGTGTGGACGCCCTGGCCTTGGGCCTGAGCCGCTCGGTCACTCTGAACCACCCGGAGCGCAGTGCCCTGACCCGCTGGGACAGCCACTCCAACAGCCACATGCAGCAGTCCGAGCTCTTCGAGGACCTCTTCGCCCACCTGCTCACCCTGGCCCAGACCCTGGCCACGACCCCGGGTGTGCAAGCCCCCACTCTGGCCGAAGAGGTGGTGGTGGTCGTGCTCTCCGAGATGGGCCGCACCCCGCTGCTCAACAGCGCTGGCGGCAAGGACCACTGGCCCTACACCTCCGCTCTGCTCTTCGGTCCGGGTGTGCGTGGCGGGCAGGTTCTGGGTGGCTTTGACGCCGGCCTGGTGGGCCAGAAGCTGGATCCGGAGAGCGGCGCTGTGCACTCGGACGGCATCCTGGCGGGTCAGGACACCCTGGGCGCCACCTTGATGGAGTTGGCCGGCGCGGACCCCTTTGATGCTGGCTACCAAGGCCCCCTGCTCTCGGCCCTCATCGACTAGCCTCAGCGTCTGAGCGCCTTCCAGTCCACATCACAGGACAAGGAGACATTCGTGAGCACCGTTGGGTAAGGGTGAACCGTCGCATGTACGCCGGCGCCGACCGACAGACAGGTCTCACTGAGGCTCCAGATGGCCCCTGCGCTCAGCTCCACGTAGTTCTCCTGCTCCTGTTCAAAGTCCAGGAGTCCGTAGCCAAATCCAGTGCGGCTGTGCGCCACGCGCACCGCCAACGGCACGCTGAGCTGAGGGTTGGGTCGCCAAACGGCCCGGGCCCGAAGGCTGGGGGCCATGATCCAGTAGGCGTAGGCGTACCAACCGGGATCACGGGCGGTGAAGCTGGGGTTGTCCGAGGGCTCCACGTAGCCCCCAGCGGTGTCCACGTAGTCGTCCCGAGGCACCTCGAAGCGGCTCTGGTAGCGGGAAGCCGCCAGGGCGGCGTCGGCGATGAAGTCCCACTTGCCAGCGCTGGGCAAGCGATAGCCCACGCCCACGCTGCCCTGGCGTGCCAGGAAGTGCTGACCCACCAAGACCCGAAGCTCCAGGCGCTCGAGTCCGTGGTTTAGGCCCAGGCTCCAAGGCGGCGCCAGCAGACTGGGGTCCCAGGGTTCCACCGTCCAGCCTTGATCCGAGCCGATGTTCGGAGTCACCGCGGCCCCGACGTTCCCGCTGAACTCCGTCTCCCCAGCTTGGACCACGTCCAAGCCTGTGATGGGCTCCCGCGGCGGCTGGAAAGGAATGACGAGGGGCCCGCTTGGTGCACAAGCCGCCACAACCCCAGTGAGTGCGCAGATCAACCCAGAGACCAAGACCCAGTTCGGCCCGACTCGCTCCCCACTTCCCAGAGCCATGGCTCCTCCTCCTCCCTGCGTGCTCATTGTGGCCTCGCAACGCGGGAAAGTAAAGCAAGGACAAGCGCCAGAACGCCTAGGAGCCCCGCTGGCCAGAGCCCACGAACTTCTGCGAGAATGCCGACATGATTCTCCTCCTCAGCTCCCTGGCCTCGGCTCAGTCCTACACCTCCATCGGATCTGGAGTGGACTACGCCCGCTGGAGTGACGGCAGCTCCTGGATCAGCGCCACGCGCATCAACCTCTGCACCTCTGGCGTTCGCATGCGCGCCACCGCATCCAGCGAGCGCAAACAGAAGACCAGCGCATGGGCCAGCTCCGTCGGCGCCGTGGCCGCCGTGAACGGGGGCTTCTTCTCCTACTCGGACTACGGCCCAGACTATGGCCGGGCAGCCGGCAACGGCAGCGAGTGGCCCGAGTCCGACTACAGCGGCTACCGGGGCGCCATCGTCTTCGGCGAGCACCACGTCGAGCACTTCCCGGCGCCGAGCACGACGACCTTCCCAAGCTGGGGGGAGGAGGCGGTCAACGGCGACGCCACGGTGGTGCTGCATGGCGCTGCAGTGGACTGTGGAGGCTGCGGCGGTGGACGCGCGCCGCGCACATCGGCGGGCTACTCCGAGGATGGCGGGACCCTGTACCTGGTCACCGTGGACGGCCGGACCACAGCCAGCCGCGGCATGACCATCGACGAGCTGGCCGTCCTGATGCACAGCATCGGCGCCTATCGGGCCATGAACCTGGATGGCGGTGGTTCCTCGACCATGTGGACCTCGAGCGGGGGCGTGGTCAACAGCCCATCCGATGGCTCGGAACGCACCGTCGGCAACCACCTGGGTGTGCTCACGACCAGCGATCCCCTCACCTACAACTGCCCAACGGGCTGGCACGCCACCTGGGGCACCCTGGACTTCCCCGGCGCCAGCGGGGCCACCCTCACAGCGCCCGCCGGCAGCGTGGTGAGCGGCAAGATCTCGGTGACCAACACCGGCACGACCACCTGGGACCCGGCCTCAACCCGCTTGGCGCCCCTGCCCCGAGACGTGGCCAGTGCAGTCACCGCCAGCGACTGGATCACAGCCAGCCGCGTGACCGGAGTCGACGCCATCACTGCACCTGGCGAGGTGGGCACCTTCTCCTTCTCCTTCACCATGCCCGCCGATGTGGGCAGCACGACCCGATGGGAGTTCACCTTCGTCGAGGAGTTCGTGAGCTGGTTTGGCAGCTCCTGGGGGCCAGAGGACGGCAGCTTCTACCTGACCTTGGTGACCACAGAGCCCATCGAGGACACGGGGGAGACTGGAGAGACTGGGACCACTGAGACCGGCGACTCCGAGCCCCTGGACTCTGCGCCCGAGAACCAAGACAATGACACCGGGCAGCGAGGCCAGGCCACCGATCCCGATCCAGGGGGCTGCGCCTGCTCCGCTACGCCGAGCCTTGGCAGCCTGTGGGGGGGGCTGGTCCTGGGGATGTTGGTGCGGCGTCGGCGCCAGGGACAGGCCGTTTAGCCGCCCCAGCTACAGCCCGTCATCCCCACAGGTTCCGTCCCATCCAAGCATCCCAGACCGAGGGATAAACATTGCCGAAGCTCCGGTCTCCGAGTCAGTAGCCCGTCAACACCACGGCACCCTCGGGCACTTGGAAGGCCTCATCCAGCGTGTTCTTTCTGGACTCCAAGCCGCTCACGGTGATGTCCGTGACCTTGTCTCCCAGCCCCTCAGGCCCCCAGGTGAAGGTCTGGTGACTGGCCGCTACGGTGACATCGCCGATTTGCAGCTCGCCGTTGTAGGCCATCCACTTCTCTGGACTGTGCCCGCCGTCGGGGAAGAAGCCGGGGTAGCTGACCACGTAGCGCAGGCCGCCCACGCGGTGGGTCTCAGGGTGCAGGTAGACCACGTACCAGTCGTCCGGCGCATCCCCCACGCCGCTCTCGTAGCTCACCTTGACGGTGTTCCAGAGTTGATCCCGCACGGTCTCATCGGGCCCCAACTCCAACACGGTGCCCGGGTCGGCGAACACAAAAGGAACGCCCACAAAATAGGCCGGCGTCATGGACCAAAAGCGCGGATTGATCTCCAGAACTTGGCCCTCGGGCTCTATCTTCCAGGCCTGGCTGCCGTCCCAACCAAAGCGCAGCTGCTCGTTGCCGCTCACCCGATGTGTAGCCCGGGACGACCAGGTGTCCACGAGCTGCTCGCTGTCCCGAACCTTCTTGGTGGGATCCACCGGCCGGTAGTCGAAGCGGAAGGCGATGGGGCTCACCGCGTACCAGTTGCCCAAGCCGCCATGGGCCTCCATGGACAACCAGAGCAGCTCTCCGGCTGGCGAGTCCGCCAAGCGCTTCTCTGCCTTCACGGTCCGGGCCGTCATCGAGCCCAGATCTGGCGCGGCCAGCTTGGGGGCGGGCTCCGGCGCCACCGGCTCCACACCGGTGCAGGCCAGCAGAAGCAAGAACATCAGTCTTCCCGCAGAATGGGGCTGGGCGTTCCCACACTCGTCAGCCAGAGTTGATGGGCGGCACGGGTCGCGCCGACATGCATCAGGCGACGGGCATGAGAGTTGTCGGGGTAGTTGGCAGCGCTCACTTCCACCAGCACCACGTAGTCGAACTCCAAACCCTTGATCTCCGAGACCTCGACGACCTCGACTCCGGGAGCGAAGGCAAACTTCTGGTCGTGCACCTGACGCAGCCTGGGCACCTCGCCCTTGTCCAGCCCCTCGGCGTAGATGTGGGAGAGCGCCCGGGAGGGCGTGAGCACCGCGATGCTGGCCAGCGGCTCGCGCCGCACCAGCTCCGAGAGCGCCTCGGAGAGGAAGGCCACGCAAGCGCCGTGGTCGGTGAAGCGGAAGAGCTCCACTGGCGCGCCAGGACGGGTGGTCGTGGGCGGAATGTCGTCCTCTGCCAAGTCACCGAGCACCTTGCGGGCAAAGCTGGTGATCTCGTGGGTGGAGCGGTAGCTCACGCGCAGGGTGCTGACCTCGGAGGAGCCGGCGACGCCCAGGCGCTCCAAGAAGGACTCCCAGTCGGTGAAGCCGGCCTGCTCGATGATGTGCTGCTGGGTGTCTCCACTCAGGGTGATGCTGCGGCGCTTGTCCAAGGTACCGATGAGCACGGCGACCTCGAGGGGGGAGAGATCCTGAACCTCGTCCACGACCATGTGGGCGTACTGCAGCGCATGGCGTCCCCGAGCGCGCAGAGGGCCCACCCGCATCTGCCAGAGGCGCAGCAAGAGCGCGTCGTCTTCCGGGTCCAGCCAAGCCCCCTGCTCCTTGTCCCCTTCCACCCAGTCGGTGAGCGCGCTGCGCTGACGCCGGGTCCAGTCCCAGACACGCTCGAGCTCCTTGCGAGAGAAGACGCCGGGGCAGTTGTGGGCCAGGATCTCCTCGAGCTTCTCCAGGTCCATGAACATGCCCAAGAAGTCCTCGAACACACCGTCGGCGGTGGCCGGGTTGGGCACGGTCTCGATCTGGTGCTCCATGACGGCCATAAAGCCAGGATGAAGCTTGAGCCTGGAGACGATCTCCGGGGTGTCATCGGCGATCTTGTTGGGCAGGAAGGGGAAGTGCTTTCGGGCCAGGTTGCGTGACCAGTTGTTCCAGGTCTCCACCTTGACGCCTTCGACCCCCAGGCCGGGCAGCACCTTGGAGATGTAGTCCCGAAGGGCACGTCCCCAGACGACCACAATCATGCGGTCCGGACGGAAGTGCTTCTTCTCCTTGAAGGCCAGATAGGCCACGCGGTGCAGCGCGACGGTGGTCTTGCCGGAGCCGGCGATGCCGCGAATGACGACCAGACCGGAGTCGGGACGCGTGATGAGCTCGAACTGCTCCGGATCGATCAGCGCGGCGATGTCAGGCAGGTACTTGTCGCTGCGATGCTGCCGGTTGGCGTTGCCCATGCGTCCCTTGGCCCCGCCCTTCTCGTGCTTGAGCAAGCTGGAGCCTTGGCCCCCGGCCAGCTGCGCGTGACCCGGCTCCCGGTGCGTCCATTCGCCGCTTCGGCTCTTGCTGAAGGTGCCTTGGGGGGAGTCCACCCGCTCCAGCTCTCCCATGGCGATGGCCACGGAACGACGCGCGACGATGTCCCCCTCCAGGATGCGGTCGCCGACTTCTTCCGCGTAGTCATCCCCTTCCCGGTAGCGGTAGAAGATGCGCGCGATGGGGGCGTTGCGCCAGTCGATGATGCGCAGGCCGTGGTCGATGCGGGTGACCTTGCCCAGGTAGAGATCCCGCTCCTTGCCGTTCTCGCGCAGGCGCATGTGGGCGAAGTAGGGGTTGTCCGGATCCACGCTGTCGTTGTTGCGGGCCGAGCGGATCTGCTTGAGCAGCGCGTGCAGGGAGTCGAACTGCTGAAAGAGCGCGCCCAGATCCTCCTGCTTGGCGTTGGGCATGTCCTCGCGAAGCCGAAGGAGCTCGGCGACGATCTGCTTCTCAGAGGCGCCGCTCTCGGCGGGACGCTCTTCCAGCTTGGTGCGAATCTCGGCCAGAAGAGAGATTTCTTCCTGAACAATTGGGTGCTGCGGGTCGGACACGGTCCATCCAGTCAGGGGGAAGCACACCCTCTTATTGCAGACCTGAATCGCCGCAAGGACTCACTCAAAATTCAGTCGCCAGCCGCCCCAAAGAAACGCTTCCAAGGCTGATCTCGCCAAGCGTAGCGAAGGGCCGCCTGAGCCCCCATCATGCCGCCGACCACGGTCAAGATGTCTCGGGCCGCGTCCATATGCGCCAGCGCCGCCATCATCGCCACCGCGATGCACAGGGTCGCCAAGCGGCCCTCGGGCAAGGGTGTGGGGTGCGGCTTGCGCTGGTAGGCGTAGTCCAAAGCCACCACAGGAACGATGGCCCCCTGGATGATCTCTCTCAGAAACCACAGCCAGAGGTGCCAGCCCTCGACGTAGCCGGCCATCTGCATGGCCCACGCGAAGTTGATGAGGAAGATCTTGTCGGCCCAACCGTCCGCTACGGCGCCGGCTCGGGACTGCTTCCCAGTCCAACGGGCCACCGGACCGTCCAGCACATCCGAGGCCATCGCGAGCAGGAAGACGCCCACAAAGGCCCAGTGGTTGTGCATGAAGTGGTTGGTGACCACCGCCAGGGGCAGCCGCGCCAGGGTCAGGGCGCCCGCCAGGTTGAAGAGATCTGTGAAGCGCAGGCGCTCGGGCTCGAGAACTGCGCTCTGGTCCCCAGCGGCGTCCCCAGAGGGGCCGTCAGAAGGAGGCGTCGCGCTGGCAAGGGGGGCGTTCACCGGCACCTGCTAACCCGGACGCCCAAGCCCCCTGTTAGAGGCTGACACCGAAGGACCGCCCCATGAAGATGGACCCCCAAGCATTTCTGGCCCGCTGGCACGAGCTCGGCGGCCTGGTCGCCACCATGGGCATGGACTTTGAGCTGAACAGCGATGGCCCCAGCGCAGTCACGATGACCATCACCTCGGCCATGTCAGGCTCCCCTGGCATCTCCCACGGCGGCGCAGTCATGGCCCTCCTCGATACGGGACTTGGGGTGGCCGCCATCGAGTACGCCTTGCCCAAGAACAAGGCGACCTCGACCCTGGAGATGAAGGTCAACTTGCTCAAGCCGGCCAAGGTGGGCGCGCGCCTGCGGTGCACGGCCAAGGTGGTGCACGCCGGACGCTCCCATCTGGTGATTCAGGGGGAAGCGGTGGACCAAGATGGGCGGGTGCTGGCCATCGCCGTGGGCACCTTCAACCTCTACCCCATCGACGACTTGGCCAAGCGAACGGCTGAAGCGTTCGGGGGAAAAGGCAAGTAGAAGCTACTTGCTCACGGTCGCGCTACCGACCCAACCCAGGGTGTAGTAGGCACCACCACTGTAGTAGTCGTCGTAGGCCAGCACGTCGTACTCAAAGCGGCTGCCGTCGAAGCTGGCATCTCCCATGCGTCCCCAGCTGCTGCCATCGGCGCTGTACATGACGGTAGCCCCGTAGCTGGAGTAGCTGGGATCGAAGCCGTAGTAGAAGCTGAGGTCGGCCGCCGAGGCAGTGCAGAGGCCTTCCGGGTCGGAGGAGCCACTGGTCTGGTAGGTCATGGCGAGCTCAAAGGCGAAGTCACAACCGCTGCAGGAGGCCGTCGAGAGCTCGGCCGCGTTGTACTTCAGGCTGCACTGGTAGGTGCCGTCAAAGACCGTCTCCCCGCCGTAGAACTGGTAGCGCTCGGTCCCGCGGTACGTGGTGTACTCGGGATCGGCGTCGGCATCGGAGTCTGCATCGCTGTCGGCGTCGGAGTCCGCATCGCTGTCGGCATCGGAGTCCGCATCGGAGTCCGCGTCGCTGTCGGCGTCGGAGTCCGAGTCTGAGTCTGTATCTGAGTCCGAATCAGCATCGGTGTCCGCGTCACCGTCGATTATCCAGGTGTCGCCGGTGACCTCGTCGTCGCCACCAATGCAAGCGAGTGCAAAGCCAGCAAAGGTCACCAGGGTCAGGGTCAGGGTCAATCGGCGCATCTTCTTCTCTCCTTTCGGACTCTCACAACGTCAGCCCGCCACCAAAGCTTACAAAGCGGCGGGGGCAAGCCAAGTCACTACTTCACAACAGCCGTGCCGGTGAAGCCCTGGCTGTAGTAGTAGCCATTAACACCCCGCCAAGGTAGCCCATGGAGACCAGACCCGCCGACCTCAGTTGCCGCTATTCCAGGTACGCCGGGTGAAGCGGGGCCCGAGCCCCGGAACGAATGGCGGCCCAAGCCCGAAGCTGAGCGCCACGGGCCAGGTCCAAGGAGATGAACCCTACGCTACTCGAAGACGGAGGGATCCACGGCGAGCCAGGCCCGGCCGCTCAGGAAGGAGCGCGGAGGCAACATGGTGTCGCCTCCGATCTCTTGGGTGATCAGGTTCCCGTCGTCGTCCGTCATGATGTTCATGCTCGCGTCCACCTGAGATGCGAAGGCGTAGCCATAGTCCTGCGCATCCGCCCCAAGGTTGGCGCCGCTGCTCTTGGCAAAGCCCATGTAGTAGCTAAAGACGCTGGGCTCCCAGTCGGCCTCCCAGTCCAAGCCTGCATCGTAGACAGCCGTCTCCAGCTCAGATGCCACGTTTGGCCCAAGGGGACCAAAGCCCAACCCAACGCGGGTGCCAGCGATGGCCTTGGCTGGGTCGGTGTCTCCCCAGACAGAGGTGTCAAAGCCGGAGCAGTCGGTCGCGCCAGCGTCGCTGATCTCCAGCTCCGCGCCGTACCAGAGACCGCTGATGCCCATGTCGTCTTCTCCGACACCGTTCAGGTAGCCGTACCAAGTACAGGCGTAGCGCGCGTCACCGGCGTTGAAGTACTCCTCCTCGTAGAAGGTGATCTCGACGTAGGGATCGACCGCCGTGCCGTCCGTGTTGATCCACCCCAGGTATTCGCCGTTCTTGTACCCAACGCTCCAGTTGAAGGCCATGCTCACGGGAACGAAGGTGACGTCGGCGTCGGCGTCCGAGTCCGCGTCGCTGTCGGCGTCCGAGTCCGCGTCGCTGTCGGCGTCCGAGTCCGCGTCGCTGTCCGCGTCGGTGTCGGAGTCCGAGTCACTGTCCGCGTCCGCGTCTCCCTCGCCAAAGAGCCAGGTGTCTTCCTCGGCAGGCTCAACATCACCGCCGCATGCCAAGGCCAGACCGGCAGCAGCCAGCAAAGAGAAAGAGAGAGAGAGGCGGCGCATCAGGGACTCCAGTACAGCTTGCAGGTCAACATGACCTCACAGTCTTGGGATCGCTTCGGTATCCAGCGTTCCCTGTGGTGCCAAGGCCCAAATCAGCATCTCCCACTCCAAGGCAATCTCTGGCTCGCCCAAGGCCCGGTGAACCGCAGCGTGTGCCCGAAGCAGGCAGAGCTCCTCCCGATCGTCAAAGCGGGGCTGCTGCAAGACCATCAGCGCCAGAGGTGCATCCCCCTCTTCGATCAGGATGCGCACGCGCAGACAAGCGGCCTGGGTGGGTTGACGCCCTCGACCTCCAGCCTGACGGGTCAGGACTTCAGCCTCCTGCCAGGCGCCTTCGTGCGCCAAAGAGCGGGCCTGCGCCAACAGCAGCTCACTGGGTGCCCGACCGGGCAACGCCTCACTGAGCGCCAAGATCCCCTGAGCCTGCACCAGATCACCTTGGTCCAAGGCCAGCTCGACCCAAAAGGCCAACATGCGCTTGGACTGGGGCTGGAGAGATGCAGCTTTGAGGCCCGCTTGTTCCGCGCCAAGCAAGTCACCGGCCACCCGCAAGTCCTGCGCCTGCCCCAGGTGGTGAAGGAAGGGCGTAGCCGAGGCCAGGATCTCCGCCTCCCGAAGTGCGGCAGCCTGCCGCGCCTGACCCTGCTCCCGCAGGCAGTTCGCCCTGGCCCCGTTGGCCAAGTCTGCTCCCAGATCAAAGTGTGGCTCCGCCTGGACGCAGCGACCGGTGCTGGAGAGACCTGTGGCGTACTCAGCGTGCACACCGGGGTCTTGCTCCCCCCCAGCAATGAGCCGCTCCAGCAGCACCATGCGGCCCGGCGCAAACCCTGGGGGCACCCCCGCCCACGCTTGGGCTCCAAAGCCCAGCAGAAGCGAGAGAAACAAGGTGCGAGCACGAGTAGCCATGCCCCCGACCTAACGGGTTAGAGGCGCCCTATGACTCCCCTGATTGCCCTCCTGGTGGCCTGCAACTTCTACGGCGGTGAGACGCACAGCACCCAAGGTGTGGTGCTCGAAGCCGGCGGCACCGCTGTGGTGCTGCAACACGAGGGCGTCGCCGACGTCCTGGAGCCAGGTCAAGGCTCCTTCATCGTGGACCCCAACCTGGCCCGCCAGGTCAAGCCCGGTGACGTGGTCCAGGCCAACCTGATGAACACCGAAGAAGGAATGCGGGCCATCGGCTTTCGCGTGACCGGACACGAGCCGGTGGGCAAGGCACGCATCGTGGAGATCGGACAGCCCTTCCCCAAGTATGTCCTGCCCAGTCTGCAGGGCGACAAGGTCGTGGGCGTTGGACAACAGGGCACCGTGGTGCTGACCTTCCTGTTCACCTCCTGCCCCCTGCCCGCCTTCTGCCCCCTGCTGAGCTTCAAGCTGGCAAAGGTTCAGGAGAGCCTGCCGCCGGACACCCAGATCATCGCCGTGACACTGGATCCCGCCAACGACAGCTTGGAGGTTCTCCGCGGCTACGGACAAGAGAAGGGCGCCGATCCGGAGAAGTGGACCTTTGCACGCCTCGAGCAGGCGCAGCTTGAGGAGCTGCTGACCTACGCCGGGGTCACCCGGGAGCAGCAGGAGAAAGACATCCTGCACAACCTGCGCACCTTGGTCATCAATCCCAAGGGAGAGCTGGTCTGGACTGCTTCGGACAATGAGTGGAGCGAGGCGGAGCTCAGCGAGCTGCTCAACAAGCTCGCGGACTGATGGGCTCTACTTGGCGACCCCGATGGCCTTGAGACGTGCATGTAGGAAGTCCCTGGCACGAATGGGCTTGGCGTCGCCCTCGCGGAAAGGCATGAGCACCTTGTCCGGGTGAGGATGCAGGAAGAAGGGCATGGAGAGCCGCCCCCCATCGTCGTTCAAGGGATTCACGACGCGGTGCGTGGTGGCCGGGACCTGGCCATTGGTCAGCAAGGCCATCATGTCGCCGGTATCGCAGATCATCACATCTGGGGGCGTGGTCACGTCCATCCAGGTGCCCTCGCGGGTGAGGATCTGCAGTCCTGGGTTGGAGGCGTAGGGCAGCACCGTGATGAGGTTGATGTCCTCGTGGGCAGCGGCCCGCACCATGCCTTGCAGGGAACCCTCTGGGAGCGGCGGGTAGTTGATGATTCGAACCACCGAGTTGCCGTCCTTGACCAAGCGCTCAAAGTAGCCCTCGGGCAGCCCCAGGTAGCTGCCAAAGCCAGCCAGCAGGCGGTTGGCGAAGCCTTCCATCTGAGAGAAGAGCTCGGTGAAGGTGGGCTCGAACTCCGGCACCTGGCTGGGGAAGTTGTTCGCCGGCACATCTCCGGAGACCACCAGCGGGTGGTCACTGGGCAGAGTGCGGCCGACGTGCCAAAACTCCTTTAGATCCGGCGCCTCCACATCCTTGGCGTGCTCTACACCAAAGCTGGTGTAGCCGCGCTGACGCCCGTTCTCGGGGGTCTCATAGCTGCGCTTGACGGCGTTGGGCTGGCCGAAGAGCGCGACAGCGGTCTCGTAGCCCTTGGCCAAGAGCGCCGGGTCGATGCCGTGTCCTTGGACCGCCACAAAGCCAACCTGGCTCAGGGCATCTCCCAGGGCGTCGACAAAGGCGCCGCGACGCTCCGGATCTGCCAAGTCGCGCATGTCAACGACGGGGATGCTGAACTGGGACATGGTGTGCCTCTGATTTGCCGCCTTGATAGCCCGCTGGCGCGCTGGCGGCGATAGAAGGTCCACCCACAAAGCGGAGCTGCAGGACCATGCGCGAGCAGATGCACCAGCGGGTGAAGGACGCCCAGGACGAGATCACCGGGGCCTTGAGCACCATCGACGGCCACAACTTTGAAGAGATCCACTGGGAGAGACCCGGTGGCGGTGGCGGCAGAACGCGGGTGATGGAAGACGGCGGTGTCTTTGAGAAGGCCGGCGTGAACACCTCGGCCGTACACGGGGTGCTGCCCGATGCGGCGGTGGCCAGCATGCGCGGCAAAGGGATCGACAGCGACGAGCGCCGCTTCTTCGCCACCGGTCTGTCCTTGGTGCTGCACCCCAGGAACCCACACGCGCCCACGGTGCACTTGAACTACCGCTACTTCGAGCTGGGCGAGGCAGGAAAGCCCGTGGCCTGGTGGTTCGGCGGGGGCGCTGACCTGACGCCCTCCTACCTCTACGAGGAGGACGCACGGCACTTTCACGGCCACCTAAAGACGGCCTGTGACGGCGTGGACCCAGCCTTCTACCCCGACTTCAAGAAGCGCTGCGATGCCTACTTCTGGCTCAAGCACCGAGAGGAGGCCCGCGGTCTGGGTGGCATCTTCTACGACGATCTGCGAGACCGGGAACCCGAAGCGCTCTTCAGCCTGGCGGACCGCTGCATGAGCGCCTTCTTGCCCAGCTACTTGCCGATCTTGGAGCGCCGCAAGGACATGCCCTTTACCGATGCCCAGCGGGACTGGCAGCTGCAGAGACGTGGCCGCTACGTGGAGTTCAACCTGGTGTGGGACCGCGGCACCCTCTTTGGTCTGCGCACCGGCGCCAGGGTGGAGTCGGTGCTCATGTCCCTGCCGCTCAATGCACGCTTCCGGGCCGACTTTGCTCCAGCACCTGGGAGCCCTGAGGCGGAGATGCAGGCAGCGCTGCGTGCGCCCAGGGACTGGGTCTAAGAGGCTCTCGACCGAGAGAGTTCAGGCCGGCAGGGCCTTGGCGGCGAGGGCATCTTCCTTGGCGGCCAAAGCCTGACCTCGCATGAGCCAGAGAGTGCTGAGAATGCCGACCAGACCGCTGGCGACCAGACCCGCAGCCGTTCCCCAGAAGAAACCGACCAGACCTCCCATCTGACTCCCCAAGTAGGCGCCACCACCGAGTAGAACGGGCGTGCGCAGGAGGGTCAAGGCGGTCGCCGGCAGGGGCCTGCCCATCGCGTTCAGAGTGTTGCTGGCGATGAAAAACCCGCCGATGACCACATGGGCGATGGGCAGGATCCAGAGGTACTGCTCCAAGATGGGCAGCACGGTGGGGTCCTCGGAGAAGACCGTGGACAGCGGCGCCCGGAAGATGGCCAAGGTGGCGTAGGAGAGCATGCCCAAGCCTATGCTCCAGAGCAGGCTGTGCTTGAGCACTTCAGCCACGCGATCATGCCGCTTGGCCCCATGGTTCTGGCCAATGAAGGGCGCCAAACCGATGCCCACAGCGATGGTGGGCAAGAGCGCGAACATCTCGATGCGTCCGCCCGCTCCAAAGGCCGCCACCGCCGCATCTCCGTAGCCCGCCGCCAAGCCCGTCAAGAAGCCGATGGTCAAGGGCTGAGCCAGGTTGGTGAAGGCCGCCGGCCCGCCGATCTTGAGCACCCGCCCCCAAGAGTCGGGAATGAGGCGGAGCTCTGAGACGGAGAAACGCAGCAGGTTCTCTCGCTTGTGCAGAATCCACATGGCCACCACCAAGGTGATGGCCCGCGAACCAACGGTCGCCAGTGCCGCGCCGTCCATGCCCATCGCTGGAATGGGCCCGAAGCCGAAGATGAAGATGGGATCCAGGATCCCGTTGGCCACGCCCGCAGCGGTCATGACAATCGCCGGCGTCCTGGTGTCTCCCGCCGCACGAATCGCGGACATGCCCAGCATGGGAACCACGACGGTGCCTGCGCCTGCGAACCAGATGCGCAGGTAGGAAGCAGCCAGCTCCAGCACCTCCCCTTCCCCGCCCAAGGCCCGAAGCAGCGTCTCGACGTTGAACCAGCCCACCACGCTCACCACGCCGACCAGGGCCACACCCAGAAAGAGGGTCTGGGTGGTCAGGCGCTGCACTTCTTCTTTGTGGCCGCCACCGATGGTCCGGCTGAGCACCGAAGTCGCCCCGATACCCAGCCCCATCGCGACGCTTCCGACCACCATGACCACCGGAAAGGTCAGGCTCATCGCCGCCAAGGCATCGGTGCCCAGCAAGGACACGAACCAGGTGTCCACCAGGTTGAAGGCCATGACCGCGAAGAGACCCAGTCCCATGGGTCCAACCAGCTGCAAGAGCGCTTTGGGGACGGAACCTTGGGTCAGATCGCGGGAACTCATGTCGGCCTAAGATTCAGCGGGGAGGTCGACCAAGCGCCGGTCGGCGGGACGAAGCACATAGGACCCCACGGTCAGCGCCAGGAAGACCATAAGGGGAATGGTCTCCGCGATTGCATCGCCGTTGGCCAAGTGAGAGAAGAGCGCGCCTGAGAATGCGAAGAAGAGGCCGGCGTAGGCCCACTCTTTGACGCGCCCAAGCTTGGGAAGCAGAAGCACGATGACCGCGCTGACATACCAGAAGCCCAAGAAGCGGATCAGGTAGGTCGGGTAGCCCAGGTGCTCGAAGTTCTGGATCATCTCGGGGGGGCTGAGCAGCTTGAACACGCCGCTTCCGGCGGCCCCCAGGGACAACAGTGCAGTGGTGAGCCAGTAGCCAATCTTCTTGCCGTTCATCTTGAACTCCTTTGCTGCAATCAACCTACGCGCCGGCCCAACCTGCGTCGATTGTGGAATACTGAGCACCAGACGACAGGATTTCGTACAGATGGATCTCGCCATTCCAGACACTCATGAGCTGCAGGCCCTGGTCGCTGTGGTCGACGCCGGCTCACTCTCTGCCGGGGCCAGAGCCTTGGACATCCCCCGGGCCACCCTCTCGCGCCGCCTCGCTCGCTTGGAAGAGCGCCTGGGTGTGCGGCTGCTGCACCGAAACACCCGCTCCCTTCGCATGAGCCCAGCGGGCACTGAGCTCTACCGGCACGCGCGCGGCATCTTGAGCGCGCTGAAGGACGCCGCCCAGGCTGTTCAACCCCAAGATGCGGTTCCAAGGGGGCTCTTGCGGGTCTCCGTTCCACCGCTCAATGGCGCCGGCTCTCGGAGAATGCTGCTCGACTTTGCCAAGAAGTACCCCCAAGTCCAGCTCGAGGTCATCGCCACCACGGCCCACCAGGACCTGCAACGGGACCAGATCGACGTGGCTTGGCGGGCGGGCCCGACCCTGGACCCTGGATTGGTCGCCCGGCGCCTACACAGCACCAAGATCACCGCAGCTGCCAGCCCCGAGTACCTGCGTGAGCATGGAACTCCAACACACCCCTCGGAGCTCTCCGAGCACCGCTGCATCGTGGGTTTTGCGCGTGGAGAGCGGCCTAGAACCGCTTGGCCAACCTTGGACGGGGGCTCGGTACGCATCAACCCCGCGCTGGCCTTCAACGACCTGATTCTCTCTTACGAGGCCACCTTGGCCGGCCTGGGAATCGCGCTTCTACCTGCAACCTTCGCCCAGCAAGCCATCGACGAGGGAAGGCTCGTGGCCGTCTTGCCCGAGCACTTTGGGAACGAAGCACAGGTCTCCCTGGTCTTCGCCGAGCGCCACCTCATGAAGCCCGCACTCAGAGCCTTCTTGGACCACGTTGTGGCCTGGACCAAGGACAAGAGCCTTGGGGATCTGGTCAAGGACCTCTGAGGAATGGCTGACTGACCCCAAGTCAGGTAGCTTAGGCCGGCCTACTGGGCGCCCCCCACGGGCGAGCCACTGGGCGAGAGGAGAATCCATGCTCTGGCTCTTGCTGGCCTGCACCCCAGAAGAATCCATCGAGGCCGCACCAGAGCGCACGCTCCCGGCGGATTGGGGGCCCTACACCGTCGGCGTAGACACCCAGTGGTACACCGATGCCCGCGGCAAAGAGATGGTGGTGGACATCTGGTACCCCGCCATCGACGGCGGAGAAGCGCTGCACAACTACGACCCCTTCGTGCTCAAGGTCAGGGGCCTCAACGACGCCAAGCCCGACATGCGTGGCGGCCCCTACCCCTTGATCGCCTTCACCCATGGTTTGGGCGGAATCCGCTTTCAGTCGGCCAACCTCAACGAGTTCTGGGCCAGCCACGGCTTTGTCGTGGTGGCACCGGACCACGTCCACAACACCCTGTTGGACTTGGACGAGTCGCTGTTGGGAATCGTGGCCCTAGAGCGCCCAGGGGATGTCACCTCCGCCATCGACTTCGTGCACGCGCACGAGCGCTTTGGGCTGATGGTGGATCCCGAGGCGCCCATCGGGGTGGCCGGCCACTCCTTCGGCGCCGTGACCTCCCTGAGTGTGGGCGGGGCCGAGATCAACGTCGAGCAAGCCCTGGCCTACTGCGAGACCCACAACGGCGACGGCTGCAGCTTCTTCAAGGATGACCTGACGACGGAGGGAGCCATCATCGGCGCCCCGGATCCCAGAGTGGTCGCGCTGGCCTCGTTGGCGCCAGGGGCTTGGTTCTTGTTTGGGGACAACGGCGAGAACCTCCAGAACACCGTGCCCGCGCTGATGATCGGCGCCACCCAAGACACCGTGCTGGAGTACGAGACCGAGTTCCTGCCCACGGCAGAGCGGGTGGCCTCTCCCAAGCGGGTCATCACACTGACGGACGCCGGACACTGGGGCTTCTCTGATATGTGCCTGCTGGTGCCGGTCTTCGAGGACTGCCAGGGTGAGGAGAGCGGGTACATGAACCCCGACCGCACCATGTCCCTGACCCAGTTCGCGACGACCATGCACTTGGGCTGGTACCTGACCGGGGATGCGGCCTACGCCCCCGAGCTGTGGGAGAACTGGACCGGCGAGGACTTCCAGGTCCAGAGCAGTAACTAGACCCAGCGCTACTTCGCGCCGCCTGCGACGGTCTGGTAGGGAAAGAGCCGCTGACCGCCGTTGCGGGGGTCATCTCGGGATGCGTCCATCACGCCGATCAGGCTGTTGTAGGGCACGCGTCCATCGGGCACGAGGATCAGGTCCTCGGTGTAGGGGTGCTCGTCCTTGACCAGGGCCAGAACGCGCGTGAGCTCGGTGTAATCGTAGCTGTCGTCGGCGACGCAGTTGCCCGTGGTGCAGGGGATGAAGAAGCCCTGCTCCTCCTCCTCCTCCAAGACGCCCTCGGTGCCGTGTACGTACAGCCCGGTCTTGGTCACGGCCACGCTCAGGTTCAAGCGCGGCTCGTCGATCTCATCGCCGCAGTTGCTCGCACAGATGGCCGGCAGCGTGGTGTCCACAACGGCCAGTTCCACAAAGCTGGCCCCCAAGAGCAGGAAGGGGATCAGGATCGAGACCAGGTTCATGATGGGAACCAAGTCCAGGTTGGCGGACTCAGAATCGCGGCGCTCCATGGCGGCTCCGGGCGTGGGGGGCTCGGAGGTGGACCGCAGACCGGCGTGCGGGTTCCCAGCTTTTGCCGGTTGACCCACCCTTGACCCTGGAAGGGGTCCAGCCCAGAGCTCAGGAAGCTCCCTCTCGCAGCGCCTCAAGCTGGTCCTGCAGCCCCTCGATCTCCTTGGTGAGCTCCGCGAACTCCCGCAGCTTGCCATTGCGCTGCAGCTGCATGGCCTGCTCTTCTTTGGAGGAGATCTGCTTGCGCAGCTTCTTGATGGGGTCGCTCTTGAACCAACCGAACATGTGCTCTCCAAGGGTGTGCCCCATTGGGCCAGCACCCCGCCAAAGGTGCGCTCAACACAAGCTCAGAGCACAGCCTCAGAGCCCCCGCACCCAGTCCGCCAGACCATCCACCCAGGGCTGGGTCGCGTTGACGCAGGGCACCCGCAACAGGGTCTCCCCGCCGGCCTCCAAGAAGTCCTCACGGGCCCGGTCGCCGATCTCCTCGATGGTCTCCAGGCAGTCCGCTGTGAAGGATGGCGTGAGCACCGCCAAGGTCTTCACCGTCTTGGCCAGCTCCGGGATGACCTGGTCGGTGAAGGGCTGGATCCATGGGGTCTTGCCCAAGCGGCTCTGAAAGCTCTGGGTGACCTGCTTGGGGTCCAGGTTCAAGGCCTCGATCAGCGCGTTGGTCGTGGCCTGGCACTGGGCCCTGTAGCAGTGGCGGTTGGCCGGCACGATCTTGGCGCAGCAAGCATAGTCCTTGGCCAGACAGTGCTTGCCGCTGTGGTCGGTGGTGTTGAGTTGGCGCTCAGGCACCCCGTGGTACGAAAAGAGCACGTGATCGGCCTGGGCCACCGCCTCCCGGGCCAGCTCGGCCTGGGCGTGGATGAAGGCGGGGTGATCATAGAAGTCCTGAATGATCTGCAGGGGGGGCGGTACGGCCATCCCGGCGGAGATCTCATTGACCTGGGCCAAGCTCGAGGCCGTGCTGGCGCTGGCGAACTGGGGGTAGAGCGGCAGCACGATGATGCGGTCACACTCGGCCAACTCGGCCATCGCACCCGGCGTCCCAGGGCTGCCGTAGCGCATGCCAAGGGCCACTTTGTATCCCTGCCCCAAGGCCTCTTGAACCTTCTCCTTCAGGGCCACGCCGTAGACCAGCAGCGGACTGCCCTCTGGCATCCACACCGTCTTGTAGGCGGCGGCCGACTTGGGCGAGCGGAAGGGCGCGATCACGCCGTTGACCAACAACCAACGGCCTAGGCCGTTGATGTCCAGCACCCGGGGATCCATCAGGAATTCCCGCAGGTAGCGGCGCACATCTGGCGTGTTGGGGGAGTCGGGGGTGCCCAAGTTGAGCAACAAGAGTCCGGTCATGGGGTCCACTGGCCTCGCTTGCGGGGTGGTGTGGTTAACCGGCAGGCATGCTCTGGCTTGCGCTCGCCTGCACACAAGTGGACCCGGGAACCAACCTGGCCCGCCTCCCTCTGGACGCCATCACGCTCACCCTGCCTGAGCGCTCGCGGCCAGAGCCCAAAGACGCACGTCTGCCCCTGGGACCTTGGACCCACATGGAGGATGAGCGCTGCTGGTCAGCGGCCTTTCCGGGGCAGGTGCCCGTCGACTTTTCGACCGGGCGCAAACCCAAGGGCGTGCGCATCGAAGGCCCCGTTGGCTTGGCGTGGTCCAGTCGGGGGCGCAGCAACTCCTGGCAAGTCCGAGACGGCAAGGTGCAGCTCTGCTTGGGGCCCAAAGAGATTCAGGAGCACACGCCTCTGGCGGGGTGGACCGTCGCAGACCCCAAGTCTCTGAAGAAGGAGCAGCGCCTGAATCTGGCGGAGTCCGAGCTGGACCCCCAGAGCTTTGTGCGCGGCAGCATCCCCGATGGAGATCGGCGCCACCGAGGCCTGTACTTGCCCGCGCCAGCCACCGCCTCGATGTTGGTCACGGTGCCCAAGAACGGCGTCCTGGGCCTGGATCTGGGTCTCATCGCTGCACCCTTGAGCCCAGGGAAGAGCGACGGCGCCTTGCTACATGTCGAGGTGGAGACCGCAGCGGGCCGCACCCGAGTGGCCAGCCTGGAGGTGCCCAAAGGTGGCCTGGAGCCACAGCGCGTTGACCTCTCGGAGTGGGAGGGACAGCTCCTGACGCTGCACCTTGTCACCGATCCAAAGGACAGCGCGGACCTGGACTACGTGATGCTGCGTGAGCCAGCTCTGTACACCCCAACGCGCAAGCCCAAGCGCTTGGTCTTGATCTTCGTCGACACCCTTCGGCCGGACCACCTGGGGGTCTACGGCTATGCCCGGGACACCTCGCCGGCCATCGATGCCTGGGCCAAGGACGCCCGGGTGTTCACCCAAGCCCGAAGCGTGGCCCCCTGGACTCTGCCCAGCGCCCGAGCGGCCCTGAGCGGCCGCATGCCGGAGCACTGGGACCCCGAAGAGAGCCTGCCCAGCCGCTTGCGCGACGCCGGCTTCCTGAGCCACGCGGTGATTGGAAACGCCTTCCTGAGCCCCGGCTTTGACATGGGCACTGCTTGGAGCGGCTACGAGCTGGGCTTTCTGCCCCAAGCCAGCGACCAGGTGGCGCGCACTCTGGAGATCCTGGAGAAGTGGCCCGACCGGGACGTGGCGGTGATGGTGCACCTGATGGACCCGCACATGCCCTACCGGGAGCCGGAGAGCCACACCAAGCTCTGGGCTGGGGAGCGGCCAGAGGGCCTGAAGAAGGTCGGTCTGGGACGGGACGGCCTGCGCAAGCTCAAAGACCCCGATGAGAAAGTCCAGGGCTACGTGGTCGACCGCTATGACCAGAACATTCGCTGGAGCGACGACAGCCTGGCCCTGCTCTTTGAGGCCCTGGACGAGCGCGCGACGGTGGCCTTGTTCTCGGATCATGGCGAGGAGTTCTGGGAGCACGGCGGCGTGGAGCATGGCCACAGCCTGGGTGAGGAGCTCCTGCGCGTCCCCTTCATCCTCAAGGGCCCAGGCTTCAAAGCCGGAGAGGACAGCCGCCAAGTCAGCCTGCTGGACCTGAGCCCCACCCTGCTCGCAGCAATGGAGCTGCCCTTGACCCAGGGCTCTGGGCGAGACCTGAACAGCAGCGAGGGCCAGCCGCCCCTGGGCCTGGGCTACACCCTCTACGGCGCTGACTCTTGGGGCGTTCTTCGGGGGGAAGAGAAACTCGTCCTGGTCGAAGGACAGGGACGAATCTATGATTTGAGCCAAGAGGACGCCTGGACTCTGGCAGACGACCAAGCCCTTGAAGGCCCTTGGTCTACCGCCGCGGAGCAGGCCTTTGGCAGGCCCATCGTGCGGGCTTGGCGGGTGCACGCATCGGCCGGCGACGACAAGAAGCTCGCCTACAAGATCCACGCTGAAGTGCAGGTGGACGGCGTCCAGGCCACCTGGAAGGCCTACGACCCGCTGGGCATTCTGGACGAGCCAAAGGTCACCATCAAGGGGGCGACGCTCTCGGCCAAAGCCGCCAAGAGCAGGGCCCCACGGGAGTGGTACGTGCAGACCCTGCCGGCCTTGGCCCCAGGCCTGCTCGTCGTGGACACAGGCAGTCGCCCAGCAGAGGTGGCCTTCTCCGAGCAGGACAACGGCAAGGGCGCGGGCTCCCTGGGCCGGCGCTACAGCATCTCGCCGGCGTGGACCATCCCGCCGCCTCAGGAGGCCTTGGGCACCGTGCCGGAAGAGCTCGAAGAGATGCTCCGGGCGGCTGGGTACTTGGACTGACCCCGGATGGGCGCAACTCCAGCTCACTGCTAAGCTACGCTTCCGTAACAAGGGAGAAGACATGCCCCCACGCGTTGGCTTGGACGACATCGCCGTCCACATTCCTGCTCTGTACCTGCCCATGGAGACCTTCGCCGAGCTCCGAAACCAAGACTTTGGAAAGCTCTCCAAAGGCTTGGGGCTGCTCGGCATGTCGGTGCCCGACGTGCACCAAGACCCGGCCACCATGGCGGCCATGGCGGTGGCCGAGCTCATCGACCGCAACCGCCTGGACCCCCGAGCCATCGGGCGCCTGTACTTGGGCACCGAGAGCGCCCTGGACGGCGCAAAGCCCACGGCCACCTACATCCTCCAGATGCTCACGATGCGCTATGCCCCCACCCACGGCGCGGACTGCTTCTCACGCTGCGATGTGGTGGACCTGACCTTCGCCTGCATCGGCGCGGTAGACGCCCTGCACAACACCCTGGACTGGGTAGCGCAAGACCCGGAGCGCATCGGCGTGGTCGCCTTTGCCGACAACGCCAAGTACGAGCGCGGAAGCCCCGGCGAGTACACCCAAGGGGCCGGTGGTGGCGCCATGCTGGTCACACACAGCCCTCGACTGTTGAGCATCTCCCCAAGTGTGGGCGTCTCTACCCGGCCAGTGCACGACTTCTTCAAGCCCCGGCGAGAGCTCTCCACCCGCACCCTGCTCCAAGATGTCCTTCAAGCGGCCGAGGCCGAGGGCGCGCAGCTTCCTCCAGAGCTCTTGGACCGACTCCTGGCGCGCCTGAAGGCCCAGGAGCACCCGCTGGTGCAAGACGACGTGCTCTCCCTGCACAAGGACACCCCCCTCTTCGACGGCCCCCTGTCCAACCGCTGCTACCGCGAGGCCGTCAAGCTGGCCTTTGGTCACTTCCGGGAGCAGGCCATCGCAAGCGGTCGCTTCGATCCCGAGCGGGATCCCGTGCTCACCGAGCAGTGGGCCCGCATCGTCCTGCACCTGCCCTACGCCTTCCAAGGCAAGCGCATGTTTCCGGACCTCTACCACCACGACCGCCAGGATCTGCCCGAGTACGCCGCCCTGAACGCCGAGCTCGGCCCGGCTCCCCAGCCAGAGGCCTTCGAGCAGGTCCAGGAGTACGAGCGGGCAAGCGAGGACTACCGCCGCCGCCTGAGCAAGACGAGCGCCTACCGGCAGTTCGTGAATCAGCGCATCGAGCGAGGTCAGCGGGCCAGCAGCCTGGTCGGCAACCAGTACACCGGCTCTCTCTTCCTGGCCTTGATGAGCACCCTGGAGTGCGACTTCCACGAGGGCAACGAGATGGTCGGGGAACGCATCGGCTTGTGCGCCTACGGCTCGGGCGCCAAGTCCAAGGTCTTTGAGGGCACCGTTGAGGCCGGCTGGCGCGACATCGTGGCCCGCTTCAAGCTCTTTGAGGGCCTGGAGAAGCGCCAGGCCCTGGACGGCGTGCAGTACGAGGCACTGCACCGGCGCGCTCAGCTCTCCAGCATCCGCTCCCCCCGCCAGGAGTTCGTCCTGGAGCGGGTGGGAAGCGGAGCGGATGAAGGCCAGAGATTCTATGGATGGGCGCCTTAGGCCTTGACCCCTGAGCCCGGAAACTGAATCTGGTCGTGGTCCCAGACGGCCAATTCAAGGGTGTTTCCAGCCGGGTCACTCACGTAGAAGGCCGTGCTGTGGGGGTGCTCATAGGCGCCGCCATAGTCGACCGACACCTGATGCTCGGCCAAGGAGGCTTCCAGCGCGGCCCGGTCCGTGATGCGCAGACCGATGTGGTTCATGGCCCCCTTCTCGCGCGACTCTTGGGCCTCGTAGAGGCAGAGCAGAGCGTCACCTGCCCGAAGAATGGTCCAGGGCTGGCCGTCTTGAATCCCCCCTTCTACCTCCTCAAAGCCCAGGACCTGCTTGTACCAGAGCACGGTCGCGTGGAAGTTGGGGATGCTGAGGTTCAGGTGGTCGAGGCTGGAAATCATGGGAGGCTCCTCTCTGGTGTTCACACCCTAAATGCCTCGTTGTTGACACCATGTCGTCAGAGGTGTCCTTAAACTGGACAGAGTGCTATCCTCTGGCCATGTCACTCCCACAGAACCTGGCCGCCAACCTGAAAACCCTCCGCCAGCGCACCGGCTTGACCCAACAGCAGCTCTCCAAGCGCTCCGGGCTGCCGCGCTCTACGCTGGCCAACTTGGAGACCGGCAGCGGAAACCCCACTCTCAGCGTGCTTGGAGCCCTCTCCGCGGCGCTCCAAGTGGGCCTGGATGAGTTGCTCTCTGCCCCCAGAGGGCTGGGGGTGCTCTACCCAGCAGGCTCCCTGCCCAAGGAGCACCGCGGCCAAGCGACCATTCAGTCCCTGCTGCCGGATCCTCTGCCCGGAACGGAGATCACCCGCATGGAGATTCCCTCGGGCGCACGCATCCGTGGGGTGCCCCACCTTCCGGGAACCCGGGAGTACCTCTACTGCGCACAAGGCGAGGTAGATCTTCGAGTTGGCGGGCAGAAGTTCCTGGTCAAAGCTGGCGATGTTTGTGCCTTTCAAGGCGACTTACCCCACAGCTACGGGAACCCGTCCTCCGTTCTAGCGCTGTGCACAGGCGTGGTGGTCCTGGCTCCAATGGCGTGAGCCTCCAGTCAGTGTTTTGTCAGGCAGATGTCAGCGCGGCCCCGAAGCTGGCGAACTAGGCTGTCAAAAGAGGAGAACTTCCCATGATTCTGCTGATGGCCTTGTCCGCAAACGCTGCTGCCCCCGACGTCCCCACCCTCTCGGCGCCCCTGGACGGCACCGTCGTGGCCGACCACACCCCGGAGCTGCGCCTGGACCAACCCAGCGACGCGGACGGCGACGCTCTGACCACCACGGTGTTCTTGGAGGCCTTGGACGGCACCCCGCTCTACAGCCTGCCTGGCATGGACGGCGGAGCTTGGGTCAGCGTACAGATCGTCGAGCCCATCCTCGAAGACACCTGGACCTGCTGGTACGCAGAGGTCAGCGACGGGGCCGAGACCAGCGTCTCCGAGACCGCCTGCTTCTTCGTCACAGTGACCAACGACGCCCCCAGCATGCCCCAGTTCTTGGGAGATACCTGGGTGGGCACCTCTCCCACCGTCGAGATCCAGAACGGCGTGGACGCAGAGGAGCGCGGAGAGTTCCAGATCTTGGAGCTGCGCGACCGCCAAGGTCGCCTCTTGGAGTCCACCGAGCTGAGCACCAACGGCGCCGGCGTCAGCACCTGGTCGCTGTCCCTGGAAGAGGACACCCCCTACATCCTGCGTGCACAGGCCACCGACGGCCTGCGGCGCTCGGAGTGGACCGAAGTGCGCCTCTTCGCAAGCGCTCAGAACAACGCCCCCGAGGCGCCCCGTGTCCTCAGCCCAGCCCAAGACCGCTCCGCGCCGAGCCCGCTGGTCATCGAGGTGCGCAACGCCGAGGACCCCGAGGGCGACGAGCTCACCTACCGGATGGAGCTCATGGACGGCGCCGGTGAGGTGGTCGACAGCGTCGCAGGACTCTCCGAGGGAGAGGGCAGCACGGAGTGGGCCCCCATCGCGCTGGAAGACGGCCGCTACTCGGTCGTGGCCTGGGCAGAAGACGGCGAGCTGGAGAGCCCGGCCTCGATGAAGCGCGACTTCTACATCGGCGCTGCAAGCCTGACCGGCGGCGGAGCTGAAGAAGGAGCCGGGAGCGGCCGTTACGCTGGCGGAGGCGGCGGCGGAGCCGGTTGCAGCACGAGCTCTTCTTCCTCGAGTGGCCTGGGTGGTCTGTTGATGGCCGGATTTGGACTGCTGCTCCTTCGCCGCCGCGACTGACACCTTTTGAGCCGACGAAAGAGCCGGCTCAAAGGGAGACGGGCTAGGGTGCACCCATCAACCGGAGACACCCATGTCCATCTTGCTCGCCCTGTCCCTCTTCGCTTGCAAGGGTGAGGCTTACAGAGACCGGGGCAACGGCGGCGACGACAGCGGCAGTGCAGGCCAGAACACGGCCCCGCTTATCGACAGCGTCTCCCTGAGCCCTGAGCTGGCCCTGACCGCCGACGCGGTCCTAGCAACGGTGCAAGCAAGCGATCCCGACGGGGACACCCTGACGACCACCTACGAGTGGACCGTCGACGGGGCGGCTGCGGGAATTGACTCGGACACTCTGGCGGCAGAGTTGAGCGCCAAGGGCCAGCGCGTTGTGGTCATGGTGACCGTAGACGACGGCACCGAGACCGTGAGCATGGAGAGCAGTCCTCTCGTCATCGCCAACACCCTGCCGGTGCTCGAGAGCGTACGCATCGGTCCAGCTGGTGCCACCACACGCGAGGACTTGCTCTGCAACGTGCCCACTGACCCAACGGACGCAGACGGTGACACCCTCAGCGGAAGCATCATCTGGACGCAGAACGGGAAGCCCGTGAGCCCTCTTGGCGCAGACCGAAACTACCCAGGCGACACCGTCTTGGCCTCGCAGACGGAAGGCGATGATGTGTGGTCCTGCGAGGTCACCATCTCCGATGGACAGGCCCAGGTCGCTCAGAGCGCCCAGATCACTCTGCCTCCCTCCAAGAAGGTGCTCATCATCTGGGACGACCTGGGCCTGGGCACCCCCGACCTGGTCCTGGCCTTGGAAGATGCCGGACTGACCGTCACCCTCTCAGAGACCGACGAGAACAGCTACGACGGCACCAACCCAAAGCTGAGCTCCTTCGATGGCGTGGTGCACTTGAGCGGCACCACCTACGATGATGCGATGGGCAAAAACGGCCAGCAAGCGCTGGTGGACTTTGTGAACGCGGGCGGGGGCTACATCCACACCGAGTGGAGTGCCTACGAGGTCGAGTACTCGTCTCTGAGCATCCTGGCCGAAATCCACGCGTTGACGCGCGTCTCCGGAGGCGAAGGGGTGGGTCAAGACTACTCGGTCACCACCCCCCATCCCGTGGTGGACAACGTGCCCAAGAGCTTCACCACGCTGGGCTACTGCGGCGGCAACATTGGGACGGCCGTCAAGGGCGCCACCACGCTGGCAACGGAGACCACCTTTGGCGATGCGGTCGCCGTGCGCGAGATTGGCCCAGGCCGGGTCGTTGGCTTTGCCCACGCAGCCAACTACCAGAACGAAGAGATGGACCCCTCTGAGTACTGCCTCGCAGACCCCAACCTGGTGCAGATGATGATCGACGCCGTGCTCTGGACCACTGAATAGGCAAATTGACAGAAGAAAACGGCAGTTTCTTCCAGATCTTTCACCCACTGTAGGATACTTGAGGGGTCACAGAATAGGGGAGCGGGGCTAGGCTGTGGTCATCGGAGATTCCCATGCGCCATCAGAAGATTGCAGTGTCCATCCTTCTCGCCCTCTCACTCGCGGCCTGCAAGGGCGGTGGCTCGAGCACGGACGACACCCAAGACAGCGCCGCGGTGAATAGCGCCCCGGTCATCGAGAGTGTCTCCCTGAGCCCAGATCTGGCCCTGACCGCAGACGCCATCGTGGCCACGGTCACCGCAAGCGACGCCGATGGAGACACCCTCACCTACAGCTACGCCTGGACCGTCATCGGGCAGCCGGCCGGAAGCGACTCCGACACTCTCCCAGCCGATCTGAGCTCCAAGGGCCAGAGCGTGTCGGTCACGGTCACTGTGGACGACGGCACCGAGAGCGTGAGCATGGAGAGCAGCCCGCTCATCATCGCCAACACCCTGCCCGTGCTTGAAGAGGTGCGCATCGGCCCAGCCGGCGCCACCACCCGAGACGACCTGAAGTGCAACGTACCCGTCGAGCCCACCGACGCGGACGGAGACTTCCTCACTGGCAGCATCATCTGGCAGCAGAACGGTGTGGAAGTGAGCCCCCTGGGTGCGGACCGGCAGTACCCCGGCGACACCGTCCTGGCCTCGCAAACGGAAGGGGATGACGTCTGGGCCTGCCAAGTCACCATCTCCGATGGAGAGGCCGAAGTCTCTCAGAGCGCCGAGGTCACCCTGCCACCCTCCAAGGAGGTGCTCATCATCTGGGATGTGGCCGACACCGGCACCCCGGGCCTGGTCCAGGCACTGGAAGACGCCGGCTTGACCGTCACCCTCTCAGACACGAACGAGAACAGCTTTGACGGCAGCAACCCCAGCTTGGCCGCCTTTGACTCCGTGATTCACCTGAACGGGACCACCTACACCGGCACCATGCCGGAGAGCGGACAGCAAGCGCTGGTGGACTTTGTCAACGCGGGCGGCGGCTACCTGCACACCGAGTGGCTCGCCTACCAAGCGTCGAGCCTGACCACCTTGGCGCCAATCTTGGCGCTCAGCCGCGACAGCGGACATGAAGGCGTAGACCTGGTCTACACCGTGACAGGTGCCCACCCCGTCGTCGCGAACGTGCCCAACACCTTCACCACCAACGGCTACTGCGGTGGGAACCTCGGCGTCGCGACAAATGGGGCGACCGCTCTGGCCACCGTGCCCGAGTTTGGCGACGCAGTGGCCGTCAACGAGGTCGGAGACGGCCGCATCGTGGGCTTTGCACACGCAGCCAACTACCAGAATGACGGCCTGGACCCCTCCGAGTACTGCATGGCCGACCCGAACCTGCTGCAGCTCATGGTCGACGGGGTGTACTGGACCCTGGAGTAGCTGCAGGCTGGGCCCCCAGCTGTAGGACATGCGAAGGGTCACAGGCCAATCGATCTGGGCTAGGCTACCGTCATCAGGAGATTCCCATGCGCCACCAAAAGACCACACTGTCCATCCTTCTCGTCCTCTCACTTGCCGCCTGCAAGGGGGGTGGCTCCGACGGAAACACGGACGATACCGAGGGCCCCAACGACACCCAGGTGGAAAACAGCGCACCGGTCATCGAGAGCATCACCCTGAGCCCGGAGCTGCCCCTGACCGCCGACGCCATCGTCGCCACGGTCAGCGCGAGCGACGCCGATGGGGACACCCTCACCTACAGCTACGCTTGGACCGTCGACGGCCAAGCCGCCGGCAGCGACTCCGACACCTTGCCCGCCGAGCTGAGCGCCAAGGGCCAGAGCGTCGCTGTCACGGTCACCGTGGACGACGGCAGCGAGAGCGTGAGCCAAGAGAGCGCCGCACGGACCATCGCCAATACCCTGCCTGTCCTGGAAGAGGTGCGCATCGGTCCAGCCGGCGCCACCACCCGCGACGACCTGAAGTGCAACGTGCCCACCGATCCCACCGACGCGGACAGCGATGCACTCACTGGCACCCTTCTCTGGCGGCAGAACGGCGTGGAGGTGAGCCCTCTGGGCGCCGATCGCAAGTATCCCGGCGACACCGTCCTGGCCTCGCAGACGGACGGAGATGATGTGTGGTCCTGCGAGGTCACCATCTCCGATGGCGAGGCCGAGGTCTCCCAGCGCGCCGAGGTCACCCTGCCGCCCTCCCTTGAGGTACTCGTCATCTGGGATGTGGCCGACCTCGGCACCCCGGAGTTGGTGCAGGCACTGGAGGACGCTGGACTGAACGTGACACTCTCGGACACCGACGAGAACAGCTTCGATGGCAGCAACCCCAGCCTGTCCAGCTTCGATGCGGTGGTCCACCTCAACGGCACCACCTACTCCGGCAACATGGTGGAGTCCGGCCAACAGGCCTTGGTGGACTTTGTGAACGGCGGCGGCGGCTACGTGCACACCGAGTGGAACGCCTACGAGGTCTCAGACACCTCCGGTGCCACCACCTTGGCCGGCATCCAGCTCCTCGCACGGGACAGCGGAGCAAGCCAGGGGCCCAAGGACTACACGGTGACCTTGACCCACCCTGTCGTCGCAAACGTGCCCACCACCTTCACCACCACCGGCTACTGCAGCGGGAACATCGGCAGCGCCACCAATGGAGGCACGGTCCTCGCGACCACCCCGGAGTACGGAGACGCGGTCGTGGTGAACGAGATTGGAGACGGACGGGTGGTCGGTTTCGCCCACTCAGCCAACTTCAGCAACAGCAGCGACACAGATGTTTTGTGCCTCTCGGATGCCTACCTTCTCCAGATGATGGTCGACGCGGTCAGCTGGACCCTGGACTAGGCCGCCTATTGGTCAGTAGGGCAAGAAGTCGTCGATCTCCAGGGTCTCCACCGGCCCGATCGCCGCCAGTTCCTGCAGGTCCACGCCATCGGGGTCCCCAAGCACGGTCAGGATGCCGGGAGTCCGACGCAGCGCGTCCCACATGGGGGTCAAGCTGTTGGCGTGGGCCTGTTCGGCCTGTGCGAGCCACTGGGGTCGTGGATCCTTCTGCAGCCCACGTCGGTGCCAGGACCAAGCAGCCTGCGCCACGCTGCGAAAGCCAGTGCGCTCTGCCCGAAGCGAGGCCACCACGTTCTCTTTCGCGCGAAGCACAGCCTCTGGACTCAGGGCTGGACGGCGCAGGATCTCAAAGAGAAGCTGACCGACCTGTGCGGCCTGATCTGGACGCACCTGGGCGCTGAACACCAAGGCACCGTCGTCTCCCACCAGAGCGCCGCGGTCGTAGCCAGCGCCAGCGGCGTAGGCCAAGCCTCGCTGCTCGCGTACCTCCTGGAAGACCAGTCCGGCCGAGCCGCCCAAGACCTGGTCGAGCAAGCGATAGGTGGGCACATCGGCCGGGTCGTACTGCCCATGGGGCACCACCAGCTGAAGCTGGGTCTGGGCCCCCGGGAAGGGCATGAAGAGCACCCGGTCTTGACTGTGCTTGACCAGGCGTCGGGGGGGCTGCCCCGGTCCGGCCACCAGGGCCTTCTCTGGGGTCAGCATGCCCAGGTCGCCCACATCCAGGTCTTGCGCGATCAGGAAGAGGATGCGCTCCAGATCCATGAGCTGAGCGACCCGCGGGGCCAAGTCCTTCGGGCCCAAGGCCGCCATCTCGGCATCGCTGAGGCGCTTTAGGTGCGGGGAGTCTGGTCCAAAGCGCGCGACGATGGACATCACCCAAGCCCGCACGCCGCTGGTGGCCTTTTGTTCGCGCCTGCGCTCGACCACATCGGAGAGGAGCTGCCGTACATCCTTGTCATCGAGCACCGGCGATGCGAGCCGCTCGATGGCCAGCTTCAGGCCCTCCAGGAGGTGCTCCTCGGGTCCGCTCACGCTCAGGTTGGTGCTCCAAGCACGACAGCCCAAGCCCACGGAGAGGCCCTTGGAGAAGAGGGCGGCGTTTACTCCGCCCAGGTCCAAGTCGCCCACCCCACTGCGACCCCAGACCCGGGCGGCTTGCTCTAAGACCGGGTCGTGGCGGTGCCCCAGGGGCATGCGAAGGGTGAGCTGAGCGACCTTGTTGCGGGTGTTGGGGCCTCGGTAGAGAGGGCCGCCTGGACCCGGTACACAGCTCCAGTCTTTCCCTGACTTGAGGTTCTGAACCTGAAGCGGCGGAACCTCCTGCTCCAAGAGCTCCCGCACAAAGTCGCTGGAGGCGTCGATGGCCTCCAAGGTACGGCCGCCCTCTGGGGGCTCCGGCAGCTCCGGCAGCTCGGGGTCTCCGCGGTGCCGCTGCAGCACCACGTGGGGGCCAGCAGTCCAGCGCGCCAGCGCCTGGGCGATCTCGGGGAGGGGCACGTCCGCCAAGCGCTCCCGGCGGGCCACCACCATGTGCGGATCCAGTCCACGGGCCAGAGCGTGCACCAAGGTGTCTGCGCGTCGGTCGTTTCGCTCCAGTCCGACCTCGTGGCCGATCCGGAATGCCTGAAGGGCCTCCGCGACCTGATCGGGATGAACATCGGCGTCGATGAGGGCTTGGAGCTCTCCCCTGAGCAGCTCCTCCACCTCCTCCAGGCTCTGACCGGGCCGTGGGCTTCCCCACAAGATCAGCACACCCGCTTCCCGCATCGAGCGCAGAGAGGTGCCGGCAGCCTGGAGCTTCTGAGGCTGAACCAGGTTCTTGTCGATGCGCCCCGTGGCCCCATTGGCCAAGAGCACGTCGGCCAGGATCAGGGCCTCCAGGTCGGGGTGGTCCCCAGGGGGCAATCGGTAGGCCAACCACACGGACTCTTGGGCCTGGTGGGTGGTGTGGACGCGCTGGGTCTCCAGCAGCGGGGGGACGTCGCGGTGGGCCCGCTCCGGTGGGTCCTGGGCCGGAAGCTGGCCCAAGGTGCGCTCCAGCAGCGCCAAGGTCTCCTCGGGATCCAAGTCCCCGGAGAGGATGACCGACATGTTGCCGGGCACATACCAGCGCCGGTGGTAGGCCACCAGAGCGTCAAAGTCTGGGTCCAAGAGCTGCTCGAGCTCTCCGAGCACGCTTCCGGCGTAGGGGTGCCCTGGGAAGAGCGCCGCCATCGAGGCCTGGTACATCGAGCGCCCAGCGTCATCGAAGCTGCGCAGCTTCTCCCGCACGATGGTCTGCATCTCCGTCCGAAAACCGCGGAAGACTGGGTGCCGATAGCGGTCAGCCTCCAGAGCAGCCCACTGCTCCAGACGGTTGCTGGGCACGTCCACCAAGTAGACCGTTCGGTCCATGGAGGTGGTGGCGTTCAGGCCCTTGGCCCCCAGCTTGGAGAAGGCCACCTTGAGCTCATTGGGCAAGGCGTAGGCATCGGCCTTGCGCTCTATCTCTTCCAGCTCGCTCAGACGGCTGTGTACCCCCTCCCCCAACAGGGCGGTCTCCTGCTTGCGCAGCGGAGCCTCGGCCTTCCAGTCTTTGGACCCCAGGCGCTGGGTGCCCTTGTTGGCCATCAGGTGTTCCAGAGCGTGGGCAGTGCCCAGGAAGCTCTCGGGATCCAAGGACGCCCCGGCCCCCACAACCACCCTGGCGGCCACGCGGGGTTGCTCATGATCCACGCTCAAGAGCACCCGCATCCCGTTGGACAGGGTGGTGTCCAGATCGATCATTCGGGATCCGCGAAGTTGGGCTTGCGACGCTGCAGACGGGCCATGGATGCCTCCATCTGGTTTGGGCTGCCCAGCACCCCGCGTTGCAGCTCAAGCTCCAACGCGAAGGAGTCCTCGGCGTTCATGGTCGCGGCGGTGTCGTAGAGCCTCTTCGCGGCCTGAACGGCGTGGGGATTGCGGTTGGCGATCTCCTGCGCCAAGAGCAAGGCCTCCTTGAGAGGGTCTCCTTCCACGCGGGTCATCAGCCCCAGATCGGTGGCCTCCTGTCCGCTGATGGTTCGGCCCGTAAAGGTCAGCTCCTTGAGCACGTCCCGGCGAACCCATGGAAGCAGAGTCTGGGTGATGCCCATGTCGGGGATCAAGCCCCAGACGATCTCCAGCACGCTGACCTTGGCATCGGGCGTCACCAAGCGGATGTCTGCGCCCAGTGCGAGCTGCAAGCCGCCTCCGTAGACGTGACCGTGCAAGGCGGCGATGACGGGCTGAGGCATCTCGCGCCAAACCCAGGCCGTCTGCTGGACCAGGTTGGCCGGACCGACCTTGTGGTCGATCATCTCTTCCATGGTCTTGGGACCACCGGCCATCACGCTGGCGACGTCCAGACCGCTGCAGAAGCTGGGGCCCTTTCCATGCAGCACGACCACACGGACATCGCGGCGCTCCGCCAAAGAACGGCCCGCAGCCACGATGGCCCGGAACATGGGCATGTCCAGAGCGTTGTACTTCTCGGGACGGTTCAGGGTGACCTGAGCCACCCCATCATTGATCTCAACGGTCACGCGCTCCACGGGAGGCTCCTTCACAGTGGAAGGAGCCTAACCACCGAAGCTCAGCCTTCCACGACCAAGTCACCGGACCAGTCAAAGGACTCGCCGCTCTCATCGGTGCAGGTACCGCCGGAGCTGTAGCTGTACATGTCCACGGACTGCTCAATGAGCTCGCTGGACCAGAGGCAGGTGAACAGGCCGTTCTCGCCAAAGACGGTCATGGAGGCATCGAAGACCGAGTGGGTATCGGAGACCCAGGTGGCCTCGTAGTCGAACTGCAGGTTCAGAGACTCGGTCAGCTCCTCGTCGGTGAAGGCGAGCACCTCCAGGCTGGCCGTCTCACCGGTCTCCGTCTCGGCAAAGGTGGTGCGCAGAGCCGCTGTGGCGCGGTGCTCGGCGACCACGCCGCTGCGGAACAGGCCCGACGCGGTGGGGTCGGTCTGCTTGTTGAGCATGTCGATGCTCATGATGGTCTCGGCCCGGTTCTCCAACTTGTAGTCGGTGTACTCAAAGGCCAGGATGCCGTCCAAGTGGTCGATGATCTCTGGGCTGCCCACCGTGGTCTCCCACTTGTCGAACTCAACCTGCATGGTGCCGCGATCGATCTCCTCGCTGGTCTCCTCGCTCAGGGTGAAGTGCAGCTTGCCGCTGGCGTTCTCGTCCCCGTCCTCCCCCAAGCGCAGCACGCAGGCATCGATGGTGAGCTCCGCCTCGCAGTCGCCCTCGTTCTCGCAGGAGTCAAAGCTGGCGACCTGAGCCACCAGAGTTGTGGCACAGAAGATGTCTCCGGCCGTGTTCTTGGCCAGAGGAGAGGCCCCCACCATGCCGGCCATACGCTGGGCGTTGCCGCGTGAACCGCCGCCCTGATCCGACTTGACGAAGAAGGCCAAGTCCTGGGCGTTCATGCCCATCTGGGCATCGAAGTAGTCATCCGCAACGTTTCCCAGGGAGCCCGGGTCCACGCTCCCACTGGGGTTGTCCAGGTGCTCGCGCACCTCGTCGGGGGTCAAGTAGCCGGGGCCGCAGGCGACAAGGGCGGGCAGTGCAAGCAACAAGGTCATTGGATCTCCATCTCCAGCAGCGAGAACGCGGCGAGACCCTGTTGTATTCGATGTTCGATGGGATGCGCCATTGTCAGCGGCCCACAAGTCAGCATTGCACCGGTGCTACGCTGGCCCACGGATTGCCACGAACCGCCCCAAAAGGACCCGTCCTTGAGCGCCCACGACAAAGCCCCTTCTCCCCTGCGCCGCTGGCTCTCCACCCTGCCCATCTTGGTGGTCTTGATGGCCGTCCTGGTGCAGTGGACCGGCTCTCAGCTCCAGTCCAAAGTCATCCAAGCAGGCGAGGGTTTTTGGCCCGGCTACGGCTCTGAGCTGCGCCGCGAGCCGGTTCAACCCACCCCACCGGTCCCGCCCAAAGAGACGCCTGCCGCAGGGGAAGGCGTAGACCAGGATTTGATCGGGGATCTGCTGGGCGATGACACCCCCTCCGATGCCCAAGACGATGGCGTGGACCAAGACCTGATCGGCGATCTACTCGGCGACGAGGCCAGTGATCCCACGGCCAGTGATCCCAAGGCCAGTGATCCCGGAGGCATCGACGAGGACCTGATCGGCGATCTGCTGGCAGACGAGCCCGAGGAGGCTGCCGCCGACGGCATCGATGAGGACCTGATCGGCGATCTGCTCGCCGATGCGGACGAGGACGCGGAGGGTGTGGACCAAGACCTGATCGGGGATCTGCTCGGAGACTCCGATGAGGGGGTGGACCAAGATCTGATCGGAGACCTGCTCGGCGAACCAAAGGTTGATCCAGCCCAGGAGCGCTACGCCCGCCAGCTGGAGAGCTACGAGCGCGAGCAAGAGCGGGTGAGCTCCATCCTGGAGCGCCGCAGCGAAGGGGTGCAGCGCTTCGCCGTCGTGGACCTGGCCCTGGAGTCCTTCGTGGGCTGGGTCAACGCCCACATCAAGCACCTCTTCGTGCTGCTCTTGGCCCTGGCCGCGGTCACCACGACCTGGACCCGCCACCACATCGCTCTGCGCAACATCCACGGCCCCCGCGGCGACCGCATCTCCGCGGCCTCCCAGCTGGTGGCCAACGTCCTGGTCCTGGTCTCCCTCTTCGCCCAGCGAACCGCCTGGGAGGCCTCCGGAATTCTGCCGGACCACCCTGGCTTGTCCTGGATTTGGATCGCCACCTTCGTGATCATGAGCGTGGGCAACGTCTACCACTTGGCCAAGCCCATGGAGGCCGACGGCAAGGAGGAGGACTCTTGGGGCACCGCGCTCTTGGCCGTTCCCCTCTACGCCACGATGGCCCTGCTCTCCGCCGGCTGGTTCTTCATCGGCGAGGGCTACTTCGCTGGCCTGGCTGTCTACCTGGACAAGCTCACCGAGCACGCCCAGCTCTACCTGCAAGTGGGGCTCTACGTGTGGGCCGGCATGCTGCTCAAGCGCACCAGCTTGGCCCACCGAAGCTTCGATGTGCTGCGCCCCTGGGGCCTTCCGCCCGAGCTGCTGGCCATCGTGGTCGTCTTGGCCTCGGCCATACCAACGGCCTACTCCGGGGCCTCCGGCATCTTCGTGATCGCGGTGGGTGCCATCGTCTTCCAGGAGCTCAGAGCCGCTGGCGCCCGAAGGAGCCTGGCGATGGCTTCGGCCGCCATGAGCGGCAGCCTGGGCGTGGTCTTGCGCCCCTGCCTGCTCGTGGTCATCGTCGCCTACCTGAACCCGGTCTCCAGTGACGCCTTGTTCGGCTGGGGCCGTTGGGTCTTCCTGCTCACCGCAGGGCTCTTCGCCCTGGTGGCCTTCCTCACCCGCCAGGGCCCCTGGACGCTGAAGAAGGTGCCCGATGCGGGAGCCAAGACCCTCATCGCGCTGAAGGGCTTGGGCCTCTTCGTGGGCCTGTTTGTGGTCGTCATTCTCGGCTACCTCGGCGTGCTCCAGGTCGGACTGGACCAGCACTCCGCTCCGATGATTCTGCCCGTCATTTTGGTGCTCATGCTGGTCCTGGACCGGGTGCTGCACAAGCGCGGACAGACCGCCACAGGCCAGGCCAGCGCCACAGCTGCAGCCACGCCTACAGCGGCCCCCAAGGTGCGCCTGCAGCTGGAGGCCGCCACCTCCGAGGCTGCGGTTCACATCGGCGCCCTGCTGCTCTTGATGGGCATGAGCGTGTGCTTGGGAGGCTTGGTGGAGCGCGCCGAGCTGATGAGCGTTGTGCCCGCCAGCTTTGACTCGCCATGGGCCGCCATGGCCTTGCTCGTCGCCCTCCTGGTCGTGGTCGGCATGACCATGGACCCCTACGGCGCCGTCATCTTGGTCTCCGCCACCTTGGCCGACGTGGCCATCGCCAGCGGCATCGATCCAGTGCACTTCTGGATGGTGGTCTTGGTGGCCTTCGAGCTGGGCTACCTGACCCCGCCGGTGGCGTTGAACCACCTCTTGGTGCGGCAGGTGGTCTCGGAGATCGAGGACCCCGGTCCCGAGGACCCGCCGCCGAGGAACTTCTGGCAGAAACACGAGCGCATCCTGTTGCCGGTGACCGTCATGGCCATCGCCCTGGTGCTCGTCGCATTCGTTCCTTTGGCACTCGCAGGATGAATCCCATGCACACAGACACCCTGTTGACGGAACCGAAGATGCGCCCCCTTGTCGGAATTCCCATGCTTCTTCTACTCATCGCCTGTTCGAATCAAGCTCCTCCAACCAGCGCCATGGAGATCCCGGCGGACCCTGTGGCCGACAGCGCCGCCGCCGCAGACATGCTCTGCCGCATGGTTCAGCAAGCCAAGCACCCCTGCACCCAAGAGGGCAACACGCTGACCCTGGAGGCACACAGCCTGGTGGTCAACATGAAGGCCGAGCCGGGTACCTGGTTCCCCGGCCGAAACATCGGCATGGGGAAGAGAGCCACGGAGCTCCCCGGCAGCCTGACGATGAACTTTGTGATCGACGTGCAGGTGGACGGAGCGGCGATGCCGGCTGTCTCCGCCAAGGGACGGGGCGCGGGCTCCGATCTGGAGTCGGGCGCCGCACGAAAGCAGGCCATGGAGAAGGGCCTGCAGCTCTGGGGCATCACCACCGGCGTCGCTCTGGTCGACTACCTGCACCAGGACGACGCTGGACTGACCTCCCTGGGCGAGGGCGGTGGCGCTTTGGACGCCGCGGGCTTTAGCGTCTCCCGCGGGGTCGCTGTGCAGAAGTCCCAAGCGGGTCTGGTGGGCCAGGAGCAAGCCGGACGCATGGTCTTGGACCAGGGCAAGATGGTGACCTCGCTGGCGCAGCTGGTTCCTCAAGATGGCCAGCTGCACGGACTGCGTCTGGACGTGGGCTTCGACCCCAATGGGGTGGGCTGCCCTCTTGGAGAGACCTTCCTGACCGGTGATGTGGAGATCGACGGCGTGCCAAGCGGGCGGCTCTGTGAGGTGGCCGGTGACTATCCTTGGCCCAAGGTCAGCGGTGTGCAAGGTGTGGAGGTCTTCTACCTCTTTGCACCCGCTGCGCCTCAAGATGCAGACGCGGCTGATCCCGCCGGCTGAGCTTGTGCTTTCAATGCACCCTGCCTGCGGGTTACAACTTGCCCACTGCAGGAGCCAGCCGTGTCGCAGACCGCACCAGAGCCAGCGCGCTACGAGAGCTTCGAGGCCTTCTGGCCCTACTACGTAGCCGAGCACCGCAACCCCACCTGTCGCACCTTGCACTACATCGGTACGACCTTGGCGATTCTGAATGTGGGCGCACTGCTGGTGACCTTGAACCCTTGGTTCTTGCTCAGCGGAATGGTCGGCGCCTACGGCTTTGCTTGGACCGGGCACTTCTTCGTGGAGAAGAACCGTCCTGCGACCTTTAAGTACCCGCTCTGGTCCCTGGCAGCGGACTTCAAGATGTACAGCCTCGCGCTGCGTGGCCGAATGACCGATGAAGTAGCAAAGGTCTGCGGTGCGCCGCTGGCCGAGCAGGAGGCATAGAGCTTCATGAGTGCCGCCCTGGCAGTGGACTCCCGGGATCTTGCCCTGGAGCTGCATGAGCTTCTCAAGGATCTGGACCCCGCGCGCTGGAGTGCGGACCTGCACCTGGAGAAGCGCTTGGAAGAGATCCAAGCGCACCTGGCCTCGCTCTTAGACACAGAGGTCGACACGGCCCTGGCGGCCCTCAATGCGCAGCTCGCGCAGCTCGCCCTGCTCTTGGAAGAGATCGCTCCGGACACCGACAAGGCAGGCGCAGACCTTCGCAGAGAGTGGCAGGCCTTCCGGCTCAAGCTGCAACCCCAATACGAGGCCCTTGCGGCCAGCTTGGAAGAGCTGGACATCGACGTGCCCACCCTGCGGCCCACCAACAGCTACCGAAGCATCTTCCACATCTTCTCCGGATTGGCGGTGGTGGCCTTGATCGAGTTGGTCCTACCCAGCTCCTGGCTCACCCCCATCGCCGGTACCATCGCTGGAATGGCCTGGGTCTTTGAGATCTCTCGGCGCTACAGCCCAGCCTGGAACAAGATCCTGATGTGGGCCTTCTCCGCCGTGGCGCACCCCCACGAGCAGCACCGGGTCAACAGCTCCACCTGGTACGTGACCGCGCTGCTGCTGCTCAGCCTCACCGGCGAGACCACGCTGTGCGCAGTAGCCGCCGGCGTTTTGGCCGTCGCCGACCCCGCCGCCGCGACAATCGGCCGCCGCTTCGGCAGCATCAAGCTGGTCAACGGCCGCTCTCTCCAGGGCACTCTGACCTTCGCCGTCACGGGCGCCTTGGCCGCCTGGGCGATCCTGGAGCTCTTCAACCCGGAGCTTTCCGGCTGGCGCGCACCCGTTCTGGGGCTCTTCGCAGCCGTACCCGCCGCCATCGCTGAGCTCTTGAGCCGACGCATTGACGACAACTTCAGCATCCCGATGACCGCAGCCGCGGGACTCTGGGTGGGCTTGTTGTTGCTGGGGTGAAGGCACTCCTGAAGAGAGGAGCGCTCCATGCCCATCACAGACTGTGAAACGCACGGGGAGTCGGGCTGCCTTGAGATGTGCGCGCACCTCAAAGACGCCCTGAAAGGTGGGGTATTCTTGCCGTATCACACGCTCCCCGTCTACACGATTCGCATGTGCAGCGCCTGCTTCTCAGATCACCGGGTCAAGGAAGTCCTGGACCAAGTGCGCTTGGACAAAGGGCAGGTATACGCCCTACGCGCGGCAGCACAGGGCCTCCAAAGCATTGGTCCCGACTACCTCTTCGAGTCGGCGCTCTTGGAGCGAGACCACCCCGAGGTGCTGGCCGAGATCGTGCGCATCTACGGCGTCCTGAACGCGCACAGTGGGCTGCGCTGCGTGGGCTGCATCGACCAGATCCAGCTGGACCACGCCAGAAACACCCAGGCTGAACTGCCCTTCGAGCCCTTTGAACACACCCTGCTGCACAGCGAGGACACCCGGATCGATGCCCTGCGGGCGCTGGTGCTGGACCACATGGATCCGCGGGGCAACTACGGGCAGCGCTTCTACGGCTGCACGGTCTTCAGCGGCTCGGTGCGGCGCCCCCTGACCCTGAAGATCTACGGCATCGAGCCGGCCCAAGCCCGGACCCAGATGCTCGCGCGCATCGCCGGCTTCTTCGAGAAGATCCCGGAGCGCCAGCGCCTCGTTCAGTTCTACGGGCCCATCCAGTGGACCGAAGAGACCACCGCGCAAGGGACCCAGAGGACCCGCATCGCCGACGTGCTGTTGGACGAGGTGCTGGTGCGCTGAGCCAGCCTGGCCCCATCAGAAGCGCAGGGTGAGACCCGCCTGTGCGCCCTGCTCTACCAGCGCCAGTCCGAAGCGAAGCTCCGCGCTCTGCGCCCGTCTCCCGTGCTGAACCGCCCCAGCTACCAACACGCCCCCGGCGAGCATGGGCAGGGCCGCGCCTGGGATCAGGAGCCCCACACCGAGCGGCCCATTGCCCCCCGCGAGGGCGAGCACCCCGAGCCCGCTGGAGACCAGTCCGGCGATCGACATGGCGAGCCCAGCCACAGCCAGCTGGGGCTTCTCCAGACCTGCGCCCTGGGCTGCCCGCAACAGCAGCACACCCCCCACGACCCCAAGCACCGGGGCACCGATGAAGGAATGGGCCCCAGCGAGCAGCAGAGGACCGAATCCGAACCAAAAGACGTTGGAGAGTAGGGCAAACAACCCCGGCCCAGCGCTGGCGACCAGCCCAAGCAACAACGGCGCCGGCGGGACCTCCGACACCCAAGAACTCTCCAGGCGCCCCCGTACCCCGCCCGGAGGGCCCTCGAGAGCCTCCATCTCCTCCAACTCCACCAACTCCGCATCCACGCCCAAGGTTGAGAAGGCCGAGGCCCCCACCAGGTGCATCGGCTCCGAAGCTCCGCCGAATTCGTAGGCTTGGGTAGGGGCTTGGGCAGCCAGGGCGGCGCCGAGGATCAAGGTCCAGAGCATGGGTTCTCCTGTTGAAATCAAACTATTGCAAGCAGGATGCCAGGCCGACTGTGCCCCGGGCAGCGCCTCAGGCGGCGCTTCTCGCGTCAGTGCATGACGCGTTGCGTCCGGGCAGCCCTCACTCGGAGCAGACCACTGGCTCCTGAATCTCACAGGACGCGACCAAGGCATCCCCAGCGAACATGCGGGCGACGAAGTCCAGCTGCTGCCCCAGACTGTCCACAGCGCCGTCCACATGGCTGGCGCCCGCGCACTCCAGGTGCTCGATCTCATAGCCCTGCGCGCACAGCGCCGTGATGTCCTCTCGGGCGGGCGGGGCCCAGGCCAAGTCATCGTCTTCGGCCAGGATCATGTACACGGGGGCGGTGGAGACGCGCTCGATGGTGCTCTCCCGAATCACGCCCTGCTGCAGGTAGCACTCCCAGGGCTCCAGACCGCTAAAGTCCCCGCTCTGGGCTGCATCGATGGCCGGCTGGGTGAAGACGTCCTCCACGCTCTCGATGCCCTCCAGAACCTCGAAGCCGCTGCACTTCTCGGCCATCTCACCGGGCATCAGCTCCGCCAGCTCAGGGGCGAGCACGTCGCTCAGGGGGGGACCCTCGTAGTACTGCTGCATGCTGACCATCGCTGCGGCCACGCCCCAGGTGGTGTCCGACCAGACGCTGGTTGCCCGCTCGGCCAAGGCCATGGGGTCCGAGGGCGGAATGGCTGCGATCACGCCCACGCTGGTGTAGTCGGGCAGGTAGGCCCCTTGGTAGCGGTCGGTCCAGAGCGCCGCAAAGCCGCCTTCGCTGGCGCCCCAGTGCAGCAAACGGCTGGCGTCCAAGCGCGCTGAAGTGTCCCGCTCGATGGTCAGAGCTTCCATCGCACGCACCGCGTCCAGGGAGGCGATGGCTGTGGCCTCGGCCACGATGTAGGGGTGCAGCTCATCGGAGCCGGCCCCAAAGCCGCGCATGCCCAGGTAGTCTGGAGAGACCACCGCGTAGCCCTGCGATGCCCAGAGAATGCCAAACGCGGCGCCCTCCAAGCCCAAGGCGGTGGGCGCACAGGAGTCGGCGAAACCGACGGTGGGGTGCAGCCAGAGGATGACTGGCACTTCGGTGCCGGGCTCCACGATGGGCAGAGTGGCAAAGGCGGTGACCTCGACCAGCTCTCCGCGGTCTTGGGTGGTGTACCGGAGCAGGTAGGTCTCCACGTCCACCTGGGCCTCGACCCCGAGATCGTAGCCATTGAGCAGGGTGTTCACCGTGCCCGCAGTCAAGGACAGCGTGTCCTCGCGCGAGGAGAGCACCACCTCACCCATCTGCTCCAGAGGCAGGAACGGCGCACCGGCTCCACAGGGATCCGGCGGAAGATCCGGGATCGTCAACACCTGCCCGCTGTCTCCCGCATCCTTGGCGCACGCCAGCAGAAGCCAGATCATTCCAGATACCCCGCAGCCTTGAGCATCTCCGTGACGGTGATGTCGGTCTTGCTGTCATCGCGCCCATCGCGCTTGCCGGACTTGGCCAACTTGGCCAGCTCGTCCGTGGTCGCTGCAGCGCTTCCCTGCAGCTCATTGGGGTCCTTGCTCAGGTCGTAGGCGGTGACCTGACCCTCGTCCCAGATCAGCTTCTCATCCCCCTCCCAGATGGCCGCCTGCAGGTTGCAGAAGGCGGCCCCGTCCAGGTTCGCGCAGCGTCGTGCGTGGGGCCACGCGATGACTTGTACCGGCGGCAGCGGAGAAGGCAGGCGACCTGTGAGCAGCACGTCGTGAACGACCACGGCCGAGATGCGCTCGGGTAGGTCGATGTCCTCCCATTCCAGCTCGGGTGGACCGCCGAGCTGAGCGACGATCAAGGGCACCTCTACGTTGGCCTGGTAGGCGTAGTGGCCATGGTCCAGGAGGCCTTGGTCTCCCAGCAGCTCACCGTGGTCCGAGGTGATGATGACCCGGCAACCGGCGGCATCGCAGAAGCCCTGCTGCAGCAACTTGTCCAGAAAGTACGCCAGGTTCTCGTCTGCCTTAAACACCGCAGCATCGTAGGCCTCTACGACCTGCTCCTCGAAACGTGGTGCCCGAAGCGGGTCCATCTCACCGCGCAGGTAGGTCGAATAGTCCCCCTCTCGGTTGCCCTTGCTGTACGAGATGCCGACCCCATACTCCGAGGCCCACTCCAGGCTTGCGGGCGGGGCGCCCCAGGGTTGGTGCGCGTCGGCGATGTTGACCGCCAGGAACTGCGGCACAGTGGGGTCGCGGTGGTCCAGGAACAGGTCCACGGTCGGTTGCCAGCGGCTGGAGGTGTAGCGGCCAAACCGGTCCGCCACATCCAGGCTGTCAAAGCCCCGGTCCAGCCCCATCGAAGGGCCCACCACGGGGTTTGCGGACACCAATGCGGTCTCGTAGCCCATGTCCCGGAAGCGCTCTGCAATGGTGGGCAGCTTCTGGTCCAGGGGCCGGGCGCGGTTGCCTCCCCCCTTGAAGCTGTCAATGCCCGTGCTGATGCTGTGGGCGCGGTGCTCAACCGGCATCACTCCAGTGAAGAAGGAGGCGTGAGAGGGAAGCGTCCAGGCACCGGGGGAGATCGCACCGCAGCTGATCTGAGCCCCATTGGCGACCAGGGCCTCCAGCGTGGGCGAGGTCCGGCGGCCGTAGCCGCACACGCTCAAGTGGTCGGCGCGCACCGTATCCAGCACCACCAACACCACGGTCGGCTGAACGGGTTCTGGTGCAAGCAGCCATGTACCGGCCACCACAGCGGCCAACGAGACCGCTCCAGCGGCAAACAAAACCTGAATCTTCTTAGACATGGATCGTAGCTATCACACTCAAGCCTGAGGTCTATGGGTCCGAAGGGCCACCTGAGTCGAGTACGCATGCCCGAGTTGTTGACCATCCTGCCGCCACCTGAGCAGCGAAAACGCCTGCACAGAGAGCTGCGCGTACCGCTCGACGTGCGCTTGCCCAGCCCCCCGACGGCTCTGCTCAAGCTACAGCGGCTCTTCCGCGACCCCAACGTCAACTTCCGCAAGTTGGCAGACGCGATCGCGTTGGATCCTGCCATATCAGCCTCCGTCCTGCGCCTGGCACGCTCCCCTCTCTTTGGCTTGGCCCGACCGCCACGCACCTTGGTACAGGCCGTCGCCTCCATCGGAATCGCCGAGTTGGAGCGCATGGTGCTCACTCAGCTGGCGGTGCAGACCCTCGCCGCATCCCCTCCTGCCCTGGAGCTCTTCCTTCAGGAGGCCTACGCCACTGCCCTGATCGCCCGGTCTCTCTGTAGGCGCCATGAGCCCCTGCTGGATCCGGGACTCGCTTGGCCCGCCGGCTTGCTCTACGACATCGGCAAGCTGCTGCGACTCACCCTCAAGCCCGCCGAGGACGAAGAGATTCGCCGAGCGATGCTGATCGGCGCCTGCACCTACACCACAGCCGAGGCCTCGCTCTCCCTTCAAGACCAGCACCTCTTGGGCGCCTCCCTGCTCTACAAGTGGCAACTGCCCCTGATCTACGTAGACGTGGCCCTCTACGGCGAGCGAGAGGATCCCATGGCTTGGCCGGGCACCCAGGAGAGCCTCGCCTTGCGCCGAATCGTCTCCGCGGCCTCCAGTCTGCGGGGCGTCACCCGCGAGCGCACCTCCGCCGAGGAGCGGGCCAAGAACCAAGCCCGCGCCCAGGAGCTGCTCAAGCTGGGAGAAGAGGCCTTCTTGGCCGAAATGGCTGTGGTCTACCAGCTGCTCCCATCGGTAAAGACGCTTTTAGGCTAGCCCCGCCCACGGTAGATTGGGCCCATGCTGATCTCCCTGCTGCTCGCCTGCAACAACAGCGTCCTGGCCCTGGACGAATATACCCTACTCCTGGACCGGGACACCCACTCCCTGAGCGTGGACCACGACGAACACGGGATCGTGCTGCGCCGACTTCAAGTCGTCTCAGGAACAGGCAGCGCCGACGTGGACTTTCGGGTGGGCTCCTTTAAGTTCGACCAGGTCAGCGACAACGCCTCTCCCGTGGACTTCGGCAAGCCCGAGCGCCGTGATGGGATGTGGGCGCTGCCTTTGGAGAGAGAGGGCGAGGAGATCGGCGAGCTGCGGGTCGTGAGTATCGATGGCCACCTGGAGCTCTCGGCGGAGACCGCAGGCAGCAACCGCATCGGCTTCTCAGCGGAGTGCATCGAGAACGAGGCCATGTTGGGCATGGGCAGCCACGCCTTTGACGTGGACCATTACGGCGAAGCCTTTCCTCTCTGGGTCTCCGAGCCGGGCATCGGCAAGTCTGACCAAGACGTCTACCCCGATGACTGGTTTCTGACGGGAACGCGCCATTCTTCCAGCTTCCCCGTCCCCTTTCTGTTGCGGCCGCAGGCCTCCAGCGGCCTATTCCTGGACGTGAGCGAGCGGGTGGAGGTGGACCTGTGCAAGACGGATCCCGAGCGTTTCACCCTTCTGGCCTGGTCTGAGCGGGGCGCGGATCTGCACCTCTTGCCCGGTGCGCCCTTGGCTGTTGTCGAGGACTTCGTCCAGCACCAAGGCGGCTACACCCTTCCCCAGCCCTGGGTCTTCGCCCCCTGGGTAGACGCTGTGCGAGGCGTGGACCGGGTCATGCAGGTGGCGCAGGATCTGCGCGCCGTGGGGGCCTCGGGCACGGTCATCTGGACCGAGGACTGGAAAGGCGCCGAGCTGGGCAGCTTCGGGTACCACTTGACCGGGGAATGGTTCGTCGACGAGACCCTCTACCCCGAGGTTGAGGACGTGGCCCAAGACCTGGAAGACCTGGGATTCAAGTGGTTTGCCTACTTCTCCCCCTTCCTCTACGAGGGCACACAGACCTGGGAGGAGGCCGAAGAGCTGGGCATCATCATCCAGGATGAGAACGGTGAACTGGTCACCTTTACTGGCCCCACCTTCGATACGATGACCATGGTGGACATCTCCAGTCCCGAGGGCCAGGCCTTCGTTCTCGACCACATGAACACCGCCTTGGACCTGGGCTTTGACGGCTGGATGGCCGACTACGCCGAGTGGCTTCCGGTGGAAGCGCAGGTGTACAGCGGCAGCGGCTGGACCGAACACAACACCTGGCCGGTGCTCTGGCAGGAGCTCAACGCTCAGGCGATGGAAGGCCGCGACGGCAGCTACTTCGTGCGCAGCGGCTGGGCTGGGTCCGTCCCGCACACCCCGGTGGTCTGGGCCGGCGACCAGCGCACCAGCTTCGATAGCGACGACGGCTTCCCCACCGTCCTTCCCTTGGGCTTGGGACTCTCCCTGAGCGGGCAGCCCGTCTACACCCACGACATCGCCGGCTACCAGAGCATCGGCAACGACCCAAGCGACTTTGAGCTCTGGGCACGATGGGCCGCCCTGGGCGCCTTCTCCCCGGTCATGCGCACCCACCATGGGGCCTTCGCCGAGGAGAACCACCAGTTCGACCAAGACGAGCAGACCCTGGCGCTGTGGGCCGAGCTCACCCAAGAGCACACCCGCCTCTTCCCTTACCGCTACGGTTTGGCCAACCAGGCCGCCGAGCGCGGCACGCCCATGATCTTGCCCACCGCCCTGCTCTTTGAGGGAGAGGACTTTGGCCGCACCGACGTGTGGATGCTGGGCTCAGGCCTCCTGGTCGCTCCTGTGTTGGAGAGAGGGGCCACCACCGTCGAGGTCAGTCTGCCCGCCGCTGTACGCTGGCTCGACTACTGGACGCTGACCCCTGCTGCCTCAGGCACCTACCAAGCCGCCCTTGGGGAGATCCCAGTCTTCATCCCAGAGGGCACGATCCTGCCGCGCCTCGCCACCGCTCCAGACACCCTGACCGGCAACGCAGAGGGGGACCTCACAGACTTGGCGGATGTCGATGGTGTTCGCATCCTGGTGATCTTCGGTGAAGGTGGACGCTTCACCGAGGCCGACGGCACGCGCTACACGCTGATTTCGGGCGGCGATGCCCCTGCAGAAAGCACCCAGCGCCTTCGCTCAGGCAGCGTGCAGCTTGGGTCGGCGACCCTCGAGATTGAAGGGTCCGTGGAGCGGGAGTACCAGGTTCACTACATCCCCTGAGAAGAGCCGGATACGAGCGCATTTCAGCACATTACAAGTTCTGGTCATCTCGCTCGGCAGATGCTAAAAACCCTGTCGTGACGCTTTTTCTGCTCTCGGCCTGCGCGCTACCCCTCGCAAATGGGCCAGAGGACTCACCCCAAGACACCGGCCCTGCCGTGTCCGCAGAGGGCGGGATCCGCACGCCGGGCACCCAGTCCACAACGCCGATGCTGAGCCACCCCAAGGCAAACCCTGTGGGGCGGCTCGCAGAAGTGGACCAGACCACGGAAGCGGAACTGAAACAGGCCGTCCTCTGGGGTGACCCCCACGCGCACAGCGGGATGAGCTCCGACGGATGCGAGACCCCGGACGCTGACTGCGTCGCCGAGATGGCTGGAGCCCCCGGCAAAAACATGGCCTCCAAGGCAGCCGACAATGGACTGGACTGGTTCGCGCTCACCGACCACGTGGAGTTCGGCGAGTACGTGGACCTAAGCACCGGCGAGAGCCTCCCCATCTGGGACGGCATGCTGGACTTGGTCAGTCGCTCCAGGGATGAAGGAGCCATGCTCTACGCGGGCTACGAGTGGCGTGACTGCTCTGCTGGCGGCACCCACCACCGCACCGTGATCTTCGAGTCATCGGCCGCCTGCTCCACACTCCGGCCGCCGGCCTGCCCCCTCGCCAAGTCTCCCAAGACCGGTTTTGGCATGGAGGGCTACTTGCGGCGCGAGGAGACCGGCGCGCTCTCGGCAAAGGAGCTCTTCGAGTTCCTGAACGCGGCGAGCGACACCCCTGGCTGCGAGACCCGGTGGGTCGCCTTCGCGCACCACAGCGCCTACACCCGACCAGGGGAAGTGAACTGGCAGCGCAGCGTCGACCGCATGGACAACGAGGTCCTGCTGGAGATCTTCAGCGAGCACGGCAGCAATGAGTGCCAGGACCTGTCCAAGGACGGCTGCGAGTTCTACACCTCCAAAGAGGTGTACTCATCTCAAGGCTCCGCCCAGGCCGCCCTGCAAGCAGGGCTCTTGGTGGGCTTCGTGGCCGGCACCGACAGCCACGACGCCAACCCCGGCAGCACAGAAGACGGGCCGGGCCCAGTGACAACCCTGCAGGTGGTTGACGGAAAAGGGGTCCCAGAGGTGGGCTACCAGCGCGCACCTGGCGGCGTCACCGCCGTGCTTCTGCCACCCGGCCAAGCGCCAACGGAGCAAGCCGTCTTCGACGGGCTCTTGGCACGACATACTGTGGCCTCGACCGTGGTCTTGGATGGCCTTGAGCTGTGGGTCGAGGACCCCATGGGCCAGACCTACCTTCCAGGTGACCAGCTGCCAACGGGGACCTACAGGCTCAACCTGAACCTCCCCTACACCCCCACCAGCATCCTGCTCGTCGACCAGTACGGCGAGAGCGTCATGGCCAATGACTGGTTCACAGTCCAGCTCGGAGAGCCCCGCTATCTGCGCATCGACCTGGAGATCGACGGAGAGCTGGAGCGCCTCTGGGCCTCCCCCTTCTTCGCCATCTAAGGGAACCCTTAGAGCTTCATCGCCCGGAGCCGCCTGGCCCGCTCCTCGATGGGCGGGTGGGTCGAGAAGAGCTTGCTCATCACCCCGCCTCCCGCAAAGCCGTTCACGATGTAGTGGGTGGCATCGGAGCCGGTGGACAGAGGCTGACGCTTCACGCCGCCAGAGAGTCCTTCCAGGGCCAAGGCCAAGCCTTCTGGGTCGCCGGTGAGCTCAGCAGCCCGCTTGTCTGCTGCGTACTCACGGGTGCGCGAGACCATCATGCGCAGCATCAGAGCCGCTGCCGGTGCAGCGACCGCGATGGCGATCATGAGGAGGGGGTTCCCTCGGCGAGAGCGCCCCCAGAGCATCATGCGGGCGGCGTAGCTCACAGCCCCTGCCATGGTCGCTGCCACAGCCGAGGTCAGGGTGTCGCGGTGCTTGATGTGGCCCAACTCATGGGCCAGCACGCCCTTGATTTGGCGACGGTCCAGGTTGTTGATCAGCCCCGCCGTGACGGCCACGATGCCCTTGGAGGGAGAGCGACCCGTCGCAAAAGCGTTGGGGCTCGCCTCGTGGGGAACCCAGTACAGGCGCGGCTTGGGGATTCCGGCCTTCTCTGAGAGCTCCTCGATGTCCTCGTGCAGCCAGGCCAGCCTTGGGTCGTCCAAGGGCTGAGCTCCACTCGTTCTCAGGACGATTTTGTCCGAGAAGAAGAAGGCTCCAAAGTTCATCAACCCCGCCACTCCGAGCATGAGCAACATGCCGTTGGAGCCGCCAAAGGCCTCTCCCACCAGCATGAGCATCAAAGTCATGCTGGTGAGCAAGCCGAAAGTCTTCATCCAGTTCCACATGAGCAGAGGATAACCCCCCCGCTCAGGTGGAAAAGCACCAGAGCCTTACTTGGCTGCTGCAGCGAAGTCCGCGCGGATCTTGTTCAGGGCCGAGCCGGACTTGAACCAGATGAACTGATCCATCGAGAGGGTGTTGGTGGTCTCGATGCGATCCACGCTTCCGTCGGCGTGGGTCAGGACCACGGTGGGGCTGCCTCCGTCGGCGATGCGCGCGATCCCCTCGATGGCCACAACGTCGTCACCCTTGACCTTGTCGTAGTCGCCCAGGTCCTTGAAGAAGAGGGGCAGGACGCCCTGCTTCTTGAGGTTGGTCTCGTGGATGCGGGCGAAGCTGCGAACGACCACTGCGCGGCAACCGTTGTGACGCGGCTCCATGGCAGCGTGCTCGCGGCTGGAACCCTCGCCGTAGTTCTCGTCGCCGAAGATGACCCAGTCCTGGCCGGCAGCCTTGTACTGCTTGGCGATGTTGGGGTGGGTGTCCTTCTCGCCGGTCAGGAAGTTGATGCCGTTGCCGAACTCACCGGTGAGCTCGTTGTGGGCACCAGCCATCAGGTTGCCGGAGATGTTGGTCAGGTGACCGCGGTACTTCAGCCAAGGGCCAGCCGCCGAGATGTGGTCGGTGGTGCACTTGCCCATGGCCTTGACCAGGACCTTCAAACCCGAGAAGTCCTTTCCGTCCCACTCAGCGAAGGGGGTCAGGCGCTCGATGCGATCGGAGGTTGGGGAGATGACCACGTCCACGCTGGAGCGATCCTCCTGAGCGATCGGCGCGATGTAGCCGTCGCCAGGGCCACCGAAACCACCGGGAGGCAGCTCGTCGCCCACAGGAGCCTCGAGCATGAACTCGGTGCCATCTGCAGCGGTCAGGGTGTCGCGTGCTGGGTCAAAGCCCAGATCGCCGGAGAGGGCCAGCGCAGTCACCAGCTCAGGGGAGCCGATGAAGGACAGGGTCTCGGGGTTGGCGTCGTTGCGACCGCGGAAGTTGCGGTTGAAGGAGTTGATGATGGAGTTCTTCTCACCCTTCTTCACGTCGTCCCGCTTCCACTGCCCGATGCAGGGACCGCAGGCGTTGGCCAAGACCACGCCACCCATCGCGGTCAGGTCGGCGACCTGTCCGTTCTTCTTGATGGTGTCGAAGACCTGGTCGGAGCCGGGCGTGATCATGAACTGGATCTTCGCCTTCACGCCCTTGGCGGCAGCCTGACGAGCGATGTGGGCGCTGCGGGAGATGTCCTCGTAGGAGGAGTTGGTGCAGCTACCGATCAAGGCGGCGGTCAGGTTGCGTGGGTAGTCGTTCTCAGCAGCGTCAGCGGCCATCGCGGAGATGGGGCGCGCCAAGTCTGGGGTGTGGGGACCTACAACGTGTGGCTCGAGGGTGTTCAGGTCAATCTCGACCACGCGGTCGTAGTACTTCTCTGGGTTGGCCAAGACCTCGGGGTCGGCCTGCAGCTGATCGGCATACTTGTCGGCCAAGTCAGCGATGCCAGCGCGACCGGTCGCGCGCAGGTATGCGCCCATCTTCTCGTCGTAGGGGAAGGTGGAAGTGGTCGCGCCGTGCTCTGCGCCCATGTTGCAGATGGTGCCCTTGCCGGTGCAGCTGATGCTGGCGGCGCCAGGACCGAAGTACTCCACGATGTGGTTGGTACCGCCCTTGACCGTCAGGATCTCGCAGACCTTGAGGATGACGTCCTTGGCGCTGGCCCAGCCCTGCAGCTTGCCGGTGAGCTTCACACCGATCATGCCGGGGTTGAGGACTTCCCAAGGCATGCCAACCATGGCGTCGACGGCGTCAGCGCCGCCTACACCCACAGCGACCATGCCCAATCCACCAGCGTTCACGGTGTGGGAGTCGGTTCCGATCATCAAGCCGCCTGGGAAGGCGTAGTTCTCGAGCACGACCTGGTGGATGATGCCTGCGCCGGGCTTCCAGAAGCCCAAGCCATGCTTGGCGGAGACGGTGCGAAGGAACTCGTAGACCTCGGAGTTCTCGTCGTTGGCGATGTCCAGGTCCGCGTCGGCGCCCACGTGGGCGCGGATCAGGTGGTCACAGTGAACGGTGCTGGGCAGCGCCACTTCAGCGCGGCCAGCGACCATGAACTGGAGCAGGGCCATCTGGGCGGTGGCGTCCTGCATTGCGACCCGGTCGGGGTGCAGATCCAAGAAGCTCTTCTTGCGCTCAAAGGCGGCGTTCTCGGGGTCGACCAGGTGGTTGAAGAGGATCTTCTCTCCGAGGGTCAGGCCCCGTCCCAGGCGGCGACGGCCAATGGCAGCGCGCTCGGCGGCTCGGGCGTAGACCTTCTCAATGGCAGCAACGTCGATCATGGGGAGGCTCCTCAGCTCAAAAAGTTTGGGGGTTCACTAACCGATGGACACTCAGGATCTACGGCACCGGGCTGGTATCCGTCCAATCGATTCTTATACCCAAACCCATCAGTATTGTTTATATCTTAACTCTGACCATAGACCGGGACCACGGATCCGGTCTGGCAGAGGTTCTGGGGAAGCACCAAATCGGAGATCACCCGGGCAATGCCCGCTGGCGCAGCCCACTTGCTGTGATCTGCATCCGGCATGGCCGAGCGATTGGCCACGGTGTCGATGATTCCCGGAGCGATCGCGTTGACCCAGATCTTCTCCGGCGCCAGCTCAACCGCCAACGAACGCGTCAGAGCGCTCACGGCGGCCTTGGACATGGAGTAGGCGACCATCTCGCCGGCGGGGATCTCCACCGGTCGCGCGCTCACGTTGATCAGGCGCCCACCAGGGGTCTCTAGGGAGGAGCGGATCTTCTCCAAGGCGGCCTGGCAGCACAGGTAGGCAGTGGTCGCGTTGAGCTCCATCAGACGACGCATCTCCACGACCGAGGTCTGGCCGAGCGGCCCCATTGAGAACCCTCCAACCAGGTGAATGCTGGCCCAGAGCTCCGGAAGGGACTGGTAGTAGGCGCGAACTTGAGTCTCGTCCCGAAGGTCCACACCTGTGGTGGTGTTCACGGCGAGCCAGTCGACATTCTCCAGCTCTTCTTCCTTCCAAACCGGCGCGTGCACGATGGCGCCGCATTGCAGCATTCGAGCGACCACACCCTGTCCCAGGCCGCCAGTTCCACCGGTCACGACCACGTGTCGGCCGCGGATGTTCTCTTGAGGAAAGTCAGGCAACATGGGGGTCTCCGGAAAGGGACGGGGCCGACGACAAATCGTGAAGCCCACACGCCTCCTTGGCACCTCCAGCGTGCCCGCGCAAGTGCTAGTATTTGGGGCTCTGACAAGCCCTGATCTTGGGCTCGACACCACGCGCCCCGCGTCCTACAAAGCGGGGGGTCACCAAGGTGACTTTGAGCTGGCACGCTCCCAAATCGCACCCAGGGCCACATTGTGCCCATTTTGCGGTGTACCCCCCAGATGTGGTGTTGACCTGTAAAGAGCACCCCCATATCTGTCTCTTATACACATCTCCGAGCCCACGAGACAGGCAGAAATCTC
>OJIO01000036.1_pt1 | contig 104071 bp, 70 predicted proteins | sample 1595621 | NCBI WGS metagenome assembly OJIO01 (sample SAMN05416776, study PRJEB24817) | seawater metagenome | isolation source: Sea water | place: Canada:Atlantic | collected 2013-07 | reverse complement strand
GGGCGGGGTGGGCTCCTACGCCGCAGAGGCCATCGCGCGCAGCGGTGTAGGCCGCATCGGGCTGGTGGACTTCGACGACGTCTGTCTGACCAACCTGAACCGGCAGCTCCATGCCTTCCGGCGCACGGTGGGTCTGCCCAAGAGCGAGCTGATGGAGCAGCGTGTCCGGGCGATCAACCCCAAGGCCGAGGTCCAGAGCTGGTACCGCTTCTTCAACCACGAGAGCAGCGCCGAGATTCTGGAACCGGGCTGGGATTGGGTCGTGGACTGCATTGACAACGTCACGGCCAAGCTCCACCTCTTGGAAACTTGCGCCAATGCCGAGATACCTGTCGTGGCCTCGATGGGCGCGGGCTCCAAGATGGACCCCACCCGGATTCGTGTTCACCCCCTCGACAAGACCAAGATCGATCCCTTGGCCAAGGTCGTGCGCAAGAAGCTGCGCCAGCGGGGCGTGGACATCACGCGAATTCAGGCTGTCTGGTCGGATGAGCCTCCTGTCGTTCTGGACAACGACGTGGCCGATGCCTTCCGCTGCATCTGCCCTCAGAGCGACAACGACGTGCACTCCTGTGAAAGCCGGAATGTCATCCAGGGAACCGTCAGCTTCATCCCCTCGGTCTTCGGGCTGATGGCAGCGGGCGCCGTGGTTAACGGCATCGTGGGGCGTCCACTGGGGCAGTCGTGACAGCAGCCCAGCGCCTTCGCGGGCTCTGGGGATTGCAGGAGGGGATGCACTTCCTCAATCACGGCTCCTTTGGTGCCACGCCACTGGTGGTTCAGGAGGAGCAGAGCCGGATTCGGGCTCAGATGGAAGCCCAGCCCATACGCTTCTTTGTTCGGCACTTGCCGGGTGCCTTGAGCCACAGTGCTGCTTTGGTTGCCGAGCTTGTGGGGGCTCGCCCGGAAGACCTGGTGCTCGTCGACAACGCGACCGCTGGGGTCAATGCCGTCCTTCGCTCGATTCAGGTAGGGGAGGGGGATCGACTGGTGACCCTCTCGCACGTCTACCCCGCGGTTCGAAACAGCATGCGGGCCATCGCAGCCCGCTCGGGCGCCTCCGTCGTCGAGGTCAGGCTGCCATGCCCGGTCTTAGATGATGCTTGGCTGGAGGAGCTGGATCAGGCGCTGGTTGGAGCGCGCGTGGCCGTCCTGGATCACGTGACCAGCGCAACGGGCCTGGTGTTGCCCATCCAAGCGATGATCGCCCTCTGTAGAAAGCACGGTGTGCCTGTCTTGGTAGACGGTGCCCATGCTCCGGGCTTGTTGCCCCTGCAGGTCCAGGCCCTCGGCGCAGACTGGTACACCGGGAACCTCCACAAGTGGGTCTGTGCACCCAAGGGCACCGCATTTCTCTGGGCCGCGCCCCCTCTGCAAGGCAGTCTGCAGCCCCCGGTGGTCGGGCACGCCTACGGCCAAGACTGGCGACAGACTTTCCACACCCTTGGGACGCGGGACTACAGCAACTGGTTGAGCGTGCCGGCCGTGTTGGACTTCTGGCGGAGCATCGGAGGGTTGGAGAGAGCCAGAGAGCACAATGACGACCTGGCCTCGCAGGCGATGAGCTTGTTGCAGGATGGCCTGGGGGTGCAGGCTGCAGGACCACAACAAATGCGCGCAGCAATGGCGGCCTTCCTTCTCCCTCAATCCATCGCTTCAGCGACCCCTCAAGGAAGCCTGGAGTTGAACGATCTTCTTTGGGAAAAGTACCGAATCGAAGTGCCGATTACGCCGCATGAAGGTCGCCTTTGGTTGCGTATCAGTGCTCAGCTCTACAATGAGCTGGACGACTACCGTGCACTGCTTTCTGCCTTGGTGGCCATTCAGGGTGAATAGACCGCGAGGTGCCCGCGTCCATGGGCACAACGCTTGGAGTCCACATGTCCCTTCTCATCGTCTCCCTACTGGCTTGCGGAAACTTTCGTCGGAACGAACGCCCTGACACACCGCTTGTTGTGGGTGTGGACTCGATCAGTCCGGAGTACGCGACCACCCTGGGCGGCCAGGTCGACATTCTGGGTGGTCCCTTCGATGACTCTGCTCGCGTCTTTGTGGACGAGATGGAGGCTGAGGTCATCTCGGTGGAGCGGAACACAATCCGCGTATCCCTGCCGGAGCTCGACTTGGGCTGGGCCGATGTTCGTGTCGAAGTCGAGGACGGCGAAGGCAGCCTGGACGAGGCCCTGCGCATCTACCAGGACGGTACGGGCTTGGCTGGCACCATGGGGGCTTTGGAGTGGTACGAGCTGCAGGGGAACTTCTGGACCGAAGAGAGCCAGGACTTCGGCAGCGCATGGTGGGGCATGATTCAGCCCCAGGACACGCACTACTGGTCGCTCTTTGGTGTGCAGGACAACAACTGCATCTCCAACCCCCAGTTCCCACAGCTGCAGGTGATCGCCACGGGTGCGGACGAGGTGGTGGTGGAGAGTGAGCAGAGCAGCGTGACTCTGGTCGCGGCCGACGATGAGATCTTCGATGCCTCGCTTCGCAGTCAGGACTACGTGGAGTGGGCGGACTACGCCGTTCCTTCCTTGGCTGGAGCGGAGCTTCCCGAGTTTGGAATCGAGCGTCTCGCGGCCACTCCGGGGGCCTTTGACCTGTACACCCCCGACTTCTCTGGCGGCAAGCCACCCAGCTTGAGCCAGGACGAGCTGCTCTTCGAGTGGGGAGAGGTCGATGCGGACCGTGTGATCATCCAGGTCGAACGCCGCGCACAGGACGACATCGAGGACATCCAGGAGACCGTTGTCTGCGTCGTCGACAACGATGGGTCCTTTGAGATTCCCGCTGATGTCTGGGGTGCGTCTTGGCAATCGGATGAGTGGCTCTACCTTTACGTTGGCGCCGTTCGGGAGGATGGGGGGATCATCCCATTGAACAACTCAGAGTCCCGCGTGGCTGGAATCTACTGGTTGTTGGGCGCCGCAAGCACCGATCTATAGGGGATCCTACGGGGGGCAGGCCTTGTCGATGCAGCTAGCCGCTTGCATCGGCCCCCCTTGCCCCTTTCAACGCTGCTACACTGCTCGGCGGAGTACCCTTTTTGGCAAAGGGGTGTGCTTCGTTTCCACCGACCTGGACTGGGTTGGTGGCACTTAGGAGAGCAGGTATGGCACAACGCAAGTTCCTCAAGCCGATTGTTGGGGGAGCCATTGGGCTCGGGATCTTGGGGATCGCAGGGGCGGTCTTTGCGGCGGGGGAGACGGCTGTCATCACGGCCTCGGGGACGGGAAGCGGCACGTCTACGACTGCCGTGGTCTACGCGGACAGCACTCTGACCTGTCTTGCGAGTGGATCAGGCGGCAGCACAACCGTGACCGCAATTGATTGGTACGACGATCTTTCCAAGACGACCCTGCTGGAGTCTGACGCGACGGGCTCGGCCGCGACTTTGAGCGATGCCTTTGTGGCGACCTTCGTCAAGGGCGACAGCATTTTCTGCCACCCGACCTTTGCCAATTCTGCAGTCGCAAGTGACTCCGTCACGGTCGTCAATGCGCCGCCAAGCGCAGATTCGGTCACCTTGTCTGCCACCGGTGCAGGTGGAACTGCGACCTGCTCTTGGACCTTCAGTGATGCCGACACGGTTGACGCTCAGAGTGCAGCCACAGTCAACTGGTACTACGTGTCGTCCGGAACCGCTGTCAGCAGCGGAACCCTCTCTGGCACCTCGACCGTCACGAGTGCGTCCAGCGCAACGATAGACCTTGACCTGGACGGGACAGGCTCTGGGATCGCAAGCGTGAGCGGGGGAGGCTCGCTGCTGTGCGAGGTGACCGTTACCGACGACGACGCCACCACGCCTTTGGCCGGTAGCCCCTCGGAGTCCTCAGCCGGGGCTATTCCAGATACAGCCCCGACCGTCACAGGCGTTTCGGTGCTTCCTGTAAAGCCAGCAACGACCGATACGATCACCTGTGACTACGCCTACGATGATGTTGATGGTGATTCTGAGGTGGGGAGTACCTTTAAGTGGTTCGTGGGCGGCGTTGAGTTTAGCGGAGTCACAACGGAGACCACGACCCCGGCCTCCATCTCGGCAGTGGCCGGGAACGTCATTGACTGCGAAATCACGCCGGTCAACTCCAATGACTCCGGAACGGCCCGGAAAGCCTCGGACGATAGCGCAACAGCCACAGTCAACACCCCTGGCGTGACCAGTGCCGTTGGCATCACCGCCTCGGGCACCGGCCAAACCGGCGACACGCTTACCTGCGCATGGACCTTCACGGACTCCGACAGCGGTGACAGCCAGGCTTTCGCGAGCGTCGAGTGGTTCGTCGAGACTGCTTCGGTGACCACGACCACCGGAGTGGGGACGGCATCCAGTAGCAGCATCGTGGCATCCGCCATTGGCGCGGCGCGTGGTCAAGACGTCTACTGCTCGGTCAGCGCCAGCGATGACGCAGGCGGCGCCAGCGCCTCTACAGCAATCTCTAGCGATTTCACCATCGTGGACACGCTTCCCGTTGCTTCCGCCGTCACTTTGGACAACATAGTTCCGCAGGTCGCAGACACGCTGACCTGTGGCTACACCTACACCGACGCCGACAACACGACCGACGCAGCTGTTGACGCTGAGAGCGGAACCACCTTTGAGTGGCTCGCAGGCGGGTCTACGTCGAGCTTCACTGGGAGTTCTGGCACTGTCGGAACGAACATTGGTGCAGTCAAAGGCAACGCGGTTCGCTGCAAGGTCACGCCTTCAAACACGGCTGGTAGCGGGACCCAAGTGACCTCGACCAACACCGCGACCGTTGTCAACACAGCGCCAGACACTCCTAGCGCACCCACCATCACCACGACGGGAGGGGCCAACGGTACCGCGACTTGCACCTGGGTCTTCAGCGACTCGGACACTGCGGATACGCAGGCGACCGCGGACGTTGCTTGGTACAAGAACGGCAGCAACGTCACCACCACGACGGTGACGGGTACCGCGCTGACCGAGACGGCCACCCTGTCATCCACAACGGGGGCGGACTTGAACCTGGTCACGGGCGGGGACGCGCTGACCTGCGCCGTAACTGTGAACGACGGGTCTACAGACTCTGCCCAGAGCAGCCAGTCTTCATCGGTCAATGTCGCCAACTCGGCGCCAACGGCTGGCACTACGACGGCCACAGCCTCCGGCGGTGCCAACGGCACGGCCACCTGTTCTTGGACCTACGCAGACGCCGATGGAAACGCCCAGGCCGGCTACGCTATTGACTGGTTCTACAAGTCGCCAAGCGGGTCATACGGATCGGCCAACGCGACGAGCAGTGGCACGACCGCGAGCAGCGACACCATCAGCCTGAGCTCGAGCACCGGTGGAGACATCAACAGTGTCTCTGGTGCCGGTGACGTCAAGTGTGAGGTGACCGTCACCGACAGCATCGGTGCATCCTCTAGCTCCGCAGGACTCTCCGGCGATGCCACCATCGCCAACACGGTGCCTACTGTGCATCAGAGCGCCAGCCAGTCTACGACTGGGCCACTCCTCTCTCCGAGCGTCATCGCGACAGGGGACACGGTCACCTGTGTCGCCTTTATCGAAGAGATCGACATTGAGACCACGACCTGGAGCATGGCGTTCACAGACGTGGGTGGCACGGCGCTCTCTGGCGGTGGTAGCGGCGCGACGGCCTCAGGTACGGTGAGTGCGGGAACCGTTGCCACCAGCACGGCGACCATCAGTCGAAGCGTGAACTCCTCGATCGATGACTACTACTGCACCGTCATCGTGACCGACACCGATGGGGCGGTCACAGAGGTTGATTCTGTAAGCCGAGTCAACACAGCACCCGATCAGCCCACCGTCACCTTGAGCAGCAGCACCCCGAAGGTCGACGACTCCGTCACCTGCACGTGGACCTACAACGACAACGATGGGGACGCCCAGTCGGGCACCGTCGTTGCTTGGTTGGTGGATGGCACCACCCAGACCTCGGCGACCTACTCCGGTGCGACCACTTCGGAAGCCCAGACCATGCGCACAATCACCGCATGGAAGGGGTCCAGCGTGGTCTGCGAGGTCACCCCCAGTGACGGTTCCTCCAGCGGCACCGCTGGAAGCTCAAGCGCTGCGACCGTCGCCAACACCCTTCCCGTGGCTTCAGCCGTCGCGGTGACCGAAACGGGCAGCAGCACTTCTGCCGCCCCCGAGGTCAATGACAACATCACGTGTGACTACACCTGGACCGATGCAGACGACGGCGGCACCAGCGTCGATTCCGATTCCGGAACTTCCTTCGAGTGGTTCGTAAACTCGACCTCCGTTGGCGCTGTCACCAGCCAAGACACAACTGCAGCAGCGCTGGGTGCTGACCACATCTCCAGTGGCGACGTCATCACCTGCGAGGTCACACCCAACGACGGCACGGCCCCAGGCACGACGGTCGCCGGCTCATCGGCGACCGTGGCGAACTCCACCCCCGTTGCGACGGCCAACATTCCGATTGGTACCTACACCACCGGTACGACGGTCACCTGCAATGTCAGTGGTCAAGACGACAACGCACAGTCCATCTCTGGCTCGGTCGAGTTCTTCATCGACAGCGTCTCGGTTGGAACGACGGCACTGACCTCCTTTACCGGTGGAAGCGGCACGGCCACCAGCTCCTCGGCCTCCTACACCCTGATTCCGGCAGACGGCGGCAAGCCAATCTCTTGTACGTCCACCTACACGGACGCACTCGGCCTGACCCACAGCGCAACCGCGACTGCTAGTGCGACCAACAGTGTTCCGACGGTCACAGTGTCCTCGTTGACGCCTAGCTCCATCTTTGTTGGTGACACCTTGACCTGTGTCGCGGATGTCACTGACCTGGACGCGCAGAGCATCACCATCAGCCGCAAGTGGTACTCCGGAAGCATTGGCGGAAGCCCGGTGCAGACCGACAGCTCGGTCACTTGGTCTTCCCCAGGTGGTAGTTCGGCGACCACGGCAGTGACCGGTACCTACGTCATCGACCCTACGGACGTCTTGGACAGTGTGTTCTGTGTCGTCACGGCGGATGACGGGACGGACAACGCCACGGCCAGTGACTCGGTCAGCGTCAGCAACACTGCGCCAACAATCACAGCTTCAGTCTCTTCCTCGAGCGGTGGAGCAACCACTGGCGCGACCCTGACTTGCTTGGGCACCGCCAACGACCCAGACAGCCAGACCCTCAGCTACACCGTGGACTGGACCCAGAGTGGTGTTGCGCTGGTGACCAGCCCATCCAAGACGGGCTCGGTCGCAGCGCCTGCAGGTGGCACCTTCACCGACACCTACGTGGTGACCGCGGCAGACGTCGCGGCTGGAGTTCCGCTGCTCTGCGAGATTGACCTGGATGACGGCACCACCGTGTCGAGCACGACCGGATCCATCTCGACCACCAATACGCCTCCAGCTCTGACCGGTGCGCCGACGCTCTCCCCGAGCTCTCCCACGATTGCTGCGCCGGTGAACTGCGTCGCCTCCGCCACTGACATCGACAGTGACACCATCACCTATGGATATGCGTGGACCTACGACGGCACCGCGCTCTCAACGCTTTCTAGCAGCACGACCGCCACTTCGGCGGCGTTGGACTTGACCACTGGTGCGTACACCAAGAGCAAGACTCTGCGCTGCACTGTGACGCCCAGTGATGCGGACGGTAGCGGAAGCTCCAACAACGTCCAGGTCACTATTGCGAATGCGCCGCCCACCCTCTCGGCAGCAAGCGAGGCCTCGAGCAGCAGCTCCGGAGACCTCTATGCGACCAGTAGCATCATCTTGAGCTACGCCAGCGCCAACTGGGATGACCCTGACCTCGGCGATCCCAAGAACCTTCGCTACACCATCTCGCAGCAGGTTGGTGGTACCGGGAGCACGTCAGCACTGGTTGCCGGGACCATCACGGCCGGCAGCTTCAGCGCTACAGAAGTGCTGACCACGAGCATGGTCACCAAGGGTGATGTCCTCACCTTTGACTACACGCCCTATGACGGAACGGACACGGGCACTGGCCCAAGCACCACCTCAATGACTGTGGTCAACAAGCCACCAAGCGTGCCCACCAGCGTCACCATGACGCCGACTGTCAACGCTGCCTTTACCAGTGCGGCGGGTGCTTCGGCCCGTGCAGGCAAGGACGACATCGTCTGCTCCGGTACCGGTAGCTCCGACGATGATTTGGATACTGTCTCTTACTCCTACACCTGGTACTTGGACGACGGTGACGGCCTCTTTGACTCTGGGCTCGATACGGTCGTGGACTCCGCCTACCTGATGAACGACGGAGAAGTAGAGAACCGTTTGGACGGTGCTGCGGTGAACAGTGGCGTGGGTACCATTGCTGCAGAAGTCTACTGGTGTTCGGTGTTGGCCTTTGACGGAGAGGACTACTCCGATACTTCTGTGGAGACCTCCCACACCGTTGGGGTGGACTGCGATGTTGATGATGACACCTACGACTCCACGGTTTGCACAGGTGGAACCGACTGCAACGACTCGGACCCGGACATCAACCCAGGCGTCACAGAGACCCACGCTTTGGGCTTTGTCGGCGATGGCATCGACCAAGACTGCGACGGCTTTGATGAGTGCTATCTGGACAACGACGCGGATGGCTTTGCAGGCTCAACGACCACAACCTTGCCTGGCTCAGACCTGGCCTGTAGCGGTCTGAATGAGACCTCGGTCGCTCCAGACTTTGCCTCGGGAACCGAGGACTGCGACGACAACGCTGCCCAGGCCTACCCAGGCTACGGCTCCGATCCCTGCGATGGCTTGGACAACGACTGCGACACTCTGGGTGTCCCGGATTCTACCGAGATTGACGGGGATGGAGACGGCTACGTTGAATGCGGGATCGAGGGTGTGGACTGCGAGGACTATGTCGCTCACGATGCGATGAACGCTGTGTGGTCTACGACCTGGAACAAGAACACCGGCGGCAGCCTGGATGACTACAACGGCACGACCATCTTCGGCGGCTGTGACTGCAACGACGTGGGCACTGACGGCAACGCTGTCACTCAGGCGCCTGGATTTGCAGAGATCTGCGAGGCGCTTGGAACGCAGTTGGATTCGGACTGTGACGGAGACGCGAACACCTCCAACGGTGTTCCAGTGACCGGTAGCGCCGTCTACTACAAGGACAAGGACAACGACGGCTTCGGCTTCGAGGATGACTTTGCATCCTTCTGCAACCAGCCCGATGGGTACTCTGCCAACAAGGAGGACTGTGATGACCTGAACCCAGACATCAACCCTCTGGCGGATGAGACCTGCAACGACACCGACGACGACTGCGACGGCTCCATCGACAACGATGACTACCAGGACCTGGGAGACACCTCGGGTTGTCTGGACCTCTTCCGCGACTCTGACCGCGATCTCTATGGCGATGAGGAGAACATCGTCTGCCTCTGTCCCACCGACGACAGCTCGGACGACACCGGGGATGATGAGACCTCTGGCCTGATCATCGTTGAGCTCGGCTCCGAGCAGTACATCTCCCGCCAGGGAGACTGCTACGACGTCAACCCCGACATCTACCCGGGCTCCGGCGATGACGAGGGCTTGGACGCCTACCTCGGAGAGGAGGTGGAGTACAACGAGAACTTCGACTCCATCGCAGAGCGCCGCTTCGAGGTCATGGACGGCCATGACAACAACTGTGATGGCTACGTGCCGCTCATTGAGCTGGACTGCGATTCGGACGGTTCTTTTGTGAAGCTGCCTGAGGACATCATTCCGGATGAAGTGAGCCGCTATGACGAGGTCGGACTTGCTCCGTGCTGGGATACGGTCGCAGGCTTGGACCCTGAAGCACCCCAGCTTGGGGCCGACGGCGAGGCTTTGGACCTGCCGACTATCAACTGTGCAGGGCAGAACTTGGCCCTGGAGTGTGACCCCTTCACCCGCCTCTGGGTGATCGACCGTGACAGCCTCGAAGACTACAGCGGCGGCTTCCGTGAGAACCGCCCCGGCAACGTCGCCCATGGCGACTGCGACGACATCTGTCCAGACCGTTTCCCTGGAAACGGCGAGACCTGCGACGGCTTGGACAATGACTGCTCGGACTACGCGCCGGACAGCGAGGACCCCACGCCCTACTACGCCGACTCCTACAACCCAGATCTGCCTGAGCGTCTCTGGGATGAGATGGATCGCGACGGCGTTCCAGACGGTATGGACGCCGAGATCGAGCGCATTGGTACGGTCACGATCGAGGAGTTCGACATCGATCAGGACGGCTACATTGGTTGTGGAGACAGCATCGGCTCTCTCCGTGAGCAAGTTGTTCCGACCTCACTCTCCTGCACCATTGACGGATTCGATCTCGAGTACGACGAGGAGCAGAAGGAAGACTGCAACAACACCTGCGCCCTCACCACGCCAGTGGCCATCGAGGCCTGCAACGGTTTCGCTGACACCTGTGTCGGAGACACCGAAGGCACGGATGGTGACGCCGACGATGCCGTCTCTTGTGGAATCGGCTCGCTGAACTCCGGCGCCTCTCTGGAAGAGGAGGTCTTTGTGCTGACCTACTTCCAGGATGTAGAGGAAGACCCTTCCACAGGTAGCGCGGGCCCAGACAACCTGAACTCAGCGCCTCAGAATGGAAATGAAGCCGTAGATACGGGTTGGTTCCTGGGGAGCCGCCGCGGCAACTTTGACACGGTGGAGTGCGATGCCGGCCTGATGAGCGTCCCGCTGGCCGTCAAGGACGTCTCGACCATGGTGCCCATGTTGCTGCCACGTGCAGTGCCGCCATCTGACGTGGCTGACTGGGAGCTTGGTCCCGACGACATCGTCGTTACCGACCAGCTGCTCAAGCAGCACCTGAACGCCTTGGTGGGTGATGAGTCTGTGGACCAGGCTGTTCGTGAGCTGGAAGACCGTCTGGCAGGACGCTTGGAAGAGCGGGACCCACTGCTCGACTTCTGTGCCTGCGTCAACGGCTTTGAGAGTGGCGAGCGTGACTGCGATGAGTGGCGTGACCGAGGCCGCTGTGCCGTGCTCAAGGTCAGCCTCAGCAGCACCGCCGACGAGGACATCGACCTGCTGGTCGATGAGAACGGATGTGTTGCTGACTACCCGGAGCAGGTCGTGACCCGCTCCGTCTGGAACCCAGTGCGCATTCAAGAGGCCCGCCAACGGGTGGTCGAGTGGGAGTGCTTGCAGCTCTACGGCAAGACCTGCTCTGAGATCGCCGCAACGGGTACGCCTGACGCCATCAACATCGGTGGCGCCACCGAGGACTGCAGCAACCTGGTGGATGACGACGGTGATGGCCTTGCGGACTGCGACGATCCTGAGTGCACGACCTCCGAGTGCATCAACACCGAGCTGGGGACTACCCCTGCGACGGATTGGTGGCTCGAGCTTGGACGCCACAACGTGAGCGTTGTCACCGAAGGCAGCCTGATGGGCTGCTGGGGTGACCCCACAGACGGGATCGACCAGATTGATGCAACGACCGGCGGCGACTGCGACAACGCAGACCCCCTGGCCACTCGCTACAACCCCGAAGGTCCGGGTGACCTCTATGGTCGCTTCTGGGACCTGGAGCTGGACTGCAGCACCTGCTTGGACGGTGTGGACAACAACTGTGACGGTCAGACCGACTGCGCAGACCCCGGCTGTGCAGCATGTTTCGTGGGCCAGGGCTTTGGCGTAGGAGGCGGCTCTGAAGCTTCCTGTGCGCAGCTTGGTTGCTCCAGTACTGGGCTCAGTCGCAGTCAGACCCTCGGTGGTCTGGCCATGGCGTTCTTGGCCTTGGGTTTGGTCGGTGCCGGTCGCCGTCGCCGTCGCTCCGTCGCCTAAGCGAGACTGTTGAACCCATTGGCTCGATCGACTGCTAGCCCCTGTTGTGCGCCGGCCTTTAAGGACATCTAAAATATGCGCTTCGTTGACCTTCTCGATGAGCGGCTGCGGCACTGTGTGAAGGTCTTGGACCTGCCTGAGCTTGCGACGGGTACGCTTCAGCTGTTGGCCCGTATCGATCTGGACGCGGAGTTCGCATCTTCCCTCCAGGAGCGTGACCCGCATCGACGGTCCGGGGTTCTGAGCTGGGCGGCCCTGCTCTCTGACTTCCTTGAGACCGACGGAGATGTCGCTGACCTGGAGGGCACCCTGGAGGCCCTGGAGGGGTGGGGACTCGTTCAGGTTGTCGGCCAGGATCCCAGGGACCCCGTGGTGCCCGGACCGGCGCCACTGCGATTGAGCTTTGCTGGCCGCGCTTGCATGGGCCTGGCGCCTGGCCGTCGCAAGTCCTTCGATGTCCCCGAGCAGCCCTTGCCCTGGGAGATTTTGCACACCGCCAGCCAAGAGCGTGCCTTCGTCGAGGTCCGGAAGATCGACCCAGACGCGGCACAACGGAGCATCCTGATCTCAGGAGATGAGCGGCCTTCTCATGTTGCAGGTCAAGTCGCGACGGAGCTCTGCTTGCGTGGCATCGCGGCCATTGACGCCTACGCTGCGACGGAGAAGGGAGCCGGTCTGCTCAACGATTTGCTGAAGCAGACGGCTGGAGCCAGGGGCCGACGCATGTTGTGCCTGCCTGATCCAGGCATGGTGCGAATGGCCGCAGTGCGCTCTGGGGCAACCCTCCGTTGGCTCGAGCCCGAGGTCGAAGCCAGACGAGACAAGTCCATTTTGGACGCAGAGGTCAGCCGCCTTCTCGGCGCCACTGGGCTCAATGATGGTCGCTTGATCGGCGTGCCTGACAGCACACTGGCCGTCCCGCGTCGTGTGCAGACCAAGTGGGAGGACTTGATTGTCCCGCAGAAGATCCAGTGGGAGCTGCGGCAGGTCCTCATCCACGCACGCTACCGCTTGGGAGAGACCCACCAGCAGCCCGGACGTGGCAAGGGCTACCGCCTTCTGCTCAGCGGCTTGCCTGGTACTGGCAAGTCCATGTGTGCCGAAGCCCTGGCGACGACCCTGGACCGACCCATCGTCAAGCTGGACCTCTCGAGCGTGCTCAGCAAGTGGCTGGGTGAAACCGAGAAGCTCCTGGCACAAGTCTTTGATGTTGCCGAAGCGGCCCGCGCCGTGCTGGTGCTCGACGAGGCCGAGGCCTTGCTCCGGCAGCGTGACAGCGGTGGTGGCGGCGGCGGCTTGGGGGCCTTGTCCACCGGTGTTGCCTACTTGCTCACCCGCTTGGACCGCTACACCGGCGTCTTGGTGGCGACCACCAACCGAAGCAGAGACTTGGACGAGGCCTTTTTCCGCCGCTTCGACGACTTCATCGTCTTGCCGATTCCCGATGCGACGACCCGAAAGGTGCTCTGGCTCGGGCAGCTTGGAGAGGACTCCGCCGTGGACGTGGACTTCGTCAGCAGGCAGTTCGCACTCTCTGGTGGTCTAATCCAGGGCGCCGCCATTCGAGCCAAGGCCTGGGCTGAGGGCTTGGAGCGACCACTGGACACTCCCTTGCTGTTGGCGAGCTTGGCTAGAGAGCTGGACAAGAACGACCGATCTACGCTGGAGGTTCTCGTCGAGCCCTACCGCACCGAGGTCAGGTCGCTGTTGGACGGGCTGGAGAGCAGCACGCCCTAAGCGCACGGCGTTCGCCAGAGCAAGAAAGGCGCCCCTTTGCAGGGGCGCCTTCTTTGGTTTCCGGGTCCAGGTCTTAGTTGGAGTCGGCTGAGCCGTCCTCTGACCCGTTGACCTTGGCCATGTGCGCTACCGCACGCAGAGCGGACTGCGCGCTGTCTTCCATGCTGCGCTCCGAGGGCCATGGGCAGCCTGCGGTGGGCGTAGGCTGAAGCTTCAGCTCACCGTTGGCGACCTTGACGATGTCGGGCAGGATGGGCTGGCCGGGCTCGGCTGGGCCGGAGAAGCTGAGCTGCTCCATCACCAGCGTCTGTGCACACTGCTCAGCAGAGGTGTTCATCACACCGCCGACAGGGGAAGACATCTTGTTGTACTGGTCCCAGATGGTCAGCATCCAGAGGTGTGCCTGGCCCGGCGCAACGGCTGGGCGGTCACCCGTTGGTGCGGTCAGGATGCCTTCCTGGATGGCGCGCAGGCCTTGGCTGTATGCGTTGGCAGACCAACGGTCCCGCATACGTGGATCAGAGAGCAAGTTCGAGATGCCGTCAGCTGGGGTGTCAGGATTGGACGTCGCCTCTTCTTGAACACCGAACTCTCGTGCGGCTCGGTCGGAGAGTGCCCAGCGCCCCATGGCGGCGATTCCGTTCTCGACGGTCGCGTACTCCGTCGGGCAGACCAGCTTGACGTCGGGATGCCAGAGCAACACGTATCGGGGCAGGTCGTTGCCGAGCTGCTCTTCTTGCTGGAGGCAAAAGGTTGCCGTCTTGGCTTCGCCACGGAGGGAGCTGATCACAGCGACCACCTTCTCCTTCATGTCGTCGACACGGTCAAAGCCGATGGCGTCCTCGCTGCCGTACCGACCGCCGCCCTTCTCAGCCGACAGGATTCGGGTTGCAGACAAGGCCAGCGCGGCCTCTGCCAGGAGCTCGCGCTCCTTTTGTACGTCACCCAAGGCTTCCACCAAGTCACGCCGTTCGACGAGGCATTGGGCCTCGGCTTGGAGCGCTGCGTCACGGGCGTTCTCGGCAGACTGCATGTCTTCGATTGCCGCCGCGGTCTCCTCTGCTGCATCTTTGGACTTGATGTAGGACCAACCGGCGACCGCGATCGAGCTTCCCAAAGTGAAGAGCACGGCGACGAGAGAGCCAATCATCCACGGGGACAAGCCGAGCTTCTGCGCCTGGGCCGTCAACCACTTCAGCACGGCCATCTGAGGCACGCGCAGGGTCGCGACGATCGATGGAATCATGTAGGAGGCGCTGCCGCCTACTGCCAAAGCGGAGCTGCGGCGGGTTCCGCCACCACCGACCATCGACTTGGCACCCTTTCCGCCGGAAACCGAAGGGGCCTCCAAGGTGAAGGAGATGGTGCGTAGGTCCCCGAAGTTGATCTCGAAACGGGAAGGGGAGGGGATCTCGATGTTCGACGTCACGCGGCTGCGCGCGTCTGGACGAATCATCTCCACTGTGATCTGGCTGTTTACCAGGACAGTGCGAATCGCGGACCGGTCGCCGGTACCGACCAGCGTGGCCTCGAAGAGGAGCAGCGATCCAGGGGGTGGGGTGTTGGTGCCCTTCCTCAGGATCGTGGCACGGAGAATGCTTGTAGACGGATCCGCATCTTCGATGACGTAGATGCTGAAGTTGTCGCCGGACTCCAGGTCAACCGAGGCGACCAGCGGCCGTCCTCCCGGCTCAGTACAGAGGATACTTTGGCTCACGAGGGCACCTCCTGGGCACCGGAGCGGTCGCGTCCACCAATGGGGTCGCCGGTAGCGAAGCGAGGTGCGACGCTCGGCTTCAGGTCGACCGCGGCACCTAGTGGCATGCGGACCGCGAGGTTCAGAGCGGGCTGAAGTGGACGCTGGAGCGCCTGCATCAGGTTCGCGAAGTCCATGTTTGTGAGGTCGTGCACGGGCACAACCTGGACGTGCATTTCATTCTCTTCTTGAAGAGACTTGGCGCTCTTCTGGATGTTCTCGCCCAGCTCTCCGCCCACGCTCTTGGCGTATGCCTCGCACATGGTCCACAAGGCTGGATCCACCGGGAGGGGAGGCAGCCGCGCAGTAAAAGTGCGCTCCAAGTGCAGGCCTGCCGCGATGACGCTCAGCCCCGGAAGGGCAATTGGGGCGTCCATCGAGCTGCGCTCGGAGGTCCCTCGACCACCATCATTGGCGACGGCCATGTAGTGGGTGGTCATCGTGAATGCAGGGCGCCACCACAGCGAAGGAAGGCGCGCGAGGGTCTCCTTGCCTTTTGGCGAGGTCCAGCTGTCGTTGCCGTTCTCAGGCTGCGCCTTGTACCACTTGGCAAGGGGCTTGGGGAGCAGTGAGATGACCGGTGCCGGGTGCGGACGGGGGTAGCCCTTGCTTGCACCTACGACGGGGAAGGTCAGCTTCATGGCCTCGGCGAGGTTGCGGCCCAGCTCTGCCCAGTGCCACGGCACGCCGGAGCCCTTCTCCGGAATTGCGCGCTTTGGGCCCAGCAAGGACATACCCTGAGAGGTCTCGACCACCTTCGGCGCAGGGCCCAGGCGGTAGGGAAAGAGCACGACATAGCTGGATGTGGTGCCTTCGGGGGGGAACTGGCCGTAGACCTCCAAGGTCTCCAGACCGGCGGCACGAAGGATGCCTCTAGACCAGCCAACGAGCTGGTCATGGACTTCGCTGACCACATGGGCGACGTGGGTGTAGCGCTCACTCATTAGGGCAGCTCCGTGGGGACTTCAGGCTCTTTGGATCCGCCCTTGAGGCGGTATTGACCACGCAGGCCGATGAGCACTGTGTGGCTCTTGTCGAGGTCGTAGTAGCGGTCGCTGTCCGCCGCACCGGCATCGGTCACGCCGCTGAGCAGAGCCCCACGCTGGTACCGCACATAGGGCCCCAACACGAAGTTGGGGTGGTAGGGCGTGAAGCTTGCTTGGGCACTGGTCTTGCGACGCACGCCCCAAGCCATCCAAGCCTCTGCGCTCAGGGTGTATTCCATGCCGTTGTAGCCAGGGCCGACCAAGAAGCCGCCGCGTAGGCCGTACTGGGCACGGCTCAGATCGCTGCTTCCGTCTGCGCGCTCAGCACCCCAGGGGTATCCCAGGGCCAAGCTTCGACGGAGAGGGCGTGGGTCTGGTGCATGGCGGAGTCCTACAACCATTCCAATCTGCGGCCGCAGCGCCCAAGCGAAGTTGGGGTTGTTGGCGTCACAGTCGTCAACGAATCCTCGACCGCAGACCATCGTCCCGCCTGGGGTCACAGCGTCCAGCCGAATCTCTGGACCGGTCTCGATGGCCAACCTGAGGTCCTTCTGGAACCAGATGGTCGCGTAGACCGCGAAGTCCATGCTGATGCCGTCGGAGTACAAGTTCGGGAGCGCCTTGCCTGGAATACATGGCGCCACAACATCCAGGTCCAGGACACTGGGGCTGCAGTTGTAGCTGACCTGGCGGTACGGGAAGTAGCCCAGGCCGCCGACAAGGTTCACGTCGGTTGTCTTTGGACGTCGCCAACGAGGCGCCTTCGCACCTGCCTCAACGGACTCGGTGGCTGTGTAGGCCGGCGAGACTTGCCTGCCGAGCTTGGTCTCACTGGCAGAGCCCTTGACGTACCAAGCCCAAGCAGCCGTGCGGATCATGCCCACACCTCGCGCTCTGGACTGGGTTCGCGCGTAGGCCGTTCGAGGCCTTCGATCCATCAAGGGTTTCCACCTGGTGGGTGCGCCGTTGTCTACGACGACCAACACCATTCCTTCGCGCTCTTGGTCAGTGGCGATCTCCCGCATTCGGCCACGAATGAGCTCAGCGAGGTAATTGTAGGTTCCTGGAGCGACCTTGTCGGGGGGCTCATCGCTGAACTTCTTGGGCACAATGCGCTTGGCAAGTTGGGCGATGATTGGGGGATAGGCGGTCAGACGGTCTTCGAGCTCCAAGTCGCGGCGACGAACGTGGTCGGTGTGCGCAAACTCGCCGTCCAGCAAGGCTGCCCGCACCACCGTTGGTACGATGTCGCGGGGGGCAAGAACAGTGTCCTCGCAGATGGCAGCGGTGCGGAAGGAGAGGCGCACGCCACTGGGCATGTCGTCGACGGCCGGCATCTCTTCAATGGCCCAAAGGATGTGCCAGCCGGACCAGATCCGCCAGCGGATGCGGTACAGGGCCTGCTCGCCGGGAAGGCCAACCAATCGCTCAACGACAGGCTCGGTGACGAATGGGTTGTCCAACATGGAGAAGGGGACTTGGCTACGGCTCTCCCAGAGCACACGGTCGCGGCCAATGCCGGTCTTGCGGTCTGCAGAGTCCGGCGCTTCCACCAGAACGTCCAAGTTCACTGCGCCAAAGCTCTCTTGCTTGAGGGCCTCGGTGCCGTTGGCTTGGGAGCAGACGGATGTCGGGTCAATCGCGCCGAGGCCTTGGGGGATTGGGGCCGCGGAGTACCGGTGGGTCGCGAGGGTTCCGGCCCAAGCTCCGGCCGTTGTCTCGACCACGTCACCCGGCGCCGAGAACACGCCCTCGGTGTCGTCGAAGGTGCTGGCCATGGACTGGGAGGCGTGGTCCAAGAGCAACCAAGTCTCTCGTTGGTCCCTCTCGTCCGGCGCCAGCTCGCGCATCAGCACGGCGAGCACAATTCTCTTGACCCGGTTCTTGACCACGTCGTGCTTGGAACCGTCGAAGTTCTGCTCGGCCCAGCTCTCGATCTCCCATAGATCGACGCTGGCCAGCGGAGGGACGCCGGGGCGCATGAGCTCGACCAGCGACTCGTAGATGCGGTCGTTGATCTCGAGCAGAAGCTCGTCGGTCATCCGCACGCCGTACAGGGTGGTCAGGTCACTGATGTACTTTTCGACCAGGCGCGTTGGAATGGCCTCGTAAGTGAGGTCAAAGCCTCCCTCTACCGAGTAGAAGGCGTTCTTGGTGCGGGCCGCAATCTCCTCAGCGGTGTCCGTCTCTCCCTGAGAACCTGCGTTCAGGCGTCGGCTGGACCGGCTGCCAATGTCGTCGGCGCCCGGTGGGTAGATCATGGCAGACAATGCGGTCAGAGCACGCATCTGGTTGACCGTGAACTCTTCCATCGCGAACTGGGCGATCTGCACCTGCAGGAGGCGGGAGAATGCGACGAACTCCGCGGAGGCGTAGGCCTCGACCTCCATGAATGCGGGCGTTCCCAAGATCTCGATGCTAGGGCGACGCTCCTTGAGGTCGACCAGCTCTGTGCGACTGGTGTTTCCCTTGCCGCTGTCGGCGAGCAGCGGGCTGGTGAGCATGCCCTCGATGCCGGCCGAGGCGAAGGTGCCCGGGCTCTCGTAGGGGTACATCTGCTCAAAGAAGGGGCCAGATGACTTTGGGTCCCCTTGGAAGATGTCGTATGCACGCAGCTGCCCGCGGTAGCCCAAGCGGTCAGCGAAGCGTCCCTCGAGCAGGACGAGTTGTGGTGCGTCGTCCAGAGAAACGCTGGAGCTCTCGGCGAAGTAGCGGAGGTCAGGGTACAAGGCCGGCGTTCCGCCAGTCTCATCCATCCAGAAGTTCTGAGACAACCAAATGTCTTGGTCTGGAAGGGCGTACTGGCCGCCGCGGGTTCGTACGCTGGCGTCCCATTGCTCATTGGTCGCGGGGAGAGCGGTGAAGCCTTCGCGTTCAAAGGCTTTGCCCAACTCATCTTTGGGCCAGCGGTAGGCGATGTCTTCCCAAACCTGGGCGTAGAGCTCGCCGGTGTTCCGCCAATGGGTCCGGGTTGCATAGGCTTGATCGACGCGCTCGGGCAGGTCAGCATTGGTCTCAGGGGAGGCTTCGGCGGCCTTGCGGGCCTCCCGATGTCCCAGCTCAAAGCTGCGCTCAGTCTCCCAAGCGCTGTCCGTGTCCATGAATTCGACACGCTCGATGCACAAGCCGTAGCGGGCTTCGGTGGCTGGGCAGTCGTTCTCACCGTCGGCGTCCTGGAAGCCCACGACACGCACAGCTGGCGCAACGTTGGGATTCTTGTCAGGATCCTCGAGAGAAGGGCCTTCCATGCCTCCGGCGGCATCTCTACCCGCCTTGAGGCGGTCGAGGGCCTGTGCATTTGCGGGGGTGCTCTGGAAGCTCAAGGCCAACAGGGCGGAAGTAACCAAGCCTGCGCTCAGCCAATGGGGACGGGGATGCATCAGAATTTCCTCATGATGTCCATGGCATGGAGGCGCTCTACCTCCTCCAAGATCTCTTCTAGGAGCTCGCGGGCTTGGGGGCTGCTCGTGGTCAGCTTCTTGAGTACATCCACCATCTGTTCTTCTGCCAACTCTTGGAGAAGGTTCGGTGGCGGCCGATAGGGTGTGGACTCACGAGCAGATGCAGAGGCAGGCCGCGTGCCTTCTTCTACGGTCCACTCGATGTCAGGAAATCCTCCCGACGCCCAAGTTTCTTCGTCCGCCACAGACGAGTCGGCATGGTACCCCTTGCTGGCACTACCTTGCACACGCCTTGCATCGCTTTTTGCGCGCCTACGCTGAGCAGCTTGTGGTGCAGCTCCTTGAGTGATCGAAGGAGGGGGTGCCTTGACCGGGGTCTCCGACTCCGGCTCAGGTGGCGGGGCGCTTGGACGCGAGATGAAGGTCGGCGAGCCCTGGAAGCGCGTGAATTGGGCAAGAGGTGCGGCCTGAGGGGTGCTGGCACGGCCCGTTTTCGTGTCTCTGCGCTGCTGTGGTGCGAGTCGACCAGAGGAGGGGCTCTGATTTGCCCGAGCTGCGCTTGGACTGGAAGCGGGCTGGGGGCTCGAAGCGCGAGACTTTGAGGGGAGGACCTGGTGATCATCCGACTGGATCGGCGCGCGTCCGGGGATGCCCGTACTGGGAGCTTGAATTGAAGTCGTGCGCGCAGTCGAGGTCTCCGGTGGCGAGCGAAAGTCCACCCCTCTTCCGCGGGCCGCGAGCGATCCACGGGGCGCTGTTCCGCTGAGTCCCCTGATCCTTCTGGCTGTCGGAGGTCTTGAGCCCGCTTGGCCCGTACCCGTCTGCCGTCGCCGTGCCGAGGGCGCCGAGGTCGCGCTCTCTTCGGCCGAGCGCGCGACCTTTGGAGCCAGAGTTTGTCCCATGTAGGCCGCTTGACGTGCCAACACGGGCGCTTGTGCGGCGAGTTTCGCCGTTCCAGGGGCGCTTAAGCGGGGAGCGCCTGCCGCCAGCGGGGCGTCCGGGGCCCACGGGTTTCCAGGTGCTGGAGGCGCAGCTTCTACGGCGGCTTGCATCTCAGCAGGGGCAGCCCGCCAGTCCATCGCCTCTTCGAAAGAGTCTCTAAGGTCGCGCCGCGGTGCGATGGTTTCTTGCTGTGCTTGGCGAAGTAAGGGCTGAGCTGGGCCGCTCTGTACAGCTCCTGCACTTCGACCGCGGTTGCCTGAAGCCGTCTTTGGCCTGCGCCAGTCCAAAATGGGGCGGGCGCTCTGCCGCAGGTTGGCCGGGGCGCTTGGCTGAGGCGCGACGCCAGGCCTGGGCGCCGTCGCTCTAGGGCTGGGCGCCGTCGCTCTAGGGCTGGCTGTTGGACCGGGCCGGGCTGAGCGGGCCAAAGTCCCTGTCGGCGGGGTGGCCTGGCTCGGCGGACGAGCCCGGCCAGGCTGTTGGGTAGTCGCCTGGGCTTGCTCTGGCCGGCGCCGTCTTGGGGCGACGGTCTGACCCACGTCTGCCATTCTCGCCAAGAACGGGGTCTGTACGTCTCCTGCCCGAGTCCAGTCGATGCGCTTTGAGAAGCTGCCTAGCAGCCCCACTGCTCCGGTCCCGGCCAAGGTGGGTGCCGAGGGAGGCGTGCGAAGCCCTTGAGGCGCGAGCAGTTGGCCTCGGTCCCGACGTCGAGGTGCGCTCACCGCTGTTGGTGTGGAGCGCGTTGCTCGGACTTGTTTGAGCGGCGCTGCCGCTGTTGCCTCGGCCGGTGTTCTCCCGAGACGGGGCCCAGACTCTGCGACGGCCTGGCTGCTTGGTGCAGATAGGGGCGCATCCGCTGGGAGTTTGCTTGGGGCCGTTGGCCCCTGAACCACTTCTGGCTGTCGGGATTGGGTTTCAGCAGCGGGGGCTTTGGCTCTGCGAGGTGCGATGACCTCGGTGAACCCGGCCCGCAACGGGGCGGGTTGAAATCCGGCCCGGGCCCAGTCGATCTGGTCCCCAAAGCTACGGCTCAGAGTGCGGCCAGGCACCGATGTAAAGCTCACCCGCTGGGGGCGATTGCTCGGCGCCGCGCTAGGTGGTGCCGCGGCTCCAGTACTCGGACGGGAACGCTGAGCGATGGGGGTGGGGTCGGTCAGACTGGGATTGCGCCAATCTATGGCCGCAGCAGGCCGAGGTTCAGTGCGGCGTCCGCGTTGCGGCGAGGCAAGGTGAGGTGCCTCCGCTGTCGGAGGCGGGCCGCGGCGGGCCTGCGCGGGGACTTGTACCGAAGGGCTGGGGGGCCTGAGCCCTGCGCTGGGCCGAAGGCTTGGGGTTGCCGGGCGTTGCGGAGGCCGTGTCGGAGCGGCGCTTGGTGTCTGAGGACTCGCAGAGCGGGCCCGTTTCTGGGGCGAGGGAGGAGCAACTTCCGGGGCGGGGCTTGTCGTTGGAAGCTGTGGAGCCGGTTCAGCCTGTTTAGCTCTGCGTCTCCCAACAAACTCGGTGCCGGGTGAGCGGAGCGGCGCTCGGGCGAATCCGCCAGAGCGGGCCAATGGCGCCTCTCCGATGGGAGAGAGCCCCGTGGTTGCCCCTTCTCGCAGAAGCCCACCGCGCCAGTCGACGGGGGCACCGACCTGGCGCATGCTCTCTTGAGGCAGTGCGATCTCGACCAAGTCGCCGTCTTGTCGCAGGATCCGCGCGCCGGCAGGAAGCTCGGCGAGCAGTTGCTTCAGGGTTGGGAGAGCCGTTTGGGCTTGGGGTGTCGCTGCGAGGGGGCTCGCTTGGAGGCGGCCTGCGGTCGGCGCACTTTGAGGGCTGGCTGCGTCCGCTCTTGCTGCTGGTGCTCCAGCTCCCGTTGGTGTTGCTCCAGCTCCCGTTGGTGTTGCCGACGTTGGTGCAGCTTGACGCGGGCGTGCAGCGGGTTGCTGGGCTGGGCTGGGCTGGGCTGAGGGCTTTGTCTTGGCGCTCGGCGCTTGAGTTGGGAGGCCCGAGGGCTGCTTCTTGGAGGAAGCTGGCGGCTGGGGTGCGCTCGGCTGTGTTGGCCTGGTTGCGCTTGGTCTGCTTGGACTCTGCTGAGGGTCCGCTGTCTGTCGTGCCTGGGTGGGCGTAGCAGGCTGCGGTGCAGGACTTGTGCGGCCCTCCGCGGCCTTTGCAGCCACCGGTTGAGGCGGGGGTGCTGGCCGTGTCTTTGGCGGTGGTGCTGCTGGAGTGGACGCTGGGGGTTGGCGCTTGGGCGCGGGTTGTGGAGCGCTGACTGGAGCGGGCTGGGGGCCGGCTTGCTGAGCGGGGGCAGGCTCTTCGGGCTGGGGCCGAATGCGTCGAATGACCGTGCTCTGCATCCCCTGATAGGCGAGCATCGGCCGGCTTCGGGCTTCGGGCTGGGCTGGGCTGAACTTTGGCCGTTGAACCTGGGTTCCACGCCCTTGAGGAGCGAGTGCTCGAGGCGGGGTCAGTTGCCCTGACTCCGCCACCGAGGCCATCTGAGGTGCCGGTGCCCGTCCTGGGCTTGCTGGACCGACGTGACGGGCAGCGCTGAAAAGCGCCTCGGGCGTGGGCCCACGCAGCAGGTTGCCCTCTGGGCTGCGTCTCGCCGCCAAGGGGAGTCGGTCCAACTCGGGAGGACGTGGAGGCCGAAGTCCGCTCTGACGAGGTGGAGTGAGCCGTGGCGCCTCTGAGGTGGAAGCCTGGGGTCTTTGAGTTGCTTGCTCTGGGGCTTCCGGAGTGGTCCGTCGCTTCCGAGAGGCGAGCTCTTGTTGTTCGGGACGGCGGAGTGGAGCCGGCGCGACCGGACCGACTCGGGATGGTGCTTGACCAGGACTCTTGCGAGGCCGGGGGCTGATGGGGGCCAGCCCTGTAGGTGGCCGAAGGGTCGGGGCGTGGGGGGCAACGGCCCCTTGCCCTGCTGGACGCTTCCACGGAGCGTCCAGGCCGTGGGCGCGCGCTGCCTTGTTGACAGCCCTGTGTTCGGCCGGCGTGAAGACAGGGGTGCTCGACCAGGGCATGGGCACGGCTGTTGGGGCGCCCCCAATGCCAATGAAGTCCATCCCAGTGTTCTGCCCCCAGTAGGACATATGCCCACCCCAAGGGATGGCGTTCCGCCACATCAAACCTGAGAGCCAGCTCCAAGGAGTCAACAGTCCAGTGCGCCAGCCCAGCGGGCTGCGCGATAGGCGCTCGGGCCTCACCGGTGCAGGTCCCTCAGTCGGGCAAGCTCAACTTCATGCTGCCGCTTCTCTGCGATGAGTTCGGCCAAAGCGCGAACAAGGCGTTGGCGTGCAGCGCCAGTTGGCAATGGAACATCCTTCTGGTTCTTGGCAGGCTTGGAGCTCACTCTGCAGGCGGTGCCTCCATGCCCTCGCCCTCACCAGCTTCGGCCTTCTCCAAATCCTTGCCTGGCCAGTATGCGACCCGCTCTTCCGGCAGGCGTGCCCAAAGATGATTGAGTCTCAAGAGCCCAGCGCCTACCAGAAGAAGTAGGGCGGTAAGGCTTCCCAAGAAGATGCCGTGGTGAGGTGCGCGCTGACCTGAAGCGGCTTGAGAGAACGTGGGCGCGTCTGGGCTCACCAGTGCAATGGGCTTGCGCCCTGAGAGCAAGCCTGTGGTGTAGCCCCAGGCACGAGCTTGGCCCGTGTGACCGGCCAAGGATGTGCTCAAGTTCGGCCATGCCGCGTCTTTGGCGCTGCCTTCGCCTGGTGGGGCAACCTGGATGAACAGGGTCTCTGGATGCTCCATGACCCAGCCAACGCCGTCGAAATTTCCTCTCAGGGAGGTTCGCATTGAACTTCCGAGAGCATCCGCCTTGGCCTCGTCGCCTTGGGCTTGCTCAGCTGCGTCCAGGCGCCGGATGGCCTCAACGAGCTGCCAGTTTGGGATCAGCAAGACCGTGTAGCGCTCGGAGTCTTCGGGCGGTCCGACCTGTGGATAGCTGTGAGGGACCATCGCCAGGATGTCCTTGATGCCGTACTCTTGGCCGAAGCTCTGCTCGTCCTCGCTTGGGGGAAGAGGGTCGTAGAGGCGACCGGAGTACAGGGTCTCCTCGCCAAAAGTGACCTCCAGGCCAATTTCTTCGTCCTTCTCTCCCTCGCCGATCAGCACACTGAGCACGTTCCAGGTGGCACTGAGGGCACGGGGGGCGTCCCAAGGGAGCTCCGAGCTGAGGCGCAGCGGCAGGAGCTTGTGGAAGCCTCGAACGCTGTCACCGATGGCTTGGTCTGGGTTGCAGATCCGAAGGTCCGCTCCCCACACGTCAGCTGGAACCAAGCCGAGACTGCTCTCTCCCTTGCCGCTGCCAGCGCCAGTGAGCTTGCGCCATCCGTTCAACTCTTCTGGAGTGTTCGGGACAAAGCAGGCATCCGAAGGGCCAGCCATTGCGGGAACAGGGTGACCCTGACCGCCAAAGTACTTTCGGTTCCGTGGAACCCGGGCGTTCTCGCTGCGGTCGTCGAGCAGGAAGGCTTGACGCAGATCGGGACCGGAGCCGCCTGTCCACCCTCGGCCGGTCTTGTGCTCCATGCACAGTTCCATGGCCAGCTGGGTGCGAACAAGCTGCCGATACCGTTCCTCGCCACCATCGACCAATGCGGCGATGTAGCGGGGCATGACCACAGGCTGAAGCTTGACAGGGGCCTCGTCGCCGTTGCCCAGTCCGACGGACAGCTGACCGTCCATCAATGGGCCTGTCTCGTCTTCGCCTCGCTCAAGTACGATGGCGAGGGTGGGGGTGAGGCGGTTTGCAATCGCAGTCGCCTCAAACACACCGAGTCCATCTGGACGCTTGGACGGTCCACAACTGGCGTTCATGCCAGTGGCGGCTTGCCAAGCGTAGTCGGCAGCGGTCTCCGACTCCATTGCTGTCACGGAGGAGGCGTCGTAGACACCGACCAGGGTCCAACCGGAGCCTTCGCCGGCCAGGGCAGCGCCAATGAGTGCGAGCAGCATGGTCTAGACCTTCACGTAGTCTTCGAGCTGCGGGGGCCGGAAAGCCTCCGCCTCGTAGCGGCTGTAGATGGGCGCTCCAATCTCAATTTCGTAGGCTCTGGCGACGCCTTCGCTGGACGAAATCAGGATGTCCCCGTTCTGTAGGGTTGCGGTGTCCACGGATGCGTCCAAGATCTGCATGGTGCCTTCTGGCACCTTCTGATCCCAACGGTAGGTGGCTTTGCGCTTGCTTCGACGAAGCTTCATTGGCACGTAGGCGCGCAAAATGACGAGCCTACGGGTCTGAACGTCGCCGGCGTCGAGCTGTTGCACGTCTTGCCCAGATTGCAGGCGCACCGTGATCTCTTTGTCCTGTGTCTGCAGAGTGATGGGGTCGGGCTCAAAGCTGGCCTCTCCCAACACGTGCTGAGGAACAAAGGGGGCGCGCTTGGGCCAGAGGTCCCGAATGGGGTCGTCCAAGTCACCGATGCGGGCTTCACGAACTGGAACGACCCAGGCGTGCACCAAGTTGATGCGGCGGGTCTTGTTCGGGTTGAAACGCAGTGCACCCTCAGTTGGCTTCTCGAAGCCGACTGCCTCGCCGTCTGTGGTCTTGTCGCTTCCGCCGGTGGGAACGACCTCCCAGAGCAGGCAGGCGCGTGCGACGGCTACTGGTCGGGGCCAGATGACCGCCGCCCAGACACAAACATGGGCTACGCCGATGAAGGCCTGGGTGAAGTCCAGGGGACGCACCATGTCACCCAGCACTTTGAAGAGCAGGATGAGCAGGGCCATTCCGAAACCGGGGCCCAAGAAGGCGAGCAGGACGGGAAAGCGGTCCGGCGTCCAAGCTTGGCCATCCTTTCGGCCTGCTGCTCGGCGCTGTCGCGCGTCCTGTGGGCGTCGAGCGATGGTGGCGGTCACCACGAAGACCAAGCCGACCAGGATGCTGGGCACGGTGACTTCGCTGATGATTGGGATTCCCAATTGGCCAACGAAACCGAGAGCCAAGCAGAACAGTGGCAATGCGAACAGGAACAAGACCCACCGCATGATGCCCTTGGGTCCCGGAGGACTCCAAGCGGTGCGGCCCTCATGGCGCGCCATCGCGAGCATGACTGGGGTTCCCAGGGTCACGGCCGCTGCGATGGCCAAGTACAGGGGCTCGCTCAAGAAGGTCGCGTCATGCCAGAACAAGCAGGCCAAGGGGACCAGCAGCATGGCGATAGAGCGCATGAATGCGCCCGTGCGGGTGTGTTGCCGAGTGAGCTGGGGGTGGTGCGTGCCACCAATGGGGAAGCCGCGAAGGAAGGTCGCAATGCTTAGGGTGACCATCATCCACGGGAGAAGATCGTCGCGCCCCACGGGGTTCCCGACGGGAACGAGCGTCTGAGCACCCGTCATCGCCATAAAGAGGAGGATGAGGCTCAGGTTCTCCGCAACGCCGCTCTTGACGCGGCGGGTCAGTCCAGTGAGGGCTCTCATTGGCCTGCCTCCGCGGAAACGTCGCTCTCATAGAGGGCCAAGGTGGACTCCACTGTGCGAAGCGCCTCGTCCACACCCATGGCGCATGGGTAGTCGATTTGACCTTCTGGCAAGTTGCCGGATGGGCTCATGTAGGGGTGAACCACTGCACACCAAGGTCCGTACTCCGCAGCGACCTGTCGCAGCGGCGTGGCGGCCAAGTTCTCGATGGACATGGACCAGACCTCGCGCCACTCGTAGCGCTGGCTGTTGTCTCGACCCATCGTCTGGAGCATCAGGCCCGTGAAGCACTGTGCTGCGGCATGACCGCAAGTGTTCTTGGAGCGAGAGCGACCGTAGCTACTCAGGTTGTCTGCGGCGGTCGCGGCCAGGCCCTTGCCTGCGTAGCCGCCTGCAATCTGGCTGCTTGTGTTGGTCTCGCCAGCCCAGGAACGGGGAGACCGAGAGCCGACCAGGTAGCCCGTGTCGCCAGCGGGCATGTAGTTCTGTGCGATGAGGTTGAAGGCGCAGACTTGGGCCGCTGTGGGACAAATCCAGACCTCGTCGTTGCCGCTGCCGCGGGCGCCGCCACCGTATGGGTAGGGGAGCCAAGCTCCAGGCTTGTTGCCCGAACAGCGCTCAACCTTTGGAGTCTGCTCGCTGTCTACGAGCCAGCGACTGCGGCTCTGGTTCCAGGGAAGCAGCAGTCGGTCGGTGCTACCCCGGCGAGCGCGTGGTGCGGCGCTGGGATCCGGGTTGGTCGGATCCCTGCGGATGCAAGACCCCAGGTCGCTGTCTTGTGTGACCCAGTAGTCCTGGTTCTCACTGGTCTTGACCTTGTAGCGGGAGGCACAAACCTGTGCGCACAGCTGCTGCTCGGCGCTGACCCAAGAGCCTTCGTCCAATTCACCCAAGAGCGGATGCACCGGCTGGTAGGCACCGGCTCGCTTCTCGATGAGCTCCCAACACACGCCAGGCGCAGTGTTGCTGTTCTCATCGATATCGCGGAAAATCGCGTCGAAGTTGAGTTGAGTTTTGACGGCCCGTTTGCCCGATGGGTCGTAGCCTGAGCCGCTGATTTCCGGCGCGTACTGCGACCAGAGGACCATGCGGCGGTCAAAGCTCGGCTCACCGGTGTTGAGCTTCTCGTGGCACTGCCAGACCTCGGGTGCGCCACCCATGCCATCGGTACCGAAGCGGGCTTGGGCGTAGCGCTGGACCAGATCTCGGTCTTCTGCGGGATCTCCGCTCAGAGCTTGCCAGACCTTCAGGCCATTGAAGTAGCTGTCCCGAGCGTCCACTTCACCGCAGAGCTCTTGGTAGCGGTCACCGCCGACGCCTTCGGAGCTGCCATAGCGGAAGCACTTGGCCATCTTCTCAGGGAGGTCGGAGGTTGCCGAGGCCACAACGGCACGACGCAGCTTGGCGGCCTCAGACTCTTTGGTGAGCTCTGGATCCTCAGCTGTGGGAGAGCCAACGTGGCTGGCGATGACGCCGCCCTCGATGGTGTACTCCAGGCGGCTCCGGTAGGTCTCGCATGCCTGGTCCAAGTCGCCCATCAAAACGATGAGGGGCTGAATTCCCAGGGCCTTGTCGGCCAGGAAGCGCTCAGGGTCAGAGACCGGGGCCTCCAGGGACATGTCGTAGTCCCACTCTTGAGCGTAGGCGTGGGGCTTGTCCAGAACATTGAAGCAAGCCTGCGCGGCAGCGAGCTGCGCGTAGTTGTACTTGCGGTCAGCGTCGTTGGGAGGGAGCCAAGGGTAGTTGCCAAGCTGGCCGTCTTGCTGCCGGTCGAGCAGGCCGCAGTAGCTCGCCTGTAGATCGTCAAAGCTTGGACCCGCGCTGGGGCCGATGTCTCCGCAATCCGGATCACTTGGGTCCGCACCGTCCGCCATGCGGCGAACCTGGCATCGGAATTCGTTGACGAATGCAGCGTGGTCAGCCGAGCAGAGACTCAAGGCAGGCTGAGGCGCCAGGGTGGGCGCTGGGGGCGTGGCCTGGGGTTTGGGCTTGGCCAAGAAGGCCACTGCCACGGCCATGAAGAAGATCAACGCCAAGTTGCCTGCAGTCAACGCAAAAGCGAGCGTGACTTTCTGACGGATTGGATTGCTGACGTCGCGTTCGGTCAAGGCGCCTGCAGCGATCTCACCGGGCTGTGCCGGCCATGCCTCGAGGTCCCGGGTGAGCCAGCCTGTGATGGGGAATGCGACCCGTCCGCCTGGCATTTCCAGGGGGGAGCCCCAACCGTGAGACTCTGGAGCCTCGTCCAGGCCTTCGTCGTCCATCCAGCTGGCCATCGGGGTCATCTGGCGAGGCATGCCGTCGCGCCAGACGCCCCAGTTGATGACGTCGAAGGTGCCGACGTGGGCCTTCTGGTCGTAGGTCAGCTTGCCCTTGACGACGCAGACCAAGCCACGCTGCAGTGGAAGGCCCTGCCATGGGTCTTCCAAATCGGCGCTGGTCTTGGTGGCGTTGGTCGGTGCATCGGGCTCCGCATCTGCGTGCTCCGGCTGAACCTCATCACCCCAGTAGTCGCCGCTATCGGGCGCACCGTCGTCTCCGAAGAAGCCACCCGCCTCCCCGTAGAATCCGCCGACCTCCTCTTCCATGAAGGAGACAGGGTCCATCCAGCCTTCCGCCTCACCGCTTCCGGCTTCTTCGTCGGAGATGGTCTTGGTCGGAACACCGGGAGGGGGAAGTTGGCTGCGCGAGGCCAAGAAACCTGGCCACTCCAGCACGACACGGGGTCGCCAAGTGTCCCCAACGCGTCCGGCGACGAGCAGGTTCTTCCACCAAACTTCCTCCGTGGCGGCATCCAGCAAGTGGGCCACCAGTGGCGGAACCTTGTCTGGTGGGCCTGCGGGGCCTGTCTCCAGGTAGTTTGGTCCGTGAACCAGCCAAAAGCCGCCAATGGCGGGCTCATCGCGCAGATCGACGATGATGTAGATGCCTGCTTCCGCGCCCGAAGAGGGCTGATCCAGAACACCTCGACCTTCACGCTCTTTGAGCGCAATGTTGACCTCAGAGAGGGCATTTCGAGCGCTGGAAGTGGCGTTCTTCTCATCGAAAGGGAAGGGGCCAGCCAGGATAAAGGAGGCCATTAGCTGCGCTCCACCGGGGTCTCAACCAAGACGAGTGCCTGCTGACGGATGAGCTCAATCTGCTCCCACTCCAGCCAGGCCCACTCAGCGATTGAGTCGCCCACGCCGCGGTCCATAATGGGCTCGGCGCCGGCTTTGTTCATGGGGAGCCGAACCAGGTCCAAAGAGCCCTCGCTGGGCTTCATCTCCTCGGGAGGCGTCAGGTCCTCTCGAGCGGATTGGCGGTTGGCATATGCGAGGGGGATGGAGCCAGCGGCTTCTTCGTCCTCTTGCTTGAGGCGATCTGTGGAGATCCACGCGCGCAGTGCGTCACCCTCGATGCGGGGAACCCAAAGGCCCTGCCGCTTCTTGGTGGCCTTGGGGGGGCTCACGGGAATCCACATCGTGAAGTGGCTGTTCTGGAGCGCCGGTGCGCGATTGTCGGAGAAGCTCATCTTGGAGCCGGTCCACAGATCCAAGGGCAACAGGCCGATGTCGAGCTGGAGGGTCAGGTCTTCCCCGATGTGGGGGACCAAGTCCTTCAGACGCATCGGTCCAATGGCCAGGTTGGCGCGCCTTGTGGGCGTTGCGTAGGTCAGCAGGTGGTTCACGCGACCAAACCAGATCCACGCCGAGATTCGGCTGGCTCGGGTCATGGCGAGCTTGGCTGCTTCCTTCTCATCGCCGTTCGCGGAGCTCTCCCAATCCTTGAGCTTGTCGTGCACCAAGCTGAGGGCTTGGGCGACGGTGATCACCGACGGCAGTGTGATTCTGCCCAAAGTGACCCAGCGTTCTTGGCCAGAGATGCGACCGTCCGGAGGGATTGGCCCCCCGCGTGCCCAGGCGTTGGTGTCCATGCGCTCAAGGCCGTTGAGCACGTCGACGTCACCGTTGAACAGAGTCACGACGGTGAATGTCAGCTCGGCTTTGCACTTCTGGAAAGGCTGATGGCAGCGCACGCAGCGCTCACCGGGCAGCCACTTCTTGTCGCCGCTGTAGAGCTGGCCGCAGGCCTCGCCCCAGAAAGTCGCGTTGTTGCATGCCTGAACGCTGTCGGGCTCCGCCTTCGGCTTGCCAGCGGAGGACTTGATTCCCATGGCTGGTGCGAGTCGGAGGCTGTCGAAGAGACGGCTGCTCAAGGTCGTGGGCCGAAGGCGTTTGTCGCGGAAGCCCAAGACCGACACGGCGGCAATCAAGATGAAGATCACCCACAACAGCGGTGAAATGCTGTCCGGGAAGGGAGGGCGGAAGAAGACGCCCGGCAGGTAAGGGTTCCCTGGAACACCACCGACTTGGCAGACGGTCGCGCCAGCCAACTCAGTCACGATGTCCGTAGAGGCCAGAACAGCGCCGCCGAGTTCTGCACACTTCTCTTCAAAGCCACTGGCAATACGCCTTGGCAGCGCAAACAGGATCACGCCGTTGAAGATGATGGAGACCAAGATCATCTGCCAAGGGTTCCTGCGTCGGAGCAGGAAGAACTGACGGGAGATGGTCCAACCGGTCAGCGCTACTGCTGCACCCAGGACAACGCCCAGCTCCACCATCGTCGGAGGACGAATGGGAGATGGAGTCGTGAACAGCTTGGAGATCGTAAACCAAGCCACGCCCGTGAGGACGAGAGGTATGCCAGCTTCATAGCCAGCTTCTACGGCACGCCAAGTTCCCAGTGCCTTTACGGGATCCGGCCCACTCACTTGGAATCTCCTCCAGGCCCTCCGGTAAGCGCGGAGTAGGGACTAGCTTCCTCGGTCGCCCCGGCGAACTGCAAGAGCTCGTTGGCTGCACGCTCTACCGATCGGTTGAGCTGGTCATACAGTGCGGTCAACAGTCGGATCCGCTCGAGAGTGGTAGAAGGCCGCATCTGGATGTTCATGCGTGCGGACTGAAGCGCCGCTGCAGCTACCGTTTGGTAGCGAACCCAGTTGCGGCCCAGGACTTGTCGGTCCCAGACCGAGCCTTCCGGCTCAGCACGCCAGATGGTCTGTTCCAGCTGCTCGAACTGCTTGAGCAGGTTCTGGATTGCGGTGTGGTCTGGTGGCCACACACGACGCAGGTCGGTGATCCAGTCTTTGCCATTGCCAAGGGAGATGGCGAGAGGCAATAGGTGTGGATCGTCCATCCGGTCGGGCTTGACGAAGCCGAGGCGGGCCGAGACGACCTCGCGCGCGACATTGGCCTTGCTCTTGGAAGGGGCGTCAACCTGTGGGACCAGCGCCAAGACACCGCGCACTGCGGAGCCTGCTGCTGTAGGCCACTTGACTTCGAGCGCCTTGTCGACGGACAGCAGGTAACGGCGACCGCTCCTGCTGGTGACGATGGCTTGACCAGGACTGACCACAGCAGTGTCTGCGCGGGAGTCTGGGCGAACGGTGCCAGGAGGACCACCGCTGGTCCACTCTCCATCGAGCTCAAGGCCCGAGAGGACCAAGCCGCTGGAGGAAGGCCAAGCCCAGTCCAAAAATGTGGACATCAGGCGGTTCTCACCGGTCGCGATTGCCTGAAGGCTCTCGAGATCCAGGATAGCGCCTTCGGCGGGGCGAAATACGGAGTTGTGTCTCACTTGCGGCTCTCAGAGGGAAGGACCAGGCGGACGACCACCCATGTCGGAAGCAAACGCAGCAGCTGGCGGGGGAGTGGACGCTCAGGATCCCACTCAAGGAGCAGATCTTCGCATCGCAGGGGCACTTGTTGCTCGGAGGCAGCATTCTGAAATTTCAAAACGCCTGATTCGATTCGATACGCAGCTGCACTGTCAGGGAGACTACGCTCATCCCACCAGGTCGAGCTGTGACAGACAAACACCTCATCTGCGAGGATCTTAGGGGCTGGTCCGTCGGTGCCAAGGGTGTAGGTCCCTTCGGCTTGAGGCAGATCCCCGGTGCTTTCGAGGACCTCCTTGGCCCGCTCAACCGTTCCACGCCACGGGTGCCATAGAGGCAACTGGGCAGCGAGTCGGGCCAGGATCTCAGGATCCTCGCGGTGCAAGTCTTGGTCGACACCGAATGCTTCAACCAATGTGGCGAGCATCTTCGGCAGTGGGCTTAGGGGGCTCCACATGCGGCGGCGGTTGGAAACCAGCCACTCCATGCGTGCGAAGAGCAGCAACAAGGCCTCTTGCATCGGGGCCTGACCGTCGCGCTGAGCCTGAATGGCTGCGTTGGTCATGACGGTCGGCAAGAACACGGCGTAAGGCAGATGTGAGAACAGACGCTGCTCACCCTCTGCTATTTGTGTGAACGCGGGGATGTTTGGGTCTAGATTGCTATCCACCCAATCAAGGGCGTTGAGGGTACCCGCCGCTTGTCGGTGCGCCCATTCAAGGTCAGCGACCCGTGCTGCAAGATCTGGCCTCACTGAAGGCCCCGCACGCGCTCAATACCGACGACGCCAGCATTCAGCAGAACGGTCACTCTTGGGGGAGCGTCCAAGCGACCAGTCGGGTCTCGAAGCTGCCCGTCCAGATCCGTCGCATCGAAGCAGGGGAAGTGAAGGTCCTGGCGGTCGGCGCCAACCATGGTCAGAGGCCAGAAACGCGTCACGATGGCGCCTCGAATGGTCGGCACCCGTCGAGCTTGGCGCTGGATTTCCTGCTGAATTGCCTGACGTGCCCAGTCGAGGTCATCGTCAGCGATGAGGCTGTCATTGGGACCCAGCACAACGAGCAGCTGCTCTGGGCCGGCGTTGTCCAGCTTTCGTCGGAGACTGGCAGTCTCTTGGTCTTCGTCCTCTCCGGGGCCGACGGACGGCCAGAGGTGACTCGTGGCCAAGGCGCGCTCGGAGTAGGTCCAAATTCGGACCACCCAGTCTTGTCCTCGGCTACCCAAGGCTTGGCGAACCAGGCGTTCAAAGTCTGCGGGCAGAACTGCAGTTCCGGCTCCTGGTGCGAAGAGACGGCTCGTGGCGTTGGTCTCCGTCTCCCGGCTTGAACCCATGGTCGTACCAACCGGGTTGGTGCAGGCAAAGATGCGGGGATTGGCCGTCATCTCCTGCTCAACCAGCTGAATGCTCCCGGCGGGGACTTCACCGCCGGCGCCGTCCGTGTTGCGGTACCACTCCAACGAGATGCTTGTACCGGGGCGCAGCGTGCGGCGGCTGCCGTTCTGGTCCGGCGCGTTCAGGGTCATCTCGCCAGCGCTGGGGTCAACCTGGACGCCGTTGAAGTCCTCGATGGACTCTCGCCCCTCGATGTGGAAGTTCGAGAGTGGGAAGTCGCGCAGGACGCGTGTCACATCTCTGGGGAGGGGGCCGTCAATCAGACGCGCCATCACCTGTGAGGTCACCAAATCCTCAGAGAGGAGGCTGATCCCTTCAGGGACGTTCCGCTCCACCGTGACGGTGCGACCATCGGTGATTGGAGGTGCGTTGATCACCAAGACAGTGTTGGTGAACAGCCCACGAGGACGCCCCTCGATGGCGAAGAGCAGCTCGGTGCACTCCTTGGGAGTGGTGATGTCGAGAGCGACCATGAGCTCCATCCGACCACCGCGCTTCTTTGGAGGACAAGGAAGACGCCAAGCCACACGAACCTTCAGGGAGTCGCGGGTCATGCTGCCGTCTTCCAGAATCCCGAAGGCCCGGAAGACCGGCAAGTCGTCTGGGTTGCTGCCGTCTGCCAGCAGCATTCCGACACGCAATGTGTCCAGCTCCTTGCTGCCGTCGAGGCGTATGTGAGCGACGCTGGTCACGTCTCCACGGCGAAGCTGGCTGTAGATTCCAGCTTCCAGGCTCGGACCCACCCACACCGGCTGGGGAACGCCGGTGTCGACGGAGTGACCGAAGTATCGTTTCACCGATGGCTTCATGGGAGCCAAGCGGGTGTCCATGTTTGTGATCGTGGTCCAGATGGCCTCGACGACGGGGGCGGGCAGGGGTTGCGCCCGGCGAATCAACAAGTCCGCAGTGTCCAGGTTCTCCGGAAGGTCGGGGATCAAGAAAGTCCCTTCCTCCGGGCCGGGCAGGGGCCGTCGGTTGCGCATCGTAGCCGGCACCATGGGGTGGTTGCTGACCAAGACCTGTGGGGTCCAAGTGCTGTTGTCCAGGGAGCCCCAGTTTCCGATCAAGTCGCCGTGTGGCGTCAGGCCCGTTGGCGCAGCCTCCTCAAAGGCTTTGGAGACGTCTGGGTGAGCGGTCAAGACAATGCGGTCCTTGCCTTTGACCTGAAGCTCCATGCGGAGCCAGCCCAGCTGCTTCTCGTCGAAGCGCTTGAGTACCGCCTCAAGGCTGGTTTTCAGCTTCTCAACGTTGTTCGTGACGAGAATGAACTCGACGCGCTCATGGTCAAAGACTCGGGCCGGTAGGCGCTCCGAGAGCTTGGCTTGCTGAGCTGCGAGTCCCTTGCTGCCCATGGGCTGGCCGGAGGTGAACAGAAGCCCACCTTCAAGCTCTGCCAGCGAGACGAAGCTGCTGTTGCGCAGCATCACCCCGGACTCTGCGGGCACGAAGGCGACGATGTCCGTCTCTTCCGTTTGCTTGGTGAAGAAGCGGTACTTCTTTGGTAGCGCACGGCTGTGAGTCATTGCGCCCTCAATCGAGGGCTCAACGACCAATGCACCGAGCGCTGGCTGAGCTGGGAGCAGGTGGCCGCCCATCATGTGCACGAAGTGCTGAACTACGGCAAAGGGGTACTGGTCGAGCTGCTCGGACATCATCTCGAGCATCCACGCGGCCTGCTCGAGCATCAGCCAAGCGGGATCCGTTGGGTCATGGGCACCCTCGGCCAGGCTAGGCTGGATCTGGGAGAGACGGTCCTGCACGTCGCGCAGGAGTTCGTCTCGGTCGAGCTTGAGTTGTCCGGGGGGGGGTACGCGCACTGGGGTTCCTCAGTTCTCGACGAGGGCCTGGATCGTCAAGATCCCGGCGTCGGTTTCAATGTCTACATCAACCTGGAGCACCGCTCCGGCGCCGGCCCCGACAAGGGCCCGCTCGGCGATGGGAATCTCTGCGAGCTTGAAGCGGTCGCGGGACCCTTCAATGGGTACTGCACGGACGCGAACGCCCGCTACATCGATGTCTGGAAGAAAACGCCCCAGGGCCTGCTCCACGGCGTAGCGGGCCTGAACGACTTGTCCGCCGGAAGCTTGCGCGCCCAGCATTCCTTCCAGCTGGCATCCAAATTCGGGGCGCCAGGGGATCTGGCCGGGCCGAGTCTGGAGCACAAGGCTGATGCGGTCTATCAGAGCCTCTTCGGTGCTCTGATAAGGACGCATCGCGCCGAGCGGCACGCTGTTCTGGAGTCGCTTCTTCACTAGGGCTCCGGTGGCAGGCTGTCAGAGGCGATGGTCACCGTGGTCTTGAAACCAGCCCCTGGGGCAATGGTGTGCTTTACCTGCTCCGCGAAGAAGACACCCTTGAAGGGCCAGTATCCGTCAGTGACCTCGATGGTCGAGCCGGCGTATACGTCGGGGCGTCCATAGAGTGTCATGGAGCCCTTCAGGAACTTCATGTTGGACTCTTGCAGCTTCCCTTCGGTCTCTTGGGTGAGCTGAGAGGACTCCTGGTCAACCTTGTTCGGCAGTAAGATCAGTCGGTCACCAAAAGGAACGGAGGCGTACTCCGCACCCGTCTTGCCCTTTGAGATTGTCTTCAGGGTGGACTTGTCGGCGTCTACCGTCACGTCCTCAGCGGTCTTGCTGTCGTAGGTGACAGCTTGAGCCTTCCCGTAGACGTCACTGATGTCGGTGGTGATACCCATCGAGACCAGGTCGCTGTCCCAGGCCACTGTCTGGGCAGAACCAGCGTGGTCAACAGCGAGTGGAATGAACTTCAGCTTGGTGTCGACCACACGCAGCGCGAAGCCGTTGACCCGGGCAAAGTCCGCGATGAACTTCAGGTCTTCCTTGCCCTCTTGGAAGATCGGCTTCTCGGTCGCCTGGAAGTCAACCAGCTCCACGCCGCCCTTGATGTTGGCATCGGTTGCCATCTTGTCCAGGGCGGCCTTGAGCGTCTCCCAGCCTTCGGCTTGTGGGAGACGCGCGTTCTTGAGCTTCACCAACTCGTCAACGCCGGTGAGCGTGATCTTGAGCATTGAGTCGCGGCTAAGGCTGTGAGCGACGGTCATGATGATGCCCGTGTACTCCTTCGACTCTTTGCCGGCAGAACCACACTTGAAGCTGTAGTCCTGACCAGGAACCGCCTTGAGCGTCTTGATCAGGTCGTAACGAGCAGCCGTCATAGGTACGGAGAACTCGATTGTGATCGTGTCCAGCGTGGAGACAGCCTCGCTCATCTCTACACGGTTCAAATGCGGAAGCATCGCCTCGGACAGAGCGGTCCCAGCAAGCTTCAGTTCGAACCAAGGGGGGATTGCAGAAGTGGACATGTTTGCTCCTACTTCAGCAGGTCAGCGAGGATGCCCTTGCGGTCACCCTTGGTCGCTGCGCTAATTCCACCACCGGCTGTCTTGACTTCGGCCTTGTACTTGGCGTCCATCAGGTCATCAATGGACTCGGCCCGTCCAAGAGCGTGACCCTGAAGCTTCAGGGTGCTCTTCACACGGCGAGCGCCACCTGCCTCATCAAAGAGGAGGACCTCGTTGGAGAGGCTGGTGATGAAGCCCTGGAACTCGAACTTGCCCCAAACGAAGGAGACTGCTGGAGGACGAATCTCCGGCTTGTCAGCGCTTCCAAAGTTCACGGGCATGGTCAGGTTGTGCAGTGCGCCCACGAGCGCCAAAGCGTCCTTCTCCGTAGGAGTTGGCTTCATGGAAGCCGGAAGAGCGCCCTGCATGGAAGGAGGGGCCAGCGCAGCCATGTTCGGCAAGAAATCAGCAGCGGTCGCGTCACTGGTGTCCTCGCTCTCGTCAAAGAGAAGCGTGACGTCCAGCTCATCGATCTTGCCCGTCTTGAAGGCCATGCGTTGCCACGCATGGCTGAAGCCGATGCTTTGCTCCAGAGTCCACTCGGTCGCCCGGGTGTACTTGAAGCTAGTGGGATTGAACTGAGCGGTGACGGTCCAGTCAGCGTTGTCCAAGCAGTGGATCTTTGCCTTGTCGGAAGCGGCGCCACCGCCGAAGAGATCGGACATGGGGAACTCCTAAAACAAGGCGCCGAGAGGCGGCACTGGGATGGTTGTGAGGGACTCGAAGGCGAAGGTCAGCTCATCAACGGAGACGGCACTGCTCATGCTGTCCATGTTTGGGGCCTTCCAGCTGACTGGAACTGCACCACCCATCCGATAGATGCGGATTGGAATGTGCTCGCGGTCCAAGTGAATGACCGTGACGGACTTCTTGAACTTGGTTCCTGGCGTCAGCGAGTTCATCCACATCGAGAACTGTACGTCCCAGATCAGCCCAGATTTGAGGGTGACCTTACCGTATCCGTGCTTGTCCATCAGCAGATGGGGGCCGTCGTTCTTGCCACCTTCTTGGTATTCGAAGGGGGTGTGCGTGACTTCGATCCCGGAGACAGCAGCGAATTCACCAATTGGGTTGATACCCATCAGGACGTGAAAGTTGTACCCCGGATGAATCGGGAACATCTTGGCCAAGAAATCGGTGACGCCGACGCTTCCGCGAGCCTTGGGGGCAAGGGGGGTCGCCTCAGAGTTGGTGATCTCTCCAGCTTCTGCCAAAGTCTCTAGCTCGGTGTCGATCGCACCCCAATCGGCTGCACCGATGGCTCGTGACTCTAGCTCTGCTGTCTCAGCTTCTTCAATCTTGCCCAAGAGGGCAGAAGTCTCTAGCTCCTTTGCTTGCGGCAGCATCGCTTTCACGATGTCTGCTACGCGACTCTTTTCATCGTCGGTCATCTCCCGCTTCTCGTTGCTGACCTGGTCACTGACCAAGGCTTCAATGAGCTCGTTAATGGAGGACCACTCCGGGTTGGACATATCGGCCATCAGGACACCTCTACATCGGGCGATTCGCCCGGCTTGAGTGAGACATTCACCTTTACCGCCCGCTGCCATGGGACCAGACGTAGGCTAATTCTTGCGCCTAGGTTTGGTGCCGTGGGGTTCGCGTCGGCTCTTGCTTCAATCTCGGGAGGACCTCCTCCTGGACCCGGCTCGATGATGCCACTGCGCACAAAGGGCATCAGGGCTTCTTGTAGAGCGGTCTGGAGGGCGATGGCGTGGGTCGCGTCTGCGCTTCGAAAGAGCAGCTGCTCCGCCGACTGCTGCACACGCTGGTTGATCGTCTTTACAGTGCGCAGGCAGGGCAAGGGCCACTCACCGAGGGGGCGGCGGAAGCTGCCCTCGCTCTCGATGTTGGCGTGCTCGCTACCGCGGCGGATTGCAAGACGGACCTGAAAGTCTTCTAGTGGGTCGCGGACTTGGCGTTCGCGGGTCAGGCGGAGCTGAACCATGCGCTCGGCCACAGGAATCCTACGCCCCCCTGGCAACACGAGACGGCGTCCAACGAGAGGGGCACTCATCTGGTTTCGGCTCGCGGCCAAGGCGCTACCAACCAAGGCGGCGCCGGAGCGCCAACCATGTGCTTGTAGGCGATGAGGCGCGCCTTCCCATGCGACGAGTGCGGCGTCGATTCCAATGAGTCGAGTCATCGCAGCGCGAAGCTCGTTTGGTGGCGCTTGCGGCAAGTCGATGCAGGCAACTTGGTAGCGCTCCGGCCAACTACGGGAGAGCTTCCGCGTCGCGAGCACCATGCGCTTGAGGCGGGTGACGATGCCCTGATCCGTTCCGGGTCCGATGGAACTTGGTCCACCTAAGTCTGGGAAGACCAGAACTGCGCCAGGCTGGTGAAAGAGCATGCTGTCGATGGTGGTCTGGAAGTCGTCGTCGTCCAGGTCCCATGGCATCAGACCAGGGATTCGCGCCAGCAAAACATCGACCTGCGGTGCACCGCCGGCCAGTGCGAGCTGGACGCTGTCCTTGAGTCGAGAGGGTGCGGATGCATCCAAACCTGGAAGCAGCCGTGCGCTGCTCGCAGTCCCGAGGCGGATATGTTCCGCGCCTAAGGTTGTTCCGCCCTTGGTCGCCCGCAGAAGATTCTGCGGGTAGAGCTGAGCCAAGGAGGGGTAGTCCGGCGGGGCAATCCCAACCAAAAGCAACGGCGCGGCACCGGGGTTGTGTTGCCCCGAGTGCACACTACCGACCGCTACGCTGACCCGTTGTGGGATCGCTGGCAGTTGGGGAGTCACGCTAATCTACCTCTCCGAGTTCAAGACACGCCGATTGATTGTACTGACTTGACCTACCCACTCAACGCGTTCCCGGTGTGGTAATTCCAGGATTTCGGCCAAGCTCCAGTGGAGGTGGTAGGCGATAAAGGCCACCTCGCTCCGTACTTGGTCAATGGGGTAGGCCACAGTCATCCCGATGGATCCGATTCATCCGGTTCGGGGATGGCGTCCTGGCCGTAAGTCACGCGGTAAATCGCGTACTCCAGGGCCCTGACGTCCTGCGCATGCAGGCGGGTGATGTCGTCAATGGTGACCAATCCACGAGGTCCAAGCTTCGTGACACAGCGTGCCAAGAGCAAGGTCTTGTAGATCAGATCATTGGGGTTCTTGTTGTACTCAGGGGACATGCCGATGTAGAGCTCGTCGCCGCCAGTGACGGGACGAATCTCGGCTTCCTTGAAGAGCTCGTTGCTGATCGGGTCCTCGTAGCCAATGGGGAGAGCAACTTTCTCCCGATACGAGGTCACCTTCTTGCTCATCTGGTCGATCTCCGCTGAACAAAGTTCTGACTGCTCCATGAAAGGAGCGCAAGACATCAAGATGGCCGAGGGACTGCCCCGACCACCTTGATGTCCAGCGGGACAGCCCCAAGAGGCTGCCCCGAAGGATGACCCAGACAAGAGCCTGGGTCTCATGAAACGCTACTACTCGAGCTGCAGAATCTTCTCGGAGGAGATGGTGATCTTCTCCACTGCAGCCTGGCTACCCGATGCATCCATGGCGGGGAGTTCCCACTTGGAGGGGTAAGCGTTGAGCAGGACGTAACGACGCATGGTGCTGTGATCGCTGCGCAGGAACTCGATGGAGATCGTGCGACGGTCGATGTTGCCAGCCTCGATAGCTTGACGCCAGGCGTAGAACTCGTCCAGGCCGGAGTACACGCGCTCGAGGGTCACGTCGTCGAAAGTGGTCCGGCCGGGGGCCTTGCGCACGCTGGAATCCAGACCGTGCTTGAAGTCCACATTTTCGGTCGTGGAGGTGATGCTGCTCACCTTCATGAAGCCGTCCAGGGGATCGTTGATGCCCTCGACGGTGATCCGGAAGTGGAAGGACCCGATGTAGTTGTTTGTTGGGTTGGACATTGTAAACCTCTAAAATTAGGAGGGTTGCTTGGACAAAAAGGGGTGTACCAGACAGCACACCCAAGTTTAGGCAGCCAGAAGCTGGCTGCCTAAAGTATGGCCTAACCTGCGTCGGTCTGCATCGGTGCCTGCGAGAAGCGGATGCGGATGAACTCGGCGGGGTAGAGAGGACGAATCTGAACGTCCACGGTGAGGATACCGGAACGGACATCCACATCGGGGTTGTTCTGGCGGTCACACTGGACGGAGAAAGCCTCGTCCCAAGTCTGACCATCAAGCATTCCCTGGTTCCACAAGCTGTAGAGGAAGGAGCTGATGGTGGTCTTGAGGTCGGAGCGGGTGCTGTCGCTGTTGGGCAGGAAGACGGCCCACTGGACAGCATCTCTGACGCTACGCTCGACGAACAAGAAGAGACGGCGAACGTTGATGTACATCCACAGTGCGTCTGCAGCAGTGGTGCGAGCACCCCAGATGCGGATGCCAGCGCCTGGACGATGACGGATGATGTTGACACCCTTCATGTTCAGTGCGCCCTGCTCCTTGTCGCTGATGTTGGTGGTCAGCTCAGCGACCCCCATCATCTGCTCGTTTGCAGGTGCCTTGTGCACGCCACCGCCAGCCTTCAGGTCGGTTGCAGCGATAACGCCAGCAACGTGTCCCGAGGGAGGGATGATGATGTACTTGTCGGATGGGCTGGTGGAGCTGGGGTTGTCCACGACGAGCCATGGTGCGTATGCAGCACCGTAGCCGGAATCGTCGCGAGGAACACAGCGGTCCAAGAGTGCATCGGCGGAGTAGCCGTTGAAGCGCAGCTCGGTCATAGCCGGGGAGGAGAGGGTCTCAAGGACTCCGACCTCGTAGGGGCTGTCACCCTCGGTCCAGCGGAACTGGTCGAGCTTGGTGCCGAAGGGCTCCTTGGTGAGGAGGTAGCGCGGGGTCTCGAGGACGGCGAAGATGTCCCCGCGGCCGCGAGGACCAGCGTACTCGTGGATAGCCTGCTGCCAACCGAACTCGAGGCCCGGGGCAGCCAGCATTGCGACAGCGGCGACGCCGTCGAAGCTGTCTTCCAAGAAGCGACGCTTGTCGGGACCAGCAGCACCATGTGGCTGAACGGCCATCGCCAAGAATGCAGTCTTGCCACCGTTGGAGAAGAAGCCATTGACGCTGAGCTCAAAGCGCTTCATGCCTGGGTGCTGGCGAAGCCAAGTCAGCCAAGACTTCTTGGCGCCGTTGCCCAGGGTCCGCCAGACCAATTCGGCCTTGGTGGGGGTCATGCCCTTCTGGGCATCAACGAGAATCTGCTTGAAGACATCGCAAGCGAAATCGCTCATCCATGCTTCGAAGCCGTCCATGCCGGTGATGGCTGGGGCGGTTCCCTGCAGACGCTTCTGGATTGCAGCAATGTCCACCGAGATGGGCTTTGCGGCTGGGTCCACAGCGTTGATGCTTCCGGTGTGACCGATGCCCTGCTCAATAGCGTTGACGGCGATCATCTCCATGATGTGCTGCTGGTTGGCGCCGAAAGCCAGGTCCCACTTCGTGGCACCCTTCTCATCGACAGCAACGCTCAGCAGACTCTTGCGCGCAGGAATGCGGAGCAAGTTGCCCTTGTCGTCACGGAGAACCACTGCACCGGTGTCGGAAGGCGCATCGGCCTTCCATGCACCAGGCAGGATCTCTGCGACGAGCTGCTCGAAATCGTTACCCGAGGCAGGCTTTGCCTTGGCCTTGGGGTCCTTGGCTGCGCCATCGTCACCACCATCGGTGAGCAAAGGGCGGAATGCCAGGGCACGGTTCCATGCCAGCATCGCCTTTTCTTCAGCGGCGGGAAGGAACATCCCGGCGGCAGGGCCGCGTCCCGCGAGGAAATTCCCCGGCATGGTGATGACTCCGACAAAGCCGGTGTCGGTGGTTGAGGAAGCCGCAACCGGACGTGGTCCGGTAGAGATCTCCTCAATGTATACGCCTGGTGTCCTGTACTCCGGCATTCAGTGCTCCGTTTCAGGTTGAGGGTGAGAAAGCTAAGCGCTCTCGGGTTTCTGAGGGCTCCCAGGGAGCCTTCCAAAGGGTGGGAATACTACCATCTCGCCGCTGACGACGATCTGGCTAAGTGCGTGGCGCGCGGGTCCCATGTCCATCTGGGTCCTGAGCGCCATAAGTGGGTGCTTCACGGCGTGGTTGTCGCCGTAAAGAATATCCTGCCGAGCTGCCTGCTCCGTCACGGCACGCGCTGCACGACCCATACGGGTCGAGAGGGAGTAGCTGTGAGATAGGAGCTTGGCTTTCAGCATTAGTTGATCTTCACCATGGAGCCCTTGATTACGACTCCTCCTGAGTCGATGACAATCTTGTTGCCTCCGACCTTAGCGACGATCTCGGTTCCGGCCTTCACGAGGGCCGTGTCTGTATCGATGGTCGCCGACTTGCTGGCGGTCACCGTGGCTTCTTCGCAGTCAACCGTCACGACCTTGGTCTTGACGACCAGCGTCTCAGCGGACTCGATCGTGATCGTGGAGGTTTCCTCTTCGATCTTGATGAAGTTCTTTTCATCACCGCTGACGATGGTGATCCATCCCTTGCCTTCGTCGTCGTAGAACTGGAGCAAGTGGTTGGTCGGCGTGCGAATCTGCTTGTACATGTTCTTGTCAGTGGCTTCGGGCACATTCTCCGGCACGTTGACGCCGTTGTAGACCGAACCCATGATCATCATCTCAGTGCCTCCCTTCAGTACAACGACTTCGTCGTCGACTTCGGGCAGCCAGACAAAGCCGCTTTTCTTGGATGCATGGGGCTGAACCATACGGATCCAGGGGTACTTGGTCTGCGTGGTGAACCCATGGACGCTCACTTGGACGCGGCCAAGCTTGTCGGGATCGGCAGTGTCGACCACTTTGCCTACAAGTAGGACCGGAGCCGTGGAATTGCCGCTCAAGGGTGCCTCCTGAGTGTGCCGTTGAAATGGGTTGCCGAAACGATCATTCGCGGCTCTGGGGGTTGGCTGTCAACCATGTTCGTCTCTTTCCCTATGTTTGTGCTGTCAGGCTTTCGGGTGATTGGGCATTGACCCATGCGAGAAAGCCCTCAGGGTCGGCCTGAATGCGGTCTAGGCAGTGCGGCGGCAAAGCACGTGCTCGGAGAGCGATCTGCAAGTGATCGATCGCCCAGTGTTTGGCCAAGCGGTGCAGGAGGTCGTCTTGGGCTGGACGCAGGTTTGTCTCGATTCGGGACAAGACGGAGGGTGAGATTTCCAGTGCATTGGCCAGTCCACGCTGGGACTCGTGGCGCGCTTCACGCATTTTTCTCAGCCAAGTCCCGAAGGGTTCGGCATCCGGAGGGCGCTGGATCTTGGTGCAGCGTTGGCTGCCCACTTCGCATGGGTCGATCACCGCCCAGGCGGAGTGGTTGTGTATCGACTCAAGGTTTTCAACCTCAAGGTGCACCGCCTCTACACCTTGTAGGGCGCGCAAGGCGATGGTGACATCCCGCGCCAGGTCCTCGACGAAGCGCGGATTCTCGTAGGCCTTCTCCGTGACCCACTTCTCGTCTTCACGTTTGAGGAGGGCATAGAGAGGCGAGCTGGCGCAGGCCTCGATGGCGTCGACGACGTCTTCAATCCAGACCATGTCACCCAGAGTGATTCGAGCGCGCACGTGACCCCGCTGGTTGTGTGCGCCGTACTCCGAGACAGCCTTGGAGCAAGGGCACAGAGTGGTGACGGCGACGTCGACCATCAGCTCGAAGCGCAGATCCTCCCCCTTCAGGGCGGCGCGAAAGCCGCAGGCGTACTCCATGAGGGAGCGCGCTCCAGAAACGGGAGCCGTGCGCTCCAGGAAGTAGGGGAAGTGGGCCTCGAAGAATGCCGCATCGCTCTCCAGTCGCCGCTGAATCTCGCGGAGGATCTCGGGGATGGTGTGCAGGCTGATCTCGCCCCGATGTCCCTCCAAGATCTCAATGAAGCGGCTCATGTGGGTGCCCTTCTTGTCTGCGGGCAAATGCACCGAGAGGGCCAGATCTGCAACGGTCGGCTGAGATTGGCGGGCCTTGTCCCAAACAGTGATCGGGTAGCGGAGATCACGAATCCCAACTTGGGAGATGGCGAGCTCGCGGGTATCCAGGTCCGAGGCGTGATCAGGAAGGTTCTGTCTGATGCGTGTCATGGGCGCTCCAAGGACTCCTGCATAAGCTTGTTGCCAGTTGGCGCAAGTTCGTGTTGCCGGCCTGTCGCCATGCCCGAGGTCAGGCCTCTTGTCTGCAAGGCACTCGGGGGATAGAGAGCTTCATGCGCTATGAAAACGTCTGCATTGAAGCCTTGCGCTACGAGCTGCCCTCGCAGTCGCTGCAGACGAGCGCCATCGAGGGGGCCTTGTCAGGGCTCTACAGTCGCATGGGCATTCGTCCCGGCTGGCTAGAGACGGTCACCGGCGTCAAAGCGCGTCGCGTTTGGGCATCCGGAGAGGACCCAGCGACCGCGGCGGCCAACGCGGCCCAGGAAGCCTTGGACCTGGCGGGCATCGCGCGCTCCCAGGTTGATGTCTTGGTCAGCACCTCGGTCTACAAGTCGCAGCTTGAGCCAAGTGTCGCCTGTCACGTGCACGGTCGCCTGGGGCTGCGAGACAGCTGTCTGAACTTCGACGTGGGCAACGCTTGCTTGGGCTTCATGTCCGGTATGGGCGTAGTCGCCAACATGATTGAGCTCGGACAGGCCCGGGTAGGAATCGTGGTCGCGGGCGAGAGCAGCCGCGAGGTGACTGAGAACACCTTGGCCCGCTTGTCTCAGCCCAACGCCGACATGTCGACCTACAAGGACAACCTGGCGACTCTGACCCTGGGCTCCGCCGCTGTCGCTATGGTCTTGGTACACCGGGACCTGAGTACGGCGCAGCACCGCTTCTTGGGTGGTGTGCAGCGGGCGGCCAGTCAGCACCGTGACCTTTGCTACGGCGGTCTTCAGGGCATGACCACGGACCCCACGCGTTTGCTGGCCGAAGGGGTTCGTCTGGCCAAGCGCACCTTTGACGACTTCCGTTCGGACCGTGGACTGCAGGCTGACAGGATCAGCCGCTATGCACTCCATCAGGTTGGTCGCGCCAACCATGAGGCTGTGATCAAGGCACTGCAACTCCCTCGTGAGCGTGCCCTGGCCATCTACCCTGAGATTGGCAACGTCGGCGCCGCGGCAGTTCCGCTCGCGCTGGCCAAAACACTGGATCAAGGCTTGGCCTCGCGCGGGGATACCGTGGCGATGATGGGCATTGGAAGCGGGCTGAACGTGGCGATGATGAGTGTGGAGTGGTGAGCCCCCTTCCTTCCCAAGTTCAGGCGCTCTACCCCTGGAAGGGCAACACCCTTCAGGTCGACGGCGGTGCTCTCCACTACTTGGACGAGGGGCCCAAGGACGCGCCAGTGATGCTGGCCGTACATGGCAACCCAACGTGGTCCTTCTACTGGCGTGCGCTGATCGAGCGCTTTGCTGGGGACTTCCGAGTCGTCATTCCGGACCACATTGGCTGCGGGTTGAGCGACAAGCCTCAGGACTGGGACTACCTGCTGGAGCAGCACATCTCCAACTTGGAGAAGCTGGTCACGCACTTGGACCTGCAGCGCGTCACCTTGGTGGTGCATGACTGGGGCGGCGCCATCGGTATGGGCGTTGCTGGACGGCTCTCAGAGCGTTTTGAGCGCTTGGTCGTGACCAACACTGCGGCCTTCCGCTCAAAGCAGATTCCGCCCTCCATCGCGAGCTGCCGGATTCCGGGTTTTGGTCCCTTGGCCGTACGCGGCTTCAATGGGTTCGCATGGGCGGCGAGCTGGCGCACGACGGTTCGCCCGCTGGCTCCAGCCGTAAAGGCCGGCTTGCTCGCGCCCTACGACAACTGGCAGAACCGCATCGCGACCCTGCGCTTTGTGGAAGACATCCCGCTCAAGCCTCAGCACCCCAGCTACGACACCCTTGTTGGCGTAGAGGACGGTCTGGCCAAGCTCTCCGAGCTGCCCATGCTGATCTGTTGGGGAGAGCAGGACTGGTGTTTCACACCAGAGTTTCGAAAGGAGTGGCAGCGCCGCTTCCCCAAGGCCGAGGTCGAGGCTTGGGAAGACGCCAGCCACTACTTGATTGAGGATGTGCCAGAGCGCCTCCTTGCCCGAATGGAGCGATTCATCGCGTCCGCTCTCTGAGGTTCCATGAGCAACTTTGTCGCCCGATTTGAGGCGCACGTCGCCCGGGACCCCCAACAGCCAGCGCTGATTCTGCCGGAGGGCGGCGGGTGGTCTGAGCGCAGCTACGCCCAGGTGCATGAGCGCGTGATGGCGGCTGCCGCAGGTCTACGAGACCAAGTCGGGCTCAAGCCCGGTCAGCGCGTCATGATGCTCGTGCCGGCAGGGTTTGAGTTCTTCGAGCTCAGCTTGGCGCTCTGGAAGCTTGGCTGCGTCCCTGTCCTGATCGATCCCGGCATGGGCATGGAGGGCTTCCTGAGCTGTGTCGCTCAGGTGCAGCCTCAGGCGCTCATCGCCATTCCCAAGGGCATGTTGCTCTCCAAGATCAAGGGCGCCGCATTCTCTTCGGTGCAGGAGCGGGTCACGGTCAATGGTTGGACTTGGTTCTGGGGCGGGCATCAGTACAGTGCCTGCCTCAAGCCCGGCGTAGAGGTCGAGAACCACGATTCCGGACCCGATTCCCTTGCGGCCATCCTGTTCACCAGCGGTTCTACTGGCCCAGCCAAGGGGGTGCGCTATACCCACGGCATGTTCTCGACTCAGGCAGACCGAATCGCGGCCATGTACGGCATCGAGCCGGGTCAGGTTGAGGTCTCTTGTTTCTTGCCCTTCGCCATGTTCAGCATGGCCATGGGCTCGACCTGTGTGCTGCCGGACATGGACTTCGCCAAGCCCGCCACAGCCTCTCCCGCAAAGATTCAAGCTGCCTTGGACCGCTTCAAGGCCGACCAGCTCGTCGCCAGCCCCGCTGTCTTGGCGAAGATGGCCGTGGAGCTCCCGGCCAAGGGGCAACGCCTGGAGAGCCTAAAGCGGGTGCTCACCTTTGGGGCCCCCATCCCGCGAACCTTGCACCTGAGCTTTCGCGAGATCCTGGCCGAGGGTGCGGAGATCCACACGCCCTATGGCGCGACCGAGTCCCTGCCTGTGGCCACCATCGCCAGCAGCGAGATCCTCAACGACACGGGGGCGCGTTCGGCGGCGGGGGAGGGGACCTGTGTTGGTCGGGTAGATGCATCCATTCGCGTTGAAATCCTTCCCATCACCGATGAGCCTATTCTGCAGTGGGACCCTCAGAGCCCGCTTCCTGTCGGCGAGGTCGGTGAGATCTGCGTTCAAGGGCCTCAAGCCAGCAAGGGCTACTTCGAGCGGCCCGAGGCCAACCGCGCGGCCAAGATTCCCGACGGAGAGGGTTTCTGGCACCGTATGGGAGACGTGGGCTACCTGGACGCCGAGGGGCGCCTCTGGTTCTGTGGACGCAAGTCGCACCGGGTTCAGACTGCGAAAGGGGACGTGTTCCCTGTCCCGCTGGAGGGCGTCTACAACGAGCACCCGGCGGTACGGCGCAGCGCGGTGGTCTCGGTGGACAGCAAGGCGGTGTTGGTGGTGGAGCTCAAGCCTGGCCACTCCAGTGGAGAGGCCCTTGGGCAAGAGATCCTGGCGCTTGGCAGCAGGCGAGCGGTTTGCTCCGTCATCTCGGCGCTGTACTTCCACGGGGCATTTCCCGTAGACCGGCGTCACAACGCCAAGATCCACCGACCCGAGCTGGGTACGTGGGCGGCGAACCAGAAGCCCACAGCAGTGCTGTCCTAGGAGATGTGATGAGAGTCTTGGTGACCGGTGGGGGCGGATTCCTAGGCGGCGTCATCGCCAAGCAGCTCTTGGAGGCGGGCCACGCGGTGCGTGTCTTGGGCCGAAACCGCTACCCCCACATGGAGGCTTTGGGGGCCGAAGGTGTGGTGTGTGACTTGAGCATCGGGGATGGGCTGGCCCCGGCCTTGGAGGGCGTTGACGTGGTCTTCCATGTCGCGGCGCTGGCAGGCATGTGGGGACCTCGGGCGCGCTACCTTGCTGCGAACGTGACCGCGACCGAGCGCTTGCTCGAGGCGGCCAAGGCTGCTGGTGTAGAGCGCTTCGTCTACACCTCCTCTCCCAGCGTGACCTTCCACGGCACCGATGAGAAGGGCGTGAGCGAGGCGGACTGCAGCTATCCGGACAAGCACGACTTCTTCTACTCCGAGACCAAGGCCATCGCCGAGCGCTTGGTCCTGGCCGCCAACTCCGCCACTTTGGCGACCACCGCCCTGCGTCCCCACCTCATCTATGGACCTGGGGACCCACACTTGATTCCTCGGCTCCTGGACCGCCACCGGGCCGGCCGGCTCAAGGTCTTGGGGGACGGGGAGAACCAGGTCGCGCTGACCTACGTGGACAATGCCGCGGTTGCCCATCTGCAGGCCGCAGAGGCCCTGGCGCCCGGCAGCAGCAATGCTGGAAAGGCCTACTTCATCACCGATGGGGACCCCGTCTCGGTTTGGGGGTGGTTGAACCGGGTGTTCACGGAGCTGGGCGAGGGCAAGATCAAGGGTCGGGTTCCCAAGTGGCTGGCCATGCCTCTCTCGGGCGTCGCGGAGGCGGTCTGGCGCGGCTTCAACCTGGACGGAGAGCCGCCGATTACCCGCTTCGCGGTCTCTCAGATCAGCACCAGCCATTGGTTCGACTTGAGCGCGGCCAAGCAGGACTTTGGGTACCAGCCGCTGGTCACCGGGGAGGAGGGCTTTCAGCGCATGGTCAAGGCTCTGAAAGTGACCCAGGGCCAGTTGAGCTGACTGCGCCTTGGGGGCCGGTTGAAGCACGTTCACGGGTGACCCGCGGGTCAGAAAACAAACTTTTGGGTTTTTTTCCCCTGCAAGCCCCCGATTTTCATGGGCTCTGAGCACCCGGCGACGAGCACGTGTCAGCGACAGGTACTTGAATCTCTTAGCAACAGCGCTGTTCAGCGGCTGAGCTGCGCCTTCGTTGGAGAGTCTGTGTCCTTGTCCCATCTCGGAAATTGGTCGCCGCAAGACCAAGACCCTGCCCTGAGCCAAGAAGAGCTCGCCGGTGCCGTCCACCGCATCCGGGAGCCCGTGTTCGTCGTTCAGGCGGCAAACGGGGCGGTCGGCTGTGGATTCGGGGGACAGTTCTCCCCGGCTGGTGGCTGGCCCGTGCTGGCGACGCTGCCCGCGCTCTACCCCGAGTGGCTCGGTGACCGCTCTTTCTGCGAAGTCCACGGCACCCGCTACCCCTATGTCAGCGGCGCAATGGCCAACGGCATCGCCACCACCCGCTTGGTGCGCGCCATGGCTGAGGCGGGCTTTATGGGCTTCTTCGGCGCTGCGGGCTTGCCCTTTGAGCGGGTTCAGGCCGCCATCGCCGAGCTCAATGGTGCGCTGGGAGAGCGGCTCCCATGGGGCTCCAACCTCATCCACAGCCCCAACGAGCCCGACTTGGAGCAGGCCATCGCGGACCTGTACCTGCGCGAAGGCGTTCGTCGGGTCAGCGCAGCGGCCTACATGGCCCTGACGCCGATGATTGTGCAGTACGCCGTCACCGGGCTGAGCGAGGACGCCAGCGGCCAGGTTCATCGGAAGAACTTTGTGTTTGCGAAGATTTCGAGGCCAGAGGTTGCGCAGCACTTCTTGTCCCCCGCGCCCAAGGCGATGTTGGACGCGTTGCAGGCCAAGGGACGCATCACCGCCGACGAGGCCAGACTGGCCCTTCGCGTTCCCGTCGCCGAGGACTACACCGTCGAGGCCGACTCCGGCGGCCACACCGACAACCGCTCTCTGAGCGCGCTCTTCCCCATCATCTTGGGCCTGCGCGACCGAATCGCAGCCAAGCAGGGCTACACCCGGCCCATTCGTGTTGGCGCGGCCGGTGGACTGGGTACCCCGGGTGCGGTTGCAGGAGCCTTTGCCCTCGGCGCCGCCTACGTCCTGACGGGGAGCGTCAACCAGGGCGCTGTCGAGTCGGGACTCTCCGAAGAAGGCCGAGTTCTGCTCGCCGAAGCCGGCATGGCGGACGTGGTGATGGCACCCGCCGCCGACATGTTCGAGCTCGGCGTAGAGGTCCAGGTCTTGCGCCGGGGCACCATGTTTGGTGTTCGAGCCAAGAAACTTCACGAGCTCTACCTGGCCCATTCTTCCATCGAAGACATCCCCACAGACGAGCGCCAGCGCCTTGAAAAGAGTGTGCTGCAGAAGAGCCTGGACGAGGTCTGGGCAGACTGCGAATCCTTCTTTGCAAAGCGCGATCCCAAAGAGTTGGTCCGCGCCGCCCGAGACCCAAAACACAAGATGGCCCTGTGTTTCCGGTGGTACCTGGGGCAGAGCAGCCGCTGGGCAATCTCTGGCCAAGCTGGCCGACGTTTGGACTTCCAGATCTGGTGTGGCCCAGCGATGGGTTCCTTCAACGACTGGGTGCAAGGGAGCTTCCTGGAGAAGCCTCAAGCACGGCAAGCCGTTCAGATCGCTAGAAATCTCATGGAGGGTGCAGCCGTCATCACACGCGCACAGCAGTTGCGTAGCTACGGCGCCCCCATTCCTGCATCCGCATTCCGTTTTTCCCCGCGGCCTTTGGCCTGAGTGAGCACAACCATGTCGAACAACCGCCCCTCTATCGCAATCGTCGGCGTCAGCGCCCTGTTCCCAGGGTCCACAGACGCAGGTGGATTCTGGACCGACATTCTGGCCGGAGTGGATCTCGTCGAAGAGATTCCCAAGAGCCACTGGCTCAAGGATGACTACATGCATCCTGAGCTCAACACCCAGGACATGACCTACGCCACCCGTGGCGCGTTCATCGAGAGCGTCCCATTCGACGCCCTCTCCTGGGGTGTCCCACCCAAGATCGTTCCAGCCACAGACTCCGCGCAGCTGCTCGCACTGATCATGGCCCAGCGGGTCTTGAACGACGCCACCCAGGGCCAGTTCAAGGAGATGGACAAGAGCCGGACCTCGGTCATCTTGGGGGTCACCTCCGCCCAGGAGCTCTTGGGCACCATGGTCAGCCGCCTGCAGCACCCTGTCTGGCGCAAGGCGCTCAGAGATTCGGGCCTGCCCGAGTCCAAGGTCGAGGAAGCCGTCAAGCGCATCAGCGACCACTACGTGCCCTGGCAAGAGAGCACCTTCCCCGGTCTGCTCGGCAACGTCGTCGCAGGACGCATCGCCAACCGTTTGGACCTGGGCGGCACCAACTGTGTCACCGACGCAGCCTGCGCCTCGGCCTTCGCTGCCGTCTCCATGGCTGTCAACGAGCTCTACTTGGGGCAGTCCGACCTGGTGATCACCGGCGGTGTCGACACCATGAACGACATCTTCATGTACATGTGCTTCGCCCAGACCACGGCCTTGAGCCGCTCGGGCGACGTGAAGCCCTTCTCCGATCAGGCCGACGGCACCCTGCTCGGCGAGGGCCTGGGCATGGTCGCCCTCAAGCGCTTGGAAGATGCCGAGCGTGACGGAGACCGCATCTACGGTCTCATCCAAGGCGTCGGAAGCTCCTCTGACGGCCGCTCCAAGAGCGTCTACGCGCCAGTGGCCTCGGGCCAGGCGAAGGCCTTGAACCGCGCCTATGGTGAGGCCGGGTTCTCGCCCAAGACGGTAGAGCTGGTCGAGGCGCACGGGACCGGCACCCCTGCAGGGGACTATGCAGAGTTCCAGGGCTTGTGCCTGGCCTTTGAGGAGGAGGATGCGCCCCGTCAGTGGTGTGCACTCGGCAGCGTCAAGTCACAGATTGGCCACGCCAAGGCCGCTGCGGGCGCCGCTGGTCTCTTCAAGTCCGTGATGGCGCTGCACCACAAGGTGCTGCCTCCGACCATCAAGGTCGAGCGCCCCAACCCCAAGATGAACTTGGATGAGACCCCTTTCTACCTGAACCTGCGGGCGCGCCCCTGGGTTCGCGGCAGCAACCACCCCCGCCGTGCCGGTGTGTCCAGCTTTGGCTTTGGTGGCTCCAACTTCCACATCGCCGTGGAGGAGTACTCCGGCACCGTGCAGGCCACCCGCCACCGCGTCGCCTCCCACGAGCTCTTCGTGATGGGAGCAGACAGCGCTGAGGCGCTCGTCAGTGCCCTCAAGTCCGTCGAGATTCCCGCAGAGATGCACCGCCGCAAGGGTCTGTTGGCGTGGCTGGCCAAGGACAGCCAGCTGAACCTGAAGACTGCAGCCCCCCACCGTGTCGCCATCGTCTCCTCGGATCTGCAAGAGCTCAGCGTCAAGCTGGGCGAGGCCGCCTCTCTCATTCAGAGCAAGGGCAAGGCCTTCTCTACGCCAAAGGGCATCCACTACGGCATGGGCGAGAAGCAGGGCCAGACTGCATTCCTCTTCCCAGGGCAGGGCAGCCAGTACTTGGACATGGGCGCTGAGCTCGCCATGACCTACCCCCAGGCGCTCGCCGCTTGGGACGAGGCCGCCGACGTCCACATGGACGAGACCCTCGCGTTGCACCAGGTCGTCTTCCCACCAAGCGTGTTTGGCCAAGAAGCCAAGGACGCTCAGCTGGCGACATTGACCAGCACCCAGTGGGCCCAGCCCGCCATCGGTGCCTGCTCTCTCTCCCAGCTCCGTCTGCTCCAAGCCATTGGCGTTCACGCGGATGCGGTCGCAGGCCACTCCTACGGTGAGGTCACTGCGCTTCACGCTGCCGGCGTCTTTGATGCGGCGACCATGCTGCGTGTTGCACGCAAGCGCGGCGAGCTGATGAACGAGGCCGCTTCGATTCCCGGCTCGATGACTGCAGTCGCTGCTGAGATTGAGAAGGTCAAGGCGGCTCTGGACGGCAAGGACATCGCTGTCGTGCTCGCCAACCACAACAGCCCGCGCCAGGTCGTGCTCTCGGGCCGCACCGAGGCCATTGAGCAGGCCGAGAAGGTGCTCGCGGACGCTGAGCTGACCTGTCAGCGCCTCAAGGTCGCGACGGCTTTCCACAGCGAGGTGGTCTCTGCCTCCGTCGCGCCCTTCGCTGAGTTCCTGGAGGGCGTGGAGTTCTCCACCCCAGAAGTGGTGGTCTACGCCAACAGTGAGGCTGCGCCTTACCCAAGCGACGCCGCGTCCATGCGCAAGGTGCTCTCGGGCCAGATCGCGAGCCCCGTTCGCTTCGTCGAGCAGATCGAAGCCATGTATGAGCAGGGCGTCCGTACCTTCATCGAGGTCGGACCTCACTCCGTGCTCAGTGGCTTGGGTGGCCGCATCTTGAAGTCCAAGAAGGACGCCAAGTTCGTCTACTTGAACCGCCGCGGCAAGCCCGGGCTGGCCAGCTTCAATGATGGCTTGGCTCAGCTCGTCGCAGCTGGCTTTGCGCCATCCTTCTCCGCCCTCTGGGACGGGTTCCGTGTCGAGGCTGACCCCCGTAAGAACGTGCTGCCCAAGTTCGCCATCGACGTGAACGGCACCAACGTGGGCAAGCCCTACCCACCCCCTGGCGGAACGGCAGACCTGCCGGGCCCCAACCCAGAGGTCCAGCCCGAGGTCATCGTGCAGGAGGTCGAGGTCATTCGCGAAGTCGAAGTGATCAAGGAAGTCGAGGTCGTGCGCGAGGTCGCCGTGGCCGCAGCTCCAAGCATTCAGATGGCTCAGGGCGTGACCCCAGCCCCTCACATTCCAGGTGGAAGCCTGGGCGTGCAGGCCGCCGCTCCCGTGAACCAGGGTGTTCTGGGGGCCTTCCAGGAGGCGCAGCGCCAGACCATGGAGGCCCATGCCGGTTGGCAGAAGGCCATGGCGGATACCCACATGGCCTTCCTTCAGGGTGTTGAGCAGTCCTTCGTGGGCCTGAACGCACTGATGGGCGTGCAAGGCGTCGCCCAGATGGCTCCTGCGCAGCTCCCTGTGCAGCCGGTGGTCGCGGCGCCCATGCCCGCACCCGTGCAGCAAGCTGCACCAGCCCCCGCTCCAGTTCAGAGCCAGCCTGTCGCCGCGCTCGTGGCTGCGGCTCCAGTGGCCGCTCCTGTAGCGGCGAAGCCCAGTGCCTTGGACCAGCTGCTCAGCCCTGCCGCTGCGCCTGCAGTCAAGGCCGCACCGGTGGTGCAGGCCTCGAGCGCTGTCTCGGTGGACCTGAACGCTCTGATGCTCAAGGTCGTCGCTGACAAGACCGGCTACCCCGCCGAGATGCTGACCTTGGCGATGGACCTGGAAGCTGATCTGGGCATCGACTCCATCAAGCGCGTCGAGATCCTCAGCGCCATGCGGGAAGAGGCGCCCAGCCTCCCCGAGGTGGACGCTGGCGAGATGAGCGCCTTGCGTACCCTCGGTGAGATTGTCGAGTACATGGGCAAGTCCAGTGGTGAGAGCGCTGCTCCCGCTCCTGTGGCCTCGCCTGCGGCTCCCTCCATTGACCTGAACGCCCTGATGCTGAAGGTCGTCGCTGACAAGACCGGCTACCCCGCGGAGATGCTGACTCTAAGCATGGACCTGGAAGCGGACCTGGGCATCGACTCCATCAAGCGCGTCGAGATCCTCAGCGCCATGCGCGAAGAGGCACCCAGCCTCCCCGAGGTGGACGCTGGCGAGATGAGTGCCCTGCGTACCCTCGGCGAGATCGTCGAGTACATGGGCAAGTCCAACGGTGAGAGCGTGTCTGCTCCAGCCCCTGCTCCCATTCCCTCCGCCCCGGGTGTCTCCCGCTACGTCCTGGACGCTGTGGCCACCAAGGCTGGTGGACTGACGCTGCCTGGCCTGGATGGAGACATCTTGGTGGTTCCCGACGACTCGGGCGTGGCTGAGGCGCTGGTCACCGAGCTCAAGGGTGCCGGACTGAGCGTGAAGCTCGGTGAGGCGGTCGGCAACGAGCGCGCGGTCATCTTCTTGGCCGGGCTGAGCGACGCGGACGGTGACGCTGCAGACCGCATCGCAATGCGTGCTTTCCAAGCTGCTCGAGTGGTCGCCAACGACTGTGCGGCCTTTGTGACCGTGCAGGACACCGGCGGTGACTTTGGGCTCTCCGGAACGGGCAACCCTTGGATGGGTGGTTTGGCCGGCTTGGCCAAGACTGCAGCCATCGAGTGGCCCAACGCGGGCGTGAAGGCCATCGACTTGCAGCGCGGCGGGCGCACGCCCAAGGAGCTGGCCAAGGCCCTGAGCTTGGAGCTGCTGGCTGGCGGTACCGAGCGTGAAGTCGGCCTTCGTGCGGATGGTGTGCGCTTGATTCTCAAGAGCGTGGAGACCCAGGTTGAGGGCGGAGAGGCTTCGGTCGATTCCGACTCGGTGATGCTGGTCTCCGGCGGCGCGCGCGGTGTGACTGCTGCGACCGTCATCTCCCTCGGTGCCGCGACCCAGGCCAGCTTTGTGCTGCTGGGACGTACGGCCCTGGGAGAGGAGCCTGCCGCTGTCGCCGGTGTGGAAGACGACGCCGGAATGAAGCGTGCGTTGCTCATGCAGGCGCAGGCCAAGGGAGAGAAGGTGAACCCAGCCGGTCTCGGCAAGCAGGTTCGCCAGATCATGGCGTGGCGTGAGATTCGCAGCACCCTGGCTCAGCTCGCACAGCACGGATGCAAGGCCCGCTACGCTTCGGTTGATGTGACAGATGCTGCTGCCCTCAAGGCACTGGTTGTCGAGGTAGAGGCCAGCTACGGACCCGTCACGGGCGTGATTCATGGCGCTGGTGTCTTGGCTGACAAGGCCATCGCAGACAAGACGGACGACCAGTTCGAGCGGGTCTACTCCACCAAGGTCAACGGCCTTCGTGCCCTGCAGCTGGCCACCGCTGACTCGCCGCTGCGCCTCTGGGTGCAGTTCTCTTCGGTCGCCGCGCGCGCTGGAAACAACGGCCAGTGCGACTACGCGATGGCCAACGAGGTCCTGAACAAGGTCGCCGGTCAGATGGCGGTCGAGCGTCCAGAGCTCCGGGTCAAGTCGATGAACTGGGGCCCTTGGGAGGGTGGCATGGTCACCCCGGCCCTCAAGGCGCGGTTCCAGGCCATGGGGGTTCCACTGATTCCCTTGGCACAGGGCGCTCAGATGCTGGTGGACGAAGTCCAGGACAGCGCACCTTCGCGGGTGGAGCTGGTCTTGGGCGGCGAGCCCACCACGGAGGCGCTGCTCGACTCGGGAAAAGCCTGAGCCAGGATGAGTTTGCGGTCCGTGTTGGGGCCGCATCTCACTCCTGGCTGCGAGATCACAGCATCAAGAACACCCCGGTTGTGCCGGTCGTGCTCGTGGTGGAGTGGTTCGCAAGGGCTGCACGCGCGGCTCGTCCCGGACTCCACTTCGTGGCCTGTGAAGACATCAAGGTCCTCAGGGGCATCAGCCTGAGTAGCTTTGAGGCTGGCGAGGGCTTCAAGGTTCTGGTTGACCAGCTCTCCAATGGAGACGGGGCCGTCCTGCGCCTGGAGCTGCGCTCCTTGTCTGGAACGCGGCACTACTGCGCCAAGGCCCGTATGGCGGCCACCAAGGCAGAGCCGCTCAACTTGGGACAGAACAGTCCTCTGGTGGGGGCGGAGTCTTGGAAGGACCAAGTCTACGGCGATGTGCTCTTCCACGGACCTGCACTCCAGGTCATCGAAGATGTGACAGGCGTCTCGGACGAAGGCATCGCCGCGGAGCTCTTGGGCACCGCTGGCCGAGGCTGGAGAGAGGAGCCCTGGCAGACCGATGTGGCCGCAATGGACGGAGGCTTGCAGCTCGCGCTGCTCTGGGCCAAGCGCATGCTTGGTGGTTCCAGCCTGCCCACCGCTGTTGGCCGCTATCAGGGAACTGGAGAGCTCCCAAGTGGTGCCATCACTGCGGTCCTCAAGGGCCGTGTTGTCGGCAAGTCCAAGACCGTGAGCGACATCGTGTTCATGACCTCTGAGGGGCGCCCAATCGCGCACCTGGAAGGCGTGGAGACTCACCTGCTGCCCAAGAGCCGCTGACACATGTTTGAAGCCATCGCGATTGTCGGCAGGGCGTGTGTCCTGCCGGGTGCTCTGAGTCCGGAAGCCCTCTGGCAGAGGGTCTCCTCCGGGGATGACTTGGTCAGCAGCGTGCCTGCTGGGCGCTGGGGTGTCTCTCATGAGCAGATCATGGGAACCCCCCAGGACTCAGCAGACCGGAGCTGGTCGGACCGCGGTGGCTACGTCACTGGCTTTGAGCAGGTCTTTGACCCCAGCGGGTTTGAGATTCCTGCGCAGGAGGTCCAATCTCTGGACCCCCTGTTCCACTGGCTGCTGCATACCGGGCGGCAGGCGCTGGCAGAAGTTCAGCAAGTCAGCTTGAAGCGCGCAGGCGTGGTCATTGGAAACCTGGGATTCCCGACCCAGTCCATGAGCCGCTATGCCGAGCGTGCCTGGTTGGGCGATGCACGGGCAGACGCCCTAGGGCTTCCGGAGGTCGATGCCCGAAACCGCTTCATGTCGGGGCTGCCCGCTCACACCCTGGCCCGCGGTCTGGGCTTTGGTGGTCCGGCCTTTGCCTTGGATTCTGCCTGCGCGAGCTCGCTCTATGCGTTGAAGCTGGCCTGCGAGCGCCTTCAGGACCGAGAGGTCGACCTGATGTTGGCCGGCGCGGTCAACCGGGCCGATGATCTGTTCATCCACGTTGGCTTTTGCGCCCTGAGCGCCATGTCCAAGTCTGGGCAGAGCCGACCCTTCCACGCCCAAGCCGATGGCTTGGTTCCCGCAGAAGGCGCTGGCCTGTTGGCGCTCAAGCGTCTGAGCGATGCCCAGCGTGACGGCGACACCATCCACGGCGTGATTCGTGGTGTGGGACTGAGCAACGACGGACGGGGCAGGGGACTCCTCGCACCCACTCAAGAGGGGCAGGTTCGCGCCATGCGGTCTGCCTTTGAGCAGAGCGGCTGGACCCCACAGGATGTGAACCTGGTGGAGTGCCACGCCACCGGAACCTCCGTTGGAGACGGAACCGAGCTGGGCTCCATGGCGCAGGTCTACCAGGACTGCCGCGCGCTGCCGATAGGCTCACTCAAGTCCAACATGGGCCACCTGATCACCGCCGCCGGTGTGGCCGGAATCATCAAGGTGCTCGAGGCCATGCGCCACGGTGTGCGGCCTCCGACGCTGCACGCCAGCGAGCCCCACCCAGCCCTCGAAGGCGGACCCTTTCGGCTTCTTCAGAGCGCAGAGCCTTGGTCCGGTACCCGCCGGGCTGCGGTCAGTGCCTTCGGATTCGGTGGAAACAACGCCCACGTCTTGCTGGAGCACGAGGCGAGCGTCTCTGCAAAGCGCAGCCGCGTTCCAACAGGCCCCATCGCGGTGGTGGGTGTTGGAGCCCTGGTTGGCGACACCCAAGGGGTCCCGGCCTTCGCCAAGATCCTCCGCGGCGAGCCTCTGGGCAGCCCCCGCGCCTCCGAGGTCAAGCTGGCCCTGCGCGGCATGAAGTTCCCGCCCAAGGACCTGCAGCAGACCACCGGGCAACAGACCGCACTCCTGGCCGCCGCCATGGAGGCCGTCGCTGGCCTGGACCTTCCCCGTGACCGAACCGGTGTCCTGGTCGGCATGGGCACGGATCCCAACGTGGCGCGCTACGGCGCCCGCTGGCGGGCTGCAGACTGGGCGCCCAAGCTGGGTGAAGAGACAGCGAGCCTGCGGGCACACTTTGTCCCCGTGTTGGAAGCCCCGGGTGTGCTGGGCTGCATGCCCAACATCCCAGCGAACCGCTTGAACAGCCAGCTGGACTTGGGCGGCGCCAGCTTGGTGCTCTGCTCCGAGGAGCTCTCCGGACTGCGTGCCGCCAACGTCGCGTGCCGCGCCCTGCGCAGCGGCGAGATGGACGCTGCAGTGGTCGGGGCCGTGGACATGTGCGCGGACACCGTGCACGAGAAGGCCGCTGCTGCCCTGGGCCGCACCGAGCCCGGTGGAGATGCCGCGGTCGTCTTGGTGCTCAAGCGCTTGGAGGATGCCACCGCAGCAGGCGACCAAGTCTTGGCCGTCTTGGACGACGCCGACGCCCCCCCAATCACGCCAGCGCCTCTGCGGGAGCGCGTTGGACACACCCACGCCGCGGAGGGCCTGCTCTTGGTCGCCGCAGCGGTGATCGATTGCATGGAGAGCCGCAGCCAAGGGGCGAGCCTCTCGGTTGACGCCCTCGGCAACCAGCACGACAGCTTGGTCGTGCTCTCGGCCGGACCACAAGAATTGCCCGCCTATCAAGTGCAGGAGCCCGTTCTGCGGCTGCCGCTGCACCTTCCAGATGTTCAGCTTCCCCAGGCCAAAGCCTTGGAGCCCACCATGTCCCAGTCTTCTTCCGAGTCGTCTCCTGCCGGCGTCCAGACCATGGCTCCGGCTCCGCGCCTGCCCAGCGTGATGTCCGCCCCCGTGCGCCAGGCCGCGGCCTCGCGCGCGCCAGCTCAGGCTGCACCGGCTCAAGCTCCAGCGCTCTCCCAGGCCGCACCCTCGGCCCAGCCCCGGGTTGTTCCATCCGCCCCAGCGCCCGTCTTCCAGGCGCCCGCAGGCGCAGCAGGCATGGCCCAAGGTCTCGTCGACCAGCAGCGCATGCTCTCCCAGGTTCACCAGCAGTTCTTGGCCCAGCAAGCCGCTGTTCAGCAGCAGTTCTTGGGCATGCGCTCCCGCAGTCTGCAGGCGCTCATTGGCAGCCCAGCACCTGTGACGACGGCCGCCCAGCACCTGCGCGGACCTGCGCCCATGCCCGTGCGCGCTCCTGCCCAGCCAGCGCCTGCCATTCAAGCGCGCCGCGCCCCAGCGCCCGCTGCTCGCCCGGCCCCCGCTGCCCGGCCAGCGCCCGTCGTCAAGCCAGCTGCAAAGGTGCAGGCTCCCAAGCCACAGCCTGCTGCAAAGGCGCCGGTCAAGGTGGAGAAGGCCCCAGCTCCCAAGCTGAGCAAGGCCGCCTTCAAGGATGCCAAGCACCCCTGGCGTACCGACCCCATGGCCCCTCCTGTGCCCTTCAGAGCGCAGCCAAAGGCCGAGGACCTGCCCGGCTTGAAGCTGGACCGTGAGGGCCTGAAGGTCCACGCATCCGGAAACATCTCCGAGGTGTACGGCGAGATGTTCAAGCCCCAGGACGGCTACGTGCGCCAGTGCCGCATGCCGGAGCCGCCCCTGCTTCTGGCGGACCGACTGCTTGGAATCGACGCGGTCGCAGGCTCCATGGGCCGAGGAAGCCTCTGGACCGAGACCGATGTCGAGGCCGACTCCTGGTACCTGCACCAGGGCCGTATGCCTGCCGGAATCATGATCGAGTCGGGCCAAGCGGACCTGATGCTCATCTCCTACTTGGGCATCGATCTACAGCACGAAGGCGACCGGATCTACCGCTTGCTGGGCTGCGAGCTGACCTACCACGGCAACCTGCCCGTGCCCGGTGAGACCCTGACCTACGACATCCACGTCGATGGCCACGCCCAGCACGGCGACAAGCGCCTGTTCTTCTTCCACTACGACTGCCGCGTGCAGGGCAAGCCACGCTTGACCGTGCGCCAGGGCCAGGCGGGGTTCTTCACGGATCAAGAGCTGCTCGAGACCGGCGGCATCCTGTGGGAGGCCGAGACCGGCGAGCACACCAAGACGCCCCGCATGGACGCGCCCGATGTGCTCACCGACAAGCGCAGCCTGAGCAAGGAAGACCTCATCGCCTTCTCGGAAGGCCGCACCGCTGACTGCTTTGGCGACAGCTTCTTCCTCTCTCGCGCCCACACCCGCACCCCGCGCATCAGCAGCGGCCGCATGCTCTACCTGGACACGGTCACCGACCTGATCCCAATGGGTGGACCCTGGAAGCGCGGCTACCTGCGGGCCACGGACGAAGTGACCGCCGACGATTGGTTCTTTGACGGGCACTTCAAGAACGACCCCTGCATGCCCGGCAACCTGATGTTCGAGGGTTGCCTGCAGGCCATGGCCGTCTACATGGCGGCCCTGGGCTACACCGTCGACCGTGACGGCTGGCGCTTTGAGCCGGTCCCCAACGAGCCCTACCAGCTCCTCTGCCGCGGACAGGTCACACCCGAGAGCAAGCAGCTGGTCTACGAGATCTTCGTTGAGGAGATCATCGCAGGTCCTGAGCCCGTTCTCTACGCCGACATGCTCTGCACCGTCGACGGCCTGAAGGCCTTCCACTGTCGCCGCATGGGCCTGCGCCTGGTGCCGAGCTGGCCGCTGGACTCCCGCGAAGACATGCCCGCTGAGCACCAAGCCCGCGGCTTGATCAAGCAGGGCACCGTCGCCAGCTTGGAGTGGACCGGAACGCCTCTGGAGCTCCTGGAGACCCCCACCGAGCCCTTCCCCTTCGACTACAGCGCCTTGTTGGCCTGTGCATGGTCCTGCCCCTCCAAGGCCTTTGGCCCCATGTACGAGACCTTCGACAGCACCCGTCGGGTCGCTCGTCTGCCAGGTCCGCCCTACCACTTCATGACCCGGGCCAGCCAGATCGACGGCACCCTGGGCGGCATGAAGGTCGGGGACAAGGTCTCTCTGGACTACGACATTCCAGACAAGGCTTGGTACTTCCTGGAGAACGGGGCGCCGACCATGCCCTTCTGCGTGTTGCTCGAGGCCGCCCTGCAGCCCTGTGGCTGGCTCGCTAGCTTCGTAGGGTCCGCCCTGACCATTGGAACGGATCTCTTCTTCCGGAACTTGGACGGCACCGGCGATCTCAAGGTGGAGCTGCTGCCCGGCTGCGGCACTCTGCGGACCGACGTCACCATCACCAACATCTCGCAGTCCGCCGGCATGATCATCGAGTCCTTCAAGGTGGACTGCTACATCAGCGGACCGGATGGCGAAGACGTACACGTCTACGATCTGAAGACCGTCTTTGGCTTCTTCCCCAAGATCGCCCTGGACAACCAGAAGGGCCTGCCCATCCTGCCAGAGCACAAGGCGGTCATCGACGCAGAAGGCGGCGAGGTCATCGACCTGGACCACTGGAAGCACGAGGGCGCTCCCTTGGCACGCAGCTACGTTCGCTGCATCGACCGGGTCACCGGACGTTGGCCAGAAGGTGGCCAAGCCGGTCTGGGCGCTTGGCGCGCGGAGAAGACCGTCGACCCCAACGAGTGGTTCTTCAAGGCCCACTTCTTCCAGGATCCGGTACAGCCGGGCTCCCTGGGCATCGAGGCCCTGCTTCAGCTCGCGCAGTTCGCCATGCTGGACTTGGGCTTGGACCAAGGCATCGAGAACCCACGCTTTGAGCCGGTGCAGCTCGGTCGCCCAATGACTTGGAAGTACCGTGGCCAGGTCCGCACCTTCAACAAGCTCATCGGCAGCACCATCGAGATCCTGGAGAAGGGGACCGATGAGGACGGCTTCCCCTACATCGTCGCCAAGGGCAGCTTGTGGGTCGATGGCATGCGCATCTACGAGACCGAGAACATGGGCATGCGCGTCGTCTCCGCAGACCAGGTCAAGCAGCCCGGCGGCGTGGGTCCGGCGACCATGCAGCGTCCAACCCACGATGTGACCTTGGATCCCAAGGGCGAGCACGCCTGGCTCCAGGACCACTGCCCAACATGGACCGTTCCTGCGGCACCCATGATGTGGATGGTGGACCGCATCGCCAAGGTCGCCTTCGAAGGCGGCGAGGGACGCCAGGTCATTGGCCTGCGGGACGTTCAGGTCAAGCGCTGGTTGGTGGTCGACGAGGCCACCCAGATCAGCGCCGCGCTGCGCTACGAGAACGAGCACATCCACGTCACCCTGAGCGACCCTCAGGGCGTGGTGTGCACCGGACGGGCACACATGGGCTGGGAGCCTCTGCAGGGGCCTCACGGTCTGCGTCCTCTGGAGGCACCAGAGGTGCAGTCTCCTTACCAGGACGGCTCGCTCTTCCACGGGCCCATCTTCCAGCTCCAAGAGTCCCTGCGCATGGGCAGCAAGGGCAGCTCCGCTCTGCTGCGTGTCACCCGCGCCATCGACTCCCACTGGGATGTCGCACTCCTGGACGCCGCCACCCACGGCATCCCCCACGACAGCCTGCACCAGTGGAGCGATGAGATCCCCAAGGATGTGGTCGCATACCCGGCCTTCATCCCGGAGTTCAAGGTGCACAGCGCGGCGCCACGGGTCGGCACCCAGATCCGCTGTGAAGTGCGCTTCGATGGCTTCCACGCCACCAAGCAGCTCCCACGTTTCCGCGTGCAGCTCATTGCCGAAGGCGGGCACGTCTGGTGCACCTTCGTGCTGGTCGAGTCCCTCTTCCCCAAGGGACCCCTGGGCTCCTTTGAGAAGGAAGGCCGTCAGAGCTTCCTGCGGGACCGCAGCTTCGTACCCGGCTTGGCCTTGAGCCAGGACGGGGTGGTCTTGGAGCAGAGCATCTCGCGCAGCAACTGGCTGCCCGGCACCATCGAAGCCCTCTACGGTGCAGCCGATGCCGAGACCGTTGGCGCAGCCGAGGCCATCGCGGCCGAAGTAGGCGTGCACCCCCAGCATGCCGCCGAGAGCCTGCCGCTGAACCCCATCGAGCTCACTCAAGAGTCCGTAGACGGGGGCGTGCGCTCCGGGGCATCTGTGGGTCCACTGAACCTACAGCCGGTCAAGGACTTCTGGACCCAGGTCTTCGACCGGGCGCCTTGGCCCGTGGAAGACCTGTACTACGGCTTGATTCGCCGCTTTGTGCGTCGGGTGGTCACCCCTGAGCCCGAGAAGCTGGCCGCCGTCGCCGGCCGCAGCGTGCTCTACCTGGGCAACCACCAGACCGGCGTTGAGTCTCTGCTCTTCTCCATCGTCGCCAGTGGACTGGGCCAGGTGCCCACCGTGACCTTGGCCAAGGCCGAGCACCGCAAGACCTGGCTGGGCCAGCTCATTGCCCACAACTTCTCCTACCCGGGCGTCAAAGACCCCCAGGTCATCCGCTTCTTTGACCGCGAGGACAAAGCCAGCCTGCCCAAGATCATTGGGGAGCTCGCGCAGGAGATGATGGGCCCAGGAAAGTCGGTGATGGTGCACATCGAAGGCACCCGCTCGTTGAGCTGCCGCACCCCCGTTCAGAAGATGAGCGGCGCCTTCATCGACATGGCGCTCAAGATCGGCGCACCCATCGTGCCGGTGCGCTTTGTGGGTGGACTGCCCACCCACGATCTGGGCAAGCGGGTCGAGTTCCCCGTGGGCGCAGGTCCACAGGGTGAGGCCTTCGCCAATGGCCAGGGACAACAAGACATCTGGTTGGGCGCACCGCTGCTTCCAGAAGACTTGGCCAGCATGCCCTATGGGGACCGCAAGACCAAGGTCATCGCGGCCATCAACGCTCTGGGTCCCAAGAACGCAGATGAGGGACCCTTTTCCGGCGACCAGGCATTTGAGTCCGGTGTTCGCAGCTGGATGGAGAAGGGCGGCGCGACCCATGAGCACGCCACCCTCTTGCGCATCCTGGAAGAAGGCGAGAGCGCCTGCCCAGAGACCCAGCTGATCTTGGATGGCACCAAGGGTGGTTTGCAGCTGCCGGATGGCGAGGCCAAGGCTTGGCTCTCCGAGCTCGCCCAGCGTCTCTACGGTCCCAATGGCCCCAAGGTCTCCTGAGGGAGCCTTCTAAGTAGACTCCTCGTTGAGGCAGGCCCCGGGCTCCGCGACGCTCTGGGCGATCTCAGCCAGGCATCGGCGCAGCCAGGCGTGGGCTGCGTCCTGCTGGAAGCGTTGGTGCCAGACTTGGCGGATCGTGAAGTGGGGGAGGTCCAAGGGCGGCTCCAGGACCTGAAGGCCCAGGGCGGCCCCAAAGGCACAGGCCACGCGCGAGGCCAGTGTCAGCACATGGTCCGTCTGAGCCACCAGCAGTGGTGCGACGGAGAAGTGCGGCACAGAGACGGCGACCCGCCGCTGGAGTTGCTGCTGTGCAAGCACATGGTCGACCACACCAGGGCCCTTGCCGCGGGGAGAGATCAGCACATGGGTCTGTCGGGCGTACTGCTCTAGGGAGAGGGTGCCCTGGACTTCGGGGTGGTCCTTTCGGGCCACGCAGACAAAGCGGTCCTTGAACAGGCCCTGCTGTCTCAGAGAGCCGGGGATGTCTTGAAAGACCCCAAGAGCCAGGTCCACCTCGCCCGATTCCAGGGCGCTGCTGGGCAGGTCCCCCAGTGCACGCACGCTCAGATCGACGCCGGGGGCGTACTTGGCGCAGTGCAGAGCCAGGGCTGGAAGCAGCACCATCTCCGCGTAGTCGTTGGTGGCCAGCACGAACTTTCGCTCGGCGGTGGCGGCGTCAAAGCTCCCGCGGTCTTCTAAGGCACGTTCCAGAGTGCTCAGGGCCTCTCGAACGGGGCCGGCCAGCTCCAGTGCCCGAGGGGTGGGCACCATTCCGGTCTTGGTGCGCACCAAGAGCTCATCGCCAATGCTGCGGCGCAGGCGGCCCAGAGCGTTGGACATCGCTGGCTGAGAGACGCCGACCCGCTTGGCGGCCTTGGTCACCGAGCCCTCTTCGAGCAGGGCGTCGAAGGACAGCAAGAGGTTCAAGTCGATGGCATGCAGGTTGCTCAAGGTGGACTCCTGGCCACGACTGTAGCCACCGATCAGGGCAAGCCAAAGCCTGAGCGAAAGCGGGCCACTGCGCTCAGGTCTCCCTGGACCTCCAGCGGCTCAAAGGTGGCGCCCATGAAGAGCCACGCGCGCACCTGCTCCAGGGTGCCTTGGATCTGGGCGGAGGCGTCGATGGACTGCCGCTCTTGAAAGTCGAGCAGATCTGGGGAGAAGCGCAAGTCGAAGCGCCGCTCACCAGCGACCAAGCAGACATGTCCGCTCTCTATCCCGGAATAGCGCCGCTTCATGCTTAAGATTCCCCAACGGAGGTCCAGGCGGTCGTCCTCTTCAGGGCCCCCATGCATGCGCTTCCAGCCCCAGCCTCCCAGAGCGAGAATGGCGGGCTCCAGCTCTCTGCCGCGCGCCGTGAGGGCATAAAGCTGCATGCCGTGGAGGGTGATCTTGTGGAGGATCTCGGCTTCCTCCATTTCCTTGAGGCGGGCCGCCAAAAGGTTGGTCGTCAAGCCAGGCAGACTGCCTCGAATCTCGCCGTAGCGACGGGGCCCCAGGAGCAGATCGCGAACGATGAGCAGAGTCCAACGTCCTCCGACGACGTCGAGGGCCTTGGCGAGTCCACAGTATTGTTGGTAGCGCTTCACTTTACTTTTTGATAGTACATGGTTGATATTCTAATCACATTGAGAGGTAGCATGCTGTTCAGCGCTTTGCCCGCGTCCTTCATTGCGCTCTCCGTTGTCATGCTGGCCTTCTGGGCCTTCTCGCTCCGTCGTGTCGGCGCCTCCTCTGCGCTTCCGGTGGGGATCGCGTCAGCGGTGGCCCTGCTCACGGGTGCTCTGGCCAGCCAGGGCGTCTTCATGGACTTTGACCCACTTCCCAGGGCGCTCCCGGTGTTCCTCTTGAGCATCGTGGCGGCCATTCTCTGGGGCACCCGAGGCAAAGGAAGAGAACTCACCAGGTTGCCCATGATCTGGCTGATCGGGTTCCAGAGCTTCCGCATTCTGGTGGAGCTGGCCATCCATGAAGCAGTCGCTCAAGGCGTCGCGCCCCCGCAGATGACCTGGACGGGCATGAACTGGGATGTCTTGGTCGGCTTGAGCGCGATTCCGGTCGCTGCGCTCAGTGCGCGGCTGCCCAAGTGGGTGCTCTTGGTCTGGAATGGGCTGTCCCTTGGCCTGCTTGCCAACGTCGTCATCGTTGCCGCGCTCAGCATGCCAACGCCCTTTCAGCAGATCACCCCGGACAATGTCTGGATCGGTGCGTTTCCCTACATCTGGCTGCCACAGGTGCTTGTCACCACGGCGGCCTTGGGCCACGTCTTGGTCTTCCTCAAGCTGCTGCGCCCCTTGCCAGAATTGGCGTCCGCTACTCCAAGTATCCCAGCGCCTTGAGGGCCTCGACCGTCTGTTGCGTGGGCTGCCAGGGCCGAAAGGGAGGCGCCTGAGCGTCCCACGCGATGAGCTGGGCGTTCATGTCCTCCATGCGCTTGGCATCCTCGATCAGGCGCACCGGGGTGTCCAGGGCGAAGAGGCTGTGGGTGTACAGGAAGGGGGTGCGCACGTAGCTAAAGCCGCCGTGGGTCACTGAGCGCTGAAAGGGAAGGTTGTTCCATCGGTCCGAGAGCTGGAGATTGGCCGGCTGTGTGGCCTCTGCGAAGTTGGGTGGGGCTTCCCAAGTGCGCTCGCCCTTCAGGATGGGGCTGGTGTCCTCGCCGTCGCCCAGAGCGCTGGGCCAGTCCAAGAGACCCAAGATTGTGGGGCCCAGATCCATGAGCCGGATCTGACGATCCAGCCTCCCGTTCAAACCGGCAAAGCGACCTGTGCCAGCAAAGATCAAGGGGACATGGATGATGTCTGGGTCCACATCTGGACCGTGGCCGTAGGGGGAGCCATTGGGACTGCCCATGTGCTCACCATGGTCAGAGAAGACCACCACCAGGGAGTCCTTGAGGCGCCCACGCTCCTCCAGTCCGTCCAGGAGCAGTCCGATCTGTTGGTCCGTCCACTCGATCTCGGCCTCGTAGAGACACCAGGCGGCTTGAACGTCCTCGGCCTTGAGTTGGTCCAAGAAGGCGCGCTCACCCAGGTTGAGGGTGGTCTGGGTGCTGCCGTCGATCACGGGGCTGGAGCGCTCGGCGCAACGCTGCTCTTGCAGTTGTGCGGGAGAGGAGTCCCAGGGCGTGTGTGGATCGTAGTAGTGAACGAAGAGCAGGGTGGGCTGGGCCTCGCCTTGTGCGTCCAGGTGCGCCAAGGCGGCCTGAGTGACTTGGTCCGCGCCGACCTCGTAGCGCTTCTCTACGGCCCGCAGATCGTGGTCGTCGTAGACCCGGAAGCCGCGCTGCAGCCCCATGTCTGGCTCCAGGGCCGTGCTGCCCACCACCGCGATTCGGTCCCAACCCTGGGCCTCAAACTGTTCTTGGAGGAGGGGGATGCCCTCTGCGACCGGGTAGCCGTTGCGCACGATTCCAGCCCGGTGCGGGTCCAATCCCGAGAACACCGCCGTATGCGAGGCCAGTGTGGTCGCGCTCTGACTCAGGCCCCACTCCGCCACCAAGCCCCGGTCCGCCAAGGACTGAAGGGCAGGGGTCTGCGCCGGTCCGCCATAGACGCTCAGGGCATCGGCCCGGGTCGTGTCCATGCTGATCAGCACGATGCTTGGTGGTGCTCGGGTACAGGCGAAGAGCAAAGGCAGCAAGGTCAGCATGCTCGGAGGATACTGCAGGGCATGGAATTCGACCCCGTCACGACCTCTGAGCTGCCCAGTCGGGTGGTCACCGAGCTTCACCTCTTTCGCCACGGCGCCGTGGACACCGGCGGGGTGCGCCAAGCTTACGGGCACCTCGATCTGGCCTTGAGCCCCTTGGGGCAGGCGCAGCACCTGGCCCAGGTGGAGCTGGCAGCCAGCCTGCCCAGGCCAGACGGGGTGCTCAGCTCCGACTTGCGCCGCTGCTTGGAGCTTGGGCAAGCCCTCTCTGCCTGCTCGGGGCGGGAACTACAGAGTTTCTCGGCCCTCAGAGAGCAGTCCATGGGGCAGTGGGAAGGGCGGTCTTGGGGCGCGCTCTCCGCTGAAGAGCCCCAGGCCATTCAAGACTACTGGGACGACTACGTGGGCGCGCGGCCGCCCGGAGGCGAGAGCTTGGCGGATCTCTCGGAGCGCGTAGATGCTTGGTGGCAGTCTCAGTGGCCGGTGCTCCAGGGCCGCCGGTGGTGGATCGCCGGTCACGCCGGTGTGATCCGGGTGCTGCTGTGCAAGCTGCTCAACCACCCGCTGGAAGAGGCCCTGCGCTTTGCACCTGCGCGGGGCAGCTACACCCACCTGTTGTTGGCGGACGCTGGGGCGGTCGTCAATGTGCTCGGAGAGCGGGCAGCCAGACCTCGGGTGAGGGAGATGGGCTCCGATGGCCCCCGGGTGGCCCTGTCCGGGTCAGCGGGGGTGGGCAAGAGCACCTTGGGTGCGGCCCTGGCGAAGGATCTTGACCTCCCCTTCATCCCCGAAGGCATGCGCAGCCGCTTGGAGGGCGGGCTGATGCTGCACCGCTTGACCCGAGAGGAGCTGCGCGCTCTGGTTCACACCCTCTGGGAGGAGCAGCTGGAGCTGGAGGAGCGCGCAATCCGGTCCCATGGCGGCTTTGTCTCCGACCGGGGCGCGATGGACTACGCCTCTTTCTACCTGCACTACGGCTTCATTGGGCCAGAGGATGGCACCGCGAGCTTCCTCAACGCCTGCATTGCCCATGCCCGCTCCTACACCCGCACCGTGGTCCTACCGTGGGGGGCCTTGCCCCTGGTCGAGGATGGAATTCGCAGCCCGAACCCATGGATGCAGCGTGGCTTTCAGGCCCTCGTCGAGGGCATGGTGAACCGGGAGTTGCCGGCCCACAAGGTGCTCTGGCTACCAAGCCAGGTCAACGCCTTGGAGCGGCGTGTGGCGTGGATCCGCAGCGATCTGGGACTCTGAGCTAAAGCCCGGGCGCTCCGGTCCGATGCGGAGGCCCTGGAGGCCTCTATGCCTAGCCTGAGCCTTTGCTTGATTGCCAAGGATGAAGAGCAGTTTTTGTCGGAATGTTTGTCCTCGGTTCAAGGGGTCGTCGACGAGATTGTGGTCTGCGATACTGGAAGCGAAGATCGCACCCGAGAGATCGCTCGAGCGGCGGGTGCTGTCGTGGTCGAGCATCCATGGACCGGCGACTTTTCGGCGGCTCGGAACGCGGCTCTTCAAGCCTCCAGCGGCACCCACGTGTTGATTTTGGACGCTGACGAGCGGCTGATGTCCGGCGCCAAAGCGGTGCTGAGGGCGGCTCTGGAGGAAGACTGGGACCTGGCCTTGTTGCCCCTGCACAACGCCACCAGCCTGGAAGCCCGGCCTGAAGAGGTGCGCAGCGGGCGGGCAAGGCGAGGGGAGGCGGTGCTCTTGCCCCGGCTCTTTCGACGCAGCCCAGGTCTGCTCTGGGAGGGGGTGATCCACGAGTCACCGACCACGTGGTTGAAGCGCAAAGGCAGACGCATGATCGAGCTGGACGCGCACATCTTGCACCTGGGTGCTGTGCCTGAGTTGCGCCTGGCGCGCGGAAAGCGGGCCAGGAACATCGCGCTTTTGGAGCGCCGCTGTCAGGCGGAGCCCAACAATCCCCAGGTGTGGGCCTACTTGGCCGGGGAGTACCTGCATGAGGGCAGGGTGGATCAGGCCAAGGCCGCCTTGGAGAGTGGCTGGCAGGCCGCGCTCAAGCTCAAGCCAAAGGCCCGGCCGGACCTGGTTCAGCTCATCACCCTGCGCGCCCACATGCAGCTCGGGGATGATCTGGAGGGGGTTCTGAAGACCCTGGACCAGGCGCGCGCCTGGTTCGTGCAACACCCCAACTTCTGTCTGCTTCAAGCCACGGCCCTCCGTCAGCTCCCGGAGCCTCAGATCCAGCGGGCCGCCGAGCTCTTGGAGCAGGCCTTGGATTGGACGGGATCCCTCAAGCAGGAGCCCATACCGGGCGCCCGAGGCTGGGCTTCAGCCACGCAGCTCGCGGAGCTGCGCTTGAGCCTCGGAGAGCTGGACGCCGCCAGCGAGGCCATCGCGATCGCGCTGAAGGAGCGGCCCGATCTGGAACAGGCCCGACTGGCCAAGGGAGAGCTCTTCGTTCGCAAGGGCGCTGGCGCTCAAGCGCTCCAGGCCGTCGAGTCCCTCTTGGTCATGGAGCGGCCGGACCCCTGGGTCATCGCTGCTGCAGCCTGCAGCCTCCTGGGCGAAGTAGGGGACATGCAGGCCCTGCTGCGTCGAGCCGTTCAGCTTCGGGAGAAGGGCTTCGTGAATCCCGCCCGGCGCAAGATGCTGGACTCTCTGCTCTTGGAGGCCGCCCTGTACCGGGGCCAGCCGCGACCTGGAGATGGGGTGGTTGGGGCCATGGGGGCCCTCGCGGCCCGGGTTCCCGCCTTCGATGAAGGGCCCATGCTGCCCGAGGGGGCCGGAAACATCGCACTCAACGTGGTGCGGGCTGGCCATCCCGAGCTTCTGGACAGCTTCTTCGGTCCAAGAGCCGAGGCCATGCTTCCAGGCTTGGGGGAGCGGGTCACCCAGATGCTGACAGCGCAAGGCATCGAGATCCAGAACGACGGAGAGCCGGAGTTCGTGTTCATTGGGGGCGCCGGTCGCAGTGGAACCACCCTGTTTCGCGCCATGCTCAGCGCGCACCCCGGCATTCACTGTGGGCCCGAGCTCAAGCTGGTCCCCACCATCTGCACTCTGCGTGAGCAGTGGCAGCGCACCATGGGCTCCGACTTGGCGGCGGCAGGCGTCAGTGAGGAAGTCTTGGACCACGCCGTACGGGCTTTTGTCAGTCAGCTCCTAGTCGGGAGCAGCCCAGCTGGAATGCGGGTCGCGGAGAAGACCCCCCACAACCTCTTGCACATGGCCATGCTCGGCCGCCTCTATCCCCGGGCCAGATTCGTGCACGTCGTCCGGGATGGCCGCGCCGTCGCTGCTTCCTTGGTGCGTCAGCGCTGGGTTGACCCCGCCACGGGGGAGCCGATCTGGTACTGCAAGGACCTGGAAGGAGCCAGCCGCTACTGGGTAGAAGTGGTGGCCTCGGTTCGCCAACAGGCCGCACAAGTGCCTGGGCGCTACCTGGAGCTGCGCTACGAGGACCTTGTCCAGGACCCCAGATCCGCCATGCGGCACGTCCTCGCCTTTCTGGGAGAGCCCTGGTCTGAGCAGGTGCTGCGCCATCAGGACAGCGAAGTGCTGCTCTCAGAGAGGGAGGCGTCCACCGATGCGGTGAAGGCGCCGGTCAACCTTCGGGCGCTGAGTCGCTGGCGAGGTCAACTCAGCGAGGATGAGCTCCGCTCGATGGATGCGCGCGCCGAGGAGCTGCTGGAGCGCCTCGGCTACGCAGTCTAAGGACTACTCTTCCGCAGCGGTCTGCTCGCTCACCGCGTGTACTTCCTGCTCCTCGGCGACTTCCAGTTCCGCGGCGGCTTCCAGTTCCGCGGCGGCTTCTTGCTCCGCGGCGACATCTACGTCGGGGGCCAGGCCGAAGCTCTCTTCGGGCGTCTGGCTGGCCGCCTGCTCTGCAGGCTCGCTGGCCGCCTCTTGTGGCGGCGTGGCCGCTGGCTGTACGAAGGGCACCACCTTGCTGGGGGTGTAGCGCTCCTGTGAGCGCGGACGGACCAGTGCAACACCCAAGAGCAAGGCCAGAGCGCGGTCGTACTCAGGACCCAAGGCCTGGTTCGCGCTCGCGAGGGCCAAGGTGATGCTCACTGGGGTGCTGAAGCGGGCGACCTGCTCCACGCCCTTTCGCACGGCGACCAGCGTCGGACCGACACCGGGAATCAGCGGAAGGAGCGTTCGATAGGGCGCGGTGACCCGCAGGAGCTGCTGGGAGAGGTAGCCGCTTGCTGCGGTTCCACCCGCCACGGAGGCGCCAGTCCAGGCCAACCACTGCCCTCTCTTGAGGCGATTGACGTGTTTCGGATCCAGCTCGGCCAGTGCGTCCGCTCCCTCACAGCGGGTCAAGAGCTGTTCAGTCAAAGAATCCAGGCGATCCCAATCGTCGAGGGCTTCATCCAACGGAAGCTTGAGTCGCTTGGCCGTGCGATCGACCAGCTTGCCTAGGGAATCGGGTACGGCGAAGAGGCCAATCGGGGTGTGGGTTCGCCACCAGAGTGCTCGGACAAGCTTCTCAGAAAGTATGTCCGAATCTGCGTTTTCCTTTGTTGAGATTCCTGCGGACTCCAGCACTGCCCGCAGGGAAGTGGGGTCCGAACCGGCCAAAACTTCACGCACACTCTCTCTGGCAACACTCATGCTGGCTCCTGCTCGCTAGATGCGTATACCCCCTGGTACACCGCTTTCTGCCCACCTATTTCGGGCTTTGGTGGTGGCGCAGTGCCGAGGATGCGCTATTTGCAGGGCCGCGGGCCGATCAAGGCCCACCACACAACTCTCTTGGAGATGCCATGAACAAGAAGGAAATGGCCGCCGCCCTGGCCAAGCGCTCAGGTCTGAGCCAGGTCAAGGCCCTGGAAATCCTCAACGTCGTGTTCGACGCTAAGGAAGGCCTCATCGCCTCCGAAGTTAAGAGCGGCGAGAAGGTCACCATCCCCGGCTTCGGTACCTTCGGTGCCAAGATGAGTGCTGCTCGTGTGGGTACCAACCCCACGAACGGTACGAAGATGCAGATCCCTGCTCGCAACCGCGTGCGTTTTACCCCTGGTAAGACCCTCAAGGAGACCGTTGCCGGCTGATTGCTGGTTTCGGTAGCTTTGCAGACGACCCGGCCTTCAAGCCGGGTCGTCTTGCTCTGGGCCTGCATTTCTCGAGTCTGGGCGGGCGGCGCTCTCGGAGGATCGGGCCTTGCGAATCCGAGGAATGGAATCTATGGATCTTCTCGGAGGATGCATTGAAGCACCGTATCTCGCACGCCCTGGGCCTTGAGCTGGCCCGCAAAGCCACTGCACGCGCTCTAGAGTCCTATCGGGAGCAGTTCCCCGAAACGCAGCCAGAGGGCCGCTGGGTGAGCGCAGATCGTGCTGAGGTCGCCTTCACGGTCGCGGGGAAGCGTTTGAAGGGCCGGGTTGATGTTGCCCGGCAGAACATCGATATCGAACTGGATGTTCCGCTTCTCTTCCGCCCATTCCAGAACCAGGCCATGGCTGTGATTGAAGAAGAGATCGAAGCTTGGCTGACAAAGGCGCGGAACGGCGAGCTTGAGTAGTACACTGCTGCCCCCCTGGAGCGCTTCGTGATGATTCGAGCCTTTGAGCAACTGCGTGTCCCCATTGCTGTCTGCGCCAGCTTGGCCGGACTTACGATTTTGGCGGCCTGCAAAGATGACAGTGAGCCCACTGACTCCGACACCCAAGTGGAGGAGGAGGTCCGGGAAGAGCAGAACTACTTGGAGTTGGGCTGGATTGGACTGTGGGATACCGACTTTGTCGGCACCCACACCTTCTATTCCAGGGACGTGCTCAACGATCAGTATGTCTGTTTGTTCCAGTGGGAAACTGTCCCGCTCCTGGACCCGGAAGGGTCCGCCGCCTTGAACAACACCTGCGGCGAGGACGGCGCGAGCGCTTGTGGCTTCGAGTTCGTGCAGGAGATTGAGTACACCAACGGAACCCTGGCGACTGATCCACTCTCGCAGGAGATCACGGACTGCAAGACCTTCAGTCTGGCCGACGGATCTGCACTTGGGGAGACCCGGAAGTACGCCCTTGAGCAGACCCCGGTTGATGATCCCACTCGGCCGGTGCTCATGCAGTACTACGAGGCGACGGACTCGACGGACGCCGGTTGGTACGAGTTGGCTTACGCCACCTACGACGAAGGCCTCAGGTCCATCGACTACACCCGGGCATACGCCTACTACGAGTACGACGACTGAGCCTTGCCTGAGCTACCCGAGGTAGAGATCATGACCCGCAACCTGCGGGACTGGCTGGGGGAGGGACCTCTAAGCCTCGAGCTCGTCGATCCCCGTCTGCTTCAGGGGGAGCGTCCCTTTGATGCGCAGCCAGTACGACGCGTCTTTCGCCGCGCAAAGTACTGCATCGTTGAGCGGGAAGACGACGCTTGGGTCCTCCACTTTCGTATGACCGGAAAGGTGGTTCTTGAGCGCCCCGGGGGAAAGCTGAGGGCACGTCTGCTCACCTCAGGGACACCCGTTCACTTCTTGGACGCGCGCTGCCTGGGAGAGCTGCGAGTCTTGCCGCGTGCCGACTTGGAAGCACACCTTGAGTCCAAGAACCTCGGCCCGGAGCCCTTTCCGGAACGTCAAAGCGCTGCGTGGTGGTCACAGCAGCTCCAAGGTCTAAGGGGCGCCATCAAGCCAGCCTTGATGCGCCAAGACCGCATCGCCGGTCTGGGGAACATCGCCGCATCTGAGATCTGCTTTCGGGCTGGGGTGGACCCAAGCAAGCCGGTGCACCAGGTCCAGGCCTGGGAGCGCATCGCGCACGAAGCGTGGTCCTTCCTGCATCACGTCGTCGATCAAGAGAGCGGGCCTGAGATCCACTACGTGAACGAAGTTGGCAGCACCAACCCCTTCCAGGTCTACGGTCGGGAAGGGGAGGCTTGTCCCCGCTGCGGGGCTGAGATCCAAAGATTTGTGCAGAGCAGCCGCAGCACCTTCGCATGTCCCCGCTGCCAAGGCACCTGAGTTCTGCGCACCGCTTTGGCCAGTGGGGCACTACACTGAGTACGGCCTACCAAGGACTGAATGCTTCCTCTCTTGCTCGCACTGACCACAGCGAACGCCCAGTCGTCCCCGGTTCAGTGGACCTGGGCAGAGGGCAAGGTGCGAACTTGGTATGTCGAGTCCCTTGTGGTGGTGCCCAGTCCCTGGATGCTGGGAGTCTGGGGTACCCAAGGAATTGGGCGCACCGGCAAGGTTCGGCTCAGCATGGTCATGAGCTGTACTGCGGTGGACGCGAACGAGACGACGTGGGACTTGAGCTGTGAGGTTCGCGACGCTGCGATCGTCGCCGCGTCGGTGAGCGGCGAGGATCCCGCTGTCATTGAGGCTGTGGCCCAGCACTACGCCGAAGGACTCGCCCGCAGCGAGCTGCAGCTGGTCATGGGCAAAGACGGCACCTTGAGAAACGTGGACTTGGAGGGGATGTCCAAGGCCGACCCTCTTGAGGCACAAGGGCAAGAGTGGACCCGGCAGCTCATCCGTCGGGCCCTCTCGGGATTTGACGTGAGCAGCCCTCCATTGGGGGAGCCGACCTGGGTGCAGCGCGACTCGCCTTGGTCCGACTCGCCCTACGGCGGCTCTGCACCCGGAACGCTGCGCCTGATGCACGAGATGGCCACGGTGGAAGACCAACACACGGTCCGCAGCGTAGGCCGGGGGGCGTTGACCCTTCCCATCGCCGGCTCCACAGCCCCAGATGCCCTGACCGCGGGAGGGGGAACCTGGAGCATGCGGGTCTCAGCGATTGCGCGCTTCGACGAGACGGAAGGCGCGATGGTGGAGCGGAGCTGGGGGCTTTACGCCGAGGCCGGAGCGAGCGTGGGTGTAATCACGGGCCAGCCCTACCTGCTCGGTGGCTACATGCGTCTGGTCGGTGCAGACGAAGATGCACCCGACTGTGGAGAGAGCGGCCTGTGGGCGGACCACTGGAGCAGCTCTCACTCGGATCTGGCCCTGAACCTTGTCAGGGTCCAAGAGAGCCGGCACTATCACGAGGCAGGATTCCGGAGTGAACCCTATGTTTGGGCTTCAGTAGGGCCAACTTGGCATCTCCAGCATCTTCGGGAGAACGTTGAGGGCTTGAGTGTGACCTTGGGGGTGCGGCTGCCGCTGGCCCTCTCCGTCGGCGGTGGCATTCAGGCGGATCGCGCCACCAGCCTGCGCTACTTGGGATGGCCTCTCATTGAGAGGCAGGCCTTTGCCGGGGTTTGGTACGAGAGCAACTACGTGCTCAGCCCCCGGGTCGGTGTGCTCGGCGGCGCCATCGCGCGGGAGTTCCCTGGGCGGCCTGAGGGCGTCATCTACTCGCCCTTTGTGGCCTTGGATCTGTCGCTGCTCTGGCGGGCAAGGGACGACTCGTGGCTGGGTTTGCATGCCAGGGCCCCGGTCGAGGTTGGCCACCTGGTGCTCACAGATGCCGTCGGGAACGAGCTGTGGCTCGACAACACCAGCTTGGTCGTGAGCCTGGCCTGGACCCAGAAGCTCAGCGGCCGTGGCAAGAGCAGCAAGGTGCAGCGTGCGACGGTCAACGAAGGTCTGGGTCAGGACCTCTTGGAGGCAAGCATCCCACAGGCTGAGTTGCTCTCCAGTCCCACCGAATAGCGGCGGACGAAAGGAAGTCCCAGAGTGGCGAGTTGGTCCACGAAGCGTGCGCGCTCGGTCTCGGTGCTGCGGCGGTAGCCTTGCTCTCTGGCCTCGTTTACATCGATCAAGTTCAAGGTGATGGGCAAGCCATCGAGTTGGCGCTTGAGGGCGCTCACCTGGGCGGGATCGTCATTCAGACCTCCCAAGAGCACCCAGGCCAAGGTCACGCGTTCTCCGCTGCGCTCGTATCGCTCCTTCAGGGCTGAGAAGAGCTCGCTGAGTTGGTACTTGCCGGCCACGGGCATGAGCTGGGCACGCTGTTCCTGTTGGGCAGAGCTCAGGCTCACGATGAGCCGGTAGGGGTGCTGCTCGGCGGTGTAGCGGCGGATCTGAGGGACCAGACCCACGGTGCTGATGGTGATGCCGGCAGCTGGAATGCGGCCGCCGGAGGGCCGAGAGAGAACCTGACAGGCGGCAATGACTGGCTCGTAGTTGTGGAAAGGCTCCCCTTGGCCCATGAACACCGCGCCGCTGACCTGTCCCTGAGTGTGTGCGCGGACTTGAAGCCAGCAGCCCACCATCTCCCAAGCCTGCAGGTTTCGTTTCAGGCCCAGGCGGCCCGTGGCGCAGAAATCGCAGCCCATCGCGCAGCCGACTTGAGAGCTGAGGCAGACGCTGAAGCGACCGGGCTTGTGAAGGGGAATGCGCACCGCCTCCACCAGGGCGCCGTCCTCGAGGCGGAAGAGGAAGCGCAGGCTGTGGTCGACGGGATCTTCGATGGTCTCGATGACCTGCGGCAGAGACCAATGAAAGTCTCGGAGCAGCTGTGCCCGCTTGGCCTTGGAGACGGGGCGCTTCATCGCGTCCAGGTCGCACTGGCCTTCGGAGAGCACCCACGCCAGCACCCGCCTTGCTTCGGGAAGCGTGCAGTCGCTGGTCTGGGCCAACTGCTCTGGGGACATGGCCAAGAGGGAGCGCATTGGGGGCAGCTAACGTGCTGGCGGCGCCCACTGGTCGATGCGGCGGGCCATCTTCAAGTCGAGGGGGGAGAGGCCCGCGCAGTCGTGGGTGCTCAGAGTGATCTCTACCCGTCCGTAGACGTTGAACCACTCGGGATGGTGGCCCATCTCTTCGGCGAGCAACGCGACCTGGGTCATGAAGGCAAAGGCCTGCTTGAAATCAGGAAACTGCAGAGTGCGGGACAAGGACTCTGGGGCCTGTCCCAAGGTCCAGGAGCTGAGCTCCGCCTGGGCGGCACGGACCTGGTCGGCGCTGAGTTTCTTGGGCATCGAATACTCCTGGAATGGAAGGCGCCTACTTTGTGTCAGACTAAAGAGCATGTTGCTACTTCTACTGGCCTTTGTCTGGGCTCAAGAGAGTCCAGATCCGCATTTCTCCGAGTGGGAGAGTGCGCTGCCGTCCTTGAACGAGCACTCCAAGGGCCATGTGCCCACGTTGACCCAGGCGGAGCTTGAGCGTCTGCGCTCAGGTAAGACAATCGGCCGCCGCTTGGCCAGCGAGGGCGAAGTGGACGGGGCTTTGGGAATCGCGTTTATGCCCTTGAGCACCGAGGCCGTTTGGGTGGGCGGCTTGGATGACCAACACGCTCAGTTGGCGGCTGGCCTGACCGAGGTCTGGCTGCCCGGAACCAACCTTGAACGCAAGATTCTATACCAACACCTCGATGTGCCGGCGCCCTTCTCGGACCGACACTGGGTGGTTCAGATCCGGAGCAATGCGCCGCTCTATGCCGCCAGCGAGGGCAAGATCTGGGAGCGCTACTGGGATCTGGACCCCCGTCCCCTCAGCGAGTTGATGCTGGAACTCGAAGAGGGGGCCGTGGAGTTGGAGGACGATACGCTGACCACCCCCGTCAACCGGGGACGCTGGACCATCGTGCAGGTCTCCGATGGGGTCTATGTGCTCTACGAGGTCTATACGGACATTGGGGGGCCGGTCCCCGAAGAGCTGATGGTGCGCTTTGCGATGCTCAGCTTGGAGCAGTTCATGGGCACCCTTGAAGAGGTGGGCACCAAGGCTCCTGAGCACTACTCAGGCGACCACTACCTCATCCGCCGGCCAGACCTGAGTCCCATTCAGCCCGGCAGCGTGCCGAAGCTCTGAGCGCCTATCGCTTGGTGGCTTGAACCAGAATCGCGCCGCGAAACTTGTCCTGCCAGAGGCCGCGCTCTGCGTGTACCTCAAAGCCAGCTGCCTCGAGCAATTCGGTGGCGCGGGGTAGGCGGAAGGTCAGGTAGTACATGTGGAATGGCGGGTCCATCACGGCGTTTCGTGCATGGATGCTGGCGTTGAAGGCTTTGGCTGCCCAAACCCGCCAGCTCAGGGGGTCCGGCTTGCCAGAGGTGATGAACACGAAACGGCCCCCGGCTCTCAGGGCGCGGTGCACGCTCTGAACGAAGCGCTCCTCCTGCTCGCCCTCCAGAATATGACCAAAGGCCCCGAAGCAGGTCAGCACATCGAAGCGCTCCTTGAGGTCCAGGTCCAGGGCGTCGCTCTGCATCAGGCTGACTTTTGCTTGTCCTGGGGTCTGCTCCAGACGCGCCTGGGCGACGTCCAACATGCCTTGAGAGAGGTCGACGCCCAACACCTCTTCGGTACAGACCTGTTTGAGGTGCGCCAAGCCGGCGCCAGTCCCGCAGCATAGGTCCACGCCCCGAGCCACAGGACCCTGGGCTGCGATTCGGTCCTGGACCACTTCGAGGAGCGCATCGGGGGTTCGAAAGGGGGTGTATTCGAACTTGTTTGCCAGCAGGTCATAGCCCTGCGTGGTGCCTGAGAGCGCCTGTTGGGCCAGTTCGGCGAATGTGGGTCCTTGGGGATGGAACATGTGTGGCCTCCGACCAGCTAAACGCTTCAGACCCTGGCCCTATTGCGGTGAGAGTGAGCAAGAAACGCTCCGACACGTTATAGCTGCGGCCCGCCGGGACGGGTCTGTCGTGCTTTCCCGGCTGCTGGCCAGAGAGAGGTTCATGCGCAAGTTCCGGATGCAGTGCCCCAAGTGTGGGTCTCACAACCTAGACCTTGAGCGGGATTACCGTGGCAGTTCTGCCCGTGGTCCCCACCAGGTTCAACTGCACTGCTTTACTTGCGGCAAGGTCATCTATGGGGAGAAGGCCGTTCAGGAAGAGTATGAAAAGCAGTTTGCTGAGTGGGAATCCACCCAGCGCAGCTTGCCTGCTGAGCGCCCCCGTCCTGCCGCAACACCCGCTCCGCTGGTTCGTCCAGTCGTAGCCAAGGTGGTTCCGGCCGAAGGGGACAAGCAGAGCGCTGCCGCGTCTGCTCCGGTTCCGGCCGTCGCAGAGGGTGCAACCCCCGAGTGGTGGACCTGGCCGCATCAGGACATCACCGTGGATCACAGCCCACAGCCTCCGGGCTGGGAGAAGTGCGCCTGGGAGACCTGCAAGCGCGGTCGTCGGCCCAGGAGCAAGTATTGCTCACGCAACTGTTCGAACAAGAACGCGCGCAGTCGCCACGCCCGACGCAAGAAGGACTAGAACAAGGCAAACAGGGCTTCAAGAGCTTAGGTTGTTGGTGTAAACTTCCGGACCGACTCCCTGGAGCTCATTGTGTCTTTGTCCCTGCTTGTCCTTGCCTCCGCTGTTCATGCCGCTCCTCTGGATTCGGCCTTCGAGCAGGCCGCTGAGACCCACAAGGTTCCGGCGCCGCTTCTGATGGCGCTCGCCTTCGAGGCGAGCCACTTTGACGCGCAGGCGGCCAGCGCTTGGGGAGGCTACGGCCTCTACGATTTCCGCGAAGACAACGAGAGCTTCGGTCCGGGCATCGAGCGCGTCAGCGTTCTGCTCGGAGAGTCTCCCGACGACATCATGGCCTCGCCTGAGCTGCAGATCCAAGGGGCCGCCGCGCTCCTGGCGTGGCACGCAGAGGGGCAGCTCGGTACGCTGCCAGAACAGGACGAGCTCAGCGAATGGGCGCCGGCTGTCGTGGCCTTCTCTGGACGCCAAGAGCCTGAGCATCAGGCGCTCTTCGTCTCCTACATCTACGAGCTGCTCGAGGACGGCATCTACGCGGCCGAGGCCAAGTTGCTCCCCCAGGAGCATGTGCACAGCATCGATGCCTTGGGGCAGCTGGACATGGTCTTGCCGCCGCCCTTGGCCAGCACGGACTACGCCGGCGCGGTCACTTTCACCTCGGCCCACAGCAGCAACTACAGCAACTACAGCCGTGGCTCCTCAGACATCAACTACGTCGTCATCCACACCGTTCAGGGCAGCTACTCGGGCTGCATCAGCTGGTTTGGAAACAGCTCGGCGAACGTGAGCGCGCACTACGTCGTGCGCAGCTCCGATGGCCAGGTCACTCAGATGGTCCTGGAAGAGGACGTGGGCTGGCACGCGGGCAACTGGACTTACAACGAGCAGTCCGTCGGGATTGAGCACGAGGGCTACGTCGATGACCCTGGCAAGTGGTACACCACGGCGATGTACACGAGCTCGGCTGCGTTGACTGCGGATATTGCCCGCCGAAACTCGATTCCACTGGATCGCTCTCACATCATCGCGCACTACGAGGTGCCGGGTGCGACCCACACGGACCCTGGCTCCGGGTGGGACTGGTCTGGCTACATGGCGCTGGTCGGTGGAGACGCCGACATCTCGGACGCCACCCTGCTCGGTGTGGTCGCCGACGGGGACATCTACAACGGCGAGCGCCTGGTTGGCGCGACCGCCAAGCTGGTCGAGACCGGCGAGACCGTGACGGTGGACGCCGACGGCTACTACCGCTTCACCAAGCTCTCTCCCGGCGAGTACACGGTTCAGACCTCCTTCGACGGCTACGAGCAGGGCTCCTGCACCCAGACTGTGGAGACCGGCTCGGGCAACTGGTGGTGCTCCATCGCGATGGAGCCAGGTGGGCCCGTAGACACCGGACCTGTGGACACTGGACCGGTTGATACGGGACCCGTGGACACCGGCGAGCCCGACACCGACCTCGATGGCGGCGCCGTGCCTCCTCCCGGTGAACGGGTTGCCTTGGGCTGCGCCTCTATGGGGGGCGGTCCTCTGAACGCGCAGGGCGGACTTGGCTTGTTGGCCCTGGCCGGTGTGCTCTTGCTTCGACGTCGACGCAGCTGATGCTCTCATTGCTTGCGGTGGGAGTGCTCGGCTGTGCAGCCCGTCAGGCGGAGCCTGAGCCCTTGGTGTCCTCGGGGCAGCACGTGGTCGCTGAGCTGCCGGCGAACGCGATGCTTCCGGAGCGCGAGAGGATGCTGGCGGTGCTGGATCAGGCAAACCCAGCCTTCCAGGCCTGCTACACCCAGGCCTTGGCCCGAGACCCACGGGCTTACGGCCAAGTCACTCTGCGCATCGTCTTGGACGCGACGGGCCAAGTTCAGCAGGGGGTCGCTCTGCTCTCCACCCTCGGAGATGCAGACGCCGAGGCCTGTGTAGAGCAAGCGGCTCAAGCACTGGACTTCCCTGCGCCATCTCGGCCCGGTCTGGCCATGCGCTATCCGGTGGTCTTCACCAGCCAGCTCACCCCGCCCGAGGTCACCCGGGCCCTGTTGCTCAACAATGGGCTGTTGACCCTGGAAGAAGAAGAGGCCGCCCTGCAAGAGGCGGCCCAAACTGGCGAGCCCTTGGAGAAGGGCTGGGTAGAGACTTGGTAGGCCAGTCTCCCTGAGTGTCGGGCCCGAAGGCCCAGCGAACCCTTAGTCCAGGAAGCAGCTCAGCTTGTCTTCGCTCTCGCCGCGGTTCTGACGCAGCTTGCGCAGGGCCTTGATCTCGATCTGGCGGATGCGCTCGCGGGTGAGGTGGAACTGGCTTCCAATCTCTTCGAGGCTGTAAGCGTTGGGCTCACCCAGGCCGTAGCGCATGCGCAGGACCTTCTCCTCGCGTGGGGTGAGGGTGCACAGCACGTGCTCCATCTCTTCGGTCAGGCCCACGCACTCAATGCGGCTGGAAGGCGCCACGTTGTTTGGGTTGGCGATGAAGTCCTGAATGCTGGAGTCGGAGTCCTTGGTCACTGGAGCGTCCAGGGACATGGGCTCACGGGTCAGGCGCATCAGAGGCTCAAGGTCGGCCAGGGGCGTGTTGAGCTCCTTGGCCACTTCACCGAGGGTGGCCTCGCGTCCCAGGCGCTGAAAGAGCAGCTTCTGGGTCTGGTGGACGCGGTTGACGACCTCCAGCTTGTAGATCGGGATGCGGATGGTGCGGATCTGGGACTCGATGGCCCGGATGATGGACTGACGAATCCACCAGCTGGCGTAGGTCGAGAACTTGAAGCCGCGGTCCGGGTCGAACTTCTCAACGGCCTTCATCAGACCGATGTTGCCTTCCTGAATCAGGTCGGCGAGGGGCAGGCCACGGTAGCTGTACTGCTTACCGATGGAGACCACCAAGCGCAGGTTGGCGTTGATCAGGGCGACCTTGGCCAGCTCGGACTCGGGTCCACCTTCACGAACGCGGCGAGAGACTTCGATCTCATCGGCGCGGCTGAGCAGGGGAATGGACCCCATGCGCTTGAGGTACTTGTTCAGCAGCTGGTTGGCGACCGGGTCAGTGGCTCGGCTCTTCCGTGGGCTGGCAACCATGTACAACTCCTCTGGGGTTGGTCCTATTGACAGCAAGTCGCGTGCCAGGGTGGCGCTCAGTCAGCAATGACGGGCTGTCAAAGGCTTGTGATGGGGACTTGGACACCACTGGGCCTCTGAACCGTGACATCCATGTCGCGATGCTTTGGGGCCCTTGACAGGCCTTGAAGTACGGGAATTTCGACGGTGTTCAAAATTTTTGAACATGTTGTCGGAATCGGATCCGGCCCGATGCAGCTTTAGGGGGCACCCAGTCTTTGGTGCCTTTTCCTATCGCTAAGGTCTTGGACCACAGCCTCGCGGCCGGGTTCCACCTTTACTCCGCGAGCAGGTCCTCTTCTCGGAGCATGCCGGTGGCCTGCCTCAGAGCGAGGGCTGGGTCGTCAGCGTCGGCCGTCAGCTCGCCCACCCGCTCAATGAAGGCCAACAGGTCTCCATCTTGTTCAGCGAGCAGCGCGGCGAAGACTTGCTCGTCGGTGTTGTAGGTCTTGAACTGCACCAGGCGGGCGTTGTTCCACGGGTCCTTCTGGATGTAGGTCAGGTAGGCCTCGTGGTTGTTCAGGGGGGCCGCTTGGACCTGCTCAACCAAGCCGGTGCTCAAAATCTCCGCTTTGCGCGCCAGCTTGGCCTCGTCGCTGAGGGCAGGGTCCATGTAGACCGCGTCCAAGTCCGCGTAGGTCTCGTGGAGCACGTCCCGGAAGACCGATCGGTCCTGCTTCCTCTGAATCGCAGCGAGCAGGGCCGGGTCGTGGTGTCCGCGCCTTGCCTGCAGATAGCGCATGGCGGCGACCTCCCCGACGAAGTTGGCGTAGGACTCGTTGAACTGCACCGAACCGGGCACCCAGAGGGTGGCGTGGGCCAGCTCGTGTAGGACCGTGTCGGCGAGGCGGTAGTCGTCCCAGGTCAGCATGTCCGGCAGGATGGGGTCTTTGAACCAGCCCAGAGTGGAATAGGCACCGGCCGTTCGCACGTAGACGTCCAGTCCCTCCTCGAGGAGTTGGCCTTCCAGCTTGCGGGCGTCCTTCTCGCGGAAGTAGCCCAGGTAAGGGAAGCGACCGACGATGGGAAACCACCAGGTCTTTGGGGTGAAGGCCAGAGGTTCGCACCCGGTCACGTTCCAGATGGTGCGTTCCCACTTCCACGCCAAGGTCTCGTAGTTGTCCGTTGCGCTCAGGCCGATCTCTGCGCCGTAGGCCTTCACATCGGCGATGAGATCCAGGCGCTGAAGCTCGGCCGCGTTGAGCAGCTCTTGCTCACGAAGCTCTTGGACCGGCTCCCGAGAGTGGAGGAGCTCCGCCTGATAGTAGCCGCTGCTGATCAGGTATCCCACCTTGCAGCCTGGGATGAAGCAGAGCGCAGCGCAGAAGCCCAAGGCACCCAGGACCTGCTTTGTGCGTCGCTGCATCTTCTACCTCCGTGGGGGATTAGGCTACAGGCCATTGGTTGACGTAAGCCACCTCGCCGGACACCATCATGCCCGGGAAGTAGCCAGTTAGGGAGCGCGCTTGTTTGAGCTATTGCAGAGCGGTGGGGCCATCATGGCCGTCATCTTCGTCTTCTCGCTGGTCGGGCTCGCAGCCTTTTTCGAGCGACTCTTTGCCCTTCGCCGGGGGCGCGTTGTGCCCGAGAGCGTGCGGGTAGAGCTGCTGGAGTTGGTGCGTCAAGATCGCTTGGCCGATGCCATCACCGCCTGCCGCAAAGACGACGGTCCACTGGGTCGCATCGTCGAGGTCATCGTGTCCCACGCGGGGCAGCCGCGGGCCGAGGTCAAGGAGCTCGCCGAAGAGGTAGGCCGCCGCGAGAGCGCGGAGCTGGAGCGCTTCACGGGTGTGGTTGGCATCGTGGCCAGCGTGGCGCCTCTGCTGGGCCTGCTTGGAACGGTCTGGGGAATGATTCAGACCTTCGACGTCATCCAGGCCAACGGCATGGGCGACATCGGCCGCATGGCGGGGGGCATCTCCACGGCGCTCGTGACCACATTCGGTGGCCTCTCTGTCGGAATCCCTGCGCTGATGGGCCACCGCTACCTGCTCAGCCGCGTGGACGAGCTGACCCTTGAGCTGGAGGAGGCCTCCCTCTTCATCCTGGACAACCTGGGCCCCAAGGCTGACAAGGGATGAATTTCAAGCGCCAGCGCCGGGAGGAGACCCGGGTGGACGTGACCCCACTGATCGACATCATCTTTCAGTTGGTGCTCTTCTTCATGGTCTCGACCACCTTCATCACCGCACCGGGGATTCAGGTGGATCTGCCGCGCTCCAGCGCGCAGGAGATTCTCCAAGACAGCTCGGACGTGAACATCTGGATGACCAACCAGGGCGAGGTCTTCGTGGACGAGGCCCCTGTGGACTGGGCGACTCTGGATGAAAAGCTCAGCGCAGCGAGTGCAGATCCGCAGACCTTGGTCATCATCAAGGCCGACACGGATGTGGAGCACGGACGGGTGGTTCGCGTGATGGATCTGGCCCGCTCCAAGGGGTTGAACCGGCTCGCGATCGCCACCGACCCCGGTGATGGAAGCGAAGTCAGCCAATAGCAAGGATCCCGGCCTTGACGTGGCAAGATCACTTGCTACGGTAGGGGTGTGAATCGGCCCTCTTCAGTGACCACGACCATGCTGCGCCGCCTGCTCCTGGGCGCGGTGCCATTTACCGTCATGGGTGCCGTGGTGCTGATGACCATTTTTGGCGACCATGGCTTGGTCCGGCGGCATGAGCTGCGCCAAGAGATGCGCGCCGTAGATGCCCGTGTGGACGAGCTTCGCGCAGAGAACGTGGAGTTCCAGCGGCAGATCGACATCCTGGAGAAGCACCCCGCTGGGGTACGTCGCCTCGCGGCAGAAGAGCTCTTGATGGCCCCTCCGGGGTCGACCATCTACCGCTTCGAGTCAGAGTAGGCCGGGCAACGCGCCGAGCTGAGCCTGCCTTACACATCTTTTTGCCAAGATGACTTTGCAAACCGCAGACCTTTTTTGAGGTCGGTACGGGAACACCCAAGGAAGGTTTCCCATGCCCCGCTCTCTCTCGCTGCTTGCTCCTCTTCTCCTCCTCAGCCTGGCGGCTTGCAACGAGGAGCCCACCGGCGTGATGTCGGAGCTGGAGACACCAGAGCCCACAGACCAGGCTGAAGCACCCCCAGCCGAGGCAGCGACCCAGCTCGCAGAAGCTGGCGAGTCGAAGCGGCAGACGGCCACTGGGGCGGACGCCGAGCCGGAGGTCACCACCGCCTTGGAGGTCGCTGACAAGAAGGACTCTGCTGGACTCAAGTCCGAGGAGGCGGTGGCCATCGATGGGCTGCTCCTTGGATCTCGAGGCATTGGAAGCGGCGGGCTGGGGTCCAGAGGGACCGGCGCCGGCGGCGGTGGAATGGCAGAGGGACTCAGCGGACTTGGAACAAAGGGTCGCGGCGGGGGGCAAGCCTACGGAATGGGCTCCGGCCCCAGCGTCTCCGTCAAGAGCGGCTACTCGGTGGCCGGAGGGGTCGTAGGCGAGGTGCAGGCCCCTGACCGCGCTCGGGAGCCGAACGCCGCCAACACAGAGGGCTACGTCAACTACGGCACCAACGACATGACCCTGGTCGAGGGCGACCGCTTCAGCACCTTCGCCGTAGACGTGGACACAGCCTCCTACGCGATGGCACGCAGGAAGCTCAACGAAGGCCTGCTGCCCGACCACGCCTCGGTGCGCGTCGAAGAGTTCGTGAACGCCATGGAGTACGGCTACAAGGCGCCCGCCCAAGGCGGTGACGCGCCCTTCTCGGTCTTTATGGAGGCCGCGCCCTCACCTTGGGAGCCCAGCCACCATGTGATGCGGGTCGGGGTCCAGGGAATGGAGCTCACCGAGCGTCCTCCGGTGCACCTCACCTTCCTGGTCGACACCTCTGGATCGATGAGCCAGGCAGACAAGCTCCCCCTTGCCCAAGAGGCCTTGATGGAGCTGGTGGAGGGCCTGGGGCCACAGGACACGGTCGCGCTGGGCACCTACGCCGGCAGCACCCAGATGATTCTCGGACCCACTCCGGCATCCCAGGGCAGCACCATCAACGAAGCCATCGGTCGCCTGCGCTCCGGCGGCGGTACGGCAATGTCCAACGGCATGGAGATGGCTTACCAGATGGCCAGCGAGAGCTACGTTCACGGTCATGAGAACCGGGTCATCGTGCTCTCGGACGGGGACGCGAACATCGGCCGTACCAGCCACGAGGAGATCCTGCGCACCGTTCAGCACCACGCCGAGGAGGGCATCACCCTGACCACCGTCGGCTTTGGCATGGGAAACTACCAAGACGCCATGATGGAGCAGCTGGCCAACAAGGGAGACGGAAACTACTTCTACGTGGACACCGCCAAAGAGGCCCACAAGGTCTTTGGTGAGGACCTGGCCGGCACCCTGGTGACCATCGCCAAGGACGTGAAGATCCAGGTGGAGTTCAACCCCGACGCCGTCATTGGCTACCGTTTGGTGGGCTACGAGAACCGGGACGTGGCGGACAAGGACTTCCGCAACGACCGCGTCGACGCAGGTGAGATTGGCTCCGGTCACGCTGTCACGGCGCTCTACGACGTGGTCCTCCGGGATGGCGCTGAGGACATGGAGTTGGCGACGGTTCGCCTGCGCGCCAAGAAGCCCGGTCCTGACAGCGCAGCCAAGGAATGGGCCACCACCTTCTCGCCTGAGCACATGCACTCCGAGCTGGCCAGCGCCAGCTCCAGCCTCCGTTTGGCGGTCGCTGTGGCCTCTTTCGCTGAGCTCCTTCGCGGAAGCCCCTACGCCGCCGAGATTCGCTACGCCGAGGTCTTGAAGCTGGCCAAGGGAGCCACTCTGCGCGGGGAGCCGGAGCACGCCGAGCTGCTCACGATGATCGAGACTGCCGCGCGCCTCTCCGGTGATGCACCAGGCGGCTTGGTCTCTCGTTGAATCCCTGCGTGGCGGACTCCTGGATGTGCTAGCGTTGTGCATCCAGGAGGTGGCCATGCCCCGCGAGCAACTCAAGAAAGACCTCGAAGAACTCCAGCAAGAGCTGGAGGGTATGAACGACATGGATGATGAGCTGCGCGAGCAGCTCCAAGGCATCTCCGGTCAGATCGACCGACTGACGGAGGGGGAGGAAGAAGGGCCCATTGAGGAGCTGATGGAGCAGGTTGAAGAGCGCGTGCTGGTCTTCGACGCAAAGCACCCTCAGATCTCCGGAATTCTCAAGCGCATCGTCTCCGCGCTCGAGGCCATTGGGGCATAGCAAGCGCTTTCTCAGTGAACAGATTGACAGCTGAACACCTATGCAGTAGATCTTGTCTACAGTATGGGAACGCACATGGAAGATCTGTCGCCACGCCAGCAAGAAATCCTCGAGTTCATCGCGACGAGCGTGGACCAGAGAGGCATCGCGCCGTCTTACCGGGAGATTGGGGACGCCCTGGGCATCAAGTCCACCAATGGGGTCGCAGACCACATCAAGGCTCTGACCCGCAAGGGATACGTGGAGCGGGTTGGTGGAGCGGGCCGGGCTCGTAGCCTTCGGCTCACGCAGCGAGCCAAGGGCGCCTTTCACGATGAGAGCACCGTTGGCATCGCCGTCCTGGGGCGAGTCGCTGCAGGCTCTCCGACTTTGGCGATTGAGAACGCCGATGAGATGGTGCGCGTGGACCGCAGCCTCGTTCCAGCAGGTGTGACCTGCTTCGGCCTGCGGGTACATGGTGAGTCCATGATCGAAGACGGCATCCTGGATGGGGACATCGTCATCATCAAGGACCAAAAGACGGTGCGGAACGGCGAGACCGCTGTTGTGTTGGTGGACGAGGAGGCGACGGTCAAGCGCTTCTTCCATGAGCAGGGCCGCATCCGCTTGCAGCCTGCCAATTCCTCGATGGAGGACATCATCGTGGACAGCACGCACAACGTGCAGATTCTGGGCAAGGTCATCGCCTTGATTCGGCCTCACATCCACTGAGAGAGAACGGGGGAGGGGCCAAAGAGGTAGTCTCGCTTCATGGAGCCCTCGGACATCTCTGATCTGGATCTCGGCGCCAGGCCAGGCTTGCGCAGGGGCCTTTGGGCTGAGACCGCGGTGACCATGGCAGCTGGGGCAGTGGGCATGGTCCTGCTCAATGCTGCGCTCTTCTGGCTCTTGGGCACCCAGCTTGAGCTGGAGCGCCGCCAAGAGCTCACCCTGGCCTCGGCTTCGGGCTTGGCGGCTCAGATGGGCATGGCCCAGAACGCGCAGCAGCAAAAGGAGATCTTGGGGGCGTACTCCGCTCCTGGCCTCAACTTAGAGCAGCTCTGGCTGCAGAGTGGGAACGGGGACGTGGTGGTTGAAGTTGGGGCATGGCCGGAGACGCCGGATGCGGGGCTCAAGGCGGCGCTGAACATGGAGCGCGAACACGTCGAGGTTCAGCGACGTCAGCATGTGCAGGTGACGGTCCCGGTCAGTGGGGGGGGCGCGCTTCGCATGCAGGTCGGGCTGGATGGACATGGCATGGTCAGTCCGGGCTTGGGCTTGGTGTTGAGCTTCAGCTTGGGCTCCGGGATGGTCTTGGCGCTCGGTGGCTTTGTGTTGGTTCGCCGTAGGTTGATCCTGCCAATTCAAGAGATCACTGCGACCACGGAGCGCATCGCTGGGGGGGCCTTTGGACACACCTCGGAGCTCAAGGCGGCTCGTGAGCTCGGCGACTTGGCTGGCGCGCTGAACGTGCTCAGCGTCTCTTTGGCTGGGTATCGGGCACGGACCCGGGCACAGGTCTCAGATCTGGAGCAAGCGAACCAGGAACTCCGGGCTGCTCAAGAGGAGTTGATCCGCGCGGCCCGTTTGGCGAGCGTTGGCGCCCTTGCCGCTGGCATCGCCCACGAGGTGGGCAACCCCTTGGCTGCGGTCGTCGGGTACGTCGAACTCTTGGCCGATGGGGTGGGGGACGAGGGTCTGGAGAAGGACTTGCTGGCGCGCACCCAAAAGGAGGTGGGCCGCATTCACGGCATCATTCGAGAGCTTCTGGATTACGCCCGTCCAAAACCAGGCCGCAGGGTGGAGCGCTCGCCCCAAGAAGTCCTTCAGGACGCCTTGGACACGGTGTTGCCGCTGCCAGGCTTTCGAGAGATCGAGCTGAGTGCAGAGGCCTCACCCGAGCTGCCGCTGGTGGTTGAAGAAGAAGGGCGGCTTCATCAGGTGCTGTTGAACTTGCTCCTCAATGCCCGGGACGCTCTGGACGGTCCAGGCGAGGTTCGCCTCCAAGCCGTGCTGCAAGAAGACGGATTGCTGCGCTTCTCCTGCATGGACACTGGACCAGGTTTCTCTGAGCAGGTCTTAGACCAAGTCTTTGAGCCTTTCGTGAGCACCAAGGCTGCTGGAAAGGGAACCGGCCTGGGTTTGGCGACCTGCCAGCGAATCGTCGAGTTGGGGGGTGGGCAGATCCAGGCGCTGAACCGGCCCGAGGGTGGCGCCGAGCTGCGCTTTACTTGGCCAGCGGCCGATTGATGGAGTGGCTCGCGGGGGCGCTTCCCTGGGGACTGGGCTTGCTCATGGCCGGGGGCGCGGCGTTTCGGCTCCGAGCCCTTCGTCCAGACTGGATGCACGCTCTGGTGCTGGCTGTGGCGTTGACCGTCTCTGCGGTGCTGATGCCCCTCGCGCGCGTCGAGACACTGGGGCATGAGGCGGAGTACCTGGAGATTCTGCTTGGCACCCGTGGACTGGATGCCGGGAACGCAGCCCGTATGCCTGCGATGCAGTGGCTGCTCTGGTGCATGGAAGGCCTTGGCTTGGGCCAGAGGGCCGCGCTGGCGGTGAGCCTGCTCTCGGGTGCCCTGGCTTGTGTGGCTTGGGCTGCAGCCCTCGGGCGCATGCATGGGCGCTGGGTCGGCCTCGTCGCGGGCCTAAGTTTGGCGCTCTGGGGGAACCTCGCGGCGTGGTCGAGTTCTATCTACAACGTGGTGCTTCCCTTCTTCTTCGTCTGTGTGGCCTTTTGGGCGCTGAGTCTGCTCATGGATGGGGAGGACCCTCTGGGCGCCGGGCTGCTCGCGGGAGCGGCCGCCGGACTGGCCGTCGCGCTGCGACTGGACACCCTTTGGGCGGCGCCTGCTGGCTTGCTGTTGGTGGTGCTCAACAGGCCCAAGGCTGCGGCCCGGTGGGGGCCAGGGCTGCTCGTTGGGGCGCTCATTGCGCTCGGCTCACTCCTCGCTGTGCGCGGCACGGGGGAGCTTCCTGGGAGCGGGGAGTGGCTCGGGAGCTTCCGCATGAACAGCGCGCTCCTCGTCTACTTTGAGCCCTTTCAACGTCTCTGGGTGCTGCCTGCTGTGCTGATCGGGGCTGGCTTGGGACTACGCGCCAAGTGGCGGACTTGGATTCCGCTCTGTGCGCTCGTGGTGAGCGTGCACTTGGCCATGGCTGGGTTCAATGACTACGGCTCCCGGCACTTGCTGGCTGCTGGATTGGCTTTGAGCGCTTGTTTGGGACTCTGTTCCACCCAGCGATGGGCTTGGTTGCCCTTGGGGGTCGCCGGCCTGGGGTTGGTGGCCTCGCTGGTGGACACAAGGCAGCGTTTTTATGCCTCCGAGGAGCACTTTGCTGAGAGCGTACAGTCAGACTTGCCCCAGTGGAGCCTCCAAGACCTTGGGGACTGTGCGCTCATCACCGAGGACGAGCGGGTCGCGGCGGAGGGGGAGCAGCTCTCGCACTTCAATCTCTGGGACCCCGAAGAATTTGCCGGGCTGCAGGCGCAACACGGCTGCGTTCTCTGGCTCATGGGAGTTCAGGACTACCGTTGGTCGTCCCTCGCTGTCCGAGACCGCGCGATGCGGGTGGAGCGCCTGTATGACCTGGAGCCTTTGGCCGTGGTGAGCAACTCAGAAGACGGCTACGTTGCTCTCGTCTTGCGGGTAGGGCGGGCGCGACGCTGGCCCTCGGCGACTCTCGTGCGCACACTTCCATGACCACCCTGGCTTCATGAACGATCTGCAACGCATTCTGGAGGCGCTCTCCGCCCTCAAGCGCCGTGAGCGACGCTTGTTGCTTCTGCGCGCGCTGGGCGTGTTGTTGGCGACCTTGCTCCTGCTCTGGCTGGGGGCAATGGGGGCCGCCGGCGCGGGGATCGATCGAAGCAGCGCCCGCATGCTGGTCATCCCAGCGCTCTTCCTTCTCTTCGGCGGGGCGGCCTGGTGGCTTCGCTCAGGTTGGGGCGCTGCGGCAGATCTGGAGCACCAAGCGCGTCGTGTGGCGCAAGCGGCCCCTCCACTTCGCGGATTGGTTCAGGTCTTGGCAGAAAAGCCACTGGGCCCAGAGCAGGGGCAGAGCGCCTCCATCCATCAGCTGCTGGTCGACAACGTCACGGACGGGCTGCGGCGCCTGGACGTGGCCTTGGTTCATCCCCACAGGCTCTGGGGCGCCGTTGGCTCCTTGTTTGTTGCGGTGATTCTCTTCGGCGTGGGCTCGGCCATAGCCCCCATGGGGGCCATGCAGACCTTGGCCTGGCTGGCCGGAGGGAGTCCGCCTCCTCAGGTGGCCTCGCTGGACACGCTGGATTCACAGCTCCCCCCAGTGCGGGTCGGAGATGTGAGCCTTCGCTATGAGTACCCGGCGTATACCGGCCTCCCTCCGCTCACTGTCGACAACTCCAACGGAGAGGTTCACGGCCCGCCTGGCACGCAGGTCTTCGTCTCCGGTCGAACGGAGGACCGCTTCGACTCGGTCCTGATCCAGTCCTACGATCTGCCCCCTGAGCCCACCGAGATGGGTGAACAACGCAGCTTCCAGGGCAGCTTTGTCATCTTGGAGGATGGCACCTGGCGCGCACTCTTTCAGCGTGGAGCGGAAACCCTGAGCAGCGGGAGCTTTCCAATTGTTCTGGAGCCCGATGACCCGCCCATCGCGGAGCTCAGCGCGGAGGCGCGCGTGCTGGACGTGGACATGGACACCCCCTTCACCCTGAGCTGGGCGGCCAGGGATGACTTTGGGCTGACGCGTGTCCAACTCATGAATGGCGGCAGACCGTTGAAGACCTTGGCCGAGCCCACCCTCGCCTCCAGGGAGGAGCGTGGAGAGCTGACGGTCACGGCGGCAGAGCTGGGGCTTCGGCCGGGCTCGGACAACGTGCTGCGCATCTCAGCCATCGACAACGATGGTGTGCTCATCCCCAAGCCGGGGCTCTCTGGGCCTGTGCGCGTTCGTGTGCTCGGGGATGCAGAGGAGCAGCGGCGCGAGATTCGCTACCGCAAGGAGCTGCGTGACGCGCTGGTCTTGGTCCTGGCTCCCTTTGTCCTGGATGAGCACCCCCTGGGGGATACGCCTGATGCGCTCGGCGCATGGGCACGCCCCGCTGCGGAGCGCTTTGAGCCTCTGAACTTGCTTGTGGACAGCAACTGGCAGGGGGACGACCTGCGAACCCTTGAGGGCCGCGTGATTGAGGAAGTACAGGGGGAGGCCAGCTCCATGCTGCGCTTTGCGATGGAGCTCAGCGTTCAGGATGGGGAGCTGGATCCACAAGACCAGATCGCCCTGGATGAACAGCATGAGAACCTCATCGCCATCCTGGAGACCTACGTGCTGATGCTGGACCGCATCGTGCGCGCGCAGGGAATGGGCCTGTTGGACGAGGAACTCAACGGGCTGATCGACCAGACCCGGGTCGCTCAGCGAATGGCCACCTACCAAGAGCCGGATCCGCTCAAGGAGCAGATCGTAGAGCTCAACGCCGGGATTGAAGCGCTCGACGAGCTTGCCAAGACCCTGGACAGTGGCGCCATCACTGGCATGGTCTCTCAGAGTGTTGGAGACCTTCGTCAGCTCTACGCAGCGGCCGAGCGCGCCCGAGCAGAGGGGGAGTTGGAGCGTTCCGCCGAGCTGCTCGGTTGGAGCGCCGATGAGCTGGAGCGCCTCCAGTCCAACCTCGCGAGCTGGCGTGGCGGCCTCGAGGCCATGACGGAAGGGGAAGGGGACGAGCTCAGAAAGCTCATCGAGGAGCTGGAGCGTCTGGAGACCGCCGAGCGTGAGCTGCTGGCCCAGACACAGGCGGTGCGCGACCTCAACGGGACGAGTGACGTTCAGCTGAGCAAGACCTGGGTGGAGGTTGAGCGCTTGGCAAGGAGCTCCTTGGAGCGGACCCGGAATGTGGTCTCCAAGCCCGCCCGCCGCTCCGACTACGAGGACAGAGTGCTCCAGGGCAGCCAAGACTCTGCAGAGCGCCTCTTGGACGCCGTCGCTGCGCGAGATCTCCGTGGCGCTCGATTGGCCGCCGACGCCAGCAGCCGTGCCATTCAGGATGCTGCCGTTGGCATGCGCTTTTACGAGGGCGATCCAGGAAACGTCAGCCAGCTCGACCAAGCAGGCGACGAGGCCCGCCAGGTGCGCCGGCTCTTGGACGCCATGGACCTGGCCTCGGTCACGCGGGACCCGGTCCTCACCGGCAAGCTTGAGAAGCTCCTGCCCAAGCAAGAGACCCTGAGCACTGAGACCAAGGCGGTGCAACCCCGGGCCGCCAAGATCGCCAAAGACCTGCCCATGGGCGCGCCGGGTCTAGAAGAGAACTTGGACGCCGCAGTGCGGGAGATGGCCAGAGCGGAGCGGGCGCTGGACAGCGGACGTCCCTTTGCGGCGGAGGGAGCGGAGGAGGCCGCCGCCGACCGCATCGAGTTGGCGCTTCGTGCCCTGGAGCAGGCTGCGTCCATGCAGAGTCAGATGCAGAACGAGATGGGCTCGGGCAAGCCAGACAATGATGAGGAAGCAGAGGGCGAGGGCGGCGAGGAGTGGAACAAGGAAAACAACCCAGAGATGGAGTTGCCAGAGCCCGAGCGGGATGTGGACATCGCCCGCTACCGGGAGCAGCTCATGCAGGGCATGGAGGGTGAGGTGCCCGAAGAGTATGAAGCGCTCAAGCGGAGGTACTATGAAGAACTCGTTCGTCAGTAGTTTCCTTGGATTTGCGGCGCTTGCTGTTGGCCTTTTTGTCGCCCCTCCAGCCCGCGCTGCGGAGGTCGACAAGGGCTTTCGCTGCCTCAAAGAAGTGAACCTGAGCTGCGCAGTCGATGTCGCAGAGAGCCTGGGGGACGACCCCACGAGCACCCTGCTCAAGGCGCGCGTGGCCTTTCATCAGGGGGACTTTGAGCGGGCCGCTGAGCTCTCCGGAAGCATCTTGGACCAAGCCTCAGCGGTGGACATGGAGGTTCTGCGGCCAGCGCTGCCACCGCGCTTGAGCATTCCCCTCGAGGACCTGAGCCCAGGGCGCATCGCACGCTACCGGAGCATCGGCGTGCCCATTCCCGCCGCCGACGCCGAGGACCCTGCTGTCATCCTGCAGATGGGGGTGGACGCAGCCGGCGACTTTGAGCTTCTGCGCGCTTGGATGGAGCGGGAGCACGACCTCTTCCTGGCCAGCGTAGAGGCGGCGGAAGGGCTGGTCGTCACCCGCCAAGGCAACGTTGAGGTGCTCCACCATCCCGGAATTGAGCGCATCTTGGTGCAGGAGGCGGCAGAGGCCATCACCCTAGCCCAGGAGCGGATCTCGCCCCTGCTGGGGGGGCAAGTTCCCGGCGTGGTGCGCGTAGAGCTCTACCCGAACCGTTCGGACTTCATCGCTGCGACCGGGCTGCCCAAGTCCTCGGTCAACACAACGGGGGTTGTTGCCATCAGCAAGTGGAACCGCTTGCTCCTGATCAGCCCCCGGGCCCTTGGGGATGGCTACGGGTGGCGGGACACCTTGGTGCACGAGTGGGTTCACCTGGTCGTGAGCTACCACTCCAAGGACAAGGCGCCGATCTGGCTGCAGGAAGGCCTGGCCAAGAGCACGGAGATGCTCTGGCGCCAGGACGACTTTGAGCTGGAGGTGAGCAAGCAGTCCTTGCTCGCTGGCGCCCTAAAGACGGACCAGTGGGTGACCTTCGAGCAGATGCACCCCTCCATGGCTTTCTTGCCCTCTCCGGAGCTCGCCGGCCTGGCCTACGCCCAAGTCGCCAGCATGATGGCCTTCCTGCAAGAGCAGACCGATCCCAAGGTCTTGGCCCGCGTCATTGAGCGTGTGCGAAAGGGCGAGGATGCCCAGGCGGCTGTCGCGGCCGAGGCCAATGGGGGAGACTTCCCGCGCTTTGAGCGTGAGTGGAAGGCTTGGCTCGCCACCCTGGATCTCATCGGAGAGAAGGTGGCCATCGACGCTGTGGGAGAGCACATCGAGGGCGGTCCGGACGCTATCGGTGCCGAAGACGGCGCCGAAGATGTTGGCTTTGATCCGGTGCTCTCGCGCCGCAAGGAGCTGGCCAATCGGGCCCGCCTCGGCGAGCTGATGGCCGAGCAAGGCAAGCACGAGGCAGCCCTGGTCTACTTCGACCAAGCCATGCCCCCAGGGGAGCCAGCCAGTCCAGCTGTGGTGCTGGCGGCCTCTCAGAGCTTGGTCGTGCTGGGACGCAGCGAGCAGGCCCTGAAGCTGCTGGTCGAGAACCTGACTTTTTACCCAGAGGAGGCGGGCACCCAAAAGCTGGCCGCAGACCTCTGGCGGGCCAAAGGCCAGGACGAGAAGGCCCTTGGCGCCTACTTGGCCTCGTCTGAGGTCAATCCCTTTGATGTTGAGGTACAGGAGGCTCTGGTGGCGCTGTATGCAAGCGCTGGCCAGCGGGAGCAATCCGCTCACCATGCCCACATCCTCAGCGTGTTGACCTATAGCGAGCTGGAGCCGAGTTGATGTTGGAACAAAAGAACACCGCCGAGCTGGACGATGCGCAGGTGCTGGCCGAGATCAAGGCTGCGCGAGAGCGTCTGCTGGGTGAGATCTCCAAGGTCGTTGTGGGGCAGCAGCAGGTGGTGGACCTGATGCTGACGGCGCTCTTTGCTCAGGGACACTGTCTCTTCGTAGGCGTGCCCGGGCTGGCCAAGACCCTGCTGGTCTCCACGACCGCCCAGGCCTTGGGCCTGAACTTCAACCGCATTCAGTTCACTCCGGACCTGATGCCAGCCGACATCACCGGCACGGAGATCTTGGAGGAGGACCGGGCCACCGGACAGCGCCAGATGCGTTTTTTGGAGGGCCCCGTGTTCACCAACCTGCTGCTCGCAGACGAGATCAACCGGACGCCTCCTAAGACCCAGGCTGCCCTGCTTCAGGCCATGCAGGAGCGCGAGGTGAGCGTGGGAGGCAAGACCATGCCGCTGGAGGCACCCTTCCAGGTCTTTGCGACCCAGAACCCCATCGAGCAGGAAGGAACCTATCCCTTGCCCGAGGCCCAACTGGACCGCTTCATGCTGAGCATCCACGTTGGCTACCCCAGCGCCGATGAAGAGCTGGAGATCGTACGCCGAACCACCATGGGCACCCAGGCTGAGGTTGTCGCGGTGGTCTCTCGTGCGCTCCTCTTGCGCATGCAGCAGGTCGTCCGTCAGGTCGAGGTCTCCAAGGAAGTGATGGAGGCCGCGGTGAAGCTGGCCCGTGCCACCCGTCCGGGCCCTCAAGCGCCCGAAGTGACCAAGAAGTGGGTGGCTTGGGGCGCCGGCCCGCGCGCGAGCCAGTACCTGGTCTTGGGCGCCAAGGCTTGGGCGGCGCTTCAGCGCGGCGCCGGCCCAGAGGGGGGCGCAGCGCGCATCTCCGATCTGCGGCAAGTGGCCAGCGCGGTGCTGCGCCACAGGGTCTTGCTGAACTTCCAGGCCGAGGCGGCCGGGGTCGACACCGCCGAGGTCGTCGCTGAGCTCGTGCGCGAGGTCCTTCCGCAGTGAGTCAGGGGCAACCAGGCGTTCCCGTGCTCTGGGATCCGGAGACTCTGGCGCGCATCCGCAGCCTGCAGCTCATCGCGCGTCAGAGCGTGGAGGGGGTGCTCTCGGGCGAGCACCGCAGCCGCCGGGTGGGCGCGAGCGTGGAGTTCGCGGACTACAAGGAGTACCAAGCAGGGGATGATCTGCGGCACCTGGACTGGAAGGTCCTGGGCCGCAGCGACCGGCTCGTCACGCGGCGCTACCAGCTGGAGACGGAGCTGAGCTGCATGATTGTCTTGGACGCCTCTGGAGATCTGTCCACGGGCGGAGCCGAGACCCAGCGAGGTGCCCGAGGCTGGTTACAGCGGGTGTTTGCTGGTCCAAAGGCTGCGCCGCGTCGGCCGGCCCTGGGCACCACCAAGTTTGGCTATGCCGTCACCTTGGCGGCGAGCTTGGCGTGGGCGCTGATTCGCAGGCAAGAGCCTGTTGGCTTGGCCGTCATCGGCGGGGAGACCCGCGGCGTGCGCCTGCTGATGCCACGACAGGGTCAAGCGCAGCTGGCCAGAATCATCGGCGTTCTGGCGGACCTTAGGCCCGCTGGACAGGCGGACTTGGGCCAGACCTTGGCGGCGATCGGACCTCGACTGCGCCAACGTTCCTTGGTTTGTGTGGTCTCGGACTTCATGGAGGAGCCTGCCGACTGGTCTCCGGCGATGCTGGCGTTCTCCAAACGACGCGCGGACATCGCTGCCTTCCACGTGCTGGACCGCCAAGAGATGCACCTGGACTTTGAGAGGCCTGCCCACTTCTTCAGCCCTGAGGGAGGGGATGACCTGGCCATTGACCCCGTTGGGGCTCAGGCGGAGTACGCCAAGGTTCGCGACACCTGGCTTGCGCAGGTGGAGGGAGAGATCCGGGCCCAGAAGGGCCGCTACTACCCCTGCTTGACGGACGCCGGCCTGGACGGGCCGCTGCGCTCCTTGCTGCTCGGGCATCCCGGAGCGCCTCTGCGCTTGGAGCGCCCGTGAGCCTCTCCCTCGCGGCGCCGCTGGCTCTGCTGCTGGGTCTCTTGGTGGCCTTGCCCATCCTGGCCCACCTGACCCAACAGCGGCCCGTTGACCGGCAGCCATTTGGCGCCATGCTGCTGCTCCGCCGCCTGGTCATGCGCCTGGAGCGTCGGCGTCGCTTCCAGGACCTGCTGCTGCTTCTACTGCGGGCCTTGGCGGCTAGCGCGCTGATCTTGGCTGCGGCGCGGCCCGAGCTCACCGTCCCAGGAGACGCGCCGGAGTTTGGTGGAGACGGTGCCGTGGTCTTCGTGTTGGACGACAGCCTGTCCATGGCACAGACCGCCAAGGGGCGCACCCTGATGGCCCGCGCTCGTGCAGACGCACTGGGTGTCTTGGAGGGCTTGGCGCCTGGGACCCGGGTTGGGGTTGTGCGGGTGGGTGGACAAGCCCAGAGCATGAGCCCTGAGCTCATCACCGAGCACGGTCGGGCGGCCCGATACATCGATTCGACGAACGCCGGGTATGGGCAGACGGACCTCTCCGGTGCGCTCTTGCGGGCCCGAGAGCTGCTCGCTGGCGAGGCGGGCGAGGTCTTGGTCTTCACCGACCAGGCAGGCCCGGGCGTGGTGGCGGCCGCCGAAGAGGAGATCGCTGCACTTGTCGAGCGCGGCAGCAGCGTGATTCCGCGCATCGTAAAGGCCTCGCCGCCCAAGAACGTCGCCGTGCTCTCGGCCAACTACGGCGACGGCTTGGAAGGCGGCTCAGTCCGCGTGGAGATCGCGAACTACGGGCCGGACCCCATTGAGATTCCGGTGACCCTGGCGCTCCCGGATGGATCGGAGATCACCGCCTTCACCGAGCTACCAGCGGAAGGAAAAGCCAGCGAGCGCTTCACCGTCCCAAGCGCCGTGCCCGGTGGTGTGGCCACCGTCACCGTCGATGACCCTGACTTGGCCCTCGATGACAGCTTCGCCTTTCACCTGCCACGTGTAGGGGCATCGAGGGTGCTCGTGGTCGATGGAGACCCTGGCCGAACGCCCTTTGAGTCCGAGGTGTACTTCCTGGAGCGTGCCTTGGCGCCTTGGGGCGGTCTGAGCGGCGGACTGCTCCCTGAGACCGTCTCTCCGTCGGGGATGCGTCGCCTCTCGGAGTCTGAGCACCGCGTGGTCTTTCTGGCCAACGTCGAGGACCCAGGTGCCTTTGGGCCGGTGCTCACAGAGTTCGTCCAACAGGGCGGCGGCTTGGTGATCAGCGTGGGCAAGAACGTGACCTCGGACCGCTACAACGAGTCCCTCAAGGCGCTCTTGCCGGCCCCCCTCAGGCGCACCGTCAGCCCTTTGGACTTGGACGGGGTGCGCTTGAGCGGCCCGGATCTGAGCGAGGAGCTCTTCAAGCCCTTTGCCAGCGGTGGCTATGCCGGGTTCACGGAAATGAATGCATTTCGGTACTTTGGCTTGGAACCCTTCCAGGAGAGTGAGGACGTCAAGGTGCTGCTCTCGTGGCAAGACGGCAGCCCGGCGCTCTTGGAGCGCAAGGTGGGCTTGGGGCGTGTTCTGCTCTGGACCAGCAGCTTCGACTACGACGACAACTGGTCTCACTCGGCGGTTCAGGCGGTGTTCATGCCCTTCATTCAGCGCCTCGTTCGGAGCCTGGGTGGGGACTCCGCGGGCGCCGAGCTGCGGGCGGTGGGCAGCATTGGTCAGAGGGTGGAGTTGAAGCTGCCAAACGTCGGAGCGGAGCCCAGGCTGCTCGGTCCGGATGGCCAGGAAGTTCCAGCGCAGCTCGAACGAGGTCAGATGCTCACGCTCTCCTTTGTCCCCACCTTGCCCGGCGCCTACGAGATTGGGAGTCCTGGTCAGCCGGCCACGGCTTGGGTCGCGGTCAATGTCGCCCCCGAGGAGTCGGATGTTCGGGTGAGTGACACCATCACCGAGATTCAGCGGGCCATCGACCCCGGTCTTTTGGAGCGTCACATTCCGCTGGGCCCCATTGCTCTCTGGGTGGGCCTTCTCGCGCTGGTGGCTCAGGCGCTCTTGTCCTTTGCAGTCGGAGGGCGCGATGCGTCGGCGTGAGTTTCTCCTAGGCGTTGGTGCCACCTTGCTCCTGCCTGCTCTGCTGCCCGCAGAGGCCTTGGCCCTGGGGGACGTGAGCACGGTCGATGTGGTCGAGATCCAGCTCCCCAAGGGCAGCATCTCTCGGCCCAACGCCTGGCGAACGATGCTCTACGAGGTGGCGCGCACCACCTCTGTGGAGACGGACCCCGATGGGGTCGTGCAACTCCCACCCGATGACCTGGCGCTCTTTGAGCATCCCTTTGCGGTCCTGGTCGGAGACGGTGCCTTTGGACCGCTCTCGGCGGAGCACCTGGAGCAGCTCAAGCGCTACCTGACCTACGGCGGCTTTCTCTATATCGACGACACCTCGGGCGTGCCGGACTCTCCCTTCTCGCTCAGCGTGCGTCGCCTGCTTCAGCGCATGTTTCCCACCCGGCCTCTTCAGCGCCTGGAGCGAAACCACAGCCTGTACCGAGCCTTCTTCCTCATCGAGCGGCCCATCGGCCGGGTGCAGGGGCCGGGCTACCTCGAGGGCATCAAGCTCGGCTCGATCTACCCCATCATCTTTGGGCAGATCGACCTGAGCGGCGCCTTGGAGCGCTCCGAGAGCGGGCGCTCCCTTCGGCCCATCTCCGAGCGCCAGCGACGCGAGGCCACAAAGCTGGCCGTGAACTTGGTCCTCTACGCCCTGACCTCCAACTACAAGCAGGATCAGGCCCACGTCAAAGCCTTGCTCGAAGAGGGCCGGCTCTGATGTCTTGGTTGTTCTCAGGCCCCTTGAGCGCCCAGGGCCACCTGGAGTTCCAGGTGACCCCGCTGGAGACCGTGCTGGTCGTCTTGGGTGTGCTCAGCGTCTTTGCCTTGGCCGCTTGGCACGCACGGACGCGGGCGCCGGCTTGGCCCGAGCTACTTGCCTTGGCCCTTGGCCTGGTGGCCGCAGCGGCGGCCTTGGTACGGCCCGTCTGGGTGGAGCCTTCGGGACGGGAGGAGCCTGGGGTCTTGGCCATTCTGGTAGATGACTCCCGCTCCATGTCCGTCATCGAAGATGGGGTGCCGCGCTCCGAGCAGGTGGCGGAAGCCTTGGCACAGGCCAAGGTGGGTCGAACGGAGGTCTTCACCTTCGGGACCCAGCTCGGGGCAGGGGACCTGCGCAGCTACGACCAGTCCGGAAGTGACTTGGGTGGGGCGCTTCGCGGACTGCGCGAACGCTACGCGGGGGAGCGACTGGCTGGAGTGGTGGTCATCAGCGATGGCGTGGTTCGTGGCGGCCTGAGGGAGCGCATCGCGAGCTCTGGGGTCACGCCATTGGAGCTTCCCGGACCGCTGACCCTGTACCAAATCGGCCAAGCCGAAGAGCTCTCTGATCTGGCCGTCAGCAACATCGCGAGCGGTGGCTACGCCTTCCAACAGGCGCCCTTCGAGATCTCTGCGTCCATTCAAGGCGCGGGCTACGCCGGCCGCCCAGTGCCAGTGAGCCTGCTCGAGGACGGAAAGGTCGTCCAGACCCAGACGGTGACCCTGGATGGGAACGGTCGGGCGGAGGTCTTCTTCTCCTTGGAGCGGGAGCGACCAGGCCGCTTCGTCTACCAGGTACAGGTGCCGACGTGGGAGGGGGATGCGGTCCCCGAGAACAACAGCCTGCCGGTTTCGGTTCGTGTAGTGCGGGACAAGATCCGGGTGCTGCAGGTCTCCGGTGGTCCCAGCGTGGACCAGAAGTTCCTGCGGCTGTTCTTGAAGCAGGACCCGGCGGTCGACCTGGTCTCCTTCTTCATCCTGCGCACCCCCGATGATCTGAACCAGTCCTCCTACACCTGTCTCTTATACACATCTCCGAGCCCACGAGACAGGCAGAAATCT
>OJIO01000035.1_pt1 | contig 104328 bp, 94 predicted proteins | sample 1595621 | NCBI WGS metagenome assembly OJIO01 (sample SAMN05416776, study PRJEB24817) | seawater metagenome | isolation source: Sea water | place: Canada:Atlantic | collected 2013-07 | reverse complement strand
CGAGGGGGCGGTGGGGTAGGGGGCCGTGCGCCGTAGTAGGGCCCCTGGCTCCGCGGAGGCTCGCGGCCTGGCACAGGGGAGCCGTAGCTCGGACGGGCTTTCCGGGCGTCGGTGTCGTAGAAAGGGCCTTGAGACCTATCTTTTGGCTTGTCTGGCGCCTCTGCGCCGCCGTTGCCGTATGCGCCGCCCAGGATGTCGTTGAAGGACACGCCGGCACCGTAGGCGTTCCGTTGCTGGGTGTGGGCGTTGTGAAGGCGGGCCCGCTCCGGCTGGAAACCGACCGCCAAGCCCTCGTACCCAAACTCGTCGTACAGGGCGCGCTTCTTGGTGTCGGCGAGGGCAGCATAGGCCGCGCTGGCTTCCTTGAAGATGCGTTCAGCTTCCTCGTTCCCTGGGTTGCGGTCCGGGTGGTGCTTCCTGGCCAGGTCCTTGAAGGCCTTTCGGATCTGGCCGAGGCTTGCGCTGCGTGGAACGCCAAGCACCTCGTAGTAGTCGCGCATCAAGGGCTCCAGGAGAGTAGGGCCTTGGCCGCATCGGTGAGGATCGGCTCGGTGTCTGGGCCCAGCGAGTTGGTCTCTTCGTAGTGATGCCCTTCCGCTTCGTCCAGATATGGCGTGTCGGGATGGGTCTCAAAGTTGTAGCTTGGGATGATGTAGCCCAGCTCATCGTTGCCAAGGCCGATCACCCAGCGGTGGCTGCCAGGGATCGCCTCGATCAGGTAGGGGGCCTCTGGCGCCAGGTCCAGCGCAGGCGGATTGGGGTTGTCCGCTTGGACCAAGTCATAGAGTGGCGTCCCTGTGAGGCTGCCGTCGTAGCCTCCGAGAACCGCCTCGGGCAGGATCTCGCCCGGCATCGTCAGCATGCTCAGAGGCCCCAGCTGGATCAAGTTGATCTCCGTGAGCACCATCGGCTGGTTGCTCGAGTTCGCGGGCTCGTCCGGATCGTAGTCGTAGAGGGTACGAGGCAAGGTCCCGATCAAGAAGAGCGCCGTGAAGGCGGAGTTGATCACCGGGAGCTTGAGGCTCTGGGCCCGCACTGAGAGTAGGGCTTCGGGGTCCAGCAATTCCCCGCCTTGAGCTGCTTCGACCGCCATCTCACCGAGCAGCGTTCCCACCGCCTCAGTCTTTGGGAAGCCAGCCTCGCTGTAAATGTCGCCGTCTGGCGTCTCCACATCCATCCGCAGCGTGGTCATCATGCCGCCCACCATGCCCTGCATGTAGATCGCCACCCCTCCGAGGCCTTCGGTTTGGTAGGCGTCCCAGGTTGAGCCCTGCTCCACGGTCTCGCGCAGCGAGTCCGCAAAGTCGGAGCTGATCAGCAGGTTGTCGTCGCCCAGGGTCTCGGGGTGACAGGCCCAATGCACCACTGTGGCGATGGTCTCACCTTGCTCGTCCTTGAGCCACAAGCTGCTCACTTCCTGCGGAATCACCACGGGGTCCCGGGTGTCGCGGATCACGTTTGCGATTCCATCGGGGTGGTAGTCGGCGGCCTGAACCGCACCCAGTCTGGCCTCGCTGACGGGACGCAGCTCAGAGACGGCCTGACGCACGCTTGCGGTGATGCCCGCGCGGACCTGCTCGACGTAGAACTCCTGATACCCGCTCTTTCCGAATGACTTGCCCCAGAGACCCATGGTGTCGGGGCCCTCGTGGGTGTGGGTCGAGCTGATCAACAGGTGATCAACTTGTAGGTCCTCGGCCTCCAAGGCCTCCCGGACCTTGACCACGTCCTCGTTGAAGAAGCCCACGAGATCGACACTGACAAGGGCGATGCGTGTGCTCCCGCGCTCTAGGATCACCGTGCGTGCCCAGAGCTCATCGTGGATGCCCTGGGCGGGATGACCCACGGAGAAGCCCCCCATCCACATGGGGGTGAAGCTGCCGTCTCCCTCGCCCTCATCTGGCCCTGGGTATCCATCATCGTCGGGGCACAGGCGGTCGCATCCGCAGTCCGCGTATTGGTCCTTGGACACCTTGTAGCGCTTGTCCCCGTCCAGGTCGGTCCAGCTCTCAAAGCACTGAGGGGTGATGCTCACAGCTGCGGCGCCCGCTTGAAGAGGGCCGTCCGCGTCCTCACATCCGGCGTCTCCCGGGCAAACCAGATCAGGTCGATTCAGGTCGGCAGTGTCTTCTGCCGCGTCCTTTTTACAGGCCAGGCTCAGGATGAGCAGCAGGGACACAGGAGCTCCAAAGTGGGACGGGGGGCGTGGGAAGCTGCATTCTGCCACTCTGGATGTCAGCGCGCCACGTGTCGGCGCTCGCATCCGCCGTCAAGGGCGTGTAGACTAAGTGCGATGCGGGTGCTCGCTGCCTGCCCTGGAGACGTGATGCGCCCTGTCCGATTCCCTTCTTTGCTCCTCTGCTGTCTAGCGATGGGTTCCCTTGTGAGCACCGCGTGTGTGGATCGGGACGACCGCTTCAACAACCGCCCAGGGGAGGAGAGCGACGCGGACGCCGATGCGGACGCTGACTCTGACACCGATGCCGACTCCGACTCGGACACGGATACAGACACCGACGCGGACACCGATCCAGCCGGTGAGATGGACGATCCAGGGGACATCGTCACCTGGACAACGGACGATGAAAGCGTGAACCTCACCGACGCGGGGGGCGACAGCAATCAGGAGCAGAATTTCTTCCTGATCGTCGTCAACGAGGGGTCATCGGGCGCGGGCTACAACCTGCGCTATACCGACGCGGCCTTGGAGACCGGGGGCGAAGACACGGGCGAGGCCGGTCCGGTTCAAGTACCGGTTCAAAGCACGCCTCCCGCCAAAGTCAAACGCTCCCCGGGCCCGGACTGGAAGCCACTCTCTCAGGTCGCGCCGCCTGCTGGTGAGCCCGAGGTCGGCATCAGCCGGCAGTCTTTCCGGGTGCGCAACGACTTCAACAGCGATGGCAGCTACGCGAAGATCACCGCGACCCTGTGGGGACTGGGTGACTCCGTGGCCATTTGGGTCGACGACGACGTCGCCATTGACTGGGACGTGGACTGCGACGGTACGGTCGAGGAAGAAGACCCACGCGATGCCTACGGCTTGGACAACTGCGATCTGCAGGGCGTCGCAGACATCGTAGACACCAACATCTTCGCCAACATTGACTCCTTGGTGGGGGAGCCCAGTGACTTGAACGCGGATGGCCGGGTGTCCGTGGTCATCAGCCCGTGGCTCAACAAGCTGCCCCTTGGGTCATCCGACGAAGATGACTTTGAGCAGGTGGTTCCCAGCTACGCCAACCCAGAGGTCGACCTCTCTGACTTTGACGCTACTGGGAACCCGGGCTCCAACGAACAAGAAGTGATCTTCGTGTTTGCGCCGGACCCCTATGGCTTCTTCAACAGCTACTACACCGCCACAGTGGACGAGTACACGTCCATGACGCTCTCGGCGGAGATTGCACGTTCGTACACAAACTTGGTGCTCTACAACTACCGGGTCCTTCAAGCCGAGTCTTCAATGGAAGACAGCTGGCTTGTGGAGACCTTGGGCACTGTTGTGGCCGACACGGTGGGCTTTGGCGCCGTCTACCACGACGATGCATGGCTCTACATGGACGCGCCCTACCTCTACAGCCTGACCAGCTACGACGATGACGGCATCATCGCGACAGACCCCCGGGGGGCGCAGTACCTCTTTGGGCGCTGGTTGGTCGACTCCTACGGCACGGACATCCTTCCGGCCATCGTTCAGTTGGACAAGTCCGACCTGGGCGAGGCGTCCACGGACAATGTGGCTCTGGCCGCCTCAACCGTAGGCGGGGAGGAGATCACCTTTGGTGAGCTGGTCCTGCGTTGGCAGATGGCCATGCTGACCTCGGGAGTCGTGAACGAGTCCGGTGCTGAGCTTGTCGATCCCACGATCTGGCCCGCCTACGCATCTGCGAGCACCCTGAGTGCTCCCACCTCGGCGCCCACCAGCGCAACGCCAGGCGTCTACTACGGCGCGAACGGCTACCAGACCGGATTCAACGTCCGGGGCAGCAACCGCTTCTTTAAGGACGGCACCACGGCGGATCCTGTCGAGGTCGAGGCCAACGAGGTCCTGGTCGATGCCCAGGACTTCCACACCTTCGTGCCTGACTTCAACTTCTTTGGCTACGCCGCGGGCGACTACGGTGTTCAAGTGGTGCGCCTGATGGGCGTCAACCTGGATGAAGTTGAGCTGGAGATCGACCGCAGCGGCAGCCTGAGTGGCGCAGTTGTGCGCTGGAATGACGGCGAGCCAGACTTCCAAGTGGAGCGGGTGTTCTCGGCTCTGGATCAGGCCAACGTTGTGCCGCTTCCTGAGCTCCCTGAGGATGGGCGTGCTGTCTTTGCCCTGGGTGAGATCAGCGAGGACTTCTCAACGCGCATTATCGAAGACGGCGATGCGACGGGGGCCGATGTCTCCGACACCGACCGCTGGCTGCTCGACCTCAGTGGACGCCCTACCGGCCAAGTTGTTCCGGTCGCCATTCAGTTGGACCGACGCTTTGAGAACAGCAGCGGTGACGAGGCGCCTTTCGATCCGTGGATTGCCATTGTCCCTGTGGATGTCGTCCCCGAGGTAAAGCCTGCAGAGTGGGACTCGACCCTTTGCGCGAGCTCCACAGAGAGCTGGAGCTTCCCCAACAGCGTGGTTCCGCACCTCTACTACCAGCTCTTCACCTCCAGTACGGCTTGGACCGAGGAAGAAGCGGTCGAGGGAACCTGCCCCACAACTGCTGCTCCGGCTGCTTGCGGTGTGGACTACGACCAGGACGGTGTTCTGGATGCTGACGAGGCACAGCCTGAGAGCTTCTTGGACCAGGTCTGGCAAATGCAATGCGCGCAGGGTGTCCCTGAAGCGGACCTGATCGACCTGAGCATCTTCGACTTGGATGAGCAGGACGAGGACGACGATTTTGCCTACTCCATGCGCTACAACCTTGGTGGGGCAAGCGGACAGAGTGGTGAAGAGGCCTTGTTGGCTGCGACGCTCCTTGGCGGCCAGGCCTACATGGTTGTGGTCTCCGGCGGTGGGGACGAGGGCAGCTATGAGCTTCAGGTTCAGCAGGTCAGCTCCCAAGCCATCGACGAGCTGGAAGCCAACTGAGGCCTGATTCGCGCGAGTCGAGTCCAGCCACGGACTCGGCGCCACCGCCCGTTCCGCGAAGCGAGACTCTCACCAGCGTGGGGCTCTTCTTTGCGACGCTGGGCAGCGTCTACTTGGTGTACGGCTTCCTCTGGACGGGCGGCAATCCACTCACGGAAGCCGTCGCGGCCGGAAAAGCTGCGGCCTTTGCCGGGACCTTGATGGCCATCCTCCTGGCCCATGAGATGGGCCATTGGATCGTCGCCAGGCGGCATGGCTTTGAGCTGTCCTTGCCCTACTTCATCCCATTCCCTGCAGCCTTTGGAACCTTCGGAGCGGTCATCCGACTGCGGTCCCTCCCAAAGAGTCGGACCGCGCTGCTTGAGATGGGCGCAGCGGGGCCCTTGGCGGGCTTTGTCGTTGCTGCCTTGGCAATCGCAGTGGCGCTCCCTGCCACTGGGCCGGCACCACCGCTACCAGACATTCCCGCGGAGGCCATCTCGTGGCCCGCGTGGCTTGGACCAGTGGAGGGCTTGCTTGAGTGGGCGTTTCCTGCGCCTCCTCCAGGTCACGCCGAAGTGCTGATCTTTGCCAACCCGCCGTTGATGGATGTGTTGGGGACCTGGCTGCTCGGTGAGCCCCCGGGCCGTTTTGATGAACTAGCACCCATGGCCTTGGCTGGCTGGGTGGGCTGCCTGCTGACCGCCATGAACTTGTTGCCGATCGGACAGCTGGATGGTGGACACATCATGGCGGGTCTCTGGCCCAAGCAGGCCCAGCGCATCTCCAAGTTGCTGCTGGGTGTGATCTTTGCGGCTGGTTTTCTTTGGACACCATGGGCGGTGTGGGCGGGCCTGCTCTTCTTCTTCCGTGGCTACGAGAATCTTGAGGTTCCCGAAGCGCCCAAGCTCACCAGGCGTGCTTGGATTGTGTTGGCCTTCGTTGTCCTCGCTTTCGCATTGAGTTTCATGCCCATCCCAATGGAGCCTGACTTCTTGCCAGTGGGCACTCCGTGACGCGAGGCTGGATCTTGACCCTCGGCCTCTCCTTCGCGCTTGTCATCGTGATTGGAGCCGCCTTCGCCTTCCTGGCACCAGAGGCACTGCCCGACAAGCCAGTCGAAGAGATCGAGGCTGAGGTCGACAGCGGCAGGGTCATGGATCTTGAACACCTCACTGAGGCGGACTTGCGCTTTCTGGAGGAGGTTCTGGATGAAGGCATACCTGAGGCGCGGCTCTCAGCCAGCAGGGCGCTTGTTGCATCCGGTGATGCTCGTGGCGCGCCCATTCTCTTTGCGCGCGCCAAAGATGGGGAGGAGCAGGACCTGCTGTTTTGCCTTGCTGCTCTGGAGATTCTACGGATGCAGCGCTTCGAGACTGCTGCGAGAACCTTGATACTTGCTGAGCATGGTGGGCTCTCTTCCGACTGCCAGAATGAGGTGACACAGCGTCTGAACGTTCTGAGTCGGGACCAGTCCGGGGTCATCATTCTCGCGGAAGCTCCAGAGCCACAGGTTCGGCGCTGGGTCAGCTACAAGCTGGACTTGGAACAGCAGGCCGATTCCCAAGCGGTCGTGCTGTTGGCGCAGGATGCGGACCTAGATGTCCGGCGCTCCGCGTGGCTGGCGATCGATGCCCATGGTAAGCCGCTGGGTGCACCCGAGCTGATGGCTTGGGCAGCGAGGGAGCCGGACCCCAAACTCCGTGCCCGTATTGAAGAGGTAACTGAGAGATGGTGAGGTTCTTGATCGTCGCGATGTTGCTCGCTGTGTCCGTCTCCGCGGCCGAGGGCTTCTATCTAGAGTCTCCGCCTCTTGGTACCCGAGCCGAAGCGCTTGAACTGCAGGAGGTCGCCCAAGCTCAGGGCATCAACGCCCGGGTGGTTCGCCGTTACGAGCACGGGAGCGGTTGGGAATACCTGGTCGTGGCCGAAGGCTATGGCGACAGAGGGGAAGCGGAGAGCGCCGCAAAGCTTCTGGCAGAGGGGAGCGGGCAGGGCATCACGGTCTATGAAGGGGAGGGGAGCGAAGGACGTCGCCTGAACGCGCGCGTTGAGGGGTGGACCGGCTCCAGCATTGACCCTGGGGCTGTCGCGACCGCGCCCGCAGAGGATGACCTTCCTTCCGCCGAGGAAGTCTTGGCTCGAAGCGTACGTGCGCTTGGAGGAGAGAGCGGGGGTGCTCAGCGACTCCAGGAATCTCCAGCGCTACGCTTTCGATACTCCCGTGAGCTGGAAACCCCAGCTGGCTTGGTCACTGCACAGCATGATCTGGCTTGGGAGAGCGGAGACCTTCGCCTCAAGATTGAACACGAGAGCGGTCCAGGGGTCCATGCCTCCATGTTGGTGCATGGGGAGGAGGCCTGGGTACTCACCGAAGAAGGGGTCCAGGTGCGTGATGCGGCGCGAAGTCGAGAGGTCCTCGCCGACTTTGGTCCGCTCGCCGTACTGGACTGGCCGCTCAGCTACGCGCAGCAGGTGCTGGAAGATCCAGCGTTTCGCGATCTGCGGGTTGCTGGGATTGAAGACTTCCAAGGCCGGCCAGTCTATCGACTGGAGACCAGCAGGGACGGAACTGGGGAGCGGTTCAGCATCCTCGTCGATGTGGAACGGTACACCGTTGCGAAGGTGGGCTTCCGCTCCGACGCGGGTGCGGTCAGCTACCGCTTCGAAGACTGGCGTGAGCTCGATACGGGGCTTGTCGTTCCATTTTTTATTCTCTTGACACGTGATGGAACGCAGGTGGAGAAGGTCGTCGTCCAAGAATTGGAGCTCCTCGATGCGCTCCCAGGGCTGTTCTGGAGCCCTTTGGACAGCAAAGACGATCCCTTCTTAGGAGATGAACCGAGCTTGCCTTGACATCCATTGTGGCGGAGACTAAATAGCGGGCCACCTTGCCCACCGGGTCATCCGAACGGCAGGAGCCACGCTGGCGTAGCTCAATTGGCAGAGCAACGGTTTTGTAAACCGTAGGTTGCGGGTTCGATTCCCACCGTCAGCACCAGCGTGTCTCCGTCTTGGCAAGGTTGCTCTTTGGTTGAGAAATTTTGGGGAGTTGCCCGAGCGGTTAAAGGGAACAGGCTGTAAACCTGTCGACTCTGTCTACGGTGGTTCGAATCCACCACTCCCCACCATACATCCAATCACCTCCGTCTTTTGATGAGGGCGTGCGGATTTGAAGACGTGTCAGCGGGAATAGCTCAGTTGGTAGAGCATCAGCCTTCCAAGCTGAGGGTCGCGGGTTCGAATCCCGTTTCCCGCTCCACACGTCATTCGGCCGACGTAGCTCAGAGGCAGAGCACCTCATTGGTAATGAGGAGGTCATGGGTTCAAATCCCATCGTCGGCTCCATTTTTTATTAGCTAGTACGTGATCGACGGCCTGCCACAGGCCGCCATTCTTTGGAGGCACCAAGATATGGCCAAGGAAAAGTTCGAAAGAACAAAGCCCCATGTGAACATCGGAACGATCGGTCACGTGGACCATGGGAAAACCACTCTCACCGCCGCTATCACCAAGGTCCTCGCTGAGGCTGGTGGTGGTGCATTTCTGGACTACGACCAGATCGACAAGGCGCCTGAAGAGAAGGCCCGTGGAATTACCATCAACACCGCTCACGTTGAGTACGAGACGGCTACCCGTCACTACGCTCACGTCGACTGCCCGGGTCACGCGGACTACATTAAGAACATGATCACCGGAGCCGCCCAAATGGACGGCGCTATCCTGGTGGTTGCTGCTTCCGATGGTCCCATGCCCCAGACCAAGGAGCACGTGCTCCTCGCTCGGCAGGTGAACGTTCCTCACATCGTGGTCTTCCTGAACAAGGTTGACCTCCTCGATGACGAGGAGCTGCTTGAGCTCGTGGACATGGAAGTGCGTGAGCTCCTCAGCGAGTACGACTTCCCCGGAGACGACACCCCTGTGATTCAGGGTTCCGCACTCAAGGCCCTCGAGGGAGACACCTCTCCCATCGGTGTGCCTGCGGTCGTCGCTCTCATGGAAGCTGTGGATACCTTTATCCCAACTCCTGAGCGTGACATCGACAAGCCCTTCCTCATGCCTGTTGAGGATGTGTTCACCATCACCGGTCGCGGCACTGTCGCTACCGGTCGCGTGGAGAGCGGACGCATCAACTCGGGTGACGAGATTGCTATCGTCGGTATCCGTGAGACCCGCAAGACGGTTATCACGGGTGTTGAGATGTTCCGCAAGATCCTCGACTACGCCGAGGCTGGTGAGAACATCGGTGCACTTCTTCGCGGTCTGAAGCGTGAGGATGTTGAGCGCGGCCAGGTTTTGGCCAAGCCCGGCAGCATCACGCCGCACACTAACTTCCGCTGCAAGGCATACATCCTGAAGAAGGACGAGGGCGGTCGCCACAAGCCTTTCTTCAATGGGTACCGTCCCCAGTTCTACTTCCGTACCACGGACGTGACTGGCAAGATTACCCTCGATGAGGGTGTCGAGATGGTCATGCCTGGTGACGACGTTGAGTTCACCGTTGAGCTCATCACCCCGATCGCGATTCAAGAGCAGCTCCGCTTTGCAATCCGTGAGGGTGGTCGTACCGTCGGCGCCGGTGTTGTAAGCAGCATCGTCGAGTAGGCCCTTGACTCCCCGTTTCTCGGGGAGTCAAACCCTGAAATCCCCGGGCCTTGTGCCCGGGGATTTCGTGTCTACGCTTGTCAAACGAGACCTCAGGTGCTACTGGGGCCCGGCTGAACAGTAGGCATACGAGCCCCTTCGGGTTCGAACTGGAATCAACGTGTCCGCATACACCCGCTACATCTACGTCGTGTTCATCGCCATCGGGCTTCTCGTTGGTTGGGCAGTGGCGTCCGCAGCTGGTGCAATCATGTTGAATCTGGATGCTGGCGTTGAGATTGTCCTGGGCGGCGTTTTGCCTCTCTCGAAGCTCATCGGCGCAGCATCGGCCTTGCTGACCGTTTTTGTACTTCTCAAGAATGTACGGGCGGTTCAGTACACCAACGAAGTCATCGGTGAACTCGTAAAGGTGACCTGGCCAACTCGAGAGGAGACGACCAACAACTCCATCGTCGTGGTTTTGGTCACAATCGTCTTCTCCGGCTCCCTGGCCATCTACGACTATGTCTGGGCCCAGGTCACCGAGAAATTCCTGTTCAGCCTTAGCTGAACCCCACCCCACGGCTCTATGCCGCTGGAGGACCTCACCAATGGCGATGGCCTGGTACGTTGTAAACGCCTTTTCAGGCTACGAAGGCAAGGCCAAGAAGGCCCTTGAAGAGCGCATCACCCAAGCTGGGCTTGATGATCGCTTCGGGGACGTCTTGGTGCCCAAGGAAGACGTTGTCGAGGTCAAGGGTGGACAGAAGCGGAACGTTACCCGCAAGTTCTTCCCTGGCTACATGTTGGTGCAGATGGAGTTGGACAACCAGACTTGGCATGTTGTCCGCAACACCCCCAAGATCACTGGTTTTGTCGGCGGGAACAACCGCCGGCCACCTCCCGTCCCCGAGGCTGATGTGCAACGCATCATCCGCCGTATGGGGCTTGACGAAGAGGGCGAGGCACGGCCAAAGCCCAAGTTGAACTTCGAGCGGAACGAGGAGGTCCGAATCATGGAAGGCGCCTTTGCCACCATGAATGGCCTCGTCGAGGAAGTGAATCAGGCACGCGGCAAGCTGCGCGTCATGGTCAACCTCTTTGGCCGCCCGACCAGTGTGGAGCTCGACTTCACTCAGGTCGAGAAGCTCTCTTAGTTTTCACCCTTTCCCATACGGGAAACAGCCCAGGTTGCCGCAACGCGGCATGCCGAGGAGCGCACCATGGCCAAAAAGGTCGTAAACCAGATCAAGCTGCAGATCATGGCGGGCAAGGCCAATCCTTCGCCCCCCGTCGGCCCGGCTCTCGGCCAGGCAGGCGTGAACATCCCCATGTTCTGCAAGGAATTCAACGCACGTACCCAGGCTCAGGCCGGTGACGGGCTTGTCATTCCAGTTGAAATCACCGTCTACTCTGATCGCAGCTTTACCTTCGTCTGCAAGACCCCCCCTGCGGCGGGTCTGGTACTGAAGGCTGCTGGCTTGAACAAGGGATCTGGTGAGCCGAACAAGAACAAGGTCGGCTCCTTGACTCGCGCTCAAGTTGAAGAGATCGCTACTCTGAAGCTCCCAGACCTGAACACCACGAACGTCGCTGCGGCCATGCGGACGATCGAGGGTACTGCTCGGTCCATGGGAATTGTAATCACCGACTGACTCTATTTCAGCGCGGGGGAGGGCAGTCGCAGCCCGGATGAACCCCACTGAAAGCTTGGACCTTGGTCCGGGTATGGAGCGGAGGCAAATGTGGCAAAAGTAAGCAAGCGCTATTTGGAGGCTCGGAAACGAGTCGACAACACGCGCAAATACAGCCTGGAAGAGGCCGTAGCCATCTTGAAGGACACGGCAACTGCCGGGTTTGACGAGACGGTGGACGTCGCTATTCGGCTCGGGGTGAACCCTCGTCACGCGGATCAGATGATTCGTGGGGCAACGGGTCTACCGCACGGGACCGGAAAGACGGTGCGCGTCTTGGTCTTTGCGCAAGGAGATGCGGCAAAGGCCGCACAGGAAGCCGGAGCTGACTTTGTCGGCTCTGACGAGCTCATCGCTAAGATTCAGGGAGGATGGCTGGACTTTGATAAGGCCGTCGCTACTCGGGACATGATGGGCAAGGTGGGACGCATTGGACGTCTGCTCGGACCGCGCGGCTTGATGCCCAACCCCAAGGTTGGAACCGTCGTCGCACCCGAGCATGTCGCCAAGGCGGTCACGGATCTCAAGGGTGGCCGGATCGACTTTCGCGTCGAGAAGGCTGGCATCATCCATGCCCCAGTTGGCAAGGCTTCGATGTCCGCAGAACAGATCCAGGACAACATCACTGCACTCGTTAGCGAGCTCATGCGGCTCAAGCCTGCAAGCGCCAAGGGGACCTATCTCCGCGGCATGGCAGTCTCGAGCACCATGGGTGTTGGCGTGCGTGTGGACACTGCGGACTTGATCCGCGCTGCCGGCCGATAGGAGTACCCAATGCACCGCACAGATAAGGGTGAGTTCATTGAGGACTTCCAGGCTCGTCTGACTGAGGCGCCCTTCGTGGTCCTCGCAGATTACCGGGGCGTCACTTCGAACGACGTCAACATCTTCCGTCGCAACCTCGAGAAGGACTCGCTCCGTTTCGAGGTGGTCAAGAACACCTTGGCCGTCAAGGCTTTGGAAGGTACCGGAAAGGAAGGCCTGGCCGATCACTTCAAGGGGATGACTGCTGTCATCATCTCGGGTGAAGACGCTATCGCTGCGGCCAAGTCGGTCAAGCAGCACATGGATGCGAAGGGGAAGATTCAGGTCAAGGCCGGATTCTTCGATGGAGACATTCTTGATCCCGCAGGGGTCAAGGCTGTCGCAAGCTTGCCGAGCCGCGAAGAGCTGCTCGTCATGCTGCTCCGCACCCTTCAAGAGGGGCCTCGTCAGGTGCTTGGAGTTCTTCAAGCCCCCGCACGCGACCTGCTCTACCTGCTCAAGAACTACGAGACCAAGCTTGCCGACGAAGAAGTCGGCGAATAGACGCTTGAGTCTTTTCTCTACCCCCATTTTTTGATTCGAGAGGAACCCACCATGTCTGCCACTCAGACTGACGTCGTTGACTACATCAAGAACCTGAAGCTCTCCGAAGTGAAGGCTCTCATCACCATCCTGGAGGACGAGCTCGGTGTCGAAGCAAACGCTCCCGTGATGATGGGTGCTGTTGTTGCTGGCCCTGCTGAGGCCGTTGAGGAGAAGACCGAGTTTGATGTCATTCTCAAGGAATTCGGCCCCAACAAGATCAAAGTGATCAAGGCTGTTCGCGAGGCTACCGGCCTCGGTCTCAAGGATGCCAAGGGCTTGGTTGAGTCTGCTCCAGCTGCCATCAAGGAAGCTGTGGACAAGGCTGCTGCCGAAGAGCTCAAGGGCAAGCTTGAAGCTGTCGGTGCTGTGATCGAGATCAAGTGATCTCAAAGGGGTGTCGGAGCTTGTCTCACAGGCCTGTGGCAAGTCCCGACGCCCCTGACCACTTCTTGTGGTCGAATTTTGTGATTTAGGAGCTTCCTGCTCCACCGCCGGCCCGCCCGGCACCTGACCCGGATTCCCCGAGACCGCCGCTTGATGGTCACTTCGTACCTGGACGATAGTCCGCTTGGTTGCGTTGCGTGCAGCTTGGCTGATGCGCAGCGCCTTTGCGCGTTCAGGACAGACCTCGCGGCGGCCAACCCTTCGCTGCAGACCCGGCAAAACCGGGCAGCTGCAACCTGCCGAGGTCCCAATGGCTGACCTGCTCGCCAACAATTACAAGCACCGTCGGACCTTTGCCAAGGCCCACCCTATGGTGGATATTGGCAACTTGATCGAGATCCAGAGGGCCTCCTACGAGGCTTTTCTGCAGAGTCTCACTCCGGCGGAAGACCGCAAGAACACCGGCCTCCAAGCTGTGTTCAAGAGCGTCTTCCCAATCAAGGACTTCTCCAACAAGGCCTCGTTGAACTTCGTTTCCTTCGATCTCGAAGCACCGAAGTACGACGTAGAGGAGTGTCGCGAGCGCGGCATGACCTTCTCTGCGCCCTTGAAGGTGACCGTTCGCTTGGTTGTGTGGGAAGTGGACGCCCAGACCGATGCGCGTACCGTCTCGAACGTCAAGCAGCAGGAGGTCTACTTCGGTGAGATCCCGCTCATGACTGAGAACGGAACTTTCATCGTCAACGGCACCGAGCGTGTCGTGGTCTCCCAACTCCACCGTAGCCCTGGCATCTTCTTCGACCAGTCCTACAGCAAGACTGGCGGCGGCAAGTTGATCTTCTCGGCTCGGGTGATCCCGAACCGCGGAAGCTGGATCGACTTCGAGTTCGACACCAAGGACATCTTGTACGTGCGAATTGACCGCCGTCGCAAGCTGCCGGCTACCGTGCTCCTACGCGCGCTTGGTTACGACACCGAGCAGCTGCTGAACTACTTCTACGACAACGAGACGCTGGTCTTCGAAGATGGTCGTTGGTTCAAGGACACCACCGCTGATCTGCTGAGCATTCAGACTGCCAGCGTTCCTGTCAGCGACGCTGAGACCGGCGCGATCATCGTAAAGGAAGGCAAGAAGTTCCTGCGTCCTGCGCTGCGCAAGCTGCGTAAGGCTGGAATTCTGGCCGAGCGTACAGTCGAGATCGACGGTCAAGAGACCCAGGTCGAGATGGCTCGTATTCCTGTGGCAGAGATGCTCGTTCACGGCGCCGTGTCCGCGTACGATGTCGTCGACATGGAGACAGGTCTCATCCTCATCGAGTGCAACGAGTCACTGGATGAAGAGAACCTGCAGCGTGCCTTCGAGGCTGGCATCTATGAGTTCGACGTCCTGTTCATGGACAACGTCATGGTGGGTTCTTTCCTCCGTGACACGCTCCTCGTAGACAAGATTTCCTCCCCCGAGGAGGCGGTGATCGAGATCTACCGTCGTCTTCGCCCAGGAGATCCGCCCACCTACGAGACCGCGGTCAAGCACTTCAACAACCTCTTCTTCAACGCAGAGCGCTACGACCTCTCTGAGGTCGGTCGTCTGAAGTTGAACTTGAAGTTGGGTCTCGACCTGCCTCTTGAGCAGACGACCTTGACTCGCGACGACATCTTGCGCGTCGTGAAGTATCTGATCGACCTAAAGAACAACAAGGGCAAGATCGACGATATCGATCACCTTGGAAACCGACGCATTCGTGCGGTCGGTGAGCTCCTCGAGAACCAGTACCGCATCGGTCTGGTCCGCATGGAGAAGGCGATCAAGGAGCGCATGAGCCTCTCCGAGATCGAGGCCTTGATGCCTCACGACTTGATCAACGCCAAGCCCGTCTCGGCCGTGGTCAAGGAGTTCTTCGGAAGCAGTCAGCTCTCGCAGTTCATGGATCAGACTAACCCACTGAGCGAGGTGACTCACAAGCGTCGCCTCTCCGCTCTCGGACCTGGTGGTCTCACCCGTGAGCGTGCAGGCTTCGATGTTCGTGATGTTCACATCACTCACTATGGCCGAATCTGCCCAATTGAGACCCCAGAGGGTCCGAACATTGGTTTGATTGCGTCGCTGTCGACCTATGCCCGCGTGAACCACTTCGGATTCATTGAGACCCCCTACCAGACAGTGACCGACGGTCGCCTGACTGGAGAGGTCAAGTACTACTCGGCGCTGGAAGAGGAAGGGCACGTGATTGCCCAGGCCAACACTCAGCGTGATGACAACGGCAACATCACCGAGGACAACGTCAACGCACGTGTTCGCGGTGAGTTCGGTCGAGTTCCTCCCAAGGAGCTCACCCTCATCGATGTTTCGCCCAATCAGCTTGTTTCGGTTGCTGCGTCCCTCGTTCCCTTCTTGGAGAACGATGACGCGAACCGTGCACTGATGGGTTCGAACATGCAGCGTCAGGCTGTTCCGGTCATCCGTGTCGAAGCTCCCTTTGTGGGAACCGGTATGGAGCGTATCGTCGCTCGAGACTCGGGTGTCACTACGACATGTCGACGCTCGGGTATCGTTACCTCGGTGGACGCAAGCCGCATCGTCATCAAGACCGATGAGATGAGCGATGATGTCGGCGGTGACGTCGACATCTACAACTTGACCAAGTTCGTTCGCTCGAACCAGAACACCTGCATCAACCAGAAGCCGGTTGTTCGTTTGGGTGACAAGGTCACTAAGGGTGAGGTCATCGCAGACGGTCCAGCGACCGACCGCGGCGAGCTCGCGCTTGGCCAGAACGTCATCGTCGCGTTCATGACCTGGAATGGGTACAACTTCGAGGACTCCATCCTGCTCTCCGAGCGCTTGGTTCGTGACGACTACTACACGACCATTCACATCGAAGAGTTCGAGGTCGCAGCACGCGACACCAAGCTCGGAAAGGAAGAGATCACGCGCGATATCCCCAACGTCGGAGAGGAAGCCCTGCGCAACCTCGACGAGGCTGGCATCGTGAAGATTGGCGCTGAAGTGCGCCAAGGCGACATCTTGGTCGGCAAGATCACTCCCAAGGGTGAGACACAGCTCTCCCCAGAGGAGAAGCTCTTGCGCGCCATCTTTGGTGAGAAGGCCGGCGACGTACGCGACACGTCCCTCCGCGTCCCTCCTGGTGTCGTTGGAACCGTCATTGGTGCTCAGGTCTTTGCCCGTGAAGGCGTTGAGAAGGACACTCGTGCCCTGACCATCGAAGCCGAGGGCGTCATCAACATCGAGCGTGACCGCGACAGCAAGATTGCTGTGTTGCGGGAGTCGGCGCATCGTCAGTTGGTCTCCATCTTGGGTGGCCACAAGGCTGCGAACAAGATTCTGGACGACCGAACCGGCGAGGAGTTGGTTGGCCGTGGAGAGGACTTCACGGAGTCCAACCTCGACCGCATCACTTTCGAGCAGTTCGAGAAGATCACCGTCCAGGACGACGAAGCGGTTGAGGAGAAGATCTGGGCACTCGTGGACAACGTCCGTGAGAAGGAAGATCGGATTCGTGAGCGCTTCAAGGACAAGGTTGATCGCCTGCGCAAGGGTGACGAGCTGCCCCCAGGCGTCATCAAGCTGGTCAAGGTCTACGTTGCTATCAAGCGCAAGATCCAGGTCGGCGACAAGATGGCTGGTCGACACGGAAACAAGGGTGTTGTCTCCCGCATTCTTCCCATCGAAGACATGCCCTACCTTGAGGACGGAACCGCGGTCGACGTGGTGCTGAACCCGCTGGGTGTTCCATCGCGCATGAACGTCGGGCAGATCCTTGAGACCCACCTCGGTTGGGCCGCGCGGAACCTCGGCGTCAAGTTGAACCGACTCATCGAAGAGCAGCGTGACGCTGAGGAGCTGCGAAGCTTCCTCTCGGACGCCTTCGAGGGCAATGTCGCAGTGCAGGAGTTCCTCAAGGACGCCGACCACGACGGCATGAAGTCCTTCTCCAGGAAGTACGAGCGCGGAATCACTACCGCGACTCCAGTCTTTGCTGGTGCTGACGAGGCTGAGATCCGCAAGGCGCTCCTCCTCGGCGACCAGGATGACGATGGTCAGACCTTGTTGTTTGATGGCCGTACCGGTGAGTCCTTCTCCCGGCGCGTAACTGTCGGCATCATGTACATGCTGAAACTGCATCACTTGGTTGACGACAAGATTCACGCCCGTTCCATTGGCCCGTACTCCCTCGTCACTCAGCAGCCGCTGGGTGGTAAGGCGCAGTTCGGTGGTCAGCGGCTTGGTGAGATGGAAGTCTGGGCCCTTGAGGCATACGGCGCCGCATACAACCTTCAGGAGTTCCTGACGGTGAAGTCGGACGACGTGACTGGTCGTACCCGCATGTACGAATCCATCGTCAAGGGTGAGAACGTCTTGGAGGCCGGTCTGCCCGAGTCCTTCAACGTTCTGGTCAAGGAGCTCCAAGCTCTCGCCCTGGATGTCGAGCTCATTGAGGACCGCGACTTCATGCGGGGCTGATGCCTCGTAGAGTTGTGCCGACCTCCCCTCTTTTTTTAGTTTTCGTCCCGGCGGCCATTTAGGTCGCCACCCTCCTTGAAGGAGCGTGTGCAGTGAAGGACATCTACAACCTCTTCGACAAGCCGAAGAACCCGCTGAACTACGTAGCGGTTCGCATCAGCCTGGCTTCTCCCGAGAAGATCCGCAGCTGGTCGCATGGTGAGGTCAAGAAGCCAGAGACCATCAACTACAGGACTTTCAAGCCTGAGCGTGATGGCCTCTTCTGTGCCCGGATTTTTGGGCCAGTCAAGGACTACGAGTGCCTGTGCGGCAAGTACAAGCGCATGAAGTACCGCGGCATCACCTGCGAGAAGTGCGGGGTCGAAGTCATTCAGTCCAAGGTTCGTCGTGAGCGTCTGGGTCACATCGACCTGGCAACGCCCGTTGCGCACATCTGGTTCCTGAAGAGCTTGCCCAGTCGCATCGCCAACCTGATGGATGTTTCGCTGAAGGACCTGGAGAAGGTCTTGTACTGCGAGTCATACATGGTGACTGACCCCGGTGAGTCCACCCTCAAGGAAGGCGAAATCCTCTCTGAGGATGACTACCAGGAGGGCATCGCTGCTTATGGCTATGGTGCCTTTGACGTAGGAATGGGCGGAGAGGTCGTTCGCGACATGCTCGCCCGTCTTGATGTCGAAGCCCTTAGCTCGCAGCTCCGATCTGAGATGAAGGAGACCACCTCCGAGCCTCAGCGTCGCAAGATTGCAAAGCGCCTGAAGATCGTCGAGGCCTTCCGTGACTCAGGCAACCGTCCTGAGTGGATGATGCTCGAGGTCATTCCAGTTCTGCCTCCGGACCTGCGTCCGCTGGTGCCGCTGGACGGCGGTCGCTTTGCGACTTCCGACCTCAACGACCTGTACCGACGCGTCATCAACCGGAACAACCGATTGAAGCGCCTTCAGGATCTGAACGCTCCCGAGATCATCATCCGCAACGAGAAGCGGATGCTGCAGGAGTCTGTTGACGCCCTGTTCGACAATGGTCGACGCGGCAAGATCTTTACGGGTCCCAACAAGCGTCCTCTGCGCTCCTTGAGCGATATGCTCAAGGGCAAGCAAGGTCGTTTCCGGCAGAACCTGCTCGGAAAGCGCGTCGACTACTCTGGCCGCTCGGTCATCGTGGTTGGACCGACTTTGCGCCTGCACCAGTGTGGTCTTCCGAAGAAGATGGCGCTGGAGCTCTTCAAGCCCTTCATCTACAACAAGCTTGAGGAGCGTGGCTACGTCACGACCATCAAGGCTGCCAAGAAGATGGTGGAGAAGGAGCCCGAGGAGGTTTGGGACATCCTGGACGAGGTCATTCAAGAGCATCCTGTCATGCTCAACCGTGCACCTACCCTTCACCGTTTGGGCATTCAGGCCTTTGAGCCTGTCCTCATCGAGGGCAAGGCCATTCGCCTTCACCCCTTGGTCTGCACCGCGTTCAACGCGGACTTTGACGGTGACCAGATGGCGGTCCACCTCCCTTTGAGCATTGAAGCTCAGATTGAGGCCCGCGTGTTGATGATGTCCACCAACAACATCCTCAGCCCTGCCAACGGCAAGCCGATCATCAACCCGTCTCAGGACGTGGTCTTGGGCTGCTACTACATGACGCGTGAGCGTGGTGGCACCAAGGGTGAGGGTCGCAAGTTTGCGGATCCCGCTGAGGCCTTGATTGCATACGAGGCTAAGGAAGTTGAGCTTCACTCCAAGGTGAAGGTCCGCATTCCAGCGCGTCCGCTCGAGCAGCGAGTCGCTGACTTCATCCCCGAGCTGGGCGATGCCCACTTGCTGGTTGGCGTGGACACAGGCTTCGGCAAGTACGAAGCATGGCACTACCACCGCGCAGTCATGCGTGAGAGGGCCGTTGACAGCTTGGTCGGAGAGGTTGCAACCCTCGGTGGCGACGTCTGTGTGGCAGTGGACGACACTCCTGTCTCGGGTGAGAACCTGGTCGGTGTGATCGGTCTCGGCCATGGTGCCGATGGTGGTGAGCACGTGATTGCGGCCGCTAAGGCTCAGGGCGTTCCCGGCTTCGTGTCGATGAACCTTGAGAAGGAGCTGACTGTCGCTGATGCACTCAAGCTCGCTGTGAGCGAGGTTGGTGAATTCGCAGAAGCCGATGTCGTCATCGATCGAATCGGTGACCTTCAAGTTGTCGGCTACACGCTGCCCAAGCGAAAGGACTCCAGCCGCTCTGCGGTTGTCATCCACCAGATTCAGCCCACTGGCCAGGTCGACGCACGCGTCAACACGAGCCGTCGACTGGATTCGCTCAAGGCTGCTGCTGCATGGGCCCGTACCCAGTATGGCGACGACCTGCTTCTGGTTGTCGCTCCCGCTGGATTCTTTGGTGCCAAGGGCGAAGTCCCACTGTTCACCGAAGACAGTGTTGCTCAAGGCATCGAGGCGCGCGGGGAGATGGTCGATACAACCGTCGGTCGCGTCCTCTTCTACGACATCGTTCCTGATGAGCTGCCCTTCTCCTTGGTGAACCGCGCCATGGGTAAGAAGGCACTGGGCCAGCTGATTGACCGTTGCTACCGAGTCTCTGGCCCCAAGGCCACGGTTCTGTTGGCTGACGCAGTCATGAAGATGGGCTTCGAGCAGTCCACCGTTGCTGGCGTGTCCATCTGCATGGCGGACATGACCATTCCTGAAGAGAAGGCAACGCTTCTTGCTGCTGCGCAAGAGGAAGTCGAGGAGATTGAGAACCAGTACAACGAGGGTCTCATCACCGTCGGTGAGAAGTACAACAAGGTCATCGACATCTGGTCCAAGGTGACCGATGAGATTTCCAAGGCTCTCATTGCAAACATCGGTCACACCACGATTGTTGACTACGAAGGGAACGAGCGTCCGCACGTGTCCTTCAACAGCGTCTACATGATGGTTGACTCCGGTGCGCGTGGTTCGCCCACTCAGGTTCGTCAGCTCGCAGGAATGCGTGGCCTGATGGCCAAGCCTGACGGTTCCATCATTCAGACCCCGATCATCGCGAACTTCCGCGAGGGGCTCTCCGTTCTGGAGTACTTCACCTCGACTCACGGTGCCCGAAAGGGTCTCGCTGACACCGCGCTGAAGACCGCAAACTCTGGCTACCTGACGCGACGTCTTGTTGATGTTGTGCAGGACACCATCATCACTGCCCGGGACTGTGGTTCCGCGGAAGGGATGGAGGTCACCTCCTTGATTGAGGGTGGCGAGATCATCGAGCATCTCGGTGAGCGTGTTCTGGGCCGTGTTGCAGCTCAAGACATCCTGGATCCCTACTCGGACGAGGTCATCGTGCCTCGCAATGGCGAGCTCGATGAGCACGCTGTTGACCGCGTGGTCCAGGCTGGCGTTGAGAAGGTTCGGATTCGGTCCGTTCTGTCTTGTGAGATGCGTTGGGGTATCTGCTCCATGTGCTACGGCCGTGACTTGGCTCGTGGAGAGCTGGTGAACGTCGGTGAGGCTGTCGGCGTTATCGCTGCCCAGTCCATTGGTGAGCCCGGCACGCAGCTGACCATGCGTACCTTCCACATTGGTGGTGCTGCTTCGGCACGGGTCACCCAGGCCAGCATTGAGCTGAAGACCTCGGGAACCATCAAGTTCTCCGAGGGCATCCGCACGGTTGACGACCGTACGGGCCGTGCAGTGGTGATGAGTCGCAACGGTGAGATCTTCGTCGCGGACGACAAGGGCCGCGAGCGCGAGCGCTACAACATTCCCTACGGTGCTGCCCTGCTGGTGCGCGAAGGGGAGAAGGTTACCGCCAAGACCAAGATTGCCGAGTGGGACCCCTTCACCACTCCAATTCTGGCCAATGGCGGTGGTGTCGCCAAGTACGAAGACCTCGTGGTTGGTCGTACCCTGGAAGAGAAGGTCGACGCGCTGACTGGTCGCGCACGCAAGGTCGTGCTTGAACACAAGGATGCTGACCTCAAGCCCCGTGTGGTGCTCAGGGAGCAGGACAGTCGCAAGACCAAGGCCCGCTTCTTCCTGCCCATCGGAGCCAACATTATGGTCAACGAGGGCGATGACATCTTGCCTGGCGACATCGTCGCTAAGATTCCTCGTGAAACCACGAAGACCAAGGACATTACGGGTGGTCTGCCACGTGTTGCCGAGCTCTTCGAGGCACGCAAGCCCAAGGAAGTCGCAATCATTGCGGAGTCTGACGGTGTGATTTCCTTCGGAAAGGACACCAAGGGCAAGCGACGCGTCGTCGTTACTGGCGAAGACGGGACTGCTACTGAGTACCTGATCGCTAAGGGCAAGAACATCACCGTGAACGAGGGCGACTTCGTGCGCGCTGGTGATGCGATGATGGACGGTGCTGCCAACCCCCATGACATTCTCAAGGTCAAGGGTGAGGCGACTCTCGCACGCTACCTGGTCGACGAAGTCCAGGAGGTCTACCGCCTCCAGGGCGTGAAGATCAATGACAAGCACATCGAGGTCATCGTTCGTCAGATGCTGCGTCGTGTGAAGGTCCGGATGGTCGGAGATACGGAACACTTGGTGGACGAGCAGGTTGAGAAGCACCTGTTCGAGGAGGCCAACCGTGAGGTGGTGGCAATGGGCGGTCGTCCTGCGATTGCTGACCCGCTGCTTCTCGGTATTACCAAGGCCTCTCTCTCGACCGATTCCTTCCTGTCTGCGGCCTCTTTCCAGGAGACGACCCGTGTGCTCACGGACGCCTCTATCCACGGCCGCTTGGACTCTTTGCGGGGTCTGAAAGAGAACGTCATCATGGGTCGTCTGATCCCAGCGGGTACCGGTTTTGCCGCATACCAGCAGCTTGGAATGATGACGAACGAAGACGAGAAGGGCCAATCGGCCACTTGATTTCACCGGAGCCCCGATCCCAAGGGGCTCTCGTGTTTGACTGTCACGGTCCCGTCGATTAAAGCGGCGGGGCTCTGCTGAACCCTCCCCGGGTTCGGTCGCCATTTTTCCGCTGGGGCATGTCACGACGGCTTAGGCCAGTGTCACCCACAGTTCGAGGTTCAGGAATGCCTACCATCAACCAGTTGGTCCGGAAGGGTCGCAAGAAGCTGCGGAGCAAGTCAAAGTCTCCCGCGCTTCAGAATTGCCCGCAGAAGCGCGGCGTTTGCACCCGCGTCTACACGACCACCCCCAAGAAGCCGAACTCTGCACTCCGTAAGGTTTGTCGTGTTCGCCTGACCAACGGTATCGAGGTCACCTCGTACATCGGTGGTGAGGGTCACAACCTTCAAGAGCACAGCTCGGTCTTGATCCGTGGTGGGCGAGTGAAGGACCTTCCTGGTGTTCGCTATCATGTCGTTCGCGGCACCCTTGACTCCCAAGGCGTGAATGCACGTCGTCAGGGTCGCTCCAAGTACGGCGCTAAGCGCCCTAAGAAGTAGAGAACGCTATGCCGCGCCGCCGCGAAGTACCCAAGCGCCAAGTTCTGCCCGATCCCAAGTATGGGGACGTGCTGGTAACGAAGTTCATGAACAACCTCATGAAGGACGGAAAGAAGTCCGTAGCCGAAGGAATCGTCTATGGCGCCTTCGAGACTATTCTGGACCGCACCCGCGAAGATCCATTGACGGTCTTCCGTCGGGCTCTCGAGAATGTCGAGCCTGTGGTGGAAGTTAAGTCCCGCCGCGTTGGTGGTTCGACCTATCAGGTGCCGATCGAGGTTCGTCCCGAGCGACGCATGGCTCTCGCTATGCGTTGGATCATTCAGTATGCTCGTCAGCGTGGTGGTCGCTCTATGACCGACAAGTTGGCTGCTGAATTGATGGAGGCTTCCCACGCTCGCGGCAATGCCGTGAAGAAGAAGGAAGACACCCATCGCATGGCTGAGGCCAACAAGGCGTTCTCGCACTACCGCTGGTAGTCTCCAAACGAGATAGCAAGAGCAAGGCACCTTCGGGTGTCTTGTTCTGCTCTGGAGCAATCAGTGGCGATTCCGCCGTACAAAGTCCGAAACATCGGAATCCTGGCGCACATTGACGCCGGGAAGACCACGTTGTCTGAACGCATCCTGTACTGCTCGGGTGCGTTGCGTCGCATGGGCGACGTAGACGATGGGACGACCGTGATGGACTGGATGGCCCAAGAGCAGGAGAGGGGAATCACCATCACCGCGGCCTCGACGGTCGTGGACTGGCGAGACCACCGCATCAACTTGGTGGACACACCCGGGCACGTAGACTTCACGGTCGAGGTTGAGCGATGCCTTCGGGTGCTAGATGGGGCAGTGGCCGTCTTCTCCGCAACCGAGGGGGTCCAGTCCCAGTCAGAGACGGTCTGGCGTCAGGCGGACCGGTACGGGGTGCCAAGAATCGCGTTCGTCAACAAGATGGACAGAGTCGGTGCGGACTTTGAGCGCTGCGTTGAGGAGATTCAGACGCGACTTGGCGCAGACGCGGTTCCCTTCCAGCTGCCGATTGTTGAAGACGATGAGTTTGTCGGCATCGTAGATCTCATCGGGCTTGAAGCATTCCGCTTTGGCGCTGAGCCCCTCGAGTTGGTCTCCATGGAAATGGGGGAGAACCTAAGTGACGAGGTGGAGTTCGCTCGGGAGTTGCTGCTTGACGCCCTAGTTCAGGACGAAGAGTTGCTCAGCTCCTTCCTAGAGGGAGGAGAGCTCAGCTCGGAGGTTCTATGGAAGGCTGCTCGTGAAGCAGTCAAGGAGCGCGGACTGGTCCCGGTGTTCTGCGGATCGGCCTTTCGGAACTACGCGACCGTTCCTCTCTTAGACGCCATTACAACGCTTCTGCCATCCCCGATTGAGCAAGGACCTCTTGAAGGGCAGGACACCGATGGGAACAGGCAGGTGGTCCCGAGAGACGAGGAGTCGCCCTTTGTCGCCCTCGCCTTCAAGCAGATGAATGACCCAGGAATGGGCAAGACAAGCTGGTTGCGCGTCTATGCGGGGAGGCTGACGGCTGGCGACCTCGTGCAGAACACTCGCACAGGTGAGCGGCATAGATTGAGCCGTTTGGTACAACTCTTCGCCAACGAGGCGGAGCGGGTTCCCGGGGTGTCCGTCGGGGCAATCTTCGGCGTCGAGGGATTGGACGGGGTTCTGACTGGAGACACGCTCTGCGGTCCTGGGTCCTCACTGGTCTTGGAGTCCATCCATGTTCCTGAGCCGGTCATCTACCTGGCCGTGCGTTCCTTGAACACTGAGACAGCACCGAGGCTGGGAGAGAGCCTAGCAGCACTGGTCTCGGAGGACCCATCGCTGCGCCTGCGTAAGGATGAGACGACAGGGGACTTGCTCTTGCATGGCATGGGGGAGCTACACCTCGAAATTGCCCAAGACCGTCTCCAGCGCGACTACGGGGTTGAAGCAGAGTTCGGGAGGCCTCAGGTCGCGTACAAAGAGGCCCCGACGCGGGCAGGTCTCGGCACCTGCACACAGCAGCGCGTCGTGAATGGTCGAGGCCAGTACGGACGCGTCGATGTATGTGTCCGGCCCAGCAAGGGGGACGAGAGGCTCGACATGGTGTCTCGCGATGCCATTCCAGCCTCCATTCGACTTGCGATATGGAGCGGCATCGAAGAAGTCATCGGGGCGGGACCTCTTGTTGGGATGCCGGTTTCAGACCTGCAGGTGGAACTGCAGAGTGTTGACTACCGGGAGGTAGATGCCAGCGAGGGCGTCTTTAGGGCGGCGGGCCGGACGGCCATGAGGCGAGCACTCATGGAGTCCAGTCCTGTGCTCCTTGAACCTCGCGTTGAACTCCAGGTTCGCTCACCGAGTGAGTTCCTTGGGCAGGTTCTTGGAGACATCAGCAGCCGGCGTGGGTTCATCGAACAGGTCGATGCAACGCCAGGTGAGGAAAGAGTTGTCGCCGAGGTCCCGCTTGCCGAGATGTTTGGGTACGCAACGCGACTCCGTTCTCAGACTCAGGGGCGAGCCACGTACGGAACCAAGCTTCGCCGCTACGCACCGGCAGCTCAGCAGGTCGTTGAATCACTCCGAAAGCCTGAAACTGGTCCAGCTTGATGCACCGCGTTCAAGGCCCAGGTCCGGATCCTTTTCGGCACAATGAACTGGACCACTTCGACCCAGTGCGCTAAACGGCGGGGGTTCCGTCTCTCGGGTACGCCGAACGGCTACCTCACCAACGGTACGAGAGGCACTCGCCCCCCGCACTGCCGCGGGGCCCAATGCATCCTGTGGGTGCGCTGTGGGGTGAGTATCCTTCCCACCTTTGGAGCAATCCGATGGCCCAGACCAACAAGATCAGAATCCGGCTCAAGGCCTACGATCACAAGCTGCTCGACAGAAGCGCCAATGAGATCGTTGAGGCGGCCAAGCGCACTGGCGTTAGCATTCGGGGTCCATTCCCGTTGCCAACGACCATTTCGCGATGGACCGTCCTGCGCGGACCTCACGTAGACAAGAAGTCTCGTGAGCAGTTCGAGCGCCGGACCCACCACCGCCTCCTCGACATTCTGGAGCCTACCCAGCAGACAGTTGATGCTCTCATGAAGCTCGACTTGTCCGCAGGCGTTCACGTCGAGATCAAGCTTTCCTGAGAGGCCAACGGCCATCAGGACTACAGGAGCATTACGCATGCCTACCGTAGAAATCTACAACACCGCACACGAGTCCGTCGGCTCCCTGGAGCTCGACGACTCGGTCTTCGGCGCCGAGGTCAAGGAGCACCTGTTTTACACGGTGGTCCGGCAGCAGATGGCTGCTCGTCGTTCGGGTAACCACAAGGTCAAGAGCCGCTCCGAGGTTTCGGGTGGTGGTCGGAAGCCCTTCAAGCAGAAGGGTACCGGCCGTGCACGCCAGGGTACGACCCGCGCCGCGCAAATGCGTGGAGGCGGAATCGTCCATGGGCCTACCACTCGGGACCACGGGCACAAGGTGCCCAAGAAGGTTCGCCGCGCAGCGATGCGCAGTGCTCTTTCCCGGCGGGTTGAAGAGTCCAAGTTCACCGTTTTTGACGCTTTTGAACTCAGCGAGATCAAGACCAAGGCTTTCAAGTCGGTCATGAGCAGCTTTGAGTTTGGCGACTTGCTTCTGATTCTCTCCGATAAGGACGAGAACGTCATCAAGTCCGCGCGGAACATCCCTGGTGTGACGGTCATCCCTGTTGATGGCCTGAACGTGTACGACATTCTGAAGCATCAGAATGTCGCTGCTACCAAGGCTGCTGTCGCGGGCATCGCATCCCGTCTGGGGGCCTGAATGGACCAGCTACACGACATCCTTCTCGCTCCTGTCGTGACTGAGAAGTCTGCCTACGCAGCTGAAGACAACACCTATGTCTTCAAGGTTGGCGTCAAGGCAAACAAGCATCAGATCAAAGACGCTGTCGAAAGCTTCTTCGGTGTCCGCGTCAGCAATGTTCGTACATTGATTGTTCGCGGCAAGGTGAAGCGTTTCGGACGTCACATGGGGCGCCGTTCCAATTGGAAGAAGGCCTACGTGACTCTGCGTGACGGCGACAGCATCAACTTCTACGCCGACACCGGCGAGGCCTGAGGGGACCACCATGGGCATCCGTAAGTTTAAACCGACCAGCGCCGGCCGACGCTTCATGAGCGTCAGCGATTTCGCTGGCGTTAGCAAGAAGAGTCCTGAGCGTTCTTTGCTGGCTCCGATGAAGAGCTCCGGCGGTCGGAACAATCGTGGACGTATTACCGTCCGTCGCCGCGGTGGCGGACACAAGCGTCGCTACCGCATCATCGACTTCAAGCGTGACAAATGGGACGTTCCTGGAAAGGTTGCTGCGGTCGAGTACGACCCCAACCGTTCCGCTCGGATCGCTCTGATTCACTTTGCTGACGGCGAGAAGCGGTACGTTCTGCACCCACACAACCTCAATGTTGGAGACACCATTGTTTCCAGCAACGAGGCTGACATCAAGCCAGGCAACAGCATGCAATTGCACGCTGTACCTCTTGGTACTTGGGTTCACAACATCGAGCTGATGATTGGCCGCGGCGGTCAGATGTGTCGCTCGGCTGGTACCTACGCTCAGGTAATGGCGAAGGAGGGCAACTATGTCCTCTTGCGTATGCCAAGTAGCGAGCTCCGCCAGGTTCACCGCAACTGCCAGGCCACTATTGGTCAGGTTGGCAACTTGGAGCACGAAAACCAGCGCATCGGCAAGGCCGGACGTAGTCGCTGGTTGGGTCGTCGCCCCAAGGTTCGTGGCTCTGCCATGAACCCCATCGATCACCCTCATGGTGGTGGTGAGGGAAGGACCACTGGTGGTCGTCACCCGGTTACCCCTTGGGGCAAGCCGACCAAGGGTCGCAAGACTCGTAGCAAGAAGAAGCCTAGCAGTCGCTTCATCGTCAAGCGGCGCAAGTAGGGAGCCAAAATGGCACGTTCCATTAAGAAGGGTCCCTTCGTTGACCCGCATCTTTTCAAGCGCGTTGCAAAGGCGCGCGAGAGTGGTCAGAACAGTCCGGTCGTGAAGACTTGGAGCCGACGCTCCACGATTCTTCCTGACTTCATCGGTCTGACTTTCGCAGTTCACAACGGTCGCAAGTTCATTCCTGTCTACGTGACAGAGAACATGGTTGGCCACAAGTTGGGCGAGTTCGCGCCTACCCGTACTTACTACGGCCACACCGCGGACAAGAAGTCCAAGGGGCGTCGCTGATGTCCAAGGCAAGCCTCCGCTTTGCCCGGGTATCCCCGCGCAAGGCCCGGTTGGTCGCTGACCTGGTCCGTGGCAAGGATGTTGATGAGGCTCTCGAGCTTCTGACCTTCGCTCGGAAGAAGACGGCGCCACTCATGAAGAAGCTGATCGAGTCTGCGATGGCCAACGCCGAGAACGGCGCTGAGATTCGCAACGACTCGGTGGACATCGACGCACTCTACGTGAAGACGGTCTTCGTGAACGAGGGCTCGACCCTCAAGCGTTTCCGTCCCCGTGCAATGGGTCGTGCAACTCCGGTGCGCAAGCCCACCTCTCACATCACTGTCGTTCTCGACAGCCGCCAGGAGTAAGACCATGGGTCACAAGATTCATCCAGTCGGCTTCCGTGTTGGTATCACCCGCGGGTGGGACGCACAGTGGTTCGCAGAGAAGGACTACGAGCGCAACGTTCATGAGGACGTCGCGATTCGCAAGTTCGTGAAGAAGAAGTACTTCCACGCTGGGGTCTCCAAGATCACCATCGAGCGTGCCGCCAACAAGGCCAAGGTGTACATCCACACCGCAAAGCCCGGCGTCATTCTTGGCAAGCGTGCCACGGGCCTTGAGACCCTTCGTGCGGACCTGCAGAAGCTGACTTCTACAGAGATCTACGCGAACGTAATCGAAGTTCGTAAGGTTGAGACCGATGCGCAGTTGGTCGCCGAGAACATCGCCGCACAGCTCGTTAAGCGTGTCTCGTTCCGACGTGCCATGAAGAAGGCCGTTCAGCAGGCGCAGCGCGCCGGCGCCAAGGGCGTGAAGGTCATGTGTGGCGGTCGCTTGGGAGGTTCCGACATGGGACGTCGCGAGTGGTACCACGAGGGACGCGTGCCATTGCACACGCTCCGGGCCGACATCGACTACGGCCAAACCACCGCAAAGACGACCTACGGCATCATCGGTGTCAAGGTCTGGATCTTCAAGGGCGAGGTCCTCCCGGGCGAACAGGCCTGAGAGAGACCTTAGGAGCAACAAATGTTGACCCCAAAGCGTGTAAAGTACCGCAAGAGCCACAAAGGCCGGATGACCGGTCTGGCTTGGCGAGGCTCAAAAGTCTCGTTCGGTGAGTTTGGTCTGATGGCGACCACCTGTGGCCGTTTGACCTCCCGCCAGATTGAGGCAGGTCGTATTGCTATGACCCGTCACATCAAGCGTGGTGGACAGGTGTGGATCCGGGTCTTCCCGGACAAGCCCGTGTCCAAGAAGCCCGCCGAGACCCGTATGGGTAAGGGTAAGGGTAACCCTGAGTTTTGGGTCGCCGTGGTCAAGCCTGGCCGCGTGATCTATGAACTCAATGGTGTCGCAGAAGAGGTTGCAGTTGGTGCGCTTGAGCGTGCTGGTCACAAGCTTCCTCTCAAGTGGAAAATTGTTCGCCGGGAGGGCTTGGTCTAATGGCACTGCCTGATTGGAACACAATGAGTGACGTCGAGCTGGTTCATCATGAGCTTCAGCTTGAGCGTGACATGCTGACTGCTCGTTTTCAGCTGGCCACAAACCAGTTGGAAGACAGCTCTACGGTCTCGAAGCTGCGCAAGGGCATTGCCCGTGCACGGACGGCACAGCGTGCCAGAGAGATCGCCCAGGGGCTGAGCAAGGACCAACTTCGCAATACACACCGTGGTTCCTTCGCTCCTGGCGAGTCGAAGGCTGCTGAGGGTGAGTCTGCGGGCGGGTTCTTGCAGGGCATCGTTGACAAGGTCGGCGGCAACGAATAATTGCCGGCGGCGAGATAGGGCCCTTTGGGTCGTCGGCTTCGGCCGGCATTATGCACTGTTCTAGTGCAGGCACGGCGCCAGCCAACTCCGAGTCCCGCTTCGGCGGGAGACCGGGTTGGAAAGGTCCGGTAATCGGAAACCACGCCCTACTTGTAGGGCGATCGTGAGCGAGACATGGCTGAGCACAACGAAACCTCGGGCCGTAGGGTCCTGCAGGGTCGGGTGACCTCTGACAAGATGGACAAGACGGTTTCCGTCGAAGTGGTGCGGCGTGTAAAGCACGCTCGGTACCATAAGTACATCAACCGTCGGAACGTCTACAAGGCCCATGATGAGAGCAACGAGTGCGGAATTGGTGACAAAGTCACTATCCGCGAGTCCCGCCCACTCTCCCGCACCAAGCGGTGGGTTGTTGTGGCGCGAACTCCTCGTAACTCTTGAACGTCCCTGAATAGAGGGAGACGATTCCATGATTCAGACAGAAAGCACCCTTGAGGTAGCTGACAACAGCGGAGCCAAGAAGCTGAAGGCCATTAAGGTCCTCGGTGGTTCGAAGCGCCGTTACGCCTCCATCGGAGACATCGTTGTCGTAGCAGTGCGTGAAGCACTGCCCAACGGCAAGGTGAAGAAGGGAGACGTAGCGCGGGCCGTCATCGTACGGACCAAGAAGGAAATCCGTCGTCCAGACGGAACCTACATTCGCTTCGACAACAACTCCGCAGTCCTCATCAACAAGGATGGGGAGCCAATTGGAACCCGCATCTTCGGTCCTGTTGCGCGCGAACTTCGCGCCAAGAAGTACATGAAGATTGTGGCCCTGGCTCCCGAGGTCCTCTAGGAAGGCGACATGGCTACTCCTAAGTACAAAATTAAGCGTGGTGACACCGTTCAGGTGGTCGCCGGCAAGGACAAGGGCAAGACTGGGCGCGTTCTAAGCGTTCTCCCGGTCAAGGCTCGTGTTGTTGTCGAGGGCGTCAATCTGGTCAAAAAGCACCAGAAGCCAACCGGGGAGCAGGCCGGACAGGTTCTGCACCGCGAGGCGGCGCTTCACATTTCCAACGTTGCCCTCTGGAACGTCGCCGAGAATCGGCGCGTGAAGGTTGGTTACGGCACCAATGACGCTGGCCAGAAAGTGCGGGTTGACCGCAAGACTGGCCAGGTCATCGACGCTTGAGGAGAGAATAATGACTCCCCGTGTCAAGAACATCTACACCACGCAGGCGGTGCCGTCTCTCCTCAAGGAGTTTCAGTACAGCAACGTGATGCAGGTTCCGCGCCTCGAGAAGATTGTGGTGAACACTTGTCTCAAAGAGGCAATCACCAACTCCAAGTTGTTGGACCAGGCCGCTGAGGAGCTCCGGCTCATCACTGGTCAGAAGGCCGTCATTCGCCGCGCTCGGAAGAGCATTGCTAACTTTAAGCTTCGCGAGGGCATGCCCCTTGGAGCCAAGGTGACGCTACGTGGCGAGAGAATGTGGTTCTTCTACGACCGCTTGGTGTCGCTTGCTATGCCCCGTCTCCGCGACTTTCGCGGAATGAACCCAAATGCCTTCGACGGCCGCGGGAACTACAACATGGGGTTGACCGAGCAGATTCTCTTTCCTGAGATCGAGTATGACAAAGTCACTCGAATCAATGGGATGAACATCACTTTCGTCACCACTGCCGATTCGGATGCAGAGGGCCGCGCCCTCCTGAAGTCCATCGGATTCCCTTTCCGGAGCTGAGCGCAATCGCTCGCGCCTCCATTCTTCCCTCGAGCCAGGTCCTTTTGGAAACCAGCTCCGAACCGGAGAAATAGAACATGTCCATGACAGATCCGATCGCGGATATGCTGACGCGGATTCGGAACGCCTCTATGGCGGGCCATTCCAGCGTGGTAATGCCGCGCTCCAAGATCAAGCTGGAGATGGTGAAGATCCTCAAGGCCGAAGGCTTCGTTGAGGGCTACATCGACATTCCCGAGCACCCCCAGGGTAGCATCAAGGTGTTCTTGCGTTACGACAAGAGCAACCGTTGCGTCATCCGTGGGCTTGAGCGGGTTTCCAAGCCTGGTCGCCGCAAGTACGTCGGCAAGCAAGATATTCCTCGCGTCCGTGATGGACTCGGGGTCGCCATTCTCACGACTCCTCGCGGTGTGCTGACTGACAGCTCTGCTCGCAAGGAAGGCGTGGGCGGCGAAGTCCTCTGCTACGTCTGGTAAGGGAGTACACAATGTCTCGTATCGGAAAGCAGCCAGTGGCACTTCCTGCCAAGGTTGAGGTCACCATCGGTGACCGCGTAGTAGTCAAGGGTCCTAAGGGAACCTTGGACCGCCCCCTGGTTGAGGGCGTCGATGTGAAGGTTGAGGATGGCAATGTCATTGTCTCCCGTCACTCGGACAGCAAGCAACACAGTGCCAATCATGGCCTGATGCGCGCGCTGATCAACAACATGGTCACCGGTGTCTCGGTTGGCTTCTCCAAGAAGCTTGAGATCATTGGCGTCGGCTACAAGGCCGAGGTCAAGGGGCGCGACCTTCTTTTGAACCTCGGTTTCTCACATCCCATCACCTTCAGCCCTCCAGAGGGTGTGACGGTGACTGTGGATAAGCAGACCATCGTGACCCTGAGCGGGATGGACCGTGAGTCCGTCGGTCAGGCAGCTGCGGTGATTCGCTCCTTCCGTCCACCCGACTCCTACAAGGGCAAGGGTGTTCGCTATGAAGGTGAGTACATCCGTCTGAAGGCCGGCAAGGCCGCGAAGAAGTAAGGGAGGTCCATCATGGCCAACACGAATACTCGACAGAAGGCGCGTGCACGTCGCAAGGTTTCCATTCGGAAGAACCTGCGCGGCTCTGCTTCTCGCCCTCGTCTTAGCATTTATCGCAGTGGCAATCATATGTACGCCCAGGTCATCGATGATGACGCGGGTCGTACTTTGGCTGCTGCGTCCACCCTCTCCGCTGAGCTCAAAGAGCTTGACGGGCATGGTGGCAACCAGAGTGCAGCCCAAGAAGTGGGCAAGCTCATCGCAAAGAAGGCCGTTGAGGCAAACATCGCTGAAGTGGTGTTTGACCGGAATGGCTATCTTTACCACGGTCGTGTGAAGGCCCTCGCCGAGGGCGCACGCGAAGGTGGACTCAAGTTCTGATGCCGGTTTAGGCCGGACATGCCCGGGGCTCAGCCCCGGTGGAGGTTTCCAGTGGCAAGGATGTCCCGAGGACGTCGGAACCAGCAGCCCGACGATGGGCTGACTGAGAAAGTCATCAACATCAACCGCGTTGCGAAGGTCGTCAAAGGCGGCCGTCGTTTCAGCTTTTCTGCAATCGTTGTCGTAGGCGACGGTGAGGGCAAGGTGGGCGTTGGGTTCGGCAAAGCGAACGAGGTCCCAGAGGCCATTCGTAAGGCGAGCACCAAGGCACGCGCGAACATGTTCCAGACGGCCATTGTGGACGGCACAGTCCCCCACAAGCAGGTCGGTCACTTCGGTGCTGGTCGTGTTCTTCTGCTCCCAGCAGCTCCAGGTACCGGCGTTATCGCTGGCCCCTCGGTTCGAGCAATTCTGGATGCCACTGGCTACCGGAACGTTCTGACCAAGTGCCTGGGGTCCAACAACCCTCACAACGTTGTGCGTGCCACCCTTAAGGCGCTGCACCTGCTTGAGACTCCGGAGCAGTACGCTGTCCGGGTCGGCAAGGGCGTGGACGAGGTCAACTCCAACTACGTTGTTGGTGAGGCCCACTGGTCCTCCCAGCAATAGAAGTAGCCGATTGGCCGCCGGTGCTTAAGCTCCGGTGGCTCGGCACAAGGACGTTCCCGTGAAGAACATCAAGGTAACCCTGAAGCGGTCTACGATCGGCGCTACTGAGAAGCAGATCTCGGCGGTGAAGGGTCTGGGGCTCCGGAAGATTCGCTCTGAGCGTGTCCTTCAGAACACCCCCGCGGTACGAGGCATGGTCAAGAAGGTCATTCACCTTCTTGATGTCGAAGAGGTCGAGGCCTGAGGCCTCCCTGACGCAGCGAGAGCTGCGCGGAGTTTACGATGGCAAACGAACTAGCAAACTTGAAGCCTTCGCCTGGCTCGACCAAGCGTCGGCTGCGTGTTGGACGTGGTGAGGGTTCCGGTAAGGGACGCACCGCAGGCCGCGGTCAGAAGGGCTACGGCTCTCGCTCTGGCTCGGGCATCCAGGCCGGCTTTGAGGGTGGCCAGATGCCCCTTCAGCGTCGGCTTCCTAAGCGCGGCTTTACCAACATCTTCGCCAAGGAGTACGCCGTGTTGAACGTGGCCGATCTGGAGTCCCGTTTTGAGGACGGCGCAGTTGTTGATTTGGCAGCACTCGAGGAGTGTGGCGCTGTGTCTCAGGCTGGAAAGAACGGTCTGAAGGTTCTTGGGAACGGGGAGTTGACCAAGAAGTTGACTGTCCGCGCTGCCAAGTTCAGCAAGACCGCTGCAGAAAAAATTGCTGCTGCCGGTGGCACGGCTGAAGTGATCTAAGTCGTGCAGGCGAACGCTCTCAAAGACATCTTCCGCGTTCCGGAGCTCCGGAACCGGATTCTGTTCACCTTGGCGATGCTGGCTGTGTATCGCTTGGGAGTGTTCGTGCCTGCTCCCGGTGTAGACCGGACGGCTCTGGCGAGTTTCTTCGCCAGCAACTCGGATACGCTGTTTGGTCTCTACGACATGTTCTCGGGCGGTGCCCTGGAGCAGTTCAGTGTGTTTGTGTTGGGCATCATGCCCTACATTTCTGCGTCGATCATTATGCAGCTCTTGTCTGCAACTGTTCCTCAGCTTGAGCGTCTTTCGAAGGAAGGGCAATCTGGTCGAAACAAGATCACGCAGTACACCCGCTACGGCACAATCGGCATCGCCATTCTTCAGTCGATCGGCATTGCCATCGGTCTGCAGAGCATGAAGGCAGCTGGCGGCCAAGACGTTGTTATCAACGCTGGGCCTTGGTTTATCTTCATGACCGTCATGACCATGACGGCTGGTAGCTGCTTCGTCATGTGGCTTGGTGAGCAGATCACGGAGCGTGGCGTCGGCAACGGCGCAAGTCTCCTGATTACCGCCGGCATCATCGCTGGCATGCCGCAGGGCATCTTCCAGTTGGTTCAGAAGATTCAAGCCGGAGAGATGAAGCTCGTCTTCCTCGTCGGTCTCGGGATCTTTATGTTCCTGGTGCTCGGTGGAATCGTGTTCTTTGAACGAGCACAGCGGCGCCTACCGATTCAGTACGCCAAGCGCGTCATCGGTCGTCGCGTCTACGGTGGCCAGGCGACGCACCTTCCCTTGAAGGTGAATGTCGCGGGTGTCATTCCGCCCATCTTTGCCAGTGCGCTGCTGATGTTCCCCGCCACTTTGGCGACCTTCTGGGACAACGCGGTTGTACAGCAGGTGATTGGGGCGCTGACGCCTGGTGCTTGGCTCTACAACTTGGTCTATGTCGCTCTCATCGTCTTCTTCGCATTCTTCTATACCGCCGTGACTTTCAGTCCCGTTGATGTAGCGGACAACTTGAAGAAGCAGGGCGGCTACGTGCCTGGTGTTCGACCCGGCAAGCAAACCGCCGAGTACATTGACACCATCCTTAGTCGTCTGACGCTCGCTGGTGCCGTATACTTGGCTGCAGTTTGCATCGTCCCGACGTTGCTCATCAGCGAGTTTGGCATTCCGTTCTACTTTGGCGGAACCAGCTTGTTGATTGTTGTCAGCGTTTCGCTGGACACGGTCGCCCAGATTGAAGGCCATCTGCTGACGAAGCACTACGATGGCCTCATGGGTGACGGTGGTGGCGGCGGAGGCGGTCGCGGACGACGCCGTAGGCTCCTTGAGCAGTCTCAGGACACTTGAGGATCCGAACTTGACTTTGACTGGCTGCTCTCATAGTAGCCAGCGGCTCTGGACCTACTTGGTTCAGCAGTTTTCTATAAACAGTCCACCGATGAACCGGGTGACCGGCTAGGAGAGGACGAGATGGCTCGTATTGAGGGCGTGGACCTTCCACGCAACAAGCGCATTGATATTGCGCTGACTTACATTTTCGGGATTGGACGGCACACTGCCCGTCTTATTCTCGCTGGCGCAGAGGTCGAACCCCAGATTCGGGTTCAGGATCTCTCCGAGGTCGAGGTTGCCCGTCTCCGTGACGTCATCCAGCGTGAGCACACCGTCGAAGGTGAGTTGCGCAAGGAAGTCGCCATGAACATCAAGCGCCTGATTGACTTGGGCACCTACCGTGGCCTGCGCCACAAGCGCGGCCTGCCCGTTCGCGGACAGCGCACCCACACCAACGCCCGTACTCGCAAGGGGCCAAAGCGCCTTGCGGGCCGCCGTCGCTAAGGGAGGCTGAGTCATGGCTGCACCAAAGAAGAAGCGCGCTGCGAAGCGCGTCAAGAAGAACGTCCCGGCTGGGGCTGTTCACATCCAAGCAACCTTCAACAACACCATCGTGACTTTCACCGACCCTGCAGGCAACACCGTTGCTTGGTCCAGCGCCGGTGTGAAGGGTTTCAAGGGCTCTCGTAAGAGTACGCCTTTTGCCGCCCAGCTCGTCGCGGAAGATGCCGCACGCAAGGCCATGGACAATGGCATGCGTTCGGTCGCAGTGTTCGTGAAGGGTCCAGGCTCGGGACGTGAGAGCGCTCTTCGCGCTGTTGCGAACGCTGGTCTCAAGATCACGATGATTAAGGATGTCACGCCGATTCCGCACAACGGTTGTCGTGCTCCGAAGCGTCGTCGAGTCTGATTCGTTTCTGACGGGGTGTTCTGCACCTGGTTGACCAACCCCGGTCATTTTTGGCCGGCGTCCCACTTTCGCGGGTGTGTAGCCCTGCTCGGTCAGCAGTAGGCAGAAACCTGTAGGAGTTCCAATGAGTGAAGGTCTGAGCGAGCACGTCTACGCCAACTGGCGCAACTTGATCAAGCCGCGTAGCGTTGAGCGCGATTCGCGCTCTTCTGCCACCTACGGCAAGTTTGTTGCGCGTCCGCTCGAGCGTGGATTCGGCACTACGATTGGCAACTCGCTTCGTCGAGTTCTGCTGTCCTCCTTGCAGGGGTGCGCAGTCACCTCTGTGAAGATTGAGGGTGTGTTACACGAGTTCTCCTCCATTCCTGGAGTTGTGGAAGACGTCACTGACGTTGTCCTCAACCTCAAGGGACTCTTGGTCAAGACTTCTGAGATGGAGGCCTTCAAGGCTTCGATCAAGAAGGTTGGCGTCTCTCGCGAGAGTGTCATCGTAACCGGAGCGGATGTTGTGTTCGCAGACGGTGTCGATGCCGAGATTCTGAATCCTGAGCACCCCATTGCTACCCTGACCCAAGATGGCGAATTCCAAGCGGAATTGGTTCTCAACATGGGCAAGGGCTACATCCCTGCTGTTCAGAACAAGGGCGAAGATCACGAGCTGGGTGTCATCCCGGTCGACTCGATCCACACCCCAATCAAGAAGGTCAAGTACGCCGTGACCAACGCTCGCGTTGGCCGCCGCACTGACTACGACAAGCTGAGCCTTGAGGTCTGGACGGACGGTTCTGTCCTCCCCGAGGATGCAGTAGCCTACTCGGCTAAGATCCTGCGCGAGCAGCTCGCTATCTTCATCAACTTCTCTGAAGAAGACGAGCCGGTTCTGTCCGAGCAGTCTGAGCCAGAGGAGCAGTGGAGCGAGCACCTGTACAAGCGGGTCGATGAGCTCGAGTTGTCTGTACGTTCGGCAAACTGCTTGCAGAACGCCGGCATCGAGTACATCTGGCAGCTGGTGGAGCGCACCGAAGCCGAGATGCTCAAGACCAAGAACTTTGGTCGCAAGTCCCTCAATGAAATCAAGGAGATCCTGTCCGAGATGGGCCTCTCCTTGGGTATGAAGCTGCACAACTTCCCGAAGAATCGAGCCTGAGTGGTTGAGCCTGGGCTATGGCCTGGGCGTCCCACCGGGTGCTAGGAGAGCGCGATGCGTCACGAAAAATCTGGCCGTAAGTTGGGGCGTACCAGCTCCCACCGCAAGGCAATGTTCCGGAACATGGCTACGTCCCTGTTCATCCACGGCAAGATCCAGACCACCGAGGCCAAGGCCAAGGAGGTTCGAGCGATTGCTGAGAAGCTGATCACTCTTGGCAAGCGGGTTCCACCCAGCGCCTTGGAAGGTCTGAGTGGCGACGAGCTGGCGGATGCCAAGGCCAAGCGCCTTCACGCTCTCCGCCAAGCGCGTCGTAAGATCGTTGATGGTGAGGCGTTGCACTTGCTGTTCAACGATTACAGCGAGCGATACAAGAGCCGTGCGGGTGGCTACACCCGCATCACCAAGGTCGGCTTCCGTAGTGGCGACAACGCATCTATGGCAGTCATCTCCTTGTTGGGCGACAACGAGGCGCCAGTTGGTGCCAACCAGGAAGTGTCTGGTGCAGACGCTGCTTCGGCTGGCGAAGAGTAGGCCTTAGGGTTTGCTTGAGAAGGGGAGGCTTCCATCGGGAGCCTCCCCTTTGTCGTCCTTGTGCTCATTTTTGGTGGGCCCCGTTATGGGGGGACCGGAGGCCCGATGAGTGAGCAGATTCGCCATGCCCGTGAGCGCTTGGCCAAGTACATGGAGAGCCAAGGAAAGAGGAATACGCGGCAGCGCGACCTCATCGTGGATGCCTTCTTTGTCCAGGGCGGTCACATCACTCTGCAGGAGCTGACAAGGCTCGTGCAGGAGCGTGACTCCGGCGTTGGCTTTGCCACTGTCTACCGGACCATGAAGCTCCTGACCGAGGCTGAGGTGGCCCACGAGCAGCGCTTTGGGGAAGGGCAAGCTCGGTATGAGCTTGCGGACCTTGAGCACCATGATCATTTGATCTGCGAGTCTTGTGGCCGAATCGATGAATTCGAGGACCAGGTGCTCGAAGACCGTCAGAGCCTCGTTGTGCGTCAGCTGGGGTGGCAGCTAAAGCACCACCGTCACGAGCTCTATGGGCTCTGTCCTGAGTGTATCGAAGCCGGGTGACCGGCACCTATCCGTAGACCAGCCCTTGGCTGCGGCGGACTATCTGGGCGGATGTCAGTGGCTGAGCAGCGTCTCGCTACAGTAGGCTGTGGGTAGCCTCGCTGCTGCTGGTGGGGCTGTCTCTAGCTGCACCGCTGATTCGCGTCTGCAGGCAGTGTGCTTCCCACAGAGGTGCTTCGGCCGGGACAAGCCCGGCCGAAGCGAAGTGCGCGAGGGGGGAATCGAACCCCCATGGACTTTACGTCCACTAGGCCCTCAACCTAGCGCGTCTACCAATTCCGCCACTCGCGCTGAGGACCCACCCCAATTAACAACGCCTCCTGACCTGTCAAGGCAAGGAGGCGTGCTTTCTGAGACCAAAAAAGTACTCAGTTGGGTGTACTGGCCCCGTCTTGGGAGGGGACCTCTTCAAAGGCCGGCAAGAAGCCTTCTGCATCTTCGATGATGACCTCTTGCTCGGCATCGGCGTCGTTGCCAGCGCGCTGGTTGGACTGGATGGCCAAGGTGATGGAAGTCACCATGAACAGGACAGCCACGACAGTGGTTGCCTGAGAGAGAAGGTTGGCAGGTCCTCTTGGGCCAAAGACGTTTGAGCTTCCGCCGCCGGCGCCGAATGCTGCAGCGACGTCACCACCCTTTCCTGGTTGCAGGAGGATGATGAGGATCAGAAGCACGCAAAGCATCAGGTGCAGGACTACGATGAACAAGGACATGGGGGCCAGTCTCCGCGGGATTGGGCCAATAACTCCGGGAAGGTGTTCCCGCAGCATGCTTCCGTCAAGGGACGGCGGCGAGAACGATTGCAGCGAAGCTGTCTGCTTGGAGGGCAGCGCCCCCGACCAGTGCGCCATCGACGTCTGGCTTGGCCATTAGGGCGGCCGCGTTGCCAGGCTTGACAGAGCCACCGTACTGGATTCGCACGGCCTTGGAGACGAAGTCGGGGAAGTTCACCGAGAGCCACCGGCGGATGAACTGGTGGGTGTCTTGGGCTTGCTCAGGACTGGCTGTCCGGCCCGTACCAATCGCCCAGACGGGCTCGTAGGCCAAGGTGAGAGAGGCGACTTGATCGGCTTCTAGGCCTTCAAGGCCCTTGGCGAGTTGGGCGCCCAACACCTGCTCTACTTGGTTGCCGTCCCGTTGTGAGAGCGTCTCGCCGATACAGATAATCGGAAGAAGACCCGACCGGAATGCCGCATGGACTTTGCTGTTGATCAGGGCATCGTCTTCATTCCAGAGGCTGCGGCGCTCACTGTGACCGACCAAGGTGTAGGTGCAGCCTAGTTGCCGGACCATTTCGCCGCCAATTGCACCGGTGAATGCGCCTGAGACACTTGGATGGATGTCTTGGGCGGCCACGTGGATGCCGCTGTGCTTGAGCCTGCTCGTGACGGCTGGCAGGGCGACGTAGGTTGGTGCAACAGCAACGTCGACGGCGCTCTGGTTGGCCAAGGCGGCCTTTAGGGCACGTGCCAAGGCGTCAGCCTCGTTCGGGCCCTTGTTCATTTTCCAGTTGCCAGCGACGAATGGACGGCGGCTCATTGCTTCCTCCTTGCACCGAGAGCTTGTAGCCCTGGAAGACCATTGCCTTCCATGTACTGGAGGGAAGCGCCTCCGCCGGTGGAGATGTGGGAGACCTTGTCGGCCAAGCCCATCTTGTTGATCGCAGCGGCCGAGTCACCTCCGCCAACGACGCTGTAGGCCCGACTGCCTGCCAGCGCTTCGGCGACCGCCTTGGTCCCTCCTGCGAAGGCGTCCTTCTCGAACATGCCCATTGGGCCGTTCCAGAAGATGGAGTTCGCACGAGAGATGATCTCGGCGTAGTTGCTTGCCGTCTGTGGGCCGATGTCGAACCCGACCATGTCGGTGCCCAGGTCTTCCACGACAGTGGGGGACTCTGAGTCCGGGCCTACCGCGATGTGGTCTACAGGAAGCAGGATCTTCACACCGCGCTTTGCAGCGTCATCCATGAGCCGCTTTGCCAGACGGATGCGGTCGGGCTCAACCAAACTCTTGCCGGTCGCCTGACCCTGGGCCAGAAGGAAGGTGTAGGCCATGGCACCGCCAATGAGGACTGCATCACAGCGCTCGAGCAGGGACTGCATGACGCCGATCTTGTCGCTGACCTTTGCGCCGCCCAAGATGCCTACAAAGGGCTTTACTGCGCCCTTGACGAGGCGAGCCAAGGCATCGACCTCGCGCTGGATGAGTGGGCCAAGCGCCTTCTCTTCCAGGAACTGCCCGACGCCGACTACGCTGGCGTGCTCGCGGTGCAGGACACCAAAGGCGTCGTTGACATAGACGTCTGCCAGTCGGGCGAGCTGCTTGGCGAATTCTGGGTCGCCGCTCTTCTCGCCCTTGTGGAAGCGGAGGTTCTCGACGACGAGAATCCCACCGGGCTGCAGGTCCTTGCTCAGGAACTCCACGTCCTCGCCGACCGTCTCGTGTGCGAAGACAACTTCGGTGTCCAAGTGTTCGGCGAGCCACGCCGCGACGGGCTCGAGGGAGAGTGCAGGCACCGACTGCGCCTTAGGGCGTCCCAAGTGACTACAGATCACAAGCTTGGCACCGCGATCGCGCAGTGAATTGATGGTCGGGAGCGCCGCCAGAATGCGGGTCGCGTCTGCCACCTTGCGCTTGTTCAGGGGGACGTTGAGGTCCAGACGCAGCAGGACGCGCTTTCCGCGAACCTGCAGCTTCTCAAAGGCGCTCATCGACGTGCCTTCCCGGAGAGCAAGCGGCTCAAGTCGAGCATGCGGTTGGAGAAGCCCCACTCGTTGTCGTACCAGGTGAGGAGCTTGAGGGTGCGGGGCCCCATCATCATGGTCAGGTCCAGGTCCACAATGGAAGAGTGAGGGTTGCCCACCAAGTCCGAGGACACCAGCGGTGCGCTCACCGCGGAGAGGATTCCCTTCAGGTCGCCATTGGCTGCATTCACCAGCGCTTGGTTCACCTCTGCTGCGGTCGTGTCCTTCTCCAGCTCGACGACCAAGTCGACGAGGGAGACGTTTGGAGTTGGGACGCGAATCGCCATGCCACCAAGCTTCCCGGCGAGGGCGGGTAGAACCAGGCCAACAGCCTTCGCTGCGCCGGTCGTGGTGGGGACCATGTTGACGGCAGCTGCGCGGGCGCGGCGGAAGTCCTTGTGAGGACCGTCCAAGAGGCACTGATCCATGGTGTAGCTGTGCACGGTGGTCATCACGCCATGGCGGATGCCGAAGTGCTGGTGAACCACCTTGGCAGCGGGGGCCAAGCAGTTCGTCGTGCAGCTGGCGTTGGAGACGATGCGCTCCTCACCGGTCAGCACGCTGTCGTTGACGCCGACGACGATCGTGGCGTCGGGGTCGGCTCCGGGAGCCGAGATGATGACCTTGGAGGCGCCTGCAGCCAGGTGCTTGCTGGCGCCCTCGCGGCTGCGGAACACGCCGGTACACTCAAGAACTACGTCGACCCCGGTCTCCTTCCATGGAAGCTGAGCAGGGTCCCGAACGGCGCTGGTCGCCACCTTCTTGCCGTCGATGAGAAGTCCACCCTCGACCACCTGCACGTCCTTTCCGAAGCGGCCGTGCACCGAGTCGTTGGAGAGCAGGTGAGCCAGCATGTCATCGCCGGTGAGGTCGTTGATGTGGACGAACTCGATCTCTGGGTCGTCCCATCCGGCTCGAAGGACGTTGCGGCCGATACGGCCAAAGCCGTTGATTGCGACGCGGACAGGCATGTGAACTCCACGGGATCTGAGGGGAGGGCAGGGCCCGCCCGGTGTTTTCAAGGTGCTCCGGCTAACCGGGACAAGGCGGTTGGTCACCCACACGCAGGGCTGCGTTATGAAAGCTGCTTGGAGGCCGAGTGGCGATCCTGGTGATGGGCGTAGAGTGGCGCGGTTCAGCCGAGGCCTCGGAAACGGAAGAGCAGCTCCCCCATGTGGCGGAAGTGCTCAGAATTCCTGTGAGTCGAATCACCGAGATTCAGCTTATCAAGCGTTCTCTAGACGCCCGACAGCGCCGAAAGCGTTGGCTGGCCAACTATCGAATTGAGCTGGATACCGGTGAAGAAGAGCTCTTGGCGCGCGGCATCCACGGCGTCCGGGCGTGGACCGAGCGTGATGCAGAACGCTACGGCCTCTTTGATCGGGCGACAATTCCTCGGGAAACTTGGCCAGCGGATGTGAGGCCGATCGTGGTTGGCGCCGGTCCAGCCGGTCTCTTCGCGGCGCTTCGTCTCGCGGAGACAGGGGCCAAGGTGCTTTTGCTGGAGCGAGGCCAGCCTGTTGAGGACCGCGTTCCGACCGTCAATCAAGGCTGGCGGAACAAGATCCCCTTGAACCCAGAGAGCAACGTCGTCTTTGGAGAGGGAGGGGCAGGCACCTTCTCGGACGGAAAGATCTACACCCGGAAGCGTGACGGGGACCTAGGCTACATCTTCCAGCGTTTGGTGCAGTTCGGAGCAGATCCCGAGATTCAACAGGCCAGCTACGCGCACCTGGGGACCGACAAGGTCCGCGCGATTCTGCCAGTCTTCCGTGAGCGCTTGCGAGAGCTGGGTGCGGAGGTGCGCTTCAACACCAGCGTCTCCGAGTTTCTCAATGAAGGTGGGCGCTGTGTCGGTGTACGCCTGAGTGACGGGACCGAGCTCCGACGCGGGCCAGTCATCGTGGCAGCTGGTCACTCTGCACGAGACACCTACCGAGCCCTGTACCGGGCGGGGGCCGAGTGTGTGGCCAGGCCCATTGCCATTGGGGCAAGGATCGAGCACCCACAGGCCTTGATCGACATGGCCCAATACCGCGGGGAGCGCGGCGACCTCCCGCCTGCCAGTTACCGACTCACCCACAGCCCCAGCAAGGGGCGCTCAGCGCACACCTTCTGTATGTGTCCGGGTGGAATGGTCGTCCCAGCAACCGCTCAGGAAGGCCGTGTGGTTGTGAACGGCATGAGCTTCGCTGCACGAAGGGCCTTCTGGGCCAACTCCGCGATCATCGTTGAGGTGCAGGCAAACGAGTACCCAAAGGTGGGGAAGAACCCCCTCGCCGGACTGGACTACCAAGATCGCATCGAGAAGAAGGCCTTTGAGTTGGCGGGCGGAAACTACCGTGCGCCGGCCCAGCGGGTGGAAGACCTCCTCTCCGGTGGCTTCTCCGACTCTCTCCCGCGAAGCAGCTACCCCCAAGGCTTGACCGCAGTCGACCTGAATGAACTGCTCCCACCGGGGCTGATCTCAGGGCTCAAGAAGGCCATCCGCTCCTTTGATCACAAGCTCAAAGGCTTCGCAGGTCCTGAGGCCCTCTTGATCGCTCCTGAGACGCGCACGACCTCACCCGTTCGCTTTCTGCGTGGCCCGGATCTGCACTCGCAGAGCTTGCCCGACTTGCTCCCAGTCGGTGAAGGGGCGGGGTACGCCGGCGGCATCGTCTCGGCCGCTCTGGATGGCGTACGCGCCGCAGAGTCACTGGTGGAGCGCTACGCCCCCAGATCCACAGTAGGAATCACAGGGGCATAGGCGCTCCGCAGCTCAGCGCATCTTCATCTTGTAGGCGCCGCTGTCCAGGATGTTGAGCTCCGCGCGGGTCTCGCCGCCGGCCTCGCGTCCTGCGCAGTTGGTCTCAACGATGGTCCAAGCCACGGTCGCGACGTTGTCGGCGGTGGCAGGCTCCATGGTCCAGGTGCCGCTCTCCATGCACTCCATGCCCTCGTCAGCGATCTCGACGATGCCGTTGGCAGCCCAAGTGCCGTCAGGAGAGAACTTGAGGCTGTTGTAGGTGAGCTTTACGTCACCTTCAACGGGCTTCATGCCTTCGAAGTTGTTGCTCATCAGCCTGGCGCCGAAAGCAGTGGAGTTCTTGTCAGCGGGCACAACGGTGGCTGCCTCGGAGGTGGCCTCGGCAACAGCAGAGGTCTCAGAGGCCTCCTTCTCGCCGCACGCCACGAGCAGGGATGCAATCAGTAGGGTCAACATGGAGTTCTCCTATGGGGCGGGCATGCTAACGAAAGGTGACCTCGAAAGCACCCCCCAGCGGGGGCTTGCTGCGGACAAACCAAAGTTGTCACACCGTGCCCAAGTTCTGCGCACGGTATTTATGCCTTAATAACAAGGAGTTAAGACGAAACGCCGCAGTCCTGTCACGTTCGCGCCTTTCGGGGAGTTGTCCATAGCTTGTGGACAAAGTCCGGGGCAACGCAGTGGTAGACTGCGCTCAACTGGCCGAGCATCCGTGACATCCCCTCCTTCTCCCTGGCCCACCAGACTGCTGCGGTTGGCCGTCTATTCGCTGCTCGCGTGTTGGGTCACATGGCCAGCGCCGCTTCAGCTCGGGACCAGCGTGCCTGGGGCGGGCCGGAGCGACCTGGGCAACAGCTTGTGGTCTCTCTGGTTTGTAGAACACGAGCTCAGTTCGGGCGTCATTCCCTGGCGCACCACTCTGCTCGGATGGCCGGACGGCGGAGTGCTTCTGGTCGCCGATCCCCTCAACGCCATCATCGGCTTGCCGCTGGTCGCTGCCTTTGGGCTTCTGGCTGCCTATTCTCTGCTGTGCATCGGCCATGTGGTGTTCTCCGGCTTGGCCGCCCACGCATTGGGGCTCTACCTTTGGGGAGATCGTCGCGCCGCATGGGTCGCTGGCGTTGGCTTTGCCCTGGCGCCTGTCCTCATCTCAGGGATGCAGAACGGCACAAGCGAGGCCATTGCGGGCGGCTGGCTTCCGCTCTCTGTGTTGGCGCTCCTGAAGGCATTGGACCGGGGAGGGCCTGGCCGCATCGTCTTTGCGGGGCTGTGCCTCTTCTTGGCTGCGCTCTCCAGTTGGTACATGGGAATCTGCGCATGGCTCTTTTGGGCCGGATTCCTCTTCGCCGCACGTCCCGGCATCTCGCGGGGGCGCCGCCTCGGCCGTAGCGTCACAGTGGCCGTCTTGGGGCTGGCCCTCACTTTGCCTTGGGCAGCCGCGGCCCACGCTGGGGTGCAGGATCCCGACAATCTGGTCGGCATCAAGCATGAGAAGGAGCTGGACACGGTTCGCCGGAGCATCGGTCCTGCGGATCCACGGGGCTGGTTTGTCCCCGGGGACTTTCGCAGTCCGGACTTCTCAGAACTCAGTCGCTATGGCGAAGAGTTCGTTCACTGCCACTACCTAGGCTGGTTGCTGATCCTTGCTGCAGGCGCCGGCTGTGTGCGCAAAGGCCCGGGGAGCGGTCGCGGTGCGGTGCTGGTCGCTGGGCTCGGTGGCCTCGTTCTCGCCATGGGGCCGGTGGTCTGTATGGACGGGACAGCGTGGGTGATCGACCGACGCCTGGCTGTTCCTTTGCCCTACTTCGTGATCGAAGACCTCCCTGGCTTCTCCTCTTTGTCGCTGCTCTACCGCCTCGGCGCGGCCGCTTCCTTGGCCCTTGCCCTGCTTGCAGCAGGTGCGGTCCGTGCTCTGCCCCAGTCTTGGGCAGCGCCGCTCCTGGCTGTGCTCGTGGCCCTTGAGTTTCGACTCGCCGCCCCGGTACATGGACTTCCCGATACCTCGCAGATGGCGCTGGACCCTGCCTTTGATGTGCTCGCCGATGCTCCGAAGGGTGCAGTGATCAACTATCCAGTGGCAGGAGGCCGCTCTTACTTGTACGAGCAGAGCGTGCACCACAAGCCACTGACCGGCAGCCTGAACTTCCCCAACAACAGTGCCTCTCGCTTGGTCTGGGCGGCCATGCTGCAGGACGCCGCGGCGAAGAACGCAGGGCAGCCACTCAAGAACACCCGTCGGGTCGCGCGCAAACAGAAGATTCGCTACCTCGTCATCCACGAAGATGGGAGCGCCCGGCCTGACATGCACGACCAAGCTGTGCGCGCGCTAGATGCGGCCCAGGAGCCGATCGCGGAAGGGCAGGGGGTTCGCATCCATGCCCTCTGGTAAGACCTTGCTGGTTTTGCCTTGGAGCGGCGAGCTCCGGGGGCTCGGGGTCAGTGGCCAGATGCCACTGGGGACCGGTACCTTGGCCGACTCGGTGACCCAGGCGGCGGCGCGCGCTGGCTTTGAGATCGTGGACGAGTGGCGGCCAGGAATGGAGGCCTTGGTGCTGCCGGATGGCTGCGCTTTGGGGCCCAAGGCTCTGGATGCCGCTTGGCATGCCGGGCGGGCAGGGAGTGAAGATGTGCGGGTGGAGTTGGGTGGACAGCTCGGTGCGCTCGTGAAGATGGCCTCGCTTGAGGCTCAAAGCGATGGACTCTGCTACCTGCGGCCCGACCGGCAAGGGGGCGTGCAGGCTCGGCTGGCCGCGGCCAAGATCCTGGTCCTGGACCCTGAAGAGCGCGTATTGGGGAACATGGCCCCTGGCGGAGAGGACTTGGCGCTCAGCGATAGGCTAGTGTTGCCCGTGCGCAACTGGCTTGGTCTGCTTTGGGGAAACTTGCTCTCCTTGCCCCCGACGCTGTGGGGAGAGCTGCTCGGCAATGGACCCATGTTGGTGTGGAACGTGCTTCGGGCCTTCTTCAGAGCGGGGCCCCGTCGCATTCCCCAAGGGCTGTCCAGGGGGGGGAGCGTGCACCCTGACGCGGTCGTAGAGGCCTCGATCCTGATGGAGGGCGCCGAAGTTCAGGCGGGCGCCGTTGTCCGGGGCTGCATCTTGGGACCCGGCTCCCGGGTTGAGCCGCTGGCCGTCGTGGAAGGCACCGTGCTTGGGGAGAGGGCCGTCGTTCAGCGGCAGGCTCTGGTCAAGTACAGCGTGTTGGGGCCTGGCGCAGCGCTTGGGGGCGCGATGCAGCTGGGTGTTCTGGGTGAGGGGGCTGGCCTGAAGAGAGGCAGCTACGGCATGGATCAGAAGCTGGGGGATGCGCCGGTGCGGATTCCGGTCGCCACAGGGGTCGAGCCCGTTCCATTGGGGATGGCTGGGGTGTGCGTGGGCCACGGCAGCCTTGTGGGCAGCGGCGTGTGGATCGCTCCAGGGCGGGCGATACCCCCTGGGATCAGCGTCGTCGGCGAGCAGGTCCTCTCTCGTGTCGCCCTTCCCGAGACCCCAGGTCCTTTCATGGTCCGAGATGGCCGCTTGGAGTCCTTGTGATCGCGTGGTCTGACCCAGGCTTGAGCGTCGTTCTGGCGGGCTCCTTCCTGGGGTTGTTGACGCTGACCTGGGCAGGGCTGGCTGCTGGAGTGGGTCGTTGGGGCAGGGGCTACCGGCTCTCGGAGTCCGAGGCTGTACCCGAGAAGCTGCCGCTGCTCAGCATCTGCATTCCGGCCCGCAACGAGCAGGGCAAGATCGGTGATGCCGTGCTCTCGGCGCTGGAACAGGACCATCCCAATCTTGAGTTGATCGTCGTCGATGACCGGAGCACAGACCAAACGCGCCAAGAGGCATTGGATGCTGGGGGAGGGGATCCTCGCCTTCGGGTGATCGCTGGTACAGAGCCGCCAGCAGGTTGGGCCGGCAAGCCATGGGCTTGTCAGCGCGCCGCCAGCGAGGCCAGAGGAGTGCAGCTTCTCTTTGTCGATGCCGACTTGAGGCTTGCGCCTTGGGCCGCATCCCGTGCCTGCGCACGAATGGAGCGGGACCAGCTTCAGCTCTTGTCGCTCTTTGGTGACTGGGCCCTAGAGAGCTTTTGGGAGGGGGCCGTGATCCCGGTGATCGGCTGGTTCATTCGCGGCGCCGTCGACCTGGAAGCGGTCAACGACCCTGGACGGCCGGAGGCGTTTGCAAATGGTCAGTTCATCCTTGTGAACCGAGAGGGCTACGACAGCTTGGGAGGCCACGAGGCCGTGCGTGCCGAAGTCCTAGAGGACGTGCGCTTGGCCAAAGCCTTCAAGCAGCGGGCGCTGGCCACGGGGCTGTTCCACGCCCCAGGCGCCTTTCGCGTCCGGCTTTACACCGCCCTCTCGGAGATCGTCTCCGGCTACGGCAAGAACTTGTACGAAGGAATGGACCGACGCCCCGGGGTCGCCATCGGCGCCCTCATGTTCATCGGCGTCAGCACCTTGTTGCCCTACGGCCTGCTGGCCGCCAGCGTTGCCAGCCAGCTTGGCCTGTGGGCAGGACCTGGTTGGGAGTGGACGCTCTGGCTTGCGCTGATCGCGATCTTGATTCACGTCTTCCGCTTTCGCCTCGAGCGCCAAGATGGGCGAAGCGGTTGGCATGCCCTGACGCATCCCCTCGGCAACTTGCTCTTCGCCTGGATCCTTCTGCGTTCACTCTTCGGAGTTGAAGCGGAATGGAAGGGCCGACGCTTTGTAGATGGCAAAGCGCAAGGAAGCTGAGCCGCCGATTTCGCGCATTGCGGGTCGGATTCGGTGCAGGCTTCGCTGCTTGTTGCGCAGAGGCAAAAAAGGCCGCCCCGAAGGGCGGCCTAGAATGGAGCGGGAGACGGGAGTCGAACCCGCGACAACCAGCATGGCAAGCTGGCGCTCTACCAACTGAGCTACTCCCGCTCAGGTGCGACGAGACAAGCGCCTCGTTGAGCCCCCGACATCTATCTTGAAGGTGGGGGCTGTCAAGGGAAAAAACCCGGGGTGGCGATCTCCTGGGTCGGCAGTTCTGCTGAAGGCCAAGGAATACAGCTAGATGTCCGCCAGCAGGCCCGGGCCCCGGCTTGAGGGAAGCGTGGGTACCCATATTGGGATTCAAAGTTGCGGAGAAAAGGACAGGTTTTCTTGTGGAGTGGGCCCCCTTCGCGGTAATGTGCGCAGGACCGTACTTTGACCAGCCCACCTTTGTTGGGGAGACCGCCTCATGATCAAGAGAACCGCCACTGCAGTTTTCGTTACCTCCATCCTTATCGCCCTCTCGGGGTGCAAAGGCGACGACGTTGCTGCAGTCGACAGCGAGGACCCCATTGTCGTGGACTCCGCCAACCCACTGGATGGTGACGGCGACGGTGTGACCGCGGCCGACGGCGACTGCGACGACAACGACGCCGAGATCTACCCAGGTCGCGCAGAAGACTGCAACGGCATCGATGACAACTGCAACTCCCTTGCGGACGAAGGCTTCGGCGACGCCGACGGCGACTCGATCGCAGACTGCATGGATGTCGAGGACTGTGATGGTCTGGACAACGACGGCGACGGCGGCGTGGACGAAGGCTTTGCCGACTCCGACAACGACGGCGTGGCCGACTGCGTGGGCAGCGAGACCTGCGACGGCTTGGACAACGACGGTGACTCGCTCATCGACGAGGGCTACGACGTCGACGGCGACGGCTACACCCAGTGCCAGGACGACTGCGACGACAACGAGGCCGAGGCATACCCCGGTCACAGCGAGATTGATGCTGACGGCATCGACAACGACTGCGACGGCTCCGTAGATGAGCTGCCGTGGAGCGGTGGTGAGCTCGTGATCAACGAGATCATGAACAACCCGCAGGGCGTCACCGACCCCAACGGCGAGTGGTTCGAGCTCTACAACAGCTCCGGCGCCGACTTGGCCATTGACGGAATCACCATCCAGTCCGGCTCCCAGACCCATACGGTCCTGCCTGGCGACCCCCTTGTGGTTCCCGCGGGTGGCTTTGTTGTCTTGGGCAGCAACGCGGACACCAAGACCAACGGCAACGTTGAAGTGGACTACGAGTACTCCGGCATCACCTTGTCCAACGAGAGCGATGATTTGTCGTTGGTCGCGGACGGCGTGGTGATCGACATCGTTACCTGGGACGACGGCGCCACAATGCCTGACCCCGACGGTGGCTCGCTCAACTTGGAGCCCGACGTTCTGGCTCTCGGAGCCAACGACGTACCCGGAAACTGGTGCACCGCTTTGGACCCATGGGACGGACGCGGTGACGCTGGCTCCCCTGGTACGGGCAACGAGCTCTGCTCTACCTTTGATCACGATGGTGACGGCTACACCCGTGACCAGGGTGACTGTGATGACACCAGCTCCACCGTCTACCCCGGGGCTCCCGAGCTCGAGGCCGGCGTGGACAACGACTGTGACGGCTACGCCGAGCTGATGCCTGTCGCTGTTGCCAGCTACGAGGCAAGCTCCAGCCTTGAGAGCTGTGATGAGCTGGCTTTGGTCGGTTCCGGTTCCTACGACCCAGATTCGTCCGGTGTCCTGACCTACGAGTGGGAGCTCACCTCAGCCCCCAGCGGTTCCGTGGCAACCACCTCGGACTTGAGCGACTACACGGCAGCTGACCCGACCTTCACGCCAGACGTCAGCGGAAGCTACGTCTTCACGCTGACCGTCAGCGATGGTGGAACCGTCAGCTACCCAGTGTCCATGGTCGCGACCGTGGTTGCTGCGCCAGACAACGCTACTCCGGTAGCTGAAGCTGGTTCGGACGACTCCTACTCTGAGAGCGTCACCTGCCAGTCCATCAGCTACGGCGCAAGCTACGACTGTGACGACTGTGGTGAGAATGAGTACGAGCTCGACGGTAGCGGCTCCTCCGATGCGAACTCGGACTACTGGATGACCTACGCTTGGTCCGTCTCCGACGCTGACAGCGCAACTGTGAGCATCGACGACAGCACCAGTGCAACGCCTACCGTGACGGTCTCCGGTGTCAGCGCAACCTACGGCAGCACCACCACTGCATCCGTCGTCATGGCGCTGTCCGTGACGGACTGCTACGGCGCGACCTCTTCCGAGGACACCGTCACCTTGAGCTACAACTGCACCGGTTCTTGAACCTCGCAGCTTGAACACAGACCCCTGGGCCTTCGGGCTCGGGGGTTTTGTGCTCTGGGGACTCTGCTCCGGCTTCGGTGTTCCGTGCTCAGGCCTTGTTGCGGATTGCCTGTGCCCAGAATCGAATCAGCGTGGTTGGGTTTGCATCTACCCAGTCGCGGAATTCTTGGGCATTCTCAGGGCTTAGGTTGGTGCTCCATTGGTATGCACCCAGCAGCCCGTCATCTTTCCAAGCCTGAAGCTGTGCGCAGAGAGCATCGGTCGGACCGGGTTCCCGAGCTTGGGTGCGCCAGCGATTCAGCATGGCGCGGTGTGCAGTGGCCTTGGGTGGGTCGAGGGGCAGGGCGTTGGCATCGGCCTGGTACCACGCGCGCCAAATGTCTCGGTGCCCGGCGGGCATGTCCCGTGCAAGCTCAAGTCCGGCAGCGGTGACTCGAACGGGGGCGTAGAGCGGGAGCGCCAAGAGTTGCTGGCCCTGACTCTGGGCGCCCAGACCGAGTAGAGCTCGGCTGCTCCCGTGTAAGGGATTGATGGAGAGGGCCTCCAAGGTCAGCTTCGTGGACACGGCGACTCTCTTGGTGGACAAGGCGCAACGCGCCAATCTGGCCAAGAGTGGTGGGTGCGCTCCGAAGATGCTGCGGGCGCTCTCATAGTGCGGCTCGGCTGCCTTGTGGTCCCTGTCCGCGAGCGCCAGGTCACCCTGCAGCACTGAGATTCTGGGTCCGCTGTGGCGCTTGAGCAGTGCTCTGGCTGCCGGGATGTCTCCGTCCAGGAAGGCGGAGGCGACACCAGAGAGCCCACGCGGCGGAGATGGAAGCTCGGTCTCTGGCAGGGCCAAGCGGGCCGCGTGGTTCAGAGTCAGCGGGTGACGTGGGTGGCCGATGAGCACCTCGGACTCCAGGCGCTTGAGCTCGTCCTGGTCCACGTTGAGGTGCCAGAGGGACTGAAATCGGAGTCGCTCAAAGCGTTCGACCAGAGGTGCGTGTCTCATGGGAGCGCGCGCCCTCGGGTTCGCTCGACAAGGCTGCGCTGCTCTTCGCTGAGCTCCTGGCTCAGTGCTCGATCGCAGGCTTGTACGAGCAGGGAGCGGAGGGCAGCCAGACCCTCGGCAGGCGTGGTGCCATCGGGCTGTCCGGCTGCTCGGGTCAGATCCAGCCAAGTTGCTGCTTCGGGGCGGCCTCGTTCGAGCCAACGGAGGGGGAGACCGCCCTGGCCAAAACCAGTGAGTGCGTCGGCCAACATCGGAGCGAGTGGAGCGATTCGCTCTCTCTTCAGCCCGATCTCGAGCCGGTCTACGCAGTCTTTGAGCATCGCCACTTCAACCAGGGTGGCCAAGCTCTCCAGAGCAGGGTCCCAAGCGGGCACCTGCCGAACGACTTCGGAACGATCCAAGCCTGGCGAGAGGCTGGGATCTATCCAGCGTCCGACCTGCCAAGCGAGGAGCGCGCCGCCCTTCGCAGATTGTCCACCTTGTTCCTGCAACGAGGATTGGATCTGAAGACTGAGATCCAGGAGGGGACGTGCGCCTATGGCGTCGTGGCCCTCGATGGTGCTGAGAGCCTCACGGTACTTGGCTTGCTCACTGTCCCGATCAGCGGCCACGCTCTGGAGGAAGAGCGTCACCACTTGGTCCAGTGTGTCCAGGCTCAGGGGGCTGGGCGTATCTGAGCCCGTGATGAGCTTGCCTTCCACTGTCAGTGCAAGTCGTCCGTAGGCCGGATCGCGGATCGCCTCTGCTGCAGCTTCGCGGGGGATATCTGGATGCGCCAGCCATGCGCGAAGCACCCAGGACTCACCGTAGCTAAGGACCTGAGAGAGGGGAAGCCAAGACCACGGACCCCGGTCTTCTGGTTGCACACCGCTGTTTCGCAGGGGGGTGAGCCAGAGGCCAGCGTTGCGTTGTGTGGTGAGCGAGCCCGCCAGGGTAGAGGCCAGAGGCTCAACAGCTGCAAGGCGCCAACCTCGGGCCAGCGGCACCGCGACAGTGGTCGGGTGTGCTTCCTCAAGGGCTTGAAATGCTGCGGGACTATCTGGGGTCAGCTCCACTGCATCGAGGTAGGCGCTCAGCTCCGGGGCCAGGGCGGGCCAACGCCGCGCTGCCTGGGTTGGAGGGCGGCGAAGGAGCGGATCCCGCTGGACCAGAATCGCGACCGCCTCGTTTAGGGTGGCGGGCGTTGGCAGCTCCTTGGGCGCCTGGACGGCCTCCACTTGAAGGTGCGGCGGGAGCTCTCGCATTCCGCAGGCCAGCAGGAGCAGCAACATTCTTCTTGCTCTAAGCGCAGGGGAGGGGTCTGGCCAAGGTGCATTTGGGCCCTGGATCGGGTAGATCGGAGCGATGCAGACCCCAGCGAACGCGCAGCACCACGTCCAGGGCTCCGGCTCGGGCCCCCTTCTTGTCTTGCTCCACGGAGTTGGGCTTGGAAAGTGGATCTGGGAGAGGGACCAAGCTCACTGGGCGGAAGCCCATGGTCTGTCTTCCTTGGCCATGGATTTTGCTGGCCACGGCTCGGAAGCGGGCCAGAACGTGCACCTGGAGGATCTCGCCAATCAGGTCGAGGCCCTCTTGGATTCTCTGGACCAAGAAGTGGTCTTGGTCGGGCACTCCATGGGCGGGCTGGTGGCCCAGATGGTTGCCAGTCGTCGTGAGCTGGCTGGGGTGATCTGCGTGGCCAGCGCCCCGCCCAAGGCAGTTTTTCTCCGTCCCACCAAGGTTGGTGTTCGCGCCATTCTGCCGACGCTGGCCGGTCTGGTTCGTGGAAAGCCACTGAACCTCTCCCACAAGGCCTACTTGGCCTGTGGCTTCGATCAAGTCGAAGAGCCGGCGCGCAGTCAGGCACTCGCCCGTCTGACACCCTGGCCCAACGGTCTGGCGAAGGACCTTGCCTTGGCTCGCCCTGACATCCCGCTGGGTGGGATCTCCTCCCCAATGCTGGTGATTCACGGCTTCAAGGATCCCATTGTCACTCTGCACCAATCGCGTCTGCTTGCAGACCACTTTGGTGCAGTTCTCTGGCGATTCGACGATGTGGCGCATCACCCCATGCTGGAGCCTGCTGGCATGCGCGTGACGGAGGCGATCGCCGAGTTCGCAAACAAGCCGACTCGCAGGCTGGTCCGTGAGATCGACGCCTTCTCACCGGAGCAGGGCATTGGCAAAGATGGGCGGGATGCGCGGGACCCCAACCCCATGCGCTCCGACTCCAAGTTTGGCGACCGCCGACGCTAGGGCGCCCACGTACGATAGGGCGAACCCTTAGGCGATCAAGCCCTGGTTGATCCTGCGAATCAGGCCCGGTCCCTTGAAGATCAAACCGCTGTAGATCTGCAGCGCTGTGCATCCTGCATCCAGATAGGCCTTGGCCTGCTCCGGACCCATGATTCCACCTACGCCCACCACTGGGACTCGGCCTGCGGCAGAGGCCACCACTTGGGTCACGCGCTCCAATGCGAAGGGGAAGAGGGGCGCGCCGCTCAAGCCTCCGGGGAGGTCCTCGGTGCCTGGAACGCCTCGTCGGCGCGTGGTGTTCGTCGCGATGATGCCCGCTACGCCAGAGTCAATGGCAGCGTTGACGGTCTCGTGGAGCTGCTCTGGCTCCATGTCTGGGGCCAGCTTCACAAAGACCGGGATGCTCTGCTCGGCTGCGAGGACCGCTTCCAGAATGCGCTGCAGCGGGCCGACCTTCTGGAGCGCACGAAGACCCGGTGTGTTCGGCGAGCTGACGTTGACCGTTAGGTAGTCCGCGAGACCGTGCATGCGGCGGGTCACCTTGACGTAGTCCAGGTGGGCCTCTTCCGCTGGGGTGGCCTTGTTCTTGCCCAAGTTTACGCCAACTGGAACGCGTGGCCAGAGCCCCTTGGACTTGAGGCCCTCCAGGCGCTGGGCCACCGCTTCCATGCCGTCGCTCGGAAAGCCCATGCTGTTGACGATGGCTTGGTGTGCGGGAAAGCGATGGATCCTCGGTCGCGCGTTGCCGGCCTGAGGAAGGGGCGTGATGGTCCCGATCTCCACAAAGCCAAAACCGAGCTTCTCCCAGATACGCAGGGCGTGGGCCTCCTTGTCCAGGCCTGCCGCCAGGCCAACCGGGCCTGGCAGCTTGAGACCGGCAAGGTCGACCTCCAGGCCAGGTGGGGGCGGGGAGTCTGGTGTGATGCCTCGCACCAAGCCGGGAAAGGCTGAAGCGACTCCCAGGACACGCTCGTGAGCGCGCTCCGGATCCATGGCGAACAGGGCGGGCTTGAGCAGGCGGTATCCGAGGTCCAACATTCGCCCCACCTAACCGCCCAAGGGCCTTGCACACGCTGTATACTCTGCTACAACTCGGCACCGAAAAGCGGAGTCCAAAATGGTCCCAGGCCTGTTGTTGATCCTGTTGTCCTGCAATGACACGGAAGTTGGTGTGTACAACACGCCTCCGTCCGTGACCATCACCTCTCCCGAGGACGGCATGGAGATTGCCCCCGGTGAGGCGCTTGAACTCGCTGGCATTGCCCGCGATGACCAGCAGGACGCTCCCTCTCTGCTCGTCTCTTGGTCCTCGTCTGTGGACGGTGATTTGGGAAGTTCTACGCCCGATATTAGTGGTGTTGTTCTTCTGCCTGTTACCGGTCTGACGGCTGGTCCGCATGTCCTCACCCTCGAGGCCATTGATGACTCGGGCGAGGCCGGTCGGGCCACCGTTGAGGTGGACATTGGCTACGGCGGGGATGTCGTGGGCGCCCCTCGGATCAGCCTGATTGGTCCGATGGAAGGGGAGTCCTTCCCAGCCAGCGAAGGCGTCAATGTCGTCGCCGCGGTCGAAGACGATGAGCAGCCGCCAGAGACTCTGCTCTGCGAGATTGTCTCTTCACGGGACGGCATGCTTTGGAGCGGGTCGCCGGCCACAAACGGCGGACTGACCCAGCTCGTGAGCGGCCTGAGCGAGGGAATCGCGAGCTTGACTCTGCGTTGCGAGGATGACGACGCCAAAGTGGGCAGCGCTGTGGTCGAGGTCGAGGTCCTGGAGGACGCGCGTCCCAGGGTTCAGATCAACGACCCCAAGGATGGCAGCAACCACTGGACCACCGACACCGTGGTCTTCAATGCCCAGCTCTCGGATGACCTGACGGATCCGGAGGTGCTGCAGCTCAGTCTGACCTCGGACGTCGCCGGGGTTGTTTGGAGTGGAAGTGCCGACTCGAGCGGAAAGGCCACGGGGTCCTTCTCTCTTGCGGAAGCAACCCACACTCTGACTATGGTTGCGGTCGACGAAGACGGCAATGACGGCTCAGACAGCGTGCAGATCGTCATCACCGATCCGCTCAACTACGACAACGATGGGGATGGCTACACCGAGAACGGTGGGGACTGCGATGATGCGAATCCCAACGTCAGCCCAGGAGATGCGGAGGTCTGCGACAGCATTGACCAGGACTGCGATGGGGACGTGAACGAGGACTGGTGGGACACCTACGAGCAGAATGAGAGTTTGTCTGCGGCGTATGACTTTGGGGAGGTCGATGGTACTGGTTGGTCATCGGAGAGCCTTACGGCATCCGGCTTGTCGCTAAGTGACCCGGACGACGACGACTGGTATCAGTTTGATACGGGCGAGGAGGTCTGGGAAAATATGGGCTTTGACATCACAGTTTCGGGATTGCCGTCCGGCGGCAACTGGGTCCTTGAACTCTACGATCTCAACAGCGGGTCATCGCTGTACAGCTCAGACAGTGGGTCGGGAAGCCGTCTCAGCGTGGCCAAGCCAACGGACAAGTTCAACTGGAGCGAGGAGCTCTGGGGGATCCGCGTCTATTCTACGACCTGGAAGGCAGCCGCTTGCACCACGACGTACACTCTCAAGATTGAGACCTACGACGAAGGCTACTAGCACCTACCACCCAGGTGCCGTGAAGATATGGACTCGACCCGACGTGTCCGCGCCGGAACACCCAAGAATCCCGTCTGCCTGGCCGTCGCCGGTAAAATCCTCGTACAAGCCACTCTGGCCGCACCAGGTTGTGTCTGCTGTGAACTGGACCGTGGATTCTGGCGGGCCCTCCGCAGCCTTTCCGTAGACCAAGATGGAGCCTCCGAACCACGCCCCGTAGTCGGTGTTTGGATAGGCAACCAGAAGCTGCTGTTCGTCTCTTGTCGTCTCCAGAAGTGCGCCAAAGCCAAATCCGCCTTGCAGCTTTGCGTCAGACTCCACCGACGACCTTGCAGGATCCGGCGTTGGACCGCCTGAGAAGAGATGGACGGTCCCTGAAGTGGAGTCCCACTCGCCGACGAGAGCATCATCGTAGCCGTCATCATTGAAGTCCCAGAAGGCCACCTTGACTCCCATTGCTTTCTCGTCTCGGCTGGTGAATTGGTATGGGGCCTCGTCTACACGTAGACCACCGCGGAGTTCAGGGCCGGAGAGGATGTAGGCCTGATCTTCATCGCCATCTCCGAGAAGCAGGTCATCTTCCCCATCTCCTTCATGGTCTCCTGTAGCGAGGGTCCCCTTCGCTCCTAGCTGTCCCCCGAACACAAACCCGGCGGCTTCCGTTGCAGATGCTGGGAGGCTGGGGCCGTCGAAGAGGTAGAGGGTTTCATCTCCCCCACCTGTGACCAGGAGTGGCCCGTCGGAATTAAGAAAGGCCAGTCCAGCGCCGATCCCTCGCGAATCCTCTGAAGTGACGTGAGTCTGGAACTCGTTCAACCCTTCGGTTGAGCCATAGGCGACCGAGATCCCGTCGCCCTTGTAGGTTCCAGCGACGAGATCTTCAAAGCCATCTTGGTCGAGGTCGGCAACGAGCAGCGTTCCTCCAAGCTGCCTGGTGGCTTGCTCGCCGACTCCCTCCCATCGAGCATCTTCGGGGCCGGTGACGGGGGCCAGGGGAAGGTCAAAAACGTACGCGGCTCCACCTTGGTGCGTCTGCGTTCCTGCTGCCGGAGCCCCCAAGACCAGCGACAGGTCGCCGTCGCCATCGTCATCGATCGCCGCCATTCCAAAGCCAAAAGCCTGGCCAGTTGAACCTTGAATCATGAACGCCGCCTGCCCGCTGACGTACTCCCCGTCAAACACACACTCCGGCGCATCCCCACTGCAATCGTTGTCCAGCCCGTCATCGCAGATCTCGAGCATCCCCGGGTTCACGTCGTCTTCTGCGTCATCGCAGTCGCCAGATTGAAGGACGTGACCCTCCAGCACCAGGCAGGAGTCCACGGCGCCCGAGCTCTCTCCCCAGCCGTCCCCATCTTCATCTGGGTACCAAGTCGAGGCCAAGATGCCCTCGTCGACAAGGCCATCGCAGTCATTGTCGAGCCCATCGCAGTAGTCCAGCGCCCCAACAGAGACGCTGGGGTCGGAGTCGTTGCAGTCCTCCCCTCCATACAACTCGGCGCCTTGGCCGTCCCCGTCTGCATCTTGAGCTTCCAAGACCAGATCCTGGTATGCGTCCCCGCTCGTCAAACACCCCAACAACAACCACATGCGTCCTCCACGGTCTCCATGCTCGCCCGAGTGGGCAGAGGAATCAAGACGCGAGGCGACACCTCTCGGTGTAGTGGCCTGGATCCCCGAGATCCGACACGCAACCCGGACCCCTTAGGGTCGAATCCCCAGCTCCCGCTCTTTCGCAGCGGCATGCTTGAAGAAGTTCCGCAGGTAGTTCACTGCGGAGAGCACCGTAAAGCCGACGGCGATGTACATGAGAATCAAGCCAGCGCTGGAGGCTGAGACGGTGAAGCCCTCGAACAGCGTGGTGTCGTAGTGCCAGAGCAGGTATCCCAGCGCGGTGCTCTGGAAGGCGGTCTTGAACTTGCCCAGGCTGTCGGCGGGCAGGCTGAGCCCTTCCGAGAGTGCCACGGTGCGGAGAGCCGTGATGGTCAGCTCGCGGCAGATAATGAGGGCTGCGATCCAAGCCGGAAGCCAGCCAATTGCGACCAACATGACCATCGTCGTGGCGACCATCAGCTTGTCGGCCAAGGGGTCCAAGAATGCCCCGGCCAAGCTGACCAAGTTCCACTTTCGCGCCAAGTAGCCGTCCAAGATGTCGGTCAACATCGCGATGACGAAGACCGCACAAGCCAGGTAGGACTCCAGCTGGCTGGGCTCGTCCCACAGGAGCACGACCATGACCGGCACGGCGAACATTCGAGCCACGGTCAGGGCATTGGGCAGGTTCCAGAAACCCGGGCGCCTGTAGAAGGGGGCGGTACTCACCCTTCTGTCGTAACGGACACAGCGGCCTTGGGCGCGTTTACTACAGGGCGCTGCAGGCGGAAGAACTCGTAGAGGGAGAGCACGCGCGGAACGTAGCGTTGGGTCTCCTCAAAGGGCGGAATGCCGTTGTGCTTCTGCACATTGTGAGGACCGGCGTTGTATGCGGCCAATGCCAAGGACTTGCTGCCGAAGCGGTCCAGCTGGCGCTTGAGGTAGCGCGTGCCCCCATCGATGTTCTGCTCGGGATCGAAGGCGTCCTTGACCGCGAGGGAGCTAGCTGTCGCAGGCATGAGCTGCATGAGTCCCTGGGCGCCGGCCGGAGAAATGGCGGCGGGGTTCATGCCGGATTCGGCGACACACACGGCCTTGATCAAGGCGGACTCCACCCCGTAGCGCGCGCTGGCGCTCAAGATGGCTTGGTCCCAGTCGTCCAAGGTTGGGAAGCGTTTGAGGCTCACCGCGGTCGGTGCGGGCAGAGGCTTCTCGCGAAGAAAGACAGTGAAGGTCTGCTCTTCTGCGCCGGGGACATCGGTAAAAGTGACCGAGCCGTCCTCTTCTGTGCGCATGAAGATGTCGCCAGCGACCCATGCGCTCAACAACACCCAGACCATGTGCGCTCCTTGCCGTTCGACGATGTGCAATCGTAGCAGGAGCGAGAGGAGATCCGAATGGAGACGGCCTGCGACTATCTGGTGATTGGCTCCGGCTTGGCTGGGCAGCTCTTTGCCCTCAAGGTGGCGGACCATGGCCGCGTACTCATCCTCACCAAGGATGTGCTGCGCGAGTCGAACTCCCGCTACGCCCAGGGCGGCGTGGCGGCGGTTTGGGATGACAAGGACCGCTTTGAGGATCACATCCAGGACACCCTGGTGGCCGGTGCCGGCCTCTGTCGCCGCCAAGCGGTGGACCATGTGGTGCGCACCGGGCCCGACCGCATTCGCGAGCTCATCGAGTTGGGGGTCATCTTCGATCGGCGCGAAGACAGGCCGGAGGAGCATGAACTCCACCAAGAAGGGGGGCACAGCACCCGAAGAATTCTTCATGCACGGGACCAAACGGGGGCTGAGATCATCCGCGCGCTCTCAGAGGCCGTGCGCGCCCATCCCAACATCGAGATCCGCGAGCACCAGTGCGTGGTCGACCTGATCACCGAGGCCTGGCTGTGTCGTCGCGGGGGGCCGCTCCCCAGCTACCCGGACCGCGTCGTGGGCGCCTATGTGCTCGATGAGCCCAAGCAGGAAGTACAGGCCATCTCGGCCAAGGTGGTCGCCCTCTGCGCAGGCGGTGCGGGGCAGGTCTATCGCTTCACGTCGAACCCACGGGTCGCGACCGGGGACGGCATCGCGATGGCTTGGCGAGCCGGCGCACGAATCGGAAACATGGAGTTCGTGCAGTTCCATCCCACGACGCTCTACAACCCGGGCAAGGACAGCTTTCTGGTCTCCGAGGCCCTGCGCGGCGAGGGGGGGATTCTGCTCAACGCAGACGGGGAGCGCTTCATGTCGAACTACGACGATCGCTTGGAGTTGGCGCCCCGTGACATCGTCGCGCGGGCCATCGATGCCGAGCTCAAGCGTCGCGGCGATGACTGCGTCTTCTTGGACATGACCCACCACAGCAAGGAGTTCTTGGTCGACCACTTCCCGGCGATCTACACCCACTGCCTTGAGGCTGGACACGACATGGCCAAGGCGCCCATTCCGGTGGTCCCGGCTTGCCATTATTTCTGCGGCGGGGTGAAGACCGACTTGAAGGGAGAGTCCAGCCTGCGGAACCTCTTCGTCGTTGGAGAGGCCAGCTGCACCGGTCTACACGGCGCCAATCGCTTGGCCAGCAACTCGCTGTTGGAGGCAGCGGTCTATGCACATGCTGCCGCCGCCGAGGCCATCACGCGGGAGCACGGCGCGCTGCCAGATCTGCCTGCCTGGGACCCTGGACCCGCAGTTCCCGCCGATGAACTGGTGGTCATTAAGCACACCTGGGCCGAGATCCAGCAGTTCATGTGGGACTACGTCGGCATTGTTCGCACGACCCGTCGGCTCAAGCGCGCCCGGCATCGGGTGGCGCTGGTCAAGGAAGAGATCCGCTCCTACTACTGGGAGACCTTGCTGACTCCAGAGCTGGTCGAGCTGCGAAACCTGGCCGACGTGGCAGAGCTGGTCGTAGAGTCCGCGCTGCGGCGGCGGGAGAGCCGCGGGCTCCACTACACTCTGGACCATCCGGAGACCGATCCGAAGCGTGTCGCGGACACGGTCTTGGAGCGACGACTTCTCTATTAGGGCTGGAAGCGCTCGATGGCGGGGATCCCGCTGCCCACCAAGTCCTCGATGTCGTGCACGCCCTTGATGGTCGTGGCCGTGAGGACCTCGGGGGCGGCGTCGGTGCAGAGCACGTCGTCTTCGATGCGGATGCCGCCGAAACCGGCCCAGCTTTGGGCCAGGTCCCAGTCCACTTGAGCGCCCCACTTCTCTCGGAGAGCGGGGTCTCGGAGAATGGCGGGGACCACGTAAAAGCCCGGCTCCACGGTGACGACCATGCCGGGGGCCATGTCCATGTCCATGCGCAGGTAGGCCGTGCCGAAGTTCTCATCGCGGCCCCGGCCTGGTGGGTAGGCCGCGCGGTCTCCAAACTGCTCGAGGTCGTGAACGTCCAGGCCCAAGTGGTGGCCCACGCCGTGGGGGAAGAAGGCCGCGTGGGCTTGGCTGGCCTGGAGCTCTTCAAGGCTTCCGCGCAGCAAGCCTTCATCGCGCAACCACTGGGTGAGCACGGCGGCCGCACGGTCGTGGACTTCTCGATAGCGAACCCCAGGGCGAACCAGTTCAATGGCTTGGAGTTGGGCCTCGAGAACCGCGTTGTATGCCGAAGCCTGCCGGCCCTCGAAGCGCCCGTTTACAGGCCAGGTACGTGTGATGTCCACGGTGTACCCGGTCTCGCGTTCGCCGCCGCCGTCTAGCAGCAGTAGCTGGCCATCTCGGAGCGGATTCCTGTAGGTTGGATTGTGCAGAATCTCGCCACGCACGGTCACGATGGGGTTGTAGCCCTCGCTGAGGCCTCGGGCGGCCAGGCAGCCCCGGAAGAGGGCGGCCACATGGGCCTCGCTGCCGCCGGGGTGGGTGCCGGACATGGCCGAGTGAAAGGCCTGGGCTGTACAGATTGCCGCTGAACGCAGCTCTTCGATTTCTTCCCTTCCCTTGATCTGGCGCATGGCGATGATGGCGTCGATCAGCGCGTCATCCCCGTTGGCCTTGCCGTAGGAGAGGGGGATTCCAGCGAGGCTGGCGGCTCGGCGGGTTGCCTTCGCGTCGGCCACGGCGAGGGTTGCCAGCTTCATGCCCTTGCAGTGGCTCTCCAGGGTCGCGGCGTCCAGGACGGCCTCTACGCCATAGCGGCGCTTGTGGTCCTCCAAGGTCTCCACGTGCCCATGCCAGAGCGCGTCATCGTCGGCAGGAGGGTTCAAGAACAAGGTGCACTTGCCGTCCTCGATGAGCGCGGCGGCGTTTGGGAGATCGCAGCCGGTCATGTAGAGGAAGCTGCTGTCCTGTCGAAAGGGCAGCTCGTTGATGGGCAGGTTTCGCAGACGCGTTCCGCAGCCCATCAGCAGAATGGGACGGCCCAGCTTCTGGCTGAGGCGTGTACGGCGGGCGGCGAAGGTCTCGGGCGTGATCATGCTCCAGCATACCGGGTCCGGCGGGCTACGCTCTGTCCATGCTGCTCCGCCGCCCATCCAAGCGTTTGCGTGTCGCCTTGGACCCCATCAAAGGCTCACGCTTCATCGCCACGCTCGACCGAGCCGTAGACGAAGACGCCGCGATGGATGTCGTCAAAGGCCTGCGCTCCGAGTGGCCCGATGCCACCCACCATGTCTTTGCATGGCGCATCGATCCGGACAGCCGTCGGGCCAGCGATGATGGGGAGCCGGCTGGAACCTCCGGCCCCCCGATCCTGAGGCGCTTGGACAGCGCGGAGGCCAGTCAAACGGTGATCGTGGTGACCCGCTTCTACGGCGGAACCAAGTTGGGTTCAGGTGGCCTCGTGCGGGCCTATGGTCAGGCTGCTTCCGCCGCGCTGGAGGAGGTCGAGTGGGTGGAGGAGGCTCAGACCCACAAGCTCATGCTCTCCTGCAGCTACAGCCAGGAAGGCCCACTGCGCGGTTTGCTGTCTCGCTTCGACGCCGAGGTCACCACGGCTCGATGGGACACCCAGGTTCACCTGGAGATCTTGGTCCCCATTGAGCTGGAGGAGACCCTGAAGCTGGAGCTGCAGGAGCTTGGCGCCGGCTCGATCCAGGTGGACTAAGCCTCGAGCTCAGCCCGTCGGACCAGCACTTCAAGGGTGTGGCCCGCTTCGGCCAGGCGCTCCGCGGCGCCTTCCTCGCGGTCCACGATGGTGATGCACTGCACAACACGCAGCCCCTCGGCCTCGGCGATGTCGATGGCACGCAGCATGCTGCCGCCTGTGGTGCAGGTGTCCTCGATCATGCAGACCGGGGTGCCGTCGGGCAGGTTCTTGCGACCCTCGACGTGGCGCTTCATGCCGTGGCCTTTGGGCTCCTTGCGGACCAAGAACGCATGCACGGGGCGACCCAGGCCAAAGCTGGTGGCTGCGACCGCTGCGGAGATGGGGTCAGCGCCCACCACCAGTCCTCCGACTCCCTTCACTTCGGGCTTGAGCGCGGCGTGAACCAGGTGGCCGATGAGGTAGGCCCCTTCAGCGTTGAGCGTGGTCTGACGGCCGTCGACGTAGAAGTCGCTCTCCAGGCCGCTGGCCAAGATGACCCGCTTGCGCTCGTAGCTCAGCTCTTTGAGCAACTCGATCAATCTCTCACGCACGGTGGGCCTCCAGCCAATCGCACATGTCGTCTAAGACATTCTGCTTCTCAGGCTCGTTGAAGAGCTCATGGTAGAGCTTGCCGTAGACCCGAATGTCTTTGTCCGTGCTGCCGATTCGGTCGAACCACTTCTGGGAGATCTCAGCGGAACAGACCCGGTCGCCGGTGCTGACCAACATCATCAAGGGCAGCTTGAAGTCGCTTGCGCGGGCGTCCACCATCTTCTGTGTGGCCAACACCTCCATGCCCCAGCGCGCGCGCAACAGGTCGAAGACCAGTGGGTCGGCTTTGTAGGCTGCGACCACCTTGGGGTCTCTACACACGTGGTCCGGGTCCACTTCACCAGGCATGGAGAAGTTGGGCTTGAGCTTGGAGAGCAGCTTGCCGCCCCAGATCTTGACGCGGGCTGGAGCAAAGGCGGTGCCCAAGAGCGGGTTGGTCATGACCACGCCGCGGATGTTGCCTGGTCGCTGAACGCCAGTGGCCACAAGGACCAAGCCGCCCATGCTGTGGGCGACCACGAAACAGGGTCGACCCACCTCGTTCAAGGCGGCGTGGACGTCGTCGATGTAGTCGGCCCACTTCAAGATGTGGCCGCGCTCCCCGCCGGACTTGCCGTGCCCGCGCAGGTCGAGACCATGCACGGTCCAGCCTTTGCCCGTCAGTTCCTCCGCCACGTGCTGGTAGCGGCCCATGTGCTCCGCGAAGCCATGGACCAGGAGCACATCACCAATGGGAAGGGCGACCGGGTCCCACTGGAGGAGGTGCAGCGAGGTGCCATCGGCGCTCTGAATCGTGGTGGAGGTCGGCATTAGAAGCTCGGCTCAGGCATAGAGGGGTCCGCTGCGGCGTCGCTGGGAGCGGGATCCGCGGGGGCAGGCTCCGGGTCACCCAAGTCGGTGGGCTCGGGGTCGCCAAAGTCGGTGGGCTCGGGGTCGGCGGCCTCAGCTTCGGGGAGTACTTCCTCTTCTGGCCAGATGCACTCTTTGGTGAGCTGGCCATCAAAGTCGTTGTTCACCGCGCAGGGCATCGCTGTCGAGAGCGCCGGAACCAGCGCGACGACACCCAGACAGAACAGCATCAAGAACAGGAAGGGCAGGGCAGCCTTGATGACCTTGACGATGCTCTGTTTGAACACCGTGCTCGCCACGAAGAGGTTGATGCCCATCGGCGGCGTCAGGTAGCCCAGCTCCAAGTTCACGATGAAGATGATGCCGAAGTGGATGGGGTCGATGCCAAAGCTGGCGGCGATGGGGGCCAGCAGCGGGGCGACGATCAGAATGGCGGAGATGATCTCCATCACCGTGCCAAGGGCCAACAGGAAGAGGTTGACCAGGAGCAGGAACTCCCACTTGGAGTCCACGTGCGCGGCCAGCCACTCGGTGGCCTGGTCCGGAATCTTCTCAAAGGCCAGGAACTTGTTGAAGGCAATGGCCAGCACGATGATGACGAAGAGGCTGCCCATCATCACGCCCGACTCCACCAAGATCTTGGCGAGCTTGCGTGGCCCCATCTCCCGGTGAATGAAGAGCTCTACGATGATGGCGTAGACCACGGAGACCGCGGCGGCCTCGGTCACGGTGAAGCGGATGCCGATGGGGGCAAAGACGCCGTAGATACCGCCCAAGATGAGCACGGGCAGCATCAAGGCCAGGATGCCCTTCTTCAGGCTCTGGAAGATGTTGGACCAGTAGCCCTTGCCAATGTCGGCCATCTTGATGTTGGCCCCGCCCCCGCTTGGACGCGTCTTGTAGAGGGTGTAGACGACCAATACCCCTGCGATGAACAGTCCCGGGAGCAAGCCCGCCAGGAACAGGTCGATCGGCGACATGGGGGACTGTGGGTTCGAGGTCACCACGGCGTAGAGAATCATCGGGATGCTGGGCGGGATGATGATGCCCAGGGAGCCGGCGCTGGCCAACACGCCGATGCTGTAGCCCTCGGGGTAGCGGTCCTTGACCAGCATGGGGAACATCAGGCCACCGATGGCGATGACGGTCACCGGTGAGGACCCAGAGATCGCCGCGAAGATCACGCAGGCAAAGATCGTCGCGAGCCCCAGTCCGCCAGGGGTCTTGCCCATCGCTGCCCGTGCCACGCCCACCAAGCGCTCCGCCAGGGAGCCTTGGGTCATGATGTTGCCGGCGAGCACGAAGAAGGGAATTGCCAGGAGCTCTTGCTTCTTTGTCGCCTCGAACATGTCCGTGACGACGGTCACGCCCGTGAGGCCATCGGAGAGCAGCACCACACAAGCCAGGGCGGCCACGCCGATTCCGACGAAGAGCGGGGCGCCCACCAAGACAAGGAGGATGCCTGCGATCGCGATCAGCGCAGGCTGGCCCAACCAGAGGGTGGCGCCAATGCCGAGCAGCAGGCCGGGGAACCAGCCGGAGACCAAGGTGTCGGCCTTGGTGCGGTTGCCCGGCTTGCGAGGCTCCGTGATGGCGGCCTCAGGGCCAGAGTCGCGGCTGTTGAAGCGGCCCAGGATTCCGGCGATGCCGAAACGCAAGGCCATCAGCGCGAAGGCCAGGGGCAGGACGACGTTGCCCAGCCAGATTGGGAACCCCAGGTCGGCTTCAAGGGGGGCCCAGACCACCGGGTCGCCGAACTCAAGGGTTGGCTCCCAGAACATGGGGAGCAATGCGAGCAGTGCCAGACCACCTGAGATGCCTGCGACGGCCTCCAGCGCAGAGGCGCCAGCGCGCTTCAGGAGCAGTGGCCGCTTGGCCTCGTCCCGGGCCTCGGACCACTTCAGATCCTCAATGGCCTCGACTTCGCGGGGATCGCTGGGCTCCATGCGGCGGGTGAAGCGCATGGCGACGGCAGCGATGATGCCGCCTATGATTGCTGTCCCCCAAGAGACCCCGTCGGCACCGGGTAGGCGGGCGATCACGAAGTTCACTGGCGCGACGATCACGGGCCAAACGACCAGGCCTTCAAGGGTGTCGCCGAACTCGATTCCTTCTGCGGTCAGGATCCAGGCGTTCTCCATCAGGACCCAGCACAAGCCGGCGGCGACCAGAGCGGAGAAGCGCTTGACGATCTTTGCCGCACCAGGACTGAGCAGTCGGTCCGAGGCGTCTACGCTGAGGTGCGCGCCCCTGCGGGTTGCCAAGGACGCACCCAAGAAGCCAACCCAGACCATGAGCAGCATGGCCATGTTGGCGCCGCCCTCGATCTCGAAGGACTCGAGAGAGGCCTCGCGGCGCAGGTAGTCCATGAAGGAGAAACCCGTCATCGCCAAGAGGGCGACGATGATGATGGCCTTCTCGATCCAGGCGATGATTCGGTCGATGCCCTCGAGCACCTCCTCGACCACGATCTTGAGTCCGGTAAGGATCAATACGAATACGAAGAGCACCCCTTGGCCGGGGCCTTGAGCGAACTTGCGTACACCGCCACTCACGCCGTTCGTGATGCCATCAACTAGGCGAGCGAAGGCGTCAAAGACGCTGGTCAACAGGCGGTACACCGAGGATTCTCCTGGTAGCTGGGCACGGGAAACCACATGCTACGACGCCCGCATGCACAGGGTGCACGCGGGCGTCGATAATGCAGGAACTTTCAGCTCAGCGCATGGACTTGAGCTTGGCCTGAACTGCTGCGTAGTGTGGCTTTACGGCTGGGTTGGCCTCCAGGTAGTCCTGGTGCACGCCGCCGGTCTTGTCCGAGAAGGCTTTGCGCTGCTCGGGGGTTAGATCGATGACCTCGATGCCCTTGGCCTTGATGACTTCGAGCATTGCTGCTTCCTGGGCCCGGACTGCCTTGCGACCCTTGACGGCCTCTGCAGTGGGGTTGCCAGTGACGACTGCGACCAGATCCGGGGACAGCTTGGCCATGAAGCGCTTGGAGTACGCGATGGCTGCGGGCTGGTAGATGTGGCGGGACAAGGTGTAGTGGGAGACTGGGTTGATCCAACCCGACGCCAAGCTGAAGAGCGGGGTGTTGTCGAAGCCGTCGACAACGCCGGTGTTCAGGGACTGCATGACCTCGGAGGTAGGCAGACTGACTGCCTGGGTCCCCAGAGACTTGTACATCCCGGTGTGCACCATCGACTCTTGGCTGCGCATCTTGTACTGGCTCAACTCCGCAGGGGTGGTCGCGGGACCGCCCTTGGTCGCGAAGTTCCGCCATCCGTTCTCCGCCCAAGTGTTGAACACGAAGCCCTTGGCGTCGAGCTCCTTGGCGACAGGGTCGTAGAGCACGTCGTCCAGGACTGCGTCAGCCTCGGCGTTGGTGCGGAAGAGGTAGGGGAGCTCAGGGAGCTGGAGCAGAGGCACGCCTGCTCCCTCTCCCATTGCGCCGGTGGAGACGCCCACAGCCTGGAGACGCTCGCCGCGACGGCAGTCGCGAACCATCTCGATCTCGCCACCCATCGTGCCCAAGAACACCTTGACCTTGATCGCGCCGCCCGAGTCCGTCTGGATGCGTCGCTGAAAGTCCTTGAGCTGGTCAGCCCATGGGGTGCCTTCAGGGGCAACAGTTCCGAAGGAAAGGGTGTGCTGGGCCTCGGCCTGCGGGGTGCTGGTGGGTACCAGCAGGACGGCGAGAGCGGCTGCGCCGACGCCGGCGGCCTTGATGAGGGTCTTGTTCATAGAATCGTCTCCAGGAAGATGTAGGGTCGGCTGTGGCCGCGGCGAAGGACCGGACTACTCGGCGAAGTACTCGTCGATGTTGTCCAAGAGGAACTGCGCCTTGGCCTGCTCGGCAGCTTGCTCGGGCACCAAGCTTGGGATCACGTTCACGTCGCCGTTCACCACGTAGGTGAGCTGCTCCGTGAATATGGCCTTGTTCTGTGTCTTTTTGGCCCAGTAGTCAGCGTAAAGGACGCGGTTGCCGAAGTGGTCTGGGTTCGCCTCGATGGCGGCCTTGAAGAACTCCTCGGACTTGTCCAGGTCCTGGCCTGCGAAGCTGGGCAGTGCGGCCCAGTAGGCGCCCAGGTAGCGGGAGGAGGCGGTGTAGAAGAACTCGTTGTCCAGAGTGTCCAGGTACCCCATCCACATGTAGATTTGGTCCTTGTACTGCAGGATCGTGGCCAGGCTCTCTGCGCGGGCCCACTTGCCCAGGGCCGAAGCCATCCAGTACATGCAAGGGACGTCGTCCTTGGTGAACGCTGCGCCTGCAGGGCCTTCGCCCTCGCCGGCTTCGACTCGGACCACAAAGTCAGAGTTCAGAGCCAGGCACTTCTTGCCCCAGGTCACGGAGGTGTCCCAGGCAGCGCTCTTGGCGTCTGGGTCGGTGAGCACACCGTCACCCAGGAAGTAGTACCCGCGAACCAGGCGGTTGTAGGCATGGCGGTTGGTGGGGTCCACTGCCAGCACGCCTTCGTAGCCAGCCAGGGACTGCTTGAGGGAAGCCTCCTCTCCGCGCTTCTCCCAGAGGGCGTCTGCGCCAGCCACGAGCAGCTCTACGTTGCTGCCCTGGGCTGCTTCTGCGGCCTCAGCGACCTCGTAGGTGCCAGTCTGCTTCTTGCCGCAAGCGGTAAGCGTGAGTGCAAGTGCCGGGGCCAGAATCCAAAGTCGTTGCATGTCCTCTCCAGAAAACATCGCTCTATTGCCCGTGGATCGGGCGTGAGCGTGGGTGTTAGCGCGGTTTTAGAGCATGGCTGGAACCATGTCAACCGCCTGTGAGGCCCCTTTAGGACCCGCGGGGCTCAATCGTCATTCCCTAGGCCCGGATGCAACGCTTGCGTGTCCCTGTTCCTGAACCATCGGCTGCCCGGTTACCTCGGCGCAAAGGAGCCCCCAATGCTCGAGAAGCAGCCCCGCCTGGCCCTCACTTTCGACGACGTCTTGCTTCAGCCCGCTGCATCCAGCGTGTTGCCCAATGAGGTCGATGTCTCTACTCAATTGACCGCGGACTTGCGGCTCAACATCCCGCTTCTCAGCAGCGCGATGGACACCGTCACCGAGGCCAACACGGCGATCTCGATGGCCCGGACTGGAGGCATGGGGGTGATCCACAAGAACTTCAGCCCCGAGGCCCAGGCCGCCCAGGTGGCCCATGTCAAGCGCGCCGTCACGGGCGTGATTGTGGACCCGATCACCGTACGTCCTGGGGATTCCATCGGTCAGGCGCGTACCTTGATGCGTCAACACAGCATCTCAGGCGTGCCTGTGACAGTCGACGGACGTGCGGTTGGCATCCTGACAAACCGGGATCTACGCTTCGAGAAGCGCCATGACCTTCCGGTCCGGGATGTGATGACGGCAGAGAGCCTGGTGACGGTTCCTCCGGGCACCAACCTGGAACGCTGCAAGGAGTTGATGCAGCGGCACAAGATCGAAAAGCTGCTCGTCGTGGACTCTGGTGGGCTGCTCAAGGGCCTGATTACCATCAAGGACATCGAGCTCACGACGATGTACCCCTTGGCCGTCACCGACAGCCGAGGCCGCTTGCGCTGCGCTGCTGCCGTGGGGCCGGGACAAGATGCGCGCATTCAGGCGCTGGTTGACGCCGGGGTCGATGCAGTGGTGATCGATACGGCGCATGGGCACAGCGCAGGCGTCTTGCGTGCCGCCGAGGCCGCGCGCCAGACTTGGCCAAGTCTGCGTCTGATCGTCGGCAACATCGCCACAGCCGAGGCCGCCTTGGCGTGCATCAAGGCCGGAGCGAGCGCCATCAAGGTGGGAATCGGACCTGGGTCCATCTGCACCACCCGCGTCGTCGCAGGCGTCGGCGTGCCACAGCTCAGCGCGATCGCTGACTGTACCGAGGTCGCCAAGAAGCACGGTGTCCCTGTGATCGCGGATGGCGGGATCAAGTTCTCTGGTGACGTGGCCAAGGCCATTGCCGCCGGAGCGGACTCCGTGATGATCGGCTCACTGCTCGCAGGCACCAGCGAGGCCCCCGGAGAGGTCGTCTTGCTCGGTGGACGCCGTTTCAAGCGCTACCGGGGCATGGGCTCGATGGAAGCGATGAAGGCTGGCTCAGCGGACCGCTACTTCCAGGAGCTTGCCCTTGGCGACCCCGAAGCTGCTACCCGCAAGCTTGTGCCTGAAGGCATCTCGGGTCGGGTGCCCTACAAGGGGCCCGTCGCAGACGTGGTGTATCAGCTGGTCGGCGGACTCCGGGCCAGCATGGGCTACACCGGCTCCGCCAACATTCAGGCCATGCAAGAGGACACACGCTTTGTGCGCATGTCTTCCAGCGGCTTGCGTGAGAGCCACGTCCATGACGTGACCATCACGGAAGAGGCGCCCAACTACCGCATCGGTTGATGCGGTAGATGGTGCTCAGCCCAGCATCGGACGGAGCTCCGAGGCCACCTCAAAGCTGGCCTCGGTGACGGAGCGGATGCTCTCGACGGTCTCGCCTGGGGCCAGCTCGGTCAGGACCAGCTTGCGGTCCTGCACCACGAAGACGCAGCGATCCGTGATGACCATGTTCACGCACCCCACGCCAGTGAGGGGCAAGGTGCAGGCCTTGAGGACCTTGGACGCGCCATGCTTGTTGGCGTGGGTCATGGTGACGACCACGCGTTTTGCACCCGCGACCAAGTCCATGGCACCACCCATTCCCTTGACCATCTTTCCGGGGATCATCCAGTTGGCCAAGTCGCCCGTTTCAGAGACCTGCATGGCGCCCAGGATCGTGAGATCGACGTGGCCGCCGCGCACCATGGCAAAGCTGGTGGCAGAAGAGAAAAATGCGGAGCCGGGCAGAGCGGTGACGGTCTGCTTGCCGGCGTTGATGAGGTCCGCATCAACGCCCTCCTCCGTCGGGAAGGGCCCCATGCCCAGGAGGCCGTTCTCGGAGTGAAGAACGATGTTCATCTCCTCGGGGATGTGGTTGGCCACCAGGGTGGGGATACCAATGCCCAGGTTGACGTAGAAGCCATCCTGCAGTTCCTTGGCCGCGCGGGTCACGATGCCGTTTCGGTCGGTAGCCATGCTTAGCCCTCCTGCACAGTGCGGCGCTCGATGCGCTTCTCGTAGTTCACGCCCTGAATCACGCGCTGGACGAAGATCCCGCTTGTGTGGACGTGGTCGGGATCGAGTTCTCCTGGTTGCACCAGCTCCTCGACTTCGGCGATGGTGACCCGTGCGGCCATGGCCATCGTGGGATTGAAGTTCCGTGCGGTCTTGCGGAAAACCAGGTTGCCGTGCGTGTCGGCCTTCCAGGCCTTTACGAAGGCGAAGTCGGCGGTGAGGGCGCGCTCCATCACGAAAGTGCGACCATCGAACTCGCGGGTTTCCTTGCCTTCGGCGACGAGCGTTCCAACCCCGGTCGGGGTGTAGAAGGCCGGGATGCCAGCGCCGCCAGCTCGGATGCGTTCAGCCAGAGTGCCCTGTGGAGTGAGCTCAACCTCCAGCTCTCCATCCAGATACTGGCGCTCGAAGGTCTTGTTCTCACCGACGTAGCTGCTGATCATCTTCTTGATCTGGCGCGTCTGGAGCAGGAGCCCGAGGCCGAAGTCGTCCACGCCTGCGTTGTTGGAGATGAAGGTGAGACCGGTGGGGCCGGCCTGGACCAGGGCTGCGATAAGCGTCTCGGGGATGCCGCAGAGGCCGAAGCCACCGGCCATGAGCACTGCATCGTTCGGGATGTCCGCCACCGCTTCCGCGGCGGACGAGAAGACCTTGTTCACGGGGTCGCCCTCCTTGTGGGCTCCTGTTCTAACACCCGCCTTGGACCCCAGAGCACGAAACGCCGACCCAGAGGGCCGGCGTTCCGGGTTGCGCAAGGTCTGGAATCAGGCCTTGACTGCGCCTCGTACCATCACCAGCTTGTTGCGAGCACCGGGGATGCCGCCGCGGATGAAGAGCAGGTTGTTCTCGGCGTCGATCTTGGCGACAACGAGGTTCTGCACGGTGGTGCGCTTGTCACCTTCGTGACCAGGCATCTTCTTGCCCTTGGCGACGTGGCCAGGGGTCAGGCGAGTACCCAAAGAACCACCATGACGGAAGAACTCATGGGTACCGTGGCTGCGGATGAAGCCGGCGAAGTTGTGACGCTTCATGACGCCGGAGAAGCCGCGACCCTTGCTGGTACCGGTGACGTCGATCTTCTGGCCGACCGTGAACACTTCACCAACGGTGATCTGCTGGCCGACCGAGTAGGCGCTCACGTCGTCCATGCGGAACTCACGGAGCAGCTTGGTAGGAGCGACGCCAGCCTTGGCGAAGTGACCCTTGAGGGCCTTGGTCACGCGCTGCTCTTTCTGAGTGGCGAATCCAACCTGAATGGCGTTGTAGCCGTCGGTCTCGGTGGTCTTGACCTGGGTCACGACGATGGGGCCAGCCTCGACGACGGTGACAGGCTCGATCTGTCCCTTGTCATTGAAGAATTGGGTCATGCCGATCTTACGGCCGAGGATGCCAGTGTTCTTGTTCATGTCTGAACCTCGCATTGGACGACTGCCATCCGGGCGGCCGTCTTACGGTGGGGTGTGTGCAGGGATGTCCTGCGCAGCCGGCGGCATGTAGCGCGGTGGCTGCTTCAGGGCAAGATCCCGAGGGGAAGCTGTGGGCTAGAAGAAGCTTGCTTGAATCTTCTGGGTCGCGGAGCCACCATTGGAGGAGATGTTGACCTCTCCCATGGCTGCGATGCAGGAGGCCGTTCCGGCCTTCGAGCCCGTGAAAGTCAGGTCGTGCGTCGAGCCGGGAGAGAGCGTCTTTGAGCCGCCCCAGCCAGACATCGTGACGGGACAGTCCGTGTTCGTGTAGTCGAAGACCACGTTGTCGATGATCAGAGGCTCGTCCCCGTAGTTGACCATCGTGAAGGACTTGGTCTTGGTGAGGTTGCTGAGCACCAAGTTTCCGCCAGAGCCGCACTCATCGCAGATCAACTCCAAGATTGGAGCGCAGATGTCGCAGAGGTCGACGCCAACTGCGCTCACGGGGATCTCGATGTCGCCGCCGGTGGCGTCTGAGAGGAGGGTGATGGTTCCGTTGATCGACTTCTCAGCGACTGGTTCAACGGTCAGGGAGACGTCCCGTGTCTGGCCCGCGCCGAGAACGTATGGAAGCGCAAGCTCACCACCGTAGCCCCACTCGGAGTTGGAGCCCTCGAAGTTGATGATGAGTACATCTTCGTCGCCGGTGTTGGTAATGCTCAGGGGAGAGGAGGTGATCTCTCCGATCTCAGCATCGCCAAAGTCGACCGAGCTCACCGACAAGCTGAGTTGGCCGCCCGATGGGTTGTCACCCGTGTCCACGACTTCGGTACCGGAGCCCCGTAGATCGACGGAGATCTCGCTGGCCGCTGCCGAGTCCGTGATGATGGTCAGCGTCCCCTCGAAGTCCATCTCGCGGTCAGGAGTGAACACCAAGTTCATGGCCAAGTCACCACCCGCAGCGATCTCGGCAGGCAGCATGTTGGCAGCGTCTTCGACGAGGAAGAAGCTGGTATCAATCTGAGCATCCAGGATGCCCATTGGAATGTCGCCGGTGTTGGTGAGGGTCAGGGTGACCACACCAGAGTCGTCGGGGGACACATTGCCAAAGTCGACCGACTCTTGGCTCAGGGTCAGCGCGCCGTAGCTCACGGGGCCCTCTTCCCCGGTGGGACCCGTGACGGGGTCAAGTCCACATGCGGGAAGGACCAGAAGCAAGGGCAGAAGTGCAAGGGCGCGCATGGCGATCTCTCCAGAAACCATAAAGTGACACGACCCCTTGTTGAGGAGTCGCTTCGGTGCCGTCGCGAAGAGTAGCGCAGAAGTCTGGCTTCGCCAAATCTTTGCAGCACGGACACATACAAAAACAGCCCCAGGAAGGGGCTGCGGTGCAAGAGCTTGCCTCCAAGGAGGCTGTCTCTCAGAAGGTGTACTTGAAGTAGCCGGTACCGTTGAAGCCCAAGTCGAAGCCGATCGCGTAGAACACGTCGGCGTCAACGCCCACACTGAAGTGAGAGAGCTTGCTGTAGTACTCGAAGGTCAAGCCACCAAAGGCGACCGGGTGTGCCCCGCTGTGGTACCCAGGATCCGCGACGCCCCAAGTGCCGGCGAGCACGTCGCGCTCGTACGCAGCAGCGTCCATCAGCAGAGGCGCGAAGAGAACGCCACCGCCTGCACGGAAACCAATGCCCACACGCCGGGTTGGGTACTTACTGAACTCGTAGTTGGCCAGCAGAGAGTAGGTACGGGTGTCGCCCTGGATGTAGGGAGAGGGAGCCGTGCCGCCCTTGTTGCCCGCGCAGATGAGATCTGCCTGGTACTCGTAGTTGCAGCCGTTGTGGACGCCCTGAATCAAGGCGACCTCCCAGGCCATGGACATCTCTTCCTGATCCACGAAGTCCTTGCCAACGGCCAAGCCGATGGCACTTCCGGTCTTGAGGAAGCCGTTGAAATCAAGCAGGTAGCCAGCGGCACCAAAGCTGGACTTGGCGTAGAGGCCCTTGTTGACCTCCTTGACGACTTCGTCCTTCTTGGGCTTTCTGGCCTCCTCCTCGATGGGATCGTCGAGGCCGTCGAGGCCTTGAGCCATCGCAGGGGTCGACACCAAGCCGGAGAGCAGGGCGAAGGACACGGAAAGAGACATTCAGCTACCTCGAAACGTTCAGCGGGAAGGGGGACGAGTCCCACTCTGGCCACGCTTTCTAACATAAAGCGGCGGGGGCCGCAGGATGCAACAAGGGCCCGGCCGAAGCCGAGCCCAAGTTGTTCTCTCAACCGACTGGATCAGCCTGGGGAGAAGATGAAGGGGTAGGACACGATGACGATGCCGCCGCCCTTGGGCTCTGGGAACTTGAAGCGCATGAATCGCCCGTTGATGCAGTTCTCAACGGCCTTGTTGTTCATGGTCGTTGCCTTGGTCGACGCGGAGGAAACCGAGCCGTCCTTGGCGATGACGAACTTGACCACGATCTTTCCGCCCAGGGACGGGTTCTTGGTCAGCTCACGCTGGTAGCAGTAGCGGATCTGGTTCATGTTGCGCTTGATGACTTGGTCAATCAGGCTCTTGTCCAGTGCACCGAGGATGATTGGATCACCACCGATTCGGCCGATACCGCCGTCGCCCTTGGCGCCGAAGTTGCCGCCACCGGTGCCGTAGCCCGAGGAGCCCGACCCACGGCCCTTGGTACCCAGGCCACCGAGGCCCTCAGCGGTACCACCGCCACCGAGACCGGAGCCACGTGAGCCCAGTCCGCCGGAACCAATCTGGGTGCCCTTGGCGCCAATGAGGCCACCAATGCCACCTGCGATGTCGGAGTTCAGACCGGAGGAGCCGAAGACTCCATCCATCTCTGCACCCTCGCGCATTGCACCGAGAACACCAGCGTTCTCTGCGATTTCCTTGTCGATCTGACGCTTGTTCATCTCGACCTTGTTGCCCTTGGCACGGTCCATCTTGGCGTCTTTCTTACCGACCTTGCCCTCTTCCCGCTTGGCCTTGGCGCCCTCGCCTGCGTCCGGGTTTGCGGAAGGCTTGGACTTCTCCTTGGGAGGCTCGGGAGGAGGCTCCTCAAGCAGGAGCTCAACAAAGCGGTCAGGGATCTCGTTGAGACCCGTGCTCTTGCTTGGAGGAGCGTTCCACACCAAGATTCCGGCCATGAGGCCCAGGAAGATGGTGAAGGTCATGATGCCCAGGAATGGGTAGTCCAGGTTGTCGGTGACCTTGGACACGATGGCCTTGGAGGCCGGCACCATCTGAGCGAAGAACACCACGTTGCCCAGGTCAATGACCAGGCGGGTGTCATCGGTGATCTCGATGGAGTAGCTTCCGCCGCCACCAGTGGCCTTACCAGACTCGATGAGCTCTTGGATGGTGTGGCGCTGTTCGCCGATGTCGACGAAGCCTCCCCACTTGTCCGAGATGTTCGCGGTCCAGCTTCCGCCGCTGGAAGTGAAGAGCTTGTAGCCCTCCTCAGCGACGTCCTCTGGGGGAACGTAGAACTCGTTCTTCCACTCAGGGGTGGCGCTGACAATTCCGCCGGTCAACCAGAGGACGCCAGGCAAGAAGTCAGGGCCCCAACCGAAGGGGTGGCTCAGGAGGCGCAGACGCTGTCCGGTGGCCGTACCGACGGTGACAGGCTTGCCGCCCTTGCCGTAGTGCTTGGTGTCCACAACTTGGTCGCCCCAGATCTGGGAGACCTCGAGCACGGGAGCGAGCTTGGTGTCGTTTCCAACATCCGACTGGCCGGAGCCAAAGCGCATGATGAAAGCCATCACGTCTTCGGTGTAGGCCTCTTCCGAGTCGTAGTCGCTGACAGAGGCAGCGGCGTCGGCCGAAACCTCGTCCTTGCTCTTCAACGCGAATCCACTCTTGTCGCCGCCGCCGTGATCGGTGGCTTCGTCTTCGATGTGCTCGCCGGCCTCTGGGGCGCGAACCATCTGAGTGGCCTCTTCGTCATCGAACTCGCTGGCGCCGGAGATGCCAACGACGATGCGGATGTTTCCGATCTCGATGGTGTCGCCGTTGTTCAGGCTGGCGTTCACAACGCCGGACCCGTTCACCTTGGTGCCTTCGCCTACGAGGTCGAGCAGCTGAACGCTGCCGTCGTCGTTGACGTTGACCACGGCTTGGAGGTCCTGGAGGGCCTCTTCTTCGACCCGCAGCATTGCTGCAGGGCCCTTGCCGATGGTGATGCTCTCCGCGGACAAGTCTTCGCGGAAGAGGAAGGTGCTGTCTCGGTAGACCTCAAAGGTCAGGATGGGGCTGTCCGCCATGGGATCCCTCGGGGTGCCGCAAAGGGCAGTGGTTCAGAAAAGAAAGGGGGGTGCGTGCGACGAGCGGCAGGTCTACTTGACCTGGTTTACCGACTGATCCATCTCTTCGTTGAAATCCTCACGAAGTTTGATCAGTGGGTTGAAGTCGGCGCGCTTGCGATCCAGAAGCAGGGCTCCCGTTGGCTTGACCAACTCACCGTCGACCTCCACGCCTTCGAAGTCGATCTCCGTGCGTGACTTGTACTCAATCTTGCGCTCCTCTTCTTCCTGCGCGAAGGCAGGGGCGGCAATGAAGCTGGATACGAGCAGCAGGGCGGACAGGCGGCGAAGGGTCATGTCGGTCTCCTTGAATGGCGGGCGACGTCGTGCGGGAGAGTAGCGCAAATCGGCGAGGTACAGAAGGCGTTTGCAAGCCTTTGGCCTTGCCTTGCACCCCTCTTCAACACGAGAGTCCGCCAAGGTTTGGGGATCTTGCCGCTTAGGGCAACGGGAAACAAGTCTGCAATGTCAGGTGTCGGTCAATAGGCCAGATGGGCAGAATCAGGCGGCGGCATGGCAACTCCAGGCAGACAGCAGCGTCGATACTGACCACGGAGATGACACAGGGTTCCGAGAAAGATCGCCGGGCTCAAAACAAAAAGGGACGACCCAAAGGCCGTCCCTGATTGATCACCTTCAGTGGACCTACTCGGTTGGAGCAGGGGCCTCTGCAGGGGCGTCCGCTGGAGCTTCCGCAGGTGCAGCAGGGGCACCTTCGGCTGGAGCGGCGCCTTCCGCAGGTGCGTCAGGGGCAGGAGCCTCGCCGCCACCACACATTGGGATGAGTTCGTCCAAAGTAGGCTCCATGGAGTCCAGGAAGGTGATCATGTCACCGGCCATGCCGAAGTCTTCGGCGTCGAGGACCATTTGAGCCTGCTCGCCGATCATGGCGAACTCTTCGATCATGCCCATCTCCATGACTGCGGGGCAAGATGCCTGCTCCACCTTGGCCATGTACGCAGTGTTGCGAGCCTTGAGCTCGACCAGCTTCTCGCGCTGGCGCTTCTCACGCTCGACGCGTTCCTTCTCCTGGCGGGCCAGCTCGTCCTGACGATCCTTTTCGGCCTGCTCAGCGGCAGCGATGCCGTTGATGCGATCGAAGACGGGGTGCGTCGGCGCGATGCTGCCTTGGTTCACGTCCACGTAGGACTGAAGCAGCTGCTTGGCCTTCTTGAAGTCTTTGGTGTACTTCTCGTGAAGGGTGGCAGCATTAAAGTACGCGGTCTCGTTCTTAGGATCGAGGCGGAGCACCTTGTCATAGGTCGCCGAGGCACCATCAAAGTCCAGGGTGCCGCGCTGAGCGACGGCCAGGCCGAGCAGTGCGGCGATGTTGTCGCCGTCTGCACCGGTTGCAGCTTGGAAGCACTGCAAGGCCAAGTTGTAGTCGCCCGAGTTGAGGGCGACGTACCCCAGGTTCATGTTCGCTTCGAGGTTGTCCGGATCCACCTTGATGGCGGTCTTGAAGGACTCGATCGCTGCGGTTTGGTCACCCTGCTGGAGGTAGGTGACGCCCATGTTGTTGTAGATTCCGGGGTCACCCTCTTGCAAGGACTTGGCCTTCTCTGCGGCCAACTGGCTCATCCCAAGCTCGCCCTTGGCGAAGTAGGCGCGAGACAGGTTTCTGTAGGCCGGCACGTTGTCCGGGCTGGCCTGCAAAATGATCTGGGCCTCGGCGATGGCCTCGTCGTATTGACCGGCCTGGGTCATGGCATCGACCTTGGTGTTCCAAAGGTCCATGTCGCCGGGCTTGGCGGTCAGGTAGCCATCGTAGATTTCGACCGCTTCAGCGTGACGACCAGCTCCGGAGAGCAAGTTTGCCAGGTTGAAGAGGGCGTCTTCGTAGGTTGGGTCGATCTCAAGGGCCTTGCGGTAGTGGCCTTCCGCCTTGTCAGGCTGACCCAACTGCTCGGCCGTCCAGCCTGCGTTGAACTGGACAGACTTGTTGTTGCCGTCCAGGTTTCCAGCTTTGACGAAGTCCGCGTAGGCGGCGGTGTAGTCAACGTCGCCAGTCTTGGAGTCAGGGCTCTTTAGGGTCGTCACAGCGCGGTTGAAGAAGTATCCAGGGTCAGTGACCGTGGTCTCATCAACTGCGGGCGTGTTGTCCTTGTCGCCACAGCCAGCGGCCATGCCGAGGGTCAGGGCGAGACCCAGGAGGAGGGGGATGCGCTTGGTCATCATGATGTTGCTCCGGGTCTTTATTAAAGGTTGTCGACGAAGGACTGGGTTGCCTGACCGGCAGCCGAGGTGAAGTTCGGCTCCATCAGGGTCTCTTCGAGTCCTGGGAACTGCTCAGGACGCAGCTCGCCGAGTCGACGTGTCGCAAATGCGAGCTTGTCGTTGTAGAGGTTCAGCTCGTAGCTCTTGCCCAGCGCGACCGAGTAGGCCTCGACAGCCTTCTCTTCCTGCGAGTACGCAGAAGCTTCCAAGTCCATCTTGTAGAACTCAGCTTGGTCGTCGGTCAGGTAGGACGGAACGTAGGAGTTGACCATCGAGTCCGCGAAGTTCTCGTAGGCCATTCCCAGGTTGACCAGGGCAGCCAAGCCCCACTCACCGGCGCCAGTGCCGACGATTCCTGCGTAGAGGGTCTCGATCTCCTTGAGAGTCCGGACCTTCTTGAGGAGGTTGTCACCGAGGATCTTGTCCTCTTGGCGTTGGCTGACGCGGCCTGACGGACCGGAGATCTTCATCGCCATGTACTCGTCAAAGTCATCCTGGGCCAAGATGAACATCATCTGGGCGCCGAACTCGACTCCGAGGGCCATCTCGGTGCCAGCTTCCTTGGCGGCCTGGAACCACTTGATGGAGTCCTCGTAGTGCTTCTCAGCCTTGGAGGTCTGGCCCATCTCTTCCATTGCCAGGCCGTAGTGCAGCCGGGCGTACATCAGCTCGTCTGCCGAAACACCCTTGGGGTCCTTGGCGGTGAAGAACTGCTGGTAGACCTTTGCGGCCTGCTCGTGCTGGGCGTTCTCTTCGTAGAGCATGCCGATCTCGAGCTGAACCTGCTGGACGTTCTCACGGTCTGGGTAGGCCGTGATGTACTTCTGGTAGTTCTCGACAGCGACTTCCCATTCGCCGAGGGCGCGACGGAAGAGCGCGGCGGAGTAGAGAGCGTCCGGAGAGTTCTCGTTCTCCTTGTCCAAGGTGAACAGCTTCTCGTACTGCTCAGCAGCAGACTTGAAGTCCGCCATGGACTCGTAGTCGTAGCCCAGCAACGCCACTTGGCTGTTGTAGAACTTGGACTTGGGGAAGTTCTCGAGCAGCAGGAGACGGGTCTCCATGGCCTGCTTGCGAGCGCCTTCGGTGTAGAAGTAGGTCGCGGCGTTGTTCAGCGCGAGGTCCGCGTTGTCGGCCTTGGGGAACTCTTCGTACCAAGCGACCAGAGACTCAGCAGCAACCTTCTTGTTGCTGTCCTGCTCGAGGGTGACCTCGATCAGCTTGAGGCTGGCGTTCTGGTAGATGGTGTAGGTCTCTTCCTTGAACTTCTTGTTGCCCAGGCTTTCCTGGTCGTAGAAGGCCTTGGAGACGTCCTTGAGGTTCTTCCAGTCTTCGACCAAGTTGAAGGAGTCGAGGATCAGGTTCGCTGCGAGCATCGCCTGCTTGGACTGTGGGTCCATGCCGATGACGACGCGGAAGCGGTCGGAGGCCTCCTTGAACTGGTTCTTGTTGTAGTACAAGTACCCAGCCTCGTAGATCATCCCCTTGGTGTCCTTGTCGTCCGGGAAGAGCTGCGAGTACTGATCCAGTGCTGCAAGCTTCTTGTTCTCCCAGTCCGAGAGGGGGACAGCCTCCGTCTTGTTGTCCTTGGAGGCCTTCTCGATCTTGCCTTCCTTGGCTTCTGCCTTGACCATTTCACCGGCGGCGAAGACAGCGGAGCTGGCACAGAACTGAGAGCGCTTGCCCTTGGGGTCCAACTTCACAACGGCCATGTACTGGTCGTATGCCTCGTTGAAGTTCTTCAAGGTGTAGAGGAGCTCACCGAATGCGTAGCGCATCTCGTAGGTGTGCTTGTTGTCCGGGAACTGCTCCAAGTAGACGCGGTATGCCGACTCGGCCAGCGAGTAGGTGTCCTTGGCGTTCTTGCCCGTTCCGAGCTTCTTGGCCTCGGAGTGGTAGTCGATGGCTACCCGGCGCAGGTTGGACTCGATGACACCCTGGGCGTCTTCGATGGCCTCGGGGTTGGCAGCGTTTGCACGTGCCCAAGCCGAGTTCTTGCCGTAGGTCTTGAGGAGCTTGTCGATCTCCGACAGGGTCTCCTTCTTGCGACCGATCTTGTTGTACGCGGCGATGATTTCAGCCTGGTACTCGGGCGCGTCAGGGGAGTTTGGCTCCTCTGCGATGAGGCGGCGGTAGGTCTGTACCGACTCCTCAAACTTGCCCTGCTCGAAGTAGGTCGAAGCCAAGCGCTTGAGCATGGAGCGAATCAGCTCCTTCTTGCCCAGCTTGGAGAAGTAGGCGTAAGCCTCGTCCATCTCGCCAGCATCAGCGAAGAAGCGAACCAGGTCCTTGAGGGCCTCGTCCTGGAGCTGGATGTTGCTCTGCTGTCCGCCTGCGGCCTCTGCAGCCATGGAGTAGGCGACGACGCCCTTCATGGTCTCGATGGCCTTGCCGTACTCACCAACGTTGTAGTAGCACCAGCCCAACTTGTAGAGGGCGAAGGCGTACTTCTCGCTGTCCTTGAAGGCGGTTGCCTTCTGGTAGGCCAGCAGCGCCTTGTAGGCGTTGTTGTTGTCGAAGTAGTACTCGCCGATCTGCACGTAGGCATCGGGCACGTAGGGAGACTCTGGGTAAGTCTTGACCAGGCGGGTGTACTCGCCAAGGGCGGACTTGGCATCGCCAGTGTCCTGCAGCGCTTGGGCCAAGTAGAAGGTGGCCTCGTCCGCGCGAGCGAAGGTCGGGTAGTTGTCCAGAATCTGGCGATAGAGACGGATGCTCTTGTTCTGCCACTTCTCGGACTCGTTGTTGTCCGCTTCGATGCTGGTGGAGTCGCAGGACTCGTTCTCGAAGCAAGCGTCAAACTTCTTCTCGTATTCCTTCATCTCCAGGAAGTAGATGTCTCGTCCTTCCTGGAAGTAAAGGTCAGCGAGGCGCAGGAGCATCTCTGCCTTCTGCTCGCCCTTGAGCGTGTCTCTGGAGAGCAGCTCCTTGGCGAAGTCCATCTCCTGATGGCGCTTCTCGCGGGCCATTGCTCGGAGCTCGTCCGACTGGTTTTGCATGTCATCCACGTCATCTGCGCGGAGAACACGACGCTCCTCCTTCTCCTTTCGATCCTGGGCTTGCGCCTCGGAGGAGACAAAGGACCCAGCCACGAAGGCCAAGGTGATGGGGAGCACAAAAGTGCGGAGCTTACGAAGACTCATATGAGCATCTCCTGCCGCTTACGCGGCGAGCTGGGCGGGCGGCTTGCGCCCACCCTCAGAGAGATCAGGGGGGAGCGGCGTTCCTACTCGCAGGAACTCTGCTCCGTGTAGTAGTAGTAGCCAAGCTCGTCTTGCCAGAACTCGCCGTTGAAGGGCCAGTAGGCCAATCCACGGCTGGTGGCGAAGTCGATGGCCTTTTCATCTTTGGTGTCCGCGAGGTCAACGGAGCTCATCGCGTACTCGTACCCGATGCGCTGTGCCGACACGACCTCGAAGCGGATGATCTCGGACTGGGTGAGCAAGTCGCCCAGTTGGTTGCTCATCTGAGCCATCTCCTTGAGCATTACCAGACCAGCACGCTGCTTGTAGCGGCGGCGGTCCTTCTCAAGGATGCTGTTCAGGTGTGCGCCGAGAGAATCGCGCCACAGGGACTTCTGTGCAGAGATCTTCTTTTCCTCCTCATCCATTACCTGCAGGTGTCGGACAAGGGAGTAGAGGTCTTGGTTCCGCAAAAACTTCGTAAACATGCTCTTTGGGAGCACAGAGTCCTTCTTGACGCCCTCGAAGTAGGCCTCGTAGGCCTGGTCTGCGAGCTTGCGGCCTTCCTTGGACTGGTACTGCTTGATGAAGTCAACCAGCTCCGTGTACATGGGGCGTACGGCGTTCTCGAAGCGAATCAGCTCGAACTCAACCTGCTTGTACTCGCAGAGGTTGAAGAAGGTCAGTGCCCGGAGGATGGTGGCCTCGGGCAGGAACTCTTCGGTCTCGTAGAAAGGAGACTGTACGGTCAACACCAGACCCAAGGTCGTGTTGAGCTCACCCTGCATGAAGTTGGCCCAAGCCTTCTCGAAGAGAGACTCAGCCCAAACGTCGGAGCTGCGGGGAACGTAGCTGTAGTACTTCTCAGCTTCGTCGAAACGCTGGATGCTGTAGTAGATACGCGCGATGTTCACGAGGGAGAGGTCGGTGAGACGCTCAACCTCTTCCACTTCGCCGTCGGTGTAGAGCGTGACCTGCTCGGAGTCACGAATGACATCGCGGAAGCTCTTTACGGAGCTCTTGTAGCGGTCCTGCTGACGGTAGATGACTCCCTCGAAGTACTTGGACTTGAGGTACAAGTCCGACTTGGTGGAGATCATGCCGAAGTAGCGGCGTGCGTCTGAGAGATCCTCGTCCTCGTAGGCGTCGACGCCGTAGAGGTAGGCCATGTAGTTCTGGGCCTTACGTGGGTACTCCTGGATTGGAACATCCTTGGCCTTGGCCGCGGATGCCAGGCGCATCAACTCGGAGTCGTCACCGGTGTAGCGAGCAATCGCAACAACCTTGGGCAGGGCGTACTTGAAGTAGCGGCCGTTGCTGCCCTTCTTGACTACCTGCATGAAGTAGTACTGGCTGGAGTGGTACATCTCCAGTTCGTAGAGGTTCATGCCCAGGTAGAACTGGATGCGCTCCTCTTGCTCGGGGCAGGTGCCAGCCTCGAGCATGTTGAAGAGTGCCAAGCTGGAGCCGAGGTGCTTCTTGGCCTTGTAGGCTTCGACCGCCTCATCCACGTCGTCAGCGCAAGCGCCACCGGCACGGTCTGCTTGGTCGTCGCCGTCCTCGGGGAGGTCCTCGTAGCCACCACGACTTCCGCGGTTGCCGCGGCCTTCGTCGATGCGCTCAGCGCCTTCCAGGGCGTCACGGTCCTTGGTCTTCGACGGAGTCGCGGACTGGGGATCGCGGTCGATTGGCTCTTCCACGCGGGAAGCGGCGGACATCTTCTTGGCGGTGTTCACCACCTCGTCAGGAGCACCAGCAGCCGTGAGGCACTTGATCTCCTCGTTGGTGAACTGGTCGCCCGAGTCCTCCATCGTCTGCACGATGATGTTGGCCGGAACGTTGACGTTGACCATGTTCATGATCTCGTCGCAGCTCAGTGCATGCGCATCGCCAGAGGCGGTTGCAGCAAGCCCAAGGGCGCTCAGGCCCAGAAGGGTGGAGAAAGTGCGCTTGAAGTGGAGGTTCACTTGTTCACCTTGTCCATGTTGGGGAAGAAGAAGCCAACGCCGGCCGAAAGCACGAAGTTGTTCTTCATCTCCAAGGTCGTGGAGTTGACGGTCTCGATGTAGACGAGGGAGCGTCCATCAACGCGGACGGCCAGGGTCTCGTTGAAGACCACTCGAACACCGCCACCGAAGTTGGTGGTGGGCTGAATCTGCACTTCCGTCGCTTGGGCGATGGGGTCGCCTTCAGCTTGGAGAGCGCGGAGGTCATCACGGGTCTGGGTGATTCCCATGCCGAAGGCACCGTAGATGTCGAAGTGGATGATGTTTCCACCGCCCAGTGCGACCTTTCCGTAGATGGGGGAGAACTGGAAGGTCGCGTTGCTCACCAGAGTGAGCTTGCTGATGTCCGGAGACACGTTGTTCTCGTTGACCAGCTGGGTGGTCAGAGGCTTCCAGTCGGTCTCGCCCAAGTCGGGGCTGTAGGACAGCTCACCTTCGACCGCGAAGATCTCGGTCAGGTGGTAGCCGAGGCGCACACCTGCGATGTAGCGGTTCAGGAAAGGGTCGTTCGTCACGAAGCCCACCGATGGGGTGGCCTCGAAGCGACCGATCTTCATGAAGTCCTTCTGCTGGATCATCTTGATCGTGCGGTCGGGAGGCTCAAAGGACGGCGCCTTGGTGCCGGTCGAGGCACGAAGGTCGTCCTTCTCTTCCTTGACGGTGGACTTCTCCGAGGAGGTGTCTCCGAGGATGTCGTCCAGTTCGTCATCACTGGAGCCTTCGTCCTCTTGGACGACGGCATCCTGATCCTCAAGCTCATCGGCTAGGACAGGGGTTGAGAGCAGTAGACTGGCAGCAGCCAGACAGATGGGGGCAAATTGAAGTCGCATGCTGGTCTCCGCTCAGAACTCGGTGCGCCGGTCGTCCATCTTCGGGAAGTACATCGACAGGCCTGCCGATGCGATGAAGACGTTGTAGAGGCGGTTGTCAGTCTCGGCGATGTCCGGGTCGTACTGTGGAACCTTGTCCACGTACAAGTAGGACCTGGCCTCAAGCTTGAGTGCCAGTGTCTGGGTCAGAAACAGGTCTGTGCCGATGGCCAAGTTGACCGGGACCCGGACCTGGTTTCTCTGGAAGTCCAGGGCAACGGGGGGCACAGACGGGTCAGTGCGCGCCAGCTCGTCGTCGTACACGGCGTTGTACTTGGCGATGGACATCATCCCCAGGCCACCCGACATGTACAGGTCGAAGTTGATCACCGTCTCGCCGATCAAGTTGATCTTGCCGTAGACAGGAATCCAGTTTGCGGAGAAGGTGGCGCCGAGCACCATCTTGTCCAAGGGCTGCTGGAACTCCACATCCTGGTCCGAGCTGTGGGCGATCTGGACCAAAGTATTGGTCAGCCCCTTCAGGTCACTCGTGCCCAGGTCGGGCGAGTAGATCAGCTGGCCACCGGCCGCGAAGTTCTCGGTGAAGTGGTACGCCACCAGCACTCCGCCGGTATACCGACGAACCATTGGGTTGTTTGGCACCAATCCGATCACCGGAGCGATCTCGAAGCGCTGTGACTTGACGAAGAAACGGTTTTGCACCGCGTCTTGCTTGACGGTCACCTCACCCTGAGCCTCCCGCAGAGCATCCTCTGCGGGGTTGGCCCAGGCCGTGATCGGTGAGAGCAGAGCGGTTGCGCTAAGCGCGGCTCCGAGCATCCCAGCAACCAGGGTGCGGGTAGAGTTCATGGACAGCTTCTCCAACATCAGCATGCGCGGGCAGTAGCCACGCAGGGGCGGTTTTCAGGTCGCGGAAACATAGCACAGGGGCAGTGCAGGCCTTTTGGCCGCTTGTCAGGCGGCTGTCAATGTGAAGTCAGGTCGCGAGAATTCCAAATGGGGTGAAAGGAAATCTCTGGCCGAGCCTGTGGGGACTATTCGACGATTAGATTCAAACTGACCCAGGCCATTCCGCCGCGACGGTCGCGAAGAACAAGCCAGAGGTTGTGCTCGGATGTCTCGGGATCCACCGGCGCGGTCCACTGGGCCTCCAGGTAGGGGTAGAGGCTCACTTCCTGAAAGAAGTTCCCGCCAGTGGCGTAGAAGCTCACGTAGGGTTGCTCCGTTCTGTCCTCGACGATGCCTTCGCTGTTCACGAATGTGTAGCTTTCTACCGACTCTTCGGTGAGTGTCATCACGAAGGTGTAGGTCTGTCCGGCTTGGACCCGGAGCGTGTCTTGATCCTGCACCGCGAAGGTCCCATCCAGCTCCACGGATGCGATCACCGGGTTCTGGTTCGGGCTGGGGTTCAGTGAAACGGGCATGCGCTTCAGACCCGTTTCGGCCTGGCTGTCACCCTCCGCTTCCAGATCCAAGGCGTCCAGATTTCCTTCGCCGGGGAGCGCCGAGAGGGTGAACAAATAGTTTTTCCCCTCGATGGCTTCTTCCTCACTGAGTCCGTCAAGAAGATCCACTGGAACAGTAAAGCTGGGGGGCAGGTCGGGCTCAACACCGATGAAGCCAGCGGCTTGGACCTGCTCGAACCAGTCCGCTTGCTCTTCGGGGGTCATGCTCTCCAAGTCCATCGCGAAGAGCTCTTCGAGCTTCTCGGAGTCCAAGGAGCATCCAAAGCCGCTGCTCTCTTCCAAGACGCAGCCGAACCAGGTGACCGCTCCGATGCCTTCTTCAGGATCCACCGCCAGCGAGGTCAGAGTGACCTGATCTCCTGGCGCGGGCTCAGCAGGCTCTGAGGCCACGCCCAAGATGCGGGCGCGGTCCACGAGGGTGGGGCGGGCGAGCTGGTTGATCTCGCAGCCCATCAGCAGCAGCGTCAGCGTGATCACAGGTAGAACTCCAACTCAACGCCCGGTGAGGGCAAGAAGGGCAAGCCGCGGACGTCGACGTAGTCGGTGTAGTCGTAGTTGTAGAGACGGAACTCTGGGTTGTCTCCACGGTAGACATTCAGGAAGTCTACGTAGGCCAACATGCGCCAGTGCTTGAAGGTGAAGGCCCTCTCGGCGCGCAGGTCGACGGCGGTGTAGGCACCCAGGCGGTCGGTATTCCGCTTGCCGGTGGAGTAGGGGGTCCACGAGTCCAAGTCGGCGTCGTAGAAGGCGCCCGAGTAGGGTGTGTATGGCGTGCCGGTGACGTACTGAACGCGTCCGCTGACCTCGAACTGGTACGGGAGCTTTACGCCGGCCAGTGCGGTCATGATGTGGGTCTGGTCGAAGTCGTAGAGGTAGCGGTCGCTGTCCTCGTAGTCCTGACGCCAGCTCTGGCTCCAGGTGTAGCTGACCCAGCCGAAGACGTTGTTGATCGGGTCTTGTCGCAGCATGACCTCGAAGCCGTAGATCTCGCCGGCCCCCTCGTTTGTGTAGGGGATGTCGCCGATCTCTTGGAAGTCCCGGTTGTTGACGATGAGGTCCGAGAGCTCCTTGTAGAAGCCCTCGGTCTCGAGGTTCAGGCCGGGCTTGATCTGCTGTTCCAGACCCAGAGAGCTGGCCCAGGCCTTCTCGAAGTCGGGGTTGTAGTCGTTGGTGCCCGGGGCGTAGGACTCAAAGAACTGGGGCGGCTGGGTGTACAGACCGGTGGCGCCCTTGATGTAGGTGTTCTTTGCGACGCGGCCCTTGAAGGAGAGCCGAGGGTCCCAAGCTGTGGCCGTGAACTGGTCGCTGATCGAGTAGACGGAGAAGCGAATTCCCGGCTGCACGTAGAGGCGGTCCAGATCCTTGAAGGGGCGCAGGTTGGCCTTGAGGTACAGGTCGGGTCCCCAGCCGGTGCCCTCGTCTTCGATCTTGAAGGCCTCGCGCTCGGCCAGGGGGTCGTACTCGACGAAGCTGTCCGGGTTGAAAGGCAGCTCGGTCTGGAAGTTCCACCAGCCGCCAATCAAGTCCAGGCCGGGGATGACCTCGACGTGGTCGTTGGGCTTCCAGGGGAGCTCGGCGCGGATCTCGCTGAGCCAGAGGGTCTGGTCCAGCTGGAAGGACTGACCCAGTCCCAGGTACTGGTAGTCCACGCCGAAGCTGGGCATCACGCGGACGCTCAGGGTGTCGCTGATCTCGTGTTCAATCTTGCCTTGGAGGCGGTGGGTGAACTGGTGGGTGCTCAGATCGCCCTGGGCGTCCTGGTCGCTGCTCTGGGACACGCCATCGTCGGTGGTGACGAGCAGCTTGTCGTCGAAGCCGAAGAGGAAGAAGCTGACCTGGGTCTTCTCAAAGCCGTGGTAGCTGTAGCGGAGCTGGTAGTCGTACCAGACCGGGTTGGCGCTGAAGGGTCGGTTCTTTTGGAAGGGGCGGAGGACCACGTCGACGTAGGAGCGGCGCGCGGCCACAGCGACGTGGTGCTGGTCATCCTTGCCCAGTCTGCCCTCGTAGAGGCCACCGGAGTCCAAGAGGTCGGTGGACCAAACAATTCGGTCCTGCTCGGGGGACTCCTTCTTGGTGGTCACATCCACTGCCCCACCCGTGCTGCGTCCGTACTGCACGCCATAGGAGCCAGGCAGGTAGTCGACGCTCTGGATCATCTCGGGGTTGATGACCGAGACGAATCCACCCAAGTGGTAGACGTAGGGAATGCGGATGCCGTCGATGTAGACGCCGCTATCTTCTGGGTTGGCGCCGCGGATGATGAGCAGGCCCGAGGAGAAGGGCGCGCGGCCGGCTCCGGGGAGGTTCTGAATGACGCGGATGGGGTCGCCGAAGGTCCCCGGGATCTTCTTGGCCTCGGACATGGAGATGGTCCGGGTGGTGATCTCGTCTTTGTCCTTGCGGTAGACGCCGACCACTGTGTTCTGGCCGTAGGACTCGTTGCGTACCCAGATCTCTGCGCTGCTGACCAAGCCCTCCTCGATGGTGAGCTCCAGCTCCTTCTCGGCCCACCCTGGTCGAACGACGGCGACCTGGTAGCTGCCAGGAGGCAGCCCGCGGATCTCGAAGCGTCCTTCGTTGTCGGTGGTAGCCGAGAAGTCGGTTCCCAGAACGATGACGGTCATCTCGTCCAGCTCGGCGCGCGTAGCCAACTCCAGAACTTGACCCTCGAATGTGACGGGTAGCACTTCAGGTTCTATGGGCTCTTCCGGAACGGCATCGTCGATGGCGGCGGCGTCTAGGACGAAGCCATAGTTGAACTCCAGGGCGACCACCGTGGGACCGTTGGCGTCTTCTGCGGGCGAGAAGGTGCTGGCCTGGATGGCTTGAACGGCGGCCTCCCCTAGTCCGTAGCCGGGCTCCTCGAGCACCTCGACGTAGGAGACCTTTCCGTCTACGCCGATCTCGATGAGCAGGAGGACGCTGCCCTCGATCTCGGCTTGCTTTGCCTCCTCTGGGTAGGGCGCCTGAACGAGGTCGACGAGCTCGGGCATCTTGGTCAGCGGAAGGACCTCTTCCTCCTCCACCGGACCTGCCGCTGGCGCGGCGCTGCTTGCGCTGTCGTCTTGTGCTTTCGCGCTTGGAGAGAGGACGAGTAGGGAGAGTAGGAACAGCATTGTTTAGTCCAAAGCCTTGATCTCGCAGACGCCGGGAATTCCAGTGACTGTGACGGGGGTTCCGTCCTTCTCGCCTGGTTTCCAACGCGAAGCCATCCAAGCATCGCGACAAGCCTTGTCTAGGCCGTAGCCGATGGCCTTTGGGATCTTCACTTCTTTGACTCTGCCGTTCTCGTCAATGGTCATGGAGATCTTCCACTTTCCGGTCACACCCTCATCCATTGCTTCTTGGGTTACTTGGATGGGAGGGAAGTTTCGAAGCTTGGGCCGAACCGTGACCGAGGCGTAGGGCAGACTCGTCCACTCCTTGGCATCATCGATCTCCATCTTCTGATCGCTCTGGGCGACGCCCAAAGAGGTCCCTGCGTTGGCGTCGAACCCTGTGCCCGCGCCCTCGGCGAAGGAGTTGGCGCTCATGCCCTGCACGATCCGTCTGGGTCGCGGCTTGTCGGGCGGCGGCTGGTCAGGAGGTGGCTCGTCGACGGTCTCTTTGAAGTCCACCGGCTCTTCGATTGGCTTTGGCTTTGGCTTTGGCTTGACCGGCTCAGGCTCTACCTCCACCACCTCCGGCTCCGGCTCCGGCTCCGGCTCGGGGGGCGGCGGCTGCTTGATGATGGCCATCTCCACCCACTGCTCAACCTGCTCCTCGCTGACGCGATCCTTGAGCAGGTAGATGCCGAGTAGGATGTGAAAACCCACGGAGACCCCCAGCGCCGTGCTGTTGCCAGCGAGGCGTCGCCAGAGGGGAACCGGGGGGCCGAGGGGGGAACGCACTCAAGGGTCCTGAGGCAGGGGCTTCATGGCCTCGCCGCTCTGCACGGCCATGGGGTCGATGTTGATCGCGTAGTTGGCCACGCCTTCTTGGCGCACCAAGTCCAGCAGCCAGATGAAACGCTTGTGGGGAACGTTCTCGTCCGCGGCGATGAGGCAGATCACGTCGTTGCCTTCGGCGTCCGCTTCGGCCTTGGCTTGGGCAATGGCGGCGCGAAGTCCCTGCTCGCTCACCTCGTTCCCGTCGATGGTCAGGGTGCCATCGGCTTGCAGTTGCAGGCCCAGGGAGATGTTCTCGGAGGCTGCGCCCGTGGCGGCCTCTGGGAGCTTGACCTGGATGGAGCTCTTGGCGATGTCCACAGCGGTCACCATGAAGATGATCAGCACCACCAGGGTGATGTCCACCAAAGGCGTGACGTTGATCGCGGAGATGATCTCGTCATCACCGCCCCCGAGCGAACCGGCCAACTCAGGCCTCCTTCTGGGCCAGAAGGCCCTTGCCCTGGTCGGCCTTCACGCGGGCGAGGATGAGGTGAGAGAGGCTCTCGACGCGGGCCAGGATGCTCTTGTTCTTGGACTGGAAGAAGTTGAAGAGCACCACAGCAGGGATGGCGACCAAGAGGCCAATGGCGGTCGCTACGAGCGCCTCGGAGATGCCCGCCATGACGGCGGTGCTGGCCTCGTTGGCGACGGCCAGGTCGGCGAAGGCCTTGATGATGCCGAGCACGGTCCCGAGCAGGCCAACAAAGGGCGCGTTGGAGCCGGTGGAGCCGAGCACGATCAGGCCCCGGGACATCTTCTCCTTCTCGAAGATGATGTTGCCTGCGATGGCCTCTTCGGCGGCATCGCTGTTGTCTTCTGCGGCCTCGACACCGGCTGCCAGAACGCGCGCTTCGACGCCGGTCATGGCATCGAGTTCCTTCTTAAACCCGGACTTGTCGCCCTTGGTGAGGAATGCGTTGATCGCCGCTTGGAGCTTGTCCGCTGGGCTGGTGTTGCGCATCAGGAAGATCGCGCGCTCGATCGCGACGCCCACACAGAGCACCGAGAGCGCCACCAGCAGCCACATGACCCACCCTGCGCCGAGCAGGGCAAAGTCCAACATCTTCTGTTCGAGATCCACTCAGACTCCTACGTGCCCGGCAAAGTAGCGAGAGACGCCCCGGGTGTGCTGCGCTGCCTATTCCGCCAGAGGCGAAACATCGCGCAAGGATCCCCTCGTGGGCACCCAGAGGTGCAAATGTCTCAAGGAAGAAAAAAGGCCCCCAACAAGTGGGGGCCGATGGAGGCGACGACCGGAGTCGAACCGGTGATACATGGTTTTGCAAACCATTGCCTTACCACTTGGCCACGTCGCCAAAGCCGCCGCACAGCTAACCGCTGGGCATCCTGTGTCAACCAATCCGGATCAAAGGAGTGCCGGTGCTGATCCTTGGCCTTCTCCTCGCGGGCGCCGCGCAGGCCCAAGAGCCGCTGCAGCTCGAGCTGAGCCGCAGGGTGCCGGTGACCTCTGCCGAGTCCATGGCAATGGGCAGCGCAGGCATGGCCTTTGCCAATGGGGCCAAGGGTGTGTTCTTCAATCCGGCTGCCCCCGCGGTTCGTAAGGAACATCAGGGGAAATTTGGGCTGACCGGTGTGCTCTCACTGTCCTCTGCGCTCGTGCTGACGGGCTTGGAGGATCAGCGCCTGGCCGAGAGCTGGGTGGAGAACCGCTTGGATGTGGGATTGGCTGGTCGCTACAAGCGGGTGGGCGTGGGCTTGGTGATCACCACCCTTCAAGACAGCAGCGCGGATGGTCAGCTTCTCTTCACCGAAGGCCACCTGACGAGCGGTGTCCAGCTGCGTACCGGTGCCTTGGGGGTGGGCCTGCGCACGGTCTCCGCGTCCATTCAGCGTCCGGGTCAGCCGGATCTGAACTACGCCGGGGTGGGCTGGCAGGTGGGCTACCTGGTCACCGCCTTGGATGAGGGGGTCAACGTGGGGTTCAGCTACCGAAGTCGGGTGCTCGCTCCAGCGATGACTGCCAGCTACGATGCGCCAGATGTGGCGGTTGCACCTTGGGAGTTCGGATTCGGATTGTCACGGGTTTTCATCGCGCCGTGGCCCAAGCCTGTCCCGATGCGCTTGGCCGTGGACATGGTCTTTGAGGGACCGGTGGACGACGCCGGTGCGATCGAGAACCTCTACGTGCCCAGCAATGAGTGGGTGGAGCAAGGAAGAAACCTGACCATCTCGCCCAGGATGGGCCTGGAGGTCGAGGTGATCGAACACCGCCTGCGCGTTCGCTCGGGCACATGGCGCGAGGCCAGCCGACTGGAGCAGCTCACAGGAAACTGGCACGGCACAGCCGGTCTGGAGATGCGTGTGATCCCGATCTCTGTCGGGCCCTGGGAGCGCGATCTGGCTTTGGAGTTCGCCGTGGATCGCGCGGCGGGATTCACCAACGTGAACTGGCTGACCTTGGGGTTCTGGGAGAGCGGCCAGGTGGAAGGAAGCGTGCGGGAGGCAGAGGAGTGAGGGGCGCGATCCGAGAGAGTCTGCTGCGGGTCCCCTCCGTGCTGCCTTGGGAAGCGGAGGTCCTGGAGCGGGCACTGGCCTGGGTGGACTCGGGTGGTCCGTTGATCCGACGGGTCAAGCCCGGCACGCCCTCCCCACACTTGGTCTGCTATTCGGCGGTCGTGGATGGACCCTGGGTTTTGCTGGTGGCTCACCGCTCCGCTGGAAGGTGGTTGCCGACTGGGGGCCACGTGGACGCCGATGAAGCGCCGCTACAGGCCGCGAAGCGGGAGCTCAGGGAGGAGCTGGGCCTGTCACTGGAGCTGGCCTGGGCCGATCCGGTGTTGTTGACGTGGACCGAGACGGTCGGGGCTGCGCCCAGTCATGTCGACGTGAGCCTGTGGTTCGCCTTTTCCGGAGACCGGCATGCGGCCTTGGCCTTCGACGGGGAGGAGTTTGCTCAGGCGCGCTGGTTCCACCGAGAGGCGCTGCCCGAGCCCACGGATCCTTTTCTGGCCGACTTTCTGGCCAAGCTTCAGTCCTTGAGCAGCCCCAGCGCCTGATTTGCGACCCGAAGTCCGCGCTCCAAGACCTCACGGCGCCATGCCTTGGCGGTGGGGGCAAAGGTCTCCAGCATTCCCACTTTCGCAGGGTGGTCGAGGGCGGGCCGCCCGTGCAGGTGTAGGCGGTTCTCCTCGCGCAGGGCCTTGAGCACGGCGAGGGATTTTCGTGTTCCAAACTCCTGTGTCACCGTGTCGGTGCGGGCGGTGAGCAGGCGCTCGTACAGGCTCATGTGGGCGCCTTCGATGGCATAGGCCACGCCCGCATCCGGGTCCCAGGGCACCACTTCGTGTTGGAAGGCCTTGGCCAAGGTGGCCTCTTGGGGGGAGCGCGCTGGCACATCGACCAGCAGAGTGTCGTAGGCCGGAGGCCCGAGCCCGGTGTGAATGTCGAGGACCACCAGGCGCTCCAAATCCTGGAGGTTGTCACTGACCCAGGCGCTGTAGGCTGCGGGGCCCTCCTCGAGCTGTGTGCCGCCGAAGAACAGGCCCTTCGGGAAGGCGTACTGCCCCCCTACGACCGCTTGCTTCATGGCGTTGAAGCCGTGGCGCAAGACCGACCACGCGGCCCGTGGGTAGTAGAGATCCGCAGAGGGGGGCGAGGGTGGATTGAGCAGCGCGTCCATCTTGGCGTAGCCCTCGGGTGCGCCTTCGTATGGGCGGTCCGGGGCCAAGAAGTTCCGGTTCAGATCCACGTTGGACTCGTTGACCCGACGGCGCCATGCCCAGCCGTAGGGGTTCATCGCGTGCACAAGGATCAAGGCGGTGTCCGGGGGAAGCTCGGGCAGCTTCTCCATCAGTGCGCGCTGGATCGCAGAGCCGCAGACCCCCTCGATGCCGTGCAGTCCGGAGCAGTGAAGCAGCGCTCGTTTGGCCTTGGGCGGGCCAAGCCAGGCGATGTCGATGCTCAGCGCCAGACCCTCTGGGCCCGTGGCGGCGATGGGCAGCGCCCAAGTCTTGGCACCCAGAGCCTTCCCCTTCTGGAGGAAGTCGGCTCGGGCGTCGGCATAGTGGTCGAGGTAGTGCGCGATCATGCCGCCGTCGATATCCCGTCCGGAGCCCAGGGAGCCTTTTGCAGATCAGCGTCGTCATCCTGTCCAAGAACGAGGTCGACCGCATCGGCGCGGCCATCGCCAGCGTGCCCTTTGCCCAGGAGATCCTGGTCTTGGACTCGGGGAGTGAGGACGGCACGGTGGACTTGGCGCGCTCGCTTGGGGCGCGTGTGGAGGAGGTGGATTGGCCCGGCTTTCCACAGCAACGCAACCGCGCGATGGAGCGGGTCTCCTGCGACTGGGTGCTCTTCTTGGACGCCGACGAGGTCATTGATCCCACTCTGCGGGCCGCCTTGGAGGCGCTCCCCGAGACCCCGCCCGAGCGCGGCTTTCTGCTGACCCGGGAGAACATCTGGCTGGGACACCGCGTGCGAGCGGGCAGCTTTGGCCCCAAGCGCATGTCGCGCATGGCCCACCGCAAGCACAGCACTTGGGTCTCGGAGGTGCACGAGATCCTCAAGGTGGACGGCCCCACCCGGGCGCTCCCCGGGCGCATCGTGCACCAGCCGTACCGGAGCATGCGAGAGCACCTCCAGAGCATCGATTTCTATACGGGCCTCTTCGCGGAGAAGACCGAAAAGCGGGCTCGGATTTGGGACGTGCTGCTGCGGCCGCCGCTACATTTCGTAAAAGCCTATCTACTCCAGGGTGGATTTGTAGACGGCGTGGCCGGGTGGATGCTGGCCTGGCTTGGGGCAGCTTACGTGGCGCTGAAGTGGGGTCGGACCTGGCGAAAGCAAAGGATGCCCGCCGAATGAACGTGGCATTGGTTCATCGCCGCTACACCGAACATGGAGGCACCGAGCGCTTCGTGGTCGGTCTGGCACGTCACTTGCTGCAGAGAGGGCATGAGGTGCATGTCTACTGCAATGAGATTCGAGAAGATCTGGTCCAGGACGGGCCCGTCTTTCACCATCTGCCCATGCTGCGACCGGCCAAGGTGCTCAGCCTGTATCGAAGCTCCATCGCCGCAAGCGGCGGGGGGCACCAAGTCGTGATGGGTTTCGGACGCACACGCGGTCATCAGATCTTTCGCTGTGGAGGCGGCGCGCACCAAGCCTACTTGGAGGCCTGCAAGCCCAAGTGGAAGGCCAATCCCCAGGCCTGGCTGGAGCGCTCGGTGGACCGGGAAGCGGTGCTGTCTGCCAAGACCGTTGTCTCGCCTTCTCGGCAGGCTGCTGATGATCTGGTGCGTTGCTACGGGGCCGACCCCGAGCGCATCCAGGTGTTGCCCAACGGGGTGGACTCGGCACGCTTCCGGCCCAATGCGGAAGCCCGCCTGGCACGCCGCAGAGAGCTGGGGTTGGACCCACAGGCCAAGGTGCTCGGTTTCCTGGGCACCGGCTTTGAGAGAAAGGGCTTGGCGGTGGCGGCCGAGGTGGCGCGGGAGGTGGGGCTGGATCTGGTCGTGATGGGCGCAGACCACAGATTTGACATGTGGCTTAGGCGAAACCCCGACCTGCACTTTGTTGGTCCGGTGCGCGCGCCCGAGGACTGGTTGCCCGCTGTTGACGTGTTGCTGTTGCCCACGTCCTACGAGCCCTACGGCAACGTCTGTTTGGAGGCGATGGCCTGTGGGGTGGTGCCGGTCACCACACCCTGGAATGGCGTCTCCGAAGTTTTCCCGATCCAGGGCCTGACCGGTGGCAACCACGCCGAATTGGTGGCCGCGCTACACACTGCCCTGAAAGGGGGAGCGGAGTTGAGCCGTATGTGCATTCAAGCAGCCCGAGCCATGCCCCGGGAGCGCACCTACGCAGCGCTTGAGCAGCTCTTGCTCCAGGAGGCGATGGCATGACCCGGTTGTGGAAGGTTCTCAAACCTATGTTGCTCATCGCTCTGGTTCTCCTGGTTGTCGGCGTCCTTGCGCTCGGCGTCGGCTACAAGATGCTCGTGATCGACGAGCCTGGAGAGCACCTTCAAAAGGAGCACATCCAGGAGCTCATCGCCCAGGAATCTCCTGTCCTTTACTCCGATGGCGAGACCCCCATCGGGGTGTTCTTTGCCGAAGAGCACCGCATCTACGTGGAGTACGAGGACATCCCCGAGTGCTGGGTGGACGCCATCACCAGCGCCGAGGACCAGCGCTTCTTTGAGCATGGCGGCGTGGACTGGGTGGGCTTTGGCCGCGCCATGTCCCAGAACATCAAGGCCGGACGCGTGGTCAGCGGTGGCAGTACTCTGACCATGCAGACCAGCGAGAACCTCTTCCACCCGGGCACGCGCGATGTGCACGGCAAGATGTACGAGGTGCTGGACTCCTACCGACTGGAGGCGCACTACGAGAAGACCGACATTCTCGAGTTCTACGCCAACCAGTTTCACGTGCACGGCAACGGGCGTGGCTTGGGAATCGCGGCCCGCTACTTCTTCGACAAGGACATCCACGAGGAGGAGCTGACCCTGCAGGAGTGCGCCTTTCTGGCCGGCATGGTCAAGGGACCGGGCAACTACAATCCCTTCTTGGCCCAGACCCCGGAGGCGCGGGACGCCAAGGAGCTCAGGGCGCTGAAGCGCGCCAACTATGTGCTCGAGCGCATGCACATCGACGGCAAGATCACCCAAGAGCAGCTGGACGCGAACTTCGACGCGGAGATGCAGTTCTCCGAGGGCGCCTTCCGCTACGACTCCTCCGTGCTGTTGGACGAGGTCGCCCGGCACCTGGAGTTGGCCCCTTTCCCGGAGATCTTGGCCGCTGCCGGGATCGAGAACCCAGCGACCAGTGGACTGCAGGTGGTCACAACGCTGCATGAGCCGGCGCAACGCAGCGCCACCTATGGTCTCTGGCATCACCTGAGCGCGGCAGGACCGGCGCTTGAGGGGGCCTCGGCCAAGTCCTTCATCAGCGATGGGCCTGCGCCCACCGTGGACGCCGATGCGCCCCTGGTGCACAGCTTCCGGCACGCCAGGATCACCGGACGAGATGAGACCGGCTTGAACTTGGACCTTGGCGGCGGTGTGCAGGGTCGCCTGGACGGGCAGGCGATTCAGCGTGCTGCGGACATCCTTGCGGTGGCAAACGGCAGCAAGAACTCCAAGTCGGACAAGGCCTCACGGGCTGCGCTGCGGGACGCCCTCAAGGACGATGCGGTGGTCTGGGTGAGCGTGCGCTCCGATGGCCAACCCATGATCTGCGATCTGGAGTTTCGACCGGAGCTTCAGGGTGCGGTGGTCGTACTTGAAGATGGCCGAGTGCGGGCCATGGTCGGCGGCTCTGACAACCGGAACTTCAACCGGGCTGTGGCCGCCAAGCGTCAGCTCGGCTCTACCTGGAAGGTGCTGGTCTTCAACGCCGCCCTGCAGTTGGGCTGGACGCCAACGGATGTGCTGGACAACCGCCGCGGGGTCTTCCCCTTCACCGGCACCTGGTACTACCCACGGCCCGACCACAAGTCCGAGGACTTCGTGAGCCTGAACTGGGCCGGTGTGCGTTCGGAGAACTTGGCCAGCATCTGGCTGCTCTACCACCTGACCGATCGCCTCAACGACGAGCAGGTTCGCCGCCTCTCAGAGCTCACTGGGCTCTCTCAGCGGAAGGGTGAGTCTCGTCAGGACTACATCGCGCGCATCCGGGACCAACACGGCGTGGTCGCGACGCGGGCACGGCTGCCGGAGTCCTACTTCCATGCGGTCAAAGAGGACGTCATCAGCGGCCTGAGCTTCACTGGGAACCCGCAGGACGCCATCGAGGTTCGCTCGCTGCACTACGGTCGAGGGTTCTCGGACGAGGCCGCGCGGGTGAAGGGGGACGCCATCAAGTTGGCGAACACCCAGCAGAACTTCCTGTACTTGGAAGAGCGCCAGCTCGGGTGCGAGCAGCAGCTCGATGCCTTGTTGGCCTTGCAGGCGCCCATCAAGTCCGATGTGTCTCCGCGGCGCAAGATGCTCGAGAGTTTGGGCGTCACTTTCGGCCAGGAAAAGGCCACTCCAGAGCCCCGCGAGATCGACCCCGCCGACTTTGACCTGCTGACGGTACGCCTGTCTGCCGGTGGCTTTGACTTGGCGTGTGGAGAGGAGCCTCCGAGCGCGGCCTACCGTCCGGTCTCCGATGACCTGGTCTACCGCTTGGGCAATCCCCGGCTGCCCAAGCTGCGCAAGGACGTGCTCGTGGAAGGGCGTCTGCACAGCTCCACGCTGACCTCGATTCGGGGAGCGATGGATCGTATGGCGGAGGAGAGGGCGGACCTGGACCCCTACGACGCGGAACAGCTCATGATCCACCCCGACTTCCGCCTCATCCTGGGCATGCACTACATCGCGGACCTGGCCGAGGCCTATGGCGTGCGTGAAGAGCTCCCGCCGGTGCTCTCGATGCCACTGGGTGCGCTGGACATCAGCCTGTTGGAGGCCGCCCAGGTCTACCAGGGCTACCTCTCCGGCCAAGCTTGGAGCTTCCCGGGCTCTGGCTTTGAAGACAGCGCCGTGCCGGGCCTGCGCAGCGACTTTGATGTGCCGGTTCAGGGGGCGCCAGCCTTGCTCATTCAGGAGATTCGCGACCGCGATGGGAACGTGATCTACCGGGCGGAGCCAGAGGCGACCCAAGTCGCGGACCCCGTCGCAGGCCGGCTGACCGTGGACATTCTTCGGAACGTGGTCACCCACGGAACCGGCCGCAGGGCCGCCCGCATTGCCGGGGACTTCCCCTTGGGCGGCAAGACTGGAACCACCAACGACTTCAAGAACGCAGCCTTCATCGGGCACGCTCCCATCGCCGATGAGAAGGGCCGTTTGGACCCGACGCACGCCTACACGGTGGCCACTTATGTCGGCTACGACGACAACCGTCAGATGGTGCGCGGCAACATCAAGTTGGCCGGCTCCAGCGGCGCGCTTCCAGCGTGGATGGGCACGGTCGAGGGCCTGAAGAGCGAAGGCCTGATGGGCAAGGTCAGCTTCCAAGAGGAGCTGGAGAGTGGCTACAGCTATGTCCCTGTCGTGGACTACTCGGGGCTGGCCGGTGGCGACCCGGAAGAAGGGCGCACGGTGCTGGTCTACGGCAATGCTGAACAGGTCAAGCGGCGCTTTGCACCCTTGGCCGACCGGGCCCAGGACCAGAGCGCTCCTGCGGAGCTGCCGTCTCCAGAGTGGACCGAGTCACCGTGGGAAGTGCCAGGAGTAGAACCAAGAATTTCCCCGAAGGACCCGCCCAGTGTTTGGGACGGGATCCAGTGAGGAGTTAGGACCGCCCCATGAACATGATGCTGCTCTTCGCCTCGCTCGCCTGTGTGATCAAGCCCTATGGGACCACCCCCCAGCCGGCCCTGACCCAAGAACAGGTCGCCGCCGGGCAGACCTCTGCGCAGGTACAGCCGCAGGTGGACTTCTCTCCATACGAGGAGGAGCTCACGACGCTGCTCAACGAGGGCGGCGTCCAAGACCGTGACCGCTTGGACCGACTGAGCGCGGCCCACAACCTCACCTTGGCCCTGCGCGACGGCAAGTCCAGTGAGCTGGCGGTCCAGGCCTACTTGGAGGCCATTCTCGAGATCGAGCAGCGCGCCCAGGAAGAGGTCATTGAAGAGGGGGGGTTCCTCATTGGGACCATCGCCGAGGGTGGTGGAAGCGTCGAGGAGATCATTGAGGATGTCGACCAAGGTGCGCTGGACACCGCCTTGGCTGAGACAGGAGGGGCTCAGCTTGGATCGGAGCCCAGCATCGCGTTGGGGGATGCCCAGGCCCAGGCGCGGGAGCAGCTGGCCACCGGCGACTACCAAGACGCCATGACGACCTTGGAGCCTTTCAAGGACGGCCCGCTCTGGGACAGCGTGACCCGCGGGCTTTGGAAGGAGGCGGTCGATGGCTTTGTGCGCATCGAGCGTGAGCGGGCCGGAGAGATGTTCCTGGCTGCTCGAGATCTGCCGGCTGGAGACGCACGAACCCGCTCTCTGCGGGAGGTCGAGACCCTGCTTGTCGGCCTGCTGACCTTCTATCCAGAATCCAGCTACAACGAGCCCATTCAGCAGAACCTGGACATGGTACGCGCTGAGCTGGCTGGCTGAGGGCGCTTGGCGGAGCAGCACCTGGGGCATGATGGGCCCCATGCTCGTCTTGGCCAACCGCATCGACTGGGTCATTGCCCGCCTGGGCAAGGCCATCTCTTGGGCGACTCTGCTCATGGTGGTGCTGGGCGCGGCCAATGCTCTGCTGCGCTACAGCTCCAAGTTTGCGGGCATGAACCTGAGCTCCAACGCCATGCTGGAGCTCCAGTGGGCCTTGTTCTCCGCGGTGTTCTTGATCGGCGCGAGCTGGACCCTGCAGCGAGATGCCCACGTACGGGTGGACGTGGTCTACGGCCGCATGAAGCCGGCGAACAAGGCCGCCACGGACCTGGCCGGGGTGCTCTTCTTGCTGCTGCCCTTTGTGGGGGTCTGCATCTGGGTGTGTTTCCCAAGTGTGGCCGAGAGCTGGCGGGTGATGGAGGGCTCTCCGGACCCCGGCGGGCTGCCGAGATGGCCCATCAAATCGATGATCTTGCTGTGCTTCTACCTGGTGCTGGCCGCAGGCGTAGGGCAGGGAATTCGCGCCTACCACCGCCTAAAAGAAGCCGATGGCAAGGGTTGGGCTGGCCTGCTGATTCCGCTCTTCTGCGTGGTCGTGGCCGGTCTCTTGGGATTTGGTGGCGTGGTGCCCGATGCCTGGCTTGGGCCGCTGATGTTTCTGGGCGCCTTGTCCCTGATCTTCAGCGGCTACCCGGTGGCCTTTGCTCTGGGCGGCGTGGCCATCCTCTTTGCCTTTGTCGGGGTGCAGCGCTGGCTCTTTGACTGGACACTGCTCCTGGCCATGCCCGAGCGCATCTTCGGCATCATGAGCAACCAGGTACTGCTCGCGGTGCCCTTCTTCATCTTCATGGGCACCATCCTGGAGCGCTCCCGACTGGCCGAGGACCTGCTCAAGGCCATCGGTCAGCTCTTCGGTCCCATGCGCGGTGGCTTGGCCTTGGCGGTCATCTTCGTCGGTGGCTTGCTGGCTGCAGCGACCGGGGTGGTCGGGGCCAGCGTGGTCGCCATGGGCATGATCAGCCTGCCCATCATGCTGCGCTACGGCTACTCACAGGAGCTCTCCGCCGGGGTCATCACGGCAAGCGGCACCTTGGGGCAGATCATCCCACCCAGCGTCGTGTTGGTGGTCTTGGCCGACCAGATGGGCATCTCCGTCGGCGAGCTCTTCGTCGGCTCCCTGGTGCCCGGCCTGATGCTCGCCGGCATGTACGCCATCTACGTGGTCATCTTCGCCTACTTCAAGCCCGAGGCGGCGCCTGCGCTCCCGGCCTCTGAGCGCACCTTGCAGGGGATGGAGCTCTTCAAGCAGATCTCCCGCGCCATGCTGCCTCCCTTGCTCCTGATCCTGGTGGTCCTAGGCAGCATCTTCGCTGGAATCGCTACCCCCACCGAGGCCGGTGCGCTGGGCGCCGTGGGCGCCATGATTCTGGCCAAGCTCAACGGGCGCTTGGACAAGAAGGCCCTGGTCGGCTCCCTGGAGAAGACCACCGAGCTGAGCGCCATGGTGGTCTTCCTACTCGTAGGAAGCACCGCCTTTGCCCTGGTCTTTCGAGGGCTCTACGGCGATGTCTTCATCGAGGATCTTCTGACCAACCTGCCCGGCGGCAAGATCGGTCTGCTGGTCGTGGCCAACCTGGTCATCTTCGTGCTGGGCTTCTTCATCGACTTCTTCGAGATCGCTTTCATCATCCTGCCCTTGCTGGTGCCCGCAGCGCGCATCTTGGGCATCGACATGGTGTGGTTCGGCGTGATGATTGGCATGAACCTGCAGACCAGCTTCCTGACCCCACCCTTCGGCTTCTCGCTCTTCTACCTGCGCGGGGTGGCCCCCAAAGAGATGCCTACGTCTGCGATCTACAGAGGGGTGCTGCCCTTCATCGCGATTCAGGCGCTGGGGCTGCTGTTGATCATCGTGTTCCCGGAGTTGGTGACCGGGCTGTTGTGAGCGCTAGAGGCAAGCCATGGTTTTGGACCCCAAGGGGCTCGGGTTGTGTTCGGTAGGATGTTTGTGGTGCTAGTAACTATCTGAAAATCTTAGACTACAATTCGTCGGTCCAGCCCGTCCAAACATCCATGCAGAGCTTCCCTGACTGTGCTTTGAGGAGTTTTGGTTTGATGGTTCTTGTCAATCACTCGCGGCCCTTGAATCTAGCTTCTCTTGGGCAGGGTTCGATACGGTCATCGGGGGTAGCCGAAGTTCCGAGTATGACTTCTTGGTGGTTGTCAGGATCGATCCCGAAACCGCATTTACAACAACGGCCTTGATCGTTCCGGGCATGTTGAGCACCGGAGCGTCTACTTTTGCTGGCTACCCAATGCCAATGTATGCGGAAACAGACTACTCATGGGATGAATCCGCTCGAGAGTTAGTCACCAACAGCAATGTCTACGGTGCGACCCTGTCGAGTTCTGGTGATTTAGTCTTCGGGCTTCAGACTGCGTACGTCCCTCGGGCTGTCTCTTATACACATCTGACGCTGCCGACGAAGAGGATAGTG